>Ga0172367_10009742_pt1 | contig 10491 bp, 15 predicted proteins | sample Lak10m_FD_114542 | JGI IMG/M metagenome (GOLD analysis project Ga0172367, IMG submission 114542) | Freshwater microbial communities from Kabuno Bay, South-Kivu, Congo - kab_022012_10m | ecosystem: Environmental > Aquatic > Freshwater > Lake | place: Democratic Republic of the Congo: South-Kivu...
AATAAATCTTCGTTCATCTTCAGAGTCCGGGTCTTCAGTAACCAGAGACATGGGATCAAGTAGACAGGTAGCTGCTTCCTCAAATGAAACTCCACGATGCTTCTTCAGATTACTGGTCGCTTTGTCTGTGTCCCAGATAATTTCCATATACTATTTATGCATATATTATACATACAATGTCAAATAAAAAAATGCCGGTTGACAATAAAACTGGACAATCATTTTATTGATTGATTTAATCATAACGATTAACTATGATTTTTTTGGAGGTGTAATCATGAGCACGATGACAACGAAAGTTTTAACAGCACATATTCCATTGCCGCTTGCCGAACAGGTGGATCAGATTGCCGCCCGACTCGAAAGGTCACGCGGCTGGATTATAAAGCAAGCTTTAAGCGCCTGGATAGGTCACGAGGAAGAGCGCCGTAGACTAACTCTTGAGGCGTTGGCGGATGTCGATGCCGGAAATGTTATTGAACATCAAGAGGTAACCGCTTGGGCGAATAGTCTTGGCACAGAATCGCCGTTGTCGGTTCCTAATTCATGAAAATAAAGTGGACCAGCAAAGCAGTGTCAGATTTGGTGCGCCTCTATGAATTCCTGGCTACTAAAAACAAACAAGCGGCAGCCCATACGGTACAATCATTGTCAGCTGCGCCGGATCGGCTTCTCGAACAGACAAGAATTGGTGAAAAACTTGATGAGTTTGAACCTCGGGAAGTGCGGCGTATTGTCGTTGGTCGATATGAAATGCGTTATGAAATCAAGGACGCATTAATTATCGTGCTTCGGATTTGGCATACCAGGGAAGAGCGGTAGGATAATATCGAAAAACAGAAAACAAAAAAGCCTTGATTTCTCAGGGCTTTCTGTATCAAACCGGACTGTGCCGGATTGACTGTTGGCGTCCCCTGGCAGACGCACTTATAACTTTTTCTTAAATGAACATACAATTCTATATGCAAAAATCTAGCGAAAAAATGAGACTACGAACCAGTCAGATAGTCTTCAAGAACGATGACTTTGATTTCCTTCGTCTGTTTTAATGCAGTGTCGTTTGTTAGGAAATAATCTGCTTTACGAACAATTGCTGTAGCAAGCTGGATAGAGTCAGGAGTCTTAAATCCATATTTTGCCCGAACCATTGCAGCTCTTTCGGAAATTGCGTTAGAAATTTCGCAGGTTTCAAGATCACTCGATGAAAGCAGGATAGTTTTGTATTTATCAGCAAGTTTTTTGTTCCCCTCTCGCAAAGGAAGAACCAAAACCTCCAACAGGGTAATTGTTGACGTCATACCTTTTGCTTGCTGGGAATCTATGAGCGCAATAACCGGCTTTACCGTATTAAGGTAGCGGTTACTCTTTTCGATGAAGTAAATTAACGGAGCGGTATCGAGAAAAATCGTCTTTCCCCGAAGAAGTTTACTTAATTCCATGAATCTCGTTCCTGTCGGACGTAATTTTCAATATTCACTTTTGACCAGACATCCGCTCCCAGCCCCTCAAGTTCAAGCAAGTTATGCCGCTTCACTTTGGGCTGCATAGCCTTTTTTAAAACTGATGACAAAACCTCAAGCAGATTCAATTGCTCGTCCGGAGCAAGAGTTGGCAATGTTGCTACCACATCATTATACGTTAATCGTGTTTTGTGAGCAGCCATGTGAAAACTCCTTGATTATTCTCAATTTTTATTATAACGCCTCTTCCAGTGTGGTCAACTTAAATATCTGCTAAAAATAACAAGAAAGCCCTGATTTCTCAGGGCTTTCTGTATCAAACCGGACTGTGCCGGACATATGATTGGCGTCCCCTACCGGATTTGAACCGGTGTCGCCGCCGTGAAAGGGCGGTGTCCTGGGCCGGGCTAGACGAAGGGGACAGGACATACTGCGCATGCACAGTAGATTTGTATTAATATACAATTTGTTTTGAGGAGTCAACAAAAAAATACCGTGAGATAAAATTTATTGTCAGCTGAATGTTTTTCATGCCAAGGTGAGTTATGAAAACTTATCGTTCTGTATGTCCTTTTGATTGCCCCGATAGCTGTGGTCTGCTGGTGGATGTTGTTGATGGCTACGCTGTTGCACTGCGCGGCGACCCGAACCATCCCCGCACCAGAGGTTTGCTTTGTCCAAAAATGCTTCACTACGAACGAACCGTGCATTCGCCCAATCGTCTTACGACTCCGCTTCTGCGGATTGGGAAAAAAGGAGGCGGATCGTTCAGAGCCATTTCCTGGGAAGAGGCAATCCGTCTCATCTGCAGCCGTTTCAAGGAAATAGGGTCCGAGTATGGCGGCGAAGCAATTCTCCCCTATTCATACGCCGGCACTATGGGACTGGTGCAGCGGAACAGCGGGCATCCGTTTTTTCACAAACTGGCTGCTTCGAGACTTGAACGCACGATTTGCTCGCCAGCCAAGGATGCTGGGTGGAAAGCTGTCATGGGTGATACTCCCGCAGTTGATCCATCCTGCATGGAGCATAGTGATTTCATCATCCTGTGGGGTATAAATGCCGTAGCCACAAGCATTCACACAATGCTTGATGTCAATGCGGCACGGCTGCGTGGAGCGCGTGTCATTGCCATTGACACCTATCGTACACCAACCTGCGATGCCGCCCATGAGGCGTACCTGGTCAAACCGGGTGGAGATGCTGCGCTGGCGCTCGGCATGATGCATGTCATACATCGTGACCGCTTGTTTGATGCACAATTCATAGCCGATAATGTTTCCGGATTTGATGAGTTTGCCGCAACAATACTTCCTTCCTGTTCCCCGCAGAAAATGGCAGATAGCTGTGGCATCCCCGCCAATGTTATCGAAACGCTTGCCCACGAGTACGCCGCTGCCAAAGCCCCGTTTATAAGGGTCGGAAGCGGGCTCACACGCTATGGGAATGGCGCCATGACAGTGCGAACCATCAACATTCTCCCGGCATTGACCGGCGCATTGCGCAATCCGGCAGGCTCTGTTTTTTGTGGGACTTCCACCGGAGCGGCATTCCCGCTGGAAGCGACCGTTCTCCGTGAAGATTTCATGCATCAGCCGACTCGCCTTGTCAGCATGAATCAGCTTGGCGATGCCTTGACCACTCTTGAAAATCCACCGGTCAAAGCGTTGTATGTTTATCATTCCAACCCGGCTACCATCGCGCCTGATCAGAATGCCGTCATCAAAGGTCTGTCGCGTGACGATCTGTTTACGATTGTGCATGAACGATTCATGACTGATACGGCACGCTATGCAGATATTCTGCTACCGGCGACCAGCTCGCTGGAACATCCCGATCTTTACCGATCCTACGGCAGCTATTATTGCCAGCGTTGTTCGGCTGTTGTTCACCCTCCAGGCGAAGCGCGCTCCAATTGGGATACGTTTGCTGCCCTGGCGGTCGGGATGGGGTGGGATGAGCCGTTTTTCAGGCAGTCTGCGGAAGATCTTATCAAACAGCTTCTTGCAGAACCAAATATATGGCGTGATGCGGAACGGACTGAATTATTGCGTAGCGGCGAACCGGTGGCTCTGACACCTCCATCTGCTCCCGATGGAGCATGGTTTACCCCATCTGGCAAAATAGAAATTTTCAACCATATAGAACAACACCCCTTTCCAGTTTTACTTCCGACCCATGCGGAAGGGGATGGCTATCCATTAAAAATGCAACCTGCAGTAACTCCGTATGCTCTTAATTCAAGCTTTTATGAGCAAAATGCGCTGCAGCTAAAACAGGACTGTATGAAGCTATTGATGAATCCGGCTGACGGTGAACAACGCGGGTTGAACCATGGCGACCAGGTTGTTGCGTACAACAGTCATGGGGAAGTTTCATTCATTCTCGAATTGACCGATAAGGTGCCATGCGGAACCGTTGTAACCGAAGGGGTATGGTGGAGTTCCCTGATTGGTGGAAAACGGGGGGTTAATGCTCTGACATCTCAACGTCTGACCGATGGCGGGCGGGGGAGCACTCTGTATGATGTGACGGTTGAGGTGCGGAAAGCTTTGTAGCATAGCATCTCAACTAACCTGAATATGGGCGGCATACAAGAAACGGCAACGTATAACACATTGCCGTTTCTTGTATGATGATATTGTATCTGGTCGGAGACTATTTTTTCATATTGTGTCGCTGTTCCTGTACTTCAGCCTTAAATTTATTCCGGCAGGCCTTGATATCGTCATGGTTTTTGGCTGCCTGAACGCAGGACTTTTCCTCCTGATTGCGGGCAATGCGCCCGTCAATTCGTTTGATGATATCAGCTCTGTGTTGCTCAAAATTCGGGCCGGGACCTTTTGCTTGTGGTGCGGAATCCACTGCAAATGAAACAATTGCGGAAAGAAGCATTAGCGATACTGTTATAAATGCTGTTTTCATGTTTTTCTCCCATGTCGTTTAAACGTTGTTGTTTGTTATGCGGTACACTAACCGCTATGATTATTTAACATCCATTGTTTTCTCATTATGTTTTTTGCGATAGATGTTTTTGCTTGCATGATTCTGCTCACGCTTCAACTTTTTGCGTTCTGCCTTAGTCAGTTTGCCGTCAGCTTTCATACGTTCTTCATCCTGTTTGATCTTTGTCTGTTGGGCTTCAAGGCGTCCCGCTTCTTTCGGAGTCAATTGACCACTCTGCTCACCCTGCTGGATGCGTTTTTCCTGATTCTGTTCTCGTTTCTGAATTTTAGGATCATCGGTTGGTCCTGCCAATGCGAATCCGTATACTGCAAAAGTTGAAACACCCGCCAAAATAATTGCTGCAATCTTTTTCATGGTCAGCCTCCCATTGGATTTTGTCCTGCATGCTAGTGATAATACATAACGTATGCCAAGATGATGTTTTCTTGGGATCTTGTTTAAATTATTACAGTTTATAATACGTCAGTAACGGTCTGGTCACAGCCACACCTCAATTGAGGCAATTGCCAGTTCATTTGCAGTAGTAGTTAACAACAGTTGTTGCTGTCCTCTTTTACACAGTGTACTTGTAGTCATGTGCTAATCTCCCGACCTCGGTATCCATCATATAATGCTATTCCGGGGTGTTCATTGAGCCGGTTCTGTACCCCTCAAGATCGATCGCCACAAAATGAAATCCGGCTCCTTTCACGATGGCGACTGTTTCAAGCCGCAGGTCGGTTGCCGCGCGCACGAACTCTTCACCCCCAAGCTCAAGCCTGGCAACATCCCCATGATACCGTAACCGTAAAGTCCTGAACCCCAGCTCACGCAACCCCTCTTCTGCTTTTCCCACTTGACGAACGCGCTCCGGCGTAATTGCAACGCCGTAGGGAAAACGGCTTGAAAGACAGGCAAAAGCCGGTTTGTCCCATGTTGGCAATCCAATTTCCCTCGATAGTTCCCGGATTTCACCTTTGCTCAGACCAGCTTCATCAAGCGGGCTTAGAACCCCCAGTTCCATGGCAGCCTGCCGCCCTGGGCGATAATCACCCCGATCATCCAGATTTGTCCCGTCCAGCAGATGACGCAACCCTTCCTGCTCTGCCACCGTGCGGAGTTTTGAAAAAAGCTCATATTTGCAGTAATAGCAACGATTGCGTGGGTTTTGTTTAAATGCCGGGAGATCAAGTTCTTCCGAAACAATCTCCAGATGGCGTGCGCCAATATGTTGCGCCAGTTTTTTCGCCTCAAGACGTTCACGTTCCGGGTATGTTTCCGATGTGGCGGTTACCGCAAGAACTTTGTCGCCAAGAACATCGACGCTGATAGCCAACAGGTAGGTAGAGTCAACACCACCGGAAAATGCGACAACACAACTTCCGATTTCTTTTATTATCTGTTTAAGCCGGTTCTGTTTTTCCATGGTTGTCATTGTCAAATCCTGTAGTATATTTTAGCGTGAAAAAAACAGTTGTTCAGCAAGGTCACAAAGAGAATCTATCAGTTATCACACCCACTAAAATGCTTGTCAAGGTGTCTCATCTACACAGCATTATTCTTCGTGATACTTTGTACGTTTAGTGGCTCAAATGCGCTTTTCAACTGTTAGTAATCGTAGAGTTATTAAGATTCTGGATGCAAGACGCAGCATTGCAATTGTTTGAGTAATGACAATTTCTTTTCGTAATGATACATATCGTGCTATTCGGACTCTTTGAACTTTTCAAAAAAATTGGAGCAACAATGGATAGACCTTTTTATACTTGGGATGGGGATGTGCTTGTGCTTAACATCCTTGGAAAACCGAGCGCCAAAAAAGATGCGATATGCAAAGTCAAGGGGCATCAGCTCTGCGTCAGCGTCAAGGCAGATCCACACGGCGGCAGGGCAACCGATTACATGGTTCGTTTTCTGGCTGAAGAATTTGATGTCTCTGTCAGAGATATAGAGGTGGTAATCGGACGGCTTAATGTGAATAAAATATTACGCATCAAGGCTCCGAAACGCTTGCCATCAGTAATATCACAACAAGATCTTTCATTGTAACGAAATTGGAATTCAATATATTCGAGGAGATACTCAATGAGCAAACCGCTGTCAAAACTCCCTGCATGGGAAAAATTATCCACACATTTTGACACAATCGGGCAGAGACATCTCCGCCAGCTATTTGCGGATAATCCTGATCGTGCAGACCGATTAAGTATCGAAGCCGCAGGGCTTTCCCTCGATTACTCCAAGCATCGTATTACGGATGAAACCATGCAGCTTCTGGTAGCTCTGGCAGATGAATCCGGCTTGCGTGGCAAGATTGATGCCATGTTCCGTGGCGACAAAATCAATCTGACAGAGGGGCGATCGGTGCTGCATACGGCGCTGCGCGCCCCGGCAGATGCGACAGTTATGGTGGATGGTGTAAATCTGGTTCCGCAGGTTCACCAGGTGCTGCAGCAGATGACCTTATTCAGTGACCGAGTGAGAAGCGGAGCATGGCTCGGTTTCACCGGCAAACCGATAAAAACGGTGATTAACATCGGCATCGGCGGCTCCGACCTCGGACCGGTCATGGCATTTGAGGCGCTAAAACACTATTCCGACCGGAACATACTTTTCCGTTTTGTATCCAACGTGGACGGTACCGACTTTTCAGAGGCTGTGCAGGGGATTGATCCGGCTGAAACACTCTTTATAGTTTCCTCAAAAACCTTTACGACACAGGAAACCATGACCAATGCACATACGGCGCGTGCCTGGCTGGTAGGGGAGCTTGGGGATGAAGCAGCAGTGGCGCGGCATTTCGTAGCGGTTTCCACCAATAGGGCGGAGGTCGCAAAATTCGGCATCGATACCGCCAATATGTTCGGTTTTTGGGATTGGGTCGGCGGACGCTATTCCATGGATTCCGCCATCGGTCTTTCCACCATGCTGGCCGTCGGCGCTGAAAATTTCCGCGCCATGCTGGCAGGTTTTCATGCCATGGACGAACATTTCAGAACGGCTCCTTTTTGCAGAAATATGCCGGTGGTCATGGCATTGCTGGGAATTTGGTACGCCAACTTCTTTGGCGCAGATACGGTTGCGGTCCTCCCATACGACCAGTACTTGAAGCGCTTTCCCGCCTACCTACAGCAGTTGACCATGGAGAGCAATGGCAAGAGTGTAACGGTGGATGGCGAAACGGTCGATTACCAGACCGGCTCAATCTACTGGGGTGAGCCTGGCACCAACGGGCAGCACTCCTTCTACCAACTGATTCACCAGGGGACAAAGCTTATTCCATGTGACTTCATCGGCTTCTGCCGGTCACTCAATCCATCCGGGAAGCATCATGATATTTTGACCGCCAACCTCTTTGCCCAGAGTGAAGCGCTGGCATTCGGAAAAACTGCTGATGAAGTCCGTGCAGAAGGAACCGCCGAGTGGCTTGTGCCTCATCGCACTTTCCCGGGGAACCGTCCTTCATCAACCCTCATGGCGGATGAACTGACTCCGAAAATTCTCGGAGCGTTGATAGCGCTCTACGAGCAGATCGTCTTTACCCAGGGGATTATCTGGCAGCTTGATTCCTTTGACCAATGGGGAGTGGAACTTGGCAAACAGCTGGCGCAGAGGATAATACCGGAGCTGAAGCATGACGGGACAGGATCATTAAATCATGATGCATCCACAAATTCCCTGATCAGGCGTTATGCCAGTCGTAAACGAATCTGACAATGAAACGGAATTGTGCTGCTATAGGGATTGATATTGGGGGAACAACAACTTCCTTTGGATTTGTTGATCAACACGGGATAATTCTTGCTGAAGCGGTAATCCCGACTCATGGGGAACAACCGGCAGTAAACCTGGTTGCCCGTCTGCAGCAGGAGATTGGAATAGAACTCTGCACGCTCCCGGACAATCTTCAACTACTGGGGATCGGTATTGGCGCTCCCAATGCCAATTACCTGCGCGGCACGGTTGAAAACCCGCCCAATCTGAAATGGGGGACATCAGTCAACCTGGTACAGCTTTTTCGGGATCAGTATAATCTTCCCGTTGCAATAACCAACGATGCCAATGCCGCCGCTTTGGGGGAAATGTGCTTTGGGGGCGCGCAGGGAATGAAAGATTTTATTGTCATTACCCTTGGCACCGGTCTCGGGAGCGGCATCGTCACTGATGGCAAGCTTCTGTACGGTTCGGACGGGTTTGCGGGGGAGTTGGGACATACCGTGGTGGATCCGGATGGACGGCTCTGTGCGTGCGGGAAAAAAGGGTGTCTGGAAACATACGTCTCGGCACCGGGTCTTTGCAGGACGGCACTGGAGCTTTTGGAGCAGCGGAAACCTGGGGGTCGGCTTGCCAAAATTGCTGGCGATAAGTTAACCTCAATGGATGTCTACGAGGCGGCGAAAGATGGTGATCCACTGGCACAGGAAGCGTTTTCGGTTACGGCTCGAATCCTGGGGATCAAGCTTGCCGATGCGGTTGCCCATACCAGCCCGCAGGCAATCTTTTTGAGCGGAGGATTGGCGAATGCCGGTTCGCTCTTGATAGAACCGGCAAAACAGGCAATGGAAGAGTATCTTTTTACCCCGTATAAAGGGAAAATCCCCATACTCCCATCCGCTCTCCCGTCCGGGAATAACGCTGTGCTAGGAGCTGCAGCGCTTATATGGCATAAACAAAAAGAGCCGGTATAATACCCGGCTCTTTAATGACAAAGAAATTTGCCAACTTTAACCCTGCTTGACTGCCACGCTTATCTGTTTCGGCTTTGTTTCTTCCTTCTTTGGTAGCGTAATTGTCAAAACACCTTTTTCACAAACAGCGTCAACTTTTTCCTGATCTACCGTAGCCGGAAGGCTGAAACTACGCTGGAACGACCCGTAATACCTCTCGATCCGGTGATAGTTTTCTTTCTTTACTTCATCTTCATGTTTGCGCTCACCCTTGAGGGTCAAGGTGTTATCTTCAATACGAACATCAATATCCTTCTGATCCACATCCGGCAATTCAGCCTTTATAACAATTGAATCAGCAGTTTCATAAATATCAACTGCCGGCTGCCAGATCCCTTCCTTCATATCTTCTCCGGAAACATCATGATTCCAGGAAACATTCAGGAGTCGATTCATCTGCTCCTGCATTGTGCGCAATTCACGCAGCGGGTTGTACTTGACGAGTGCCATAACCGTATCCTCCTTATATTATTCGTTTAGGGATATTCCCCTCATATTTAAAAGATAACAATGCGCTTCAAAATGTCAAGGGATCAAAAGGAGATATACTTTCTATAAAATTAATATTTCTTGACAATATAGCTATAAAATATTACCAAAAGTAACCCTGTGATGCATCGCTATAATATTATTGTCTAAAGGAGAATTTGTATGCAAATTAAATTAGTATATCTTTTCATTATCGCTATTGCTTTTGTTATATCCGCTTGCGCTCCTGTAACTATTCAAAAATGTCAAAAAGATTTGAAATATGATAGCAACGGAAAATTGATTGGTGAATATTCTGAATGTATTACCCAGACACCGGAAAAAACCCTTCCTATCCATATCAAACATCAAGAATTATACGAGTAAATATAATCAATACGGTACATCACAGGTTGTTTTTTCATAAAAGATAAGGAGATTTCAATGACAAGAAAATTGATAATTATATGGATTGCTGTGCTTTTAAACGCCGGGTGTTCAACGGCTGGGAAAAAGTGCGATGTTGTTGCTTTGCAGGAAAACATTAAGTTTGGCGAATCATCTAAAGATATTGTTCTTTCAATCTGTGGACAGCCTATTTCCAAAGATCACGATATTAAAGGAGGATACGAAGTATGGCATTATGCTTATATATACAAGAACGTTACTCCACTAGGAGTTTTGACGAACCGTATAGGAATTGGAACTGAAGTAAAGTCTAATAAAGAGATGGTGGATGTTTTTATAAAAAATGATAAAGTGACTGATATTAAATCAGAAAGTGCTGAAACCACCAATATGCACTATCAATGAGCATAATCCGTTTATGTACCTATAATTTTAATTTCAAACGCGAACGCCCCATCACTCGAAATGAATGATGGGGCGTA
>Ga0172367_10009743_pt1 | contig 10489 bp, 8 predicted proteins | sample Lak10m_FD_114542 | JGI IMG/M metagenome (GOLD analysis project Ga0172367, IMG submission 114542) | Freshwater microbial communities from Kabuno Bay, South-Kivu, Congo - kab_022012_10m | ecosystem: Environmental > Aquatic > Freshwater > Lake | place: Democratic Republic of the Congo: South-Kivu...
CAAATTGGATTCTGCTTCTCGACTAAAGTGTGTTCTTTGTAAAGCTAGCTAACACCTCTTTGCCTGTGCAATTGGGCTGCGTTAAAGTTGAATGACATGAATTATTTTTCAATTTTCCTTAAGGTTACTGCGGTTTTAATTTTGATCTTTGATCAAAAGATGGTTCGAGCTGAATCTCATGATTTATTATTTAACGCCGAAGAATTACTGTCCCAAGTTCCAACAGATTTTCTTGGAGCTCTCATATTATGTGATCCCTTCTGCGAGATTATTTCGGTGAAGCTAGACAGTTCATGGACGCCGCCCCTGGAAAGTCTTCGGGTCACTTCGACCAAGGTGCAATTATTATCCAAGTATGATCCTCTTTTTCGGGTCCTTTATCCAGAAGTCCTGTCATCGTCCTCTGATTCCAATGAAGATTCAAGTAGGGGCCTTAAAACGCCGAATTCAAGCGAAGATTCGACGGCCGGGGAGGGACGTCTCACTTCTGAGAAGGAGGAGAAGGAACCCAATCCTCCTAAAGTGAGTTTTGAAAATGGTTGGCGATTGCCTCTGCGATTGCAATCTGAGTCGATGTCCCATGAGACAGACAGCCCGATTCAAGCGGATTTTAAGCCAGCGAATGCCCTATTTTCATCAACTCTAGGTTTCGATTATTTTCGAGCAAAACCCCTGTGGCTTTTGAGGCGTTGGTGGCAATTCGAATTGGGGTTTTCTAACTCGATTCTCCAAGGGCGATCCTCCCTCATGGATGGACAGTTACTAACCCTCAGCGAAAAAATGAGCTATGGCATTCTATGGAATAAATTAACAAAATTTCGGTGGGGAGTTCGTTATCTTTCTCACGAAAAAAAGTTCTCCCTTTCACGGGATATGCTGAGTGAATTTTCGTTTTCTGAAAAAATCGATTTTCTGGGGCTGGCTTTTCATTATCGCCGATTTCAGATATTTTATGACTATGGGGTGGGGTTTAAGTTGGAGGAACAGCAAAAATACCGAGGGGAACTAACCAATTTCACGGGCAGTAAATTCAGCGGGCGATACTGTCAAATTAAAAAACGCTTATTGGGAATTGATTTCACGCCATGCTATTTTTTGAGTTATTTTAGGACAGCCAATACCGGAAAATTAGTCTCTGAACTTTCAGCGACCAATACGGTGACCCTAAAACGGCAAGAAGTTGGGTTTGGAATTGATTTGAATTTTGGTGAGGATTTTCTTCGATGAAGCCACTTCTATTATTATTACTTCTGGATTACTCGGGCTCCATGTACCAAAAATTCGAAGGAAAATATAAATTTAAAGTCGTCCAAGAAAACGTAGAAGCCTTAGCGAGCTCCTCCTTTTCAAAAGCAGACGATCCCGAAGTTGGCATGATCGTCTTTGGACTCGATCAGAAGAAAAAATGTGCAGATATTCAATATGAAGAGCCCAAGGCTCAGGATTTGACGACGAGAGTTCAAACCTTACGTCCAGGAAATCATTCAAAAACTCCGCTGGCAGATGCTATTCAAAAGGCCACCGACATTACTATTGAGCGAAAAGCGAAAAAAGTTGTGGTTTTCTCGGATGGAGCTGATACCTGTGGGAGGGATCCCTGTGCTCAGCTTCTTGAATCTAATGAGCAACTTAAAAAAGTTGATTTTGTGATGGAAATGACTTTTATCGGAATAGATCTCAAAGAGGATGAAAGAAAGTTTGAATGTTTTAAAACCTTAAACCTTAGCCATCTTAAAATCAACTATATGAATTCGAAGAACTCCTTTGAAGCCCAAGAGGTTCTGAAGGCCGCAGAAGAGGTTACCGATCTAGAAAATCCCTTTGGGTTGGTCGAGGTGAAAGGTGCGCCTGCAAGCGTAGAATTTCGGGCAAGGAACCTCACCGCTCCCAAAAAGAAGGAAGAGATCTGGAAGGGCGCCTATCAGCGAAAATTACGGGAAGGTAATTATGAAATTGCCTCAAGTGAGAAGCAGACCCAAAAACTCAAAAGAACAATCGAGATGGGGCAGAGATTAGAGTTGCATTGGGCTGATTTTTTTCGTCGTCCCCGTGCAGATATAGATATCCCCAAATTGAGACTCACCCTGATGCTGACTCCTACCGAGCAAACCAAGGCGATTCATCGAACTGTAGAACCTATTCTTTTGCATTCGGAAAAAGGCAAAGGAATTGATGTCCAAAAGACGATCCCATTCGGCTCCTGGGAGATGGAAATAATTTCGCCACCGTGGATTAAAAAACGAACTGGGAAAAGGGTTAAGTCCTTTGAAGTAGGGTCAAAAAACTCCCTCGAAGTGGAATCAGAGCTTTCTATTGAGTGGGTCAAGGTGCCTGATCCCACTTTACGCTGGGTATTCGAACTGGATGGTGGAGACAAATACTATCTTCCTGGAGAGTTCCATGAAATTCCTATTGTCGCTGACTCTCAAGTGAAGTGGCTCAAATCGGTTCCTGCCATTGGAATATTTGCTCCCCCCAAAAGTTTGCCTCCCAAAAAATAAAAATTAAATTTGTTACAAATTGAGACAAATTGAGTTTTTGCCCAATCAAAAATATCGAACTCGACTATACAATACAATACAATTGAATTGGTTGAATCGATTTACCCCCTGGAGAATTTCTAAGATCTTCTAAAGATCTTCTAAATCACCCTAAAGTTTATTCTTTTGAGGACCGAAGAAATTTCTGAGGGGTCAATGACATGAAACGAAGTTTTTGTTTAATACCAATTTTAGTACTTCTCAGTTTTATTCAAATGGGATGTGCAAGTCTTCTAGGTGGGTCTGTATTTGTGATACAGTCGGAGCCTTCCCAAGCCGATGTTTATGCTCAGGTTGAGGGTAAAAAGGATCGAGTCAAGCTTGGATCTACGCCCTTGGAAATGACCGAAGCGCAATTGGCAGAGCAGCTCAAGCTCACGGCCGAATCTACTCAATGGATTCAATTTAGTTTCGAGAAGAAAGAATTCGGTGCCCGCACCCTCATGATTCCGTCGAATCGATGGGGTGAAAAGACCAAAATGCTTAAGATTCAACTCAGTCCTAATACTGAACAAACGACGTTAGCCCGTCAAATCATCTCCCATTTTTTCAATGCCAAAAAATTTGCAGAAACAAAGCAGTTCGATCAGGCACATTCTGAAATTGATAAAGTGCTCGCTCTGGATCCTCAATCGACTCAAGCGTTGAATATCAGGGCAGGGATTTATTATCTTGAAGGCAAAACCTCCGAAGCTAAAAAATATTATCGAGAGGCGATCGCGATCGATCCGACATCTTCAGATGCCATTAAAATGCTAGAAAAAATCCAGAATACGGGAGGTGGCAATTGAGGGCCTCATTGCGTTCGGGCATTTTGTATACTTTGATCAGCTTGATTGCATTTTTTCAACTCGATGGGGCCGATGCCCGCATTGAGACCAAGGCAATGGAACTCAGAAATCAAATAGAAACCGAAATCACGCGCAATATTACGGCGTTAATGTTGACCCAACTTGATCCAAGACTATTCAATGTAGCCGCAAGAGTTCAAATTATTGAAACACCGGAAACGCCCCCGAAGCCGAATCCCAAAAAAGAACCAGAATCTATGCCCGCGGGGATGGAGCTCGGCTCCATCGATGTCAGAGAGCTTATTGAAAGCTACAAAAAGCAAATTGAAGAATTGAAATTAACCAAAGAACATATCGTAGAAAAAAGCGAACCCAAATATTCAATATCAAAAATTGAAGTCATTGTGGGTCTGGATATGTCTTTCGATGAGAAATATGTGGGGCAGTTCAATCAGTGGTTGAAAGCTCGAGTTCTTTCTGATTACGGAAGCTCAGCTTCCGCTCTTACCAATAGAATTAAATTGAAAGAAGAAAAGCCGATCCCTGAACCTCGTATCAATTATTTGAGAGAGTTTTTACAAGTGCTTCCTTATTTGCTTCTGGGACTGAGTCTTTTAATAGCGGCCTTGGCAATTGGTCGAGGTCTTAAAAGACTGGGGGAGGGTGCTAAAAGCATTGTCATTGAACATAAAACACCCCTTGCTCTGGACGGGAAAGTCGAAGAAGGATCTCATGAAAAAGAGGCAAAAGAAACTGCCAATGAAGATCCTTCTTGGCCAGCTGTTAGGCCTCGATTGGAACCGGAACCCGATCAACTGGTAAGAAAAATCGCTTTTATTTGTTTAGAATTGGGTCGTCAGGTTAATGATCTGGTTCGGGTATGGCTCGATAATGGGAATGACGGTTTTATGAAAGCAGCCGTTCTCATTGATACCATTGTTTCTGTGCGCGAAAAAATTCGATTAGAAACAGGAGCAATTCCCGCACTAGCTATTCCCCTGGATTCAGACTTGTCAACCTCCTACGAGGAAAATATCGCGGAAGCCTATCGACGAACCCCTGATTTGCAACCCCATGAAAGGATCGATCTTTTAGAAAAAATTTACTGGGATCTGATCAGTTTGAAAACATTAGGTGTTAAAAGTCTTCGACGACCCTTTGATTTTATGCAATCCATGAACGATTTGAATTTTATAGAGACGATAAAGACTCAGGCAGAAAGTGCAAAGGCCCTGGCGCTCATGTACTCAGAACCTGCCCGTGCCCAGGCCTATTTGACGAGTATTAATAATACAGATCGGGAGCGAGTCCTTATAGAAATGATAAACTCCAGTCAAATTTCAAAAAAGCAGCTCTGGGATCTCGATGCTTCGGTGAAAGTCAATTTAATTAACCAGTCGATGAGACCCGAGGAAAATGTAGTCGATCTCTTTCCTCGGACCGTAGAAATTCTCAAAACTTTAGGCGCGGTTGAAGAAATTAGAATATTACGTCGGGTTTCAACAAGTCTCATGGACGGGGGCATTACGATCAAACAGCAGTTTACGACTCTGGCCTTTGTTGACGAATGGAGAGAGGAGTATATCGCTAAATTGGTAAACGTGGCTTCTTCTACGGAATTGGTTCAATTGATTCGCTTGGTTCCGGAAGTTGAGCAAAAAATCTTGAATGCCTGTGCCGATAAAATGAAAATGATAGTCCAAGATGATTTACGAATGCCAGTCCCAGATGATTCAACGATTGCAAAAAATATTAGAATTCTGAAGCAAAAGTGGATCAATGTGGTTTTAGCTGAGGCGATTCCAATGAGTAAAGTTGTTTCGATCATGGCGAAGGCGGGGTAGATGATGAAAAAAAATATCACCCTTCTTTTCTTTCTCCTTTTGACTCCCCATTGGAGTTACGCATTGATGTTCAGTGGAGGAGTGGGTTTCGGAACAACCACGATGACCAACGAAGATACTGAAAAAGAAGGCCCGTTGGCTCAGGTTTGGACGGTTGAAGATTTGCATCACTCTTTTTTAGCTTTTGGGGTTGAGCATTTACGCTCGATGTCTTCCTCTTTATTTTCATCTGTTTCCTTCACTGGAATTTTAGGGCGCTATTACTTAAATGCCGCTCCGATGTCCCGGATTCCAGTAGAACGGTTGTCGACGGATGGTCTCGCTATGCGGGATCTTTGCTTTTTTGTTGGTGTTGGTGGCGGAATTGCACAATCCAGTCGATTGCCAATGCCCAATGGTCTTAGTTCCAATGCAGCAGGCTTTTATTTGAGTCCACGAGTGGGTGTTGATTACCAATTGGGACAAAATTTAGGAATGCGTTTTGAATCGATCGCTGCATTTACTTTTGTTGGTAAAGGGCAGTTAGGAATGTTTGAAGCGGGAGCTTCTATTTATTGGTTATTTTAAGCGGGGGAATATATGCAGTTATCATCCTTGTTTGGACTTTTATTTGCGTTTATTGTCTTTGTCGGCGCGGCGATGACCGCCACAGACAATGCGAAGATTTTTTTTGATCTCCATGCTTTGGCGATTGTGGTTGGAGGAACTTTTGCGGCCTGCCTCCTCAGTTTCTCGATGACGAGAATCGTTTTTCTATTTAAGATTTTTCTGAAGAAAATTTTAAGAGGGCCCATTGATTATGTGCCAGTCGTGAATGAGATTATTGATCTTGCTAAGGGTTATCGAGAAAACGATGGATATTTAAAAACAAAAATGGAATCCCTTAACAATCCGTTTCTTAAGGAAGCGATTCGATTGGTAGCGGAAGGGGGGATTGATCCCGAAGATGTGGATGATATTCTCCTGAAGCGCATCAAGACCAATTTTGCCAGATTCGAGGAGGATGCTGAAAGTTTTAGAACTCTCGCTAAATTTCCTCCTGCTTTTGGACTCTTGGGAGCTGTTATGGGAATCATCAGTTTGATGACCAACTTAGGGGGAGCCGATGCCTTTCAGAAAGTGGGGCCTTCCATGGCGGTCGCCCTGGTTGCTACACTTTATGGAATTGCCATTGCCAATTTTATTTTTCTCCCCTTGGCCGAGAACCTAAGTCGTATCAATCGACGGGATTATATGATTCGTCAGATGATCTGCGAAGGGGTAAAACTTATTCGAAAGAAAAAGCATCCATTTATGGTGGAAGAGTCAGTGAAGAGTTACCTTCTAGCCAATGAGCGAAACCTGAATTAGTCACCGTATGGGGAGAGTATGAATAAATCAAATCTTGATCCCAAGAAACCCTCAGTTCCTGGCGATGAGTACCTGGAAGTTCACGAGGATATCAAGAGCAATCATAGCGATGATGGGCATCTCCATAAAAAGGCGGAAGATGGAGAAGGTCCTTGGCTTATAAGCTATGCCGATTTGATGACTTTGCTGATGGGTTTTTTTGCGCTCATTGCAAGTTTTTCGAAACCCGACATTAAAGCCTTTGAAGCCGTTAAAAAATCCTCCATCGAAAAGTTTGGTGGCAAATATAAAGAGCCTTACCAAGAAATTGAAGAAAAAATCAAAAAAGAACTCACCTCTGAAATCAATGAAAACAAGGTGAAATTGGAGCGTGCTGCGGATGGATTAACTATTAAAACAGATGGAACAATGTTCTTTGAGTCTGGTACTTTTGTTGTGAATGAAACTGGGGCACTCCTCATTCAAAAGATCACAACGGCCATACGCTCGGAAATCCCCACCCATAGTGTAATTGTTGAGGGACACACCGATAATGTTCCAATCAGTCATCCCATTATTGGAAGCAACTGGGAGCTGTCTGCCATTCGAGCGGCAAGAATCGCCCAGTTGTTGGAACAGCAAGGATTCAAGAAAGAACAATTAACAATTCAGGGTTGGGGAGAAACCAAGCCGGAAGTTCCTAACCTCGATGAGAGTGGACAACCCCTCCCCTTCAATCAGGCTAAAAATCGCAGGGTTGTTATCAAAATCTTTCACCCTTGATGGGATATGATACCAAATTGAATCAGTTTTTAAAAAAATAATAGACTTCCTTTTAAAAACACCTTGGTGAACATTTTTTCACCTGTATAAACAAAAAACATTGATTTCGATTTTAAGGCTTCTAGGACTTTTCAGGAGGCCTTGGAAAATTCACTTTTGAAAATGCCCAAAGTCTACACAATTCTTTTTTTTCTAAAATGGAAATTTTTTGACTAGAATAGAAATATTCTCATAAGACTATCTCATCGTGGTTCACACTTTGACTCTCGCCGTGACTCTCATATTGGAATTGCGAATTTTCAGTTCGAATGATTTTTCTAAAGGGGAGACTATGAAGAAAAAAATAGTAACATTCTTTTCGATGGCGATCGTTGGAGCTGGTCTGGGGTATTCGCAGTTTTGTCTCACGGAAAGTCCAGAGCCTGATCAGTTGAGCCCTTCCGAAATCTATGCGCGATGCTATGCTAAACTAACATTAAGTCCTCTACCAAGTAGCAATGCTGTTCTTACTAAATTGAGATCAGGTACCCTAGATAATGCCATTGAAGCCTGTGCTGATCTTTTAAATAAGGCTTCATTAACTCCGGCAACGGGTACCCTCAAAAAGGTGGACGACTCTGAAGCCAGATCGGTTCTTTCGACAATGCTTATGGTGCATAATAGTTGGTTCCAATCACCAACATTTGTTTTGCGTCGAGCCAGCACAAGTTTGATTCATGATGCCGACGAGCCAGGTCTCTATTGGACTCGCGCCTTATTTATGAATGGTGTCGGGGCTGATTCTGTTGTTCTTTATAACAAATCATTACGCTCCATTCGCAAAAGGGACCCTGCAGATGAAGCCATTACTCACTTTCAGGCAAGGTCTGTTTATATTTATCCTAGAAACATTGTTGGAGTTCAGCAACGAGATCCTCTTTTTCGAATTGGCTTCATGAATGACGTTAGACTTTTACGAACCAATGGAGATAACTATTCTACCTTGGACGTTCCAGATGATTCTTTATCAAATTTTGGATCCCTAATAGGCATTCGGGATCAATCTGTTTTGGCAATTCCTAGATTGATTTTACCTAACGTTGCAGATGCAGAAGTCAATAATATTCTCCGTGACCCTTCCCGAGGTCCAAATTTGAATGTGGATCTTCATGGCCACCAAGGGGGGGGAATCATGGGAAGCATCGCTTATGGATTAAAGAATTCCAATTTACTAGAAAATCAACTGGCTGATGATTATGAAGTGATTGATAGGCGTTTTGCATCGAGAGTGTTTCAGGATCTTCTTTGCTATCAATTGCCTGTGCTGAATGCAGATGATGTTCAGTCCATGGTAAACCCCAATTCAACCTATCCCTTTCAACAAAATAATAGCTGTCTGCAATGTCATGCGACGATTGATGAATTCGCAATGATTCAAAAAAATCTCGTTTGGGCTTCTTCGAGTCAACCAGAGGCCACATTTAGAGATGATAAGCCTCCCAAAGGAGCCGATGTCCTGACGCGATTTCGTTTGCCCATTAAAGCAACTTCAACAGAGTTTGCTCTCAAAGAACCTCATGGAACTTTGAGATTTCGCACCTTTGCTGGAAATAAAGTTGAAATTCCCATCAGTAATTTGAACCAAGTGGGCGAAGAATTTGCAAAATTGGATGATTTTTATACCTGTGCTGCCAAAAGATACTATCGATATTTTACAGGCGTGGATGTGCCTCTCGGAGTGGAATCGCCAGATGCGCTTGAACGTTTTCACCTCAAAATTGTTAAAGATCTAGGAATGCAATTGAAAGCGGATCCTAAAAAAAGTTTACGAAATCTCGTAGTCAATATTTTCAAAACAGACGCATTTCTGAGCCGAAACTATAAAACGAAAGGGAGTGTCCAATGAAACGAAGAAATAATCGGCGAGAATTTCTGGTCTCCTCTATACAAACCTTGGGCGCTCTGGGTGTAAGCTCGAACGTCATTGGAATGTTTTTAGGTTCGGTTTACAATAGGGCTTTTGCACAGTCTGCTAAGTCGGGGGTTCATTTTCCATTGAATAGCGACGGATTTCGATATGTATTTGTGAGTCTTGCAGGTGCTCCGCCTCGCTGGTTTTTCGACATGTTGCCGACTCCCAATGGAGCCTCTGATTCTTACATTCCAGGTGGTTTTGGCAATGCCTATGATATTTCTGGCTCCAAAGTGAATGTAATCAATAAAACATATTTAACTACGGATCGAACTGGAAAAAAAATATATTTACCCCCGGTTTGGGGGATGGGAACGAGCTCAGCTAATTTTACAGATTTGTTGCCCCATACTTTATTTATTCGTGGAATGGACATGGAAATAAATAGCCACGTTGTTTCTAATGCCAGGCAAGTGGCTCCCATTCTGGGAGGGAATTCGATTCACGGAGTTATTGCCGATAAAATGGAGAGTCCTATTGCTGCCATCATAAACGGCTCGCCCTCCGGAGCCTCTTTTAAATCAGCAAAAGGCCTAGGTACCGTGATGGCGGCCAGTACGGGAAATCCCATTACGGGATTAATTTCCGCTTTTAAAAGTATACCGGATAATTTAAGTTATCGTGCTGACTCAGTAAAGCCCGTCGTCGATCAGTTTTTAGATCGAATGGATAGCTATGCACGTCAGAATAGGATTCCGGCCTCCTCTCTGCGTGAGGCTCTTGGCTCCGCGGATCAGTTAATTCGCATCAATATAGATACGTTGGCAGATTCATGGCAAGGACTCAACGATCGCTATTTATCCATCGTCAATGAAGCACTTCATCCGAACAAAGGCACATTACCAGGAGTCTTTGATAAGGCTGTTCCCTCTACACCCGGTGATAAGCGCTATCGATATGATAATAACGATTCCGATAAACTTCTGTCACTGGGTGATGCGAGAGATTTGATTTCTGAAGGGACCCACAAGAATGAACTCGCCCGGCAATTTGCCTTAACTGAATTTCTTTTAACAACAGGAATTTGTTCGGTGGTGGATATCAGTGGAGGTGGAGGTGTTCTCAATGCTGCAAAAGTAACTAGCACTGGCAGTGCAACTATTCCCTGTGATCAACACGGAGTGGGTTGTGTTGTAAGTGTAATAGCTTCGACAATGTATTACAGGGCATTATTGGCATCCATGACTGAACTGGTAAGAAATTTAAAGAAAAGTAATTTGTTTGGTAAAACTATTTTGCATATTTCAGCTG
>Ga0172367_10009744_pt1 | contig 10488 bp, 12 predicted proteins | sample Lak10m_FD_114542 | JGI IMG/M metagenome (GOLD analysis project Ga0172367, IMG submission 114542) | Freshwater microbial communities from Kabuno Bay, South-Kivu, Congo - kab_022012_10m | ecosystem: Environmental > Aquatic > Freshwater > Lake | place: Democratic Republic of the Congo: South-Kivu...
ATATACCCATACGGCATGGCAATTGCCGGATTATCGGAAATATCCGCATCCATCAGATAATGAAGACCAATGTCCTTAAAAGTGAATTTAGGTCTATGCTCTTCGCCGTTGATGTAAAACTGAACCGTGATTTCACTGCCCCCTGCGCCGGTAAAATCGCCAAAAACCTTGCCCCACTCGAATACAACCGGCTGCGCAAATACATACGCTTTGCTTCGCCAAACATACGCTGTCGAATTGCTCACGGAATAGGTAGTCATTGTCCAGTTTTCCGGAGAACCCTGGAGCCGAATGCCTTTCAGATCGTCCGAATTGAACTTAGTTGTGGTATCCAGCAAAGCCCGGTAATCTTCGGAAACATCCAATGGATACGCATTGATCGCGCCTGTCTTGGCTACCGTATGATTCTGGATACAAAGCGCAGTACCATCTTCATAGGCCACAAAATGGTTCGGGTCCAAGCTCTTCCACTGTCCGTCAGACAAAATAGGCAAAGTTACCAAGGAAGCACTGAGTCCGGAAATCGCCACCAACCCGTTCCGGGCCGGGTAGTACACCGCGCCATTATGCGTGCGAATCCCCGCCGGATTCACGCAGAACAGATCTTCCGATACCACATCCACGGAAGGACGGCCTGGGTCCGATCCGGTAATGGCGTACACCGCCCGGCCACCATCGGCAGCGGACGCTTCCTTCAGAAAGACCAGGATTGAAGATCCTTGCAGCCAAATAGCCAGCACGTGTTTAGTAGCGGTATTCGGATCTCCGGGAAAGATCAACTTCTGCTCATCCGGCCACGTATAGGTATTCCCCACAGCAGACAACCACACCTGGTTGTCCACGATTACAGCACCAAACTGGGCCGGATGCAGTATACTGGCAGCCAGATCCGTCTCTGGCGTATCCGTCAGGTTTCCGTATTGCGGAACTTGGATCGTGCTCTGAGGCGGTTCGCCCGTTTCCACATACGTGGAGGGGTCCGCACTGCCGTCCACGGTATTGTGGACCAAGAGATATTCGCCGTCCGAACTTGAACTTCGGTATAACATGACCTTCATCGGATTATTTGCAGAGTCGAGCATGGGTGCGAGCACAATGTAAGGCCCGCAACCGGGCACAAACGAGAGCATATCCGAAACGTCGCTCAATGGACCATGGACCTCAATAGTCTGACTCGTAATCAGTTCCTTTTCAGTCACATAGGCTTGTTGGTAGAAAAACTTCTGGCGGGTTCCCGACACAAAGTTCATGGTCAACGACAACACAACCCGCGCTGTATTCCACGTCACTTCCGCATCCGCATAATAATCCTCATCCCAGAACGGACCCACCACATCCGTAAACTGCGCCTGTGCCGCCAGAACTTCATTACCAGCCGTACCCCAATACATGGGTATTACATCCGCCGGAATCTGGCCTGTCGTTCCACTCATATACGGTGGAAACGCTTCGTAATCATCTGAAATCGGGCCAAACCGTGGTGAAGTATCCGCCACATAATTTGATTTCTTCAAAAAAATCTGGAACCGAGGTCCATAAAACTTGTATGTATACTGAATGTCCGCAGTCAGTGTCAGCCCCGGCACATCGAAGGACAAATAGGCCCCCCATTCTGTGCGGGCAATTGTAATGAATTCCGCAGTTACAGGATAGTAAAACCCCTGTGTGTCGGCGTCATCAAAGAATCCGGCACTAGCCAGTGGATACCCGCACGAAGTTAAACTGGGTTCAGTAACGCCAATGTACTCCTGCTCGCCTGTTTCCACATTTGTACGCAGAATATAAAAGTACACATGAACTTTCCCATTCAATGTTTCCGCCAACCACACTGTATCCTCAATTACAATAGGAGCCGAGTCCGGCTGGGCAATGACCACGTACTCGGAAATATCGCCCTGACCCGCTGTTCTTACCCCTTCCGCACCATACCAGAACGTCGGCAAGGACACGGGTGGCGTATACTTGCGCAGCACGCCATTATCCACCTGACAATTGTGCGCTACTTGCGCAGCTTCATTGGGCAAAGTAGTCTTATCTGTCCGAGGCATGGCCCCGGTAAACCGATCGACTTTAATGGGCATTAACGCAAGCTCCCGATAAATTTTTCATAATAATCATTGGACCGCGCCGCATTGGCACTATCGTCCGAATCTTCGCCCAGCGCCATATAAGCCGCATAGTACGCCAAGCAGTCACGGTACTGCGCATCCACAATAAACGCGCTGCCCGATGTGGAAATGGTGTCCAACGTCTCCATCCCAATCCCATCGCTTGCCACAAAAAGATCCGGACGCAGCCGGTACATCTCCCGCTGAGCATCATCCAAATATCCGTATATCACGGAATTGACCCACCGGCACTCGCTCTCGGACGGATTAGCCCCCGCCGGGTCGTTCACAAACCGCCGGACCATTGGCAGTACTGAAGAGGCTATCATATCCAATCCTCCTTAAAAGCTGGGAATAATCAATTGCGCCGGAGCCGGATCGCGCTCAGTCGAACACTCCGCCTTCGCCTGCGCCAAACCGGACAAATACCGGGCGCGATAGTCCTGCCATTTATTGCTGGACCAGGGCCGGTTCTCCTGCGACATCAATTCCGCCAGTGCCCCACACACAATAGTAAACCCGCACCGCTGCAAGAGCCAGTCCGGGTATTCATCCAGTTCCCACGACGGACAGACCACATACTTCACAGTATACACCACATCATCCGCAGTTGCGGGCGACGCCAAGACCAACTCATTATTCCGATTTAGGGAGTACCCGGTTGCGGCATCGTCCTGTTCCACCGACAGTACCCGGAGAATCGAAGTATTAGCGGACACCGGCACCGTATACGTATCTTCGTCCTCTTCCGAAGTGATAGACGATTCCGCTTCCCAAATTTCGGATTCCCGGCAGAACTCCGAAGCAATCGAATACAATACCTGCAACGCAAAGCCAGGGGAACATCCAGGAACCCGCGACAAAATCTGCGGTAACAGCGTATCGGATGCCGCTTCCGTCGAAGAACCACCTTGCCCCTGAAGTACACCCACCACGGGCACAGTAACACCGCCAAGCGCATACTCCAAATGGTAAATGTAAATCATACCCGGCGCTGGATCTTCCCAGGTTGTAGTGTACAGTCCTACAGCAATACGATCCATCGTCACAGGAAATGTCAAAACCAAAGATTCCATCGTATCCCGGCGTACCACATCCGTCAGAAACATTTCGTTATTATCCGGATCGACAGAAACCAGATTGGACCGCACCAAATACTGCAAATACGTTGTGCTCATTGAAATCGCTCCTTATGCAGTCCGTTCACGGGCGCTATTGCCCAAATCCACCAGGGTAAACAGCGGTGTTACGGTATCTTCCGCATACCACGTCAAGGTCAATGGGTCTGTACTCGTACAGGTAATGTTCCCCGCTGCCAACGCATTGACCCGCTGCAGCACCTCCTGAAGCGTGGTCGTGCCTTCCACAATACTGCCCAGCACGCCTGCGGCAACTGTCTCTTCACCCAAATTCAAGGTAGCCGTAACTTTGCCATCTCCATCTACCGCCAACTTATTCCCTTGCGAATTGGCGTCAAATACTGTCTCCGCCACCTTCGCTGCAATCAGATCACCCACAACAGTTTCGTCCACGGAGACCGTGCCCGCCACGGGCACTGCGCCCAGTTCCGATACGGACAGCTTATTGGTCTGGGACGTTTCATCGAACAAAGCGGAAACCACGGAAGTTTCAATCAAGGTGCCCAAGGCACCCTCATCCATCGTAACATCGCCAGTCACTCCTACCTTGCCTGAAACGTTCACAAGCAGCTTATTCGCCTGGGACGTGGGATCGAACAACGCTTCCAGGACCGCCGCCTGCACCAATGCGTCCGTAGATTCAGCGTCAACGATCACAGCGCCTGTAATAGCGACTTTACCCGAAGCATCTACCGCCAGTTTATTGCCCTGGGACGGCACGTCGAATACCGTAGTAGAAACTGCAGTCTCAACTAGCGTGCTCAGGGCTTCCGTATCCATCGTGACATTCCCAGCCACACCAACCTTCCCGTCGGCATCCACCGCCAACTTATTGGACTGGGAACTTGCATCGAATAGAGCAGTCACAACCGAAGATTCAATCAATGCGCCCACTGTCGTTTCATTGACTGCCACTTCACCGGCCACCGTTACTTTCCCGTCGGCATCCACCGCCAACTTATTGGACTGGGAACTTTCATCGAATAGAGCAGTCACAACCGAAGATTCAATCAATGCGCCCGCCGTCGTATCGTTCAATTCCACCGTCCCCGTCACACTCACTTTACCTGCAGCGCTTACAGTCAGCTTATTGCCCTGCGAAGGCGTATCGAACACCGCCAGCGAAACCCGATCCTCAATTAGATCGCCCACGGCGCTCTCATCCACGGAAACGGTACCGGTCACGGAAACCTTACCAGTGGCATCCACCGCCAACTTATTGGACTGGGAACTTCCATCGAATAAGGCCGTCACGACCGACGATTCAATCAGTGCGCCCACTGTCGTTTCATTGACCGCCACTTCCCCCGTTACAGAAACTTTCCCATCCGCACTGACCTCCAATAAATTACCAATCGATGTCCCAGACAAAAGCGCTTCCTGTACCCATTTTTTAATCAGCGGCTCCAACGTACCTGTATCCAATTCCACCGCCCCCGTCGTAGTCACCTTACCAGCAGCAGAAACCGACAACTTATTGGCTTGCGAAGTTCCATCAAACAACGCCGACACTACGGAGTCCTGGACCAACGTATCCATTGCTCCCGAATTGAACGAAACTTCATTGCTGACTTGCACTTTACCGGACACGTCCACAGCCAATTTATTGGACTGAGACCCCACATCGAACAGAGCCGCCTTCAAATTGGTGATGATGTCCGCGTCCAGTTCCGTCTGAACATTCCCGAAATCGTCAATGGGCAGATACTGATAAATCATGGACGCATCATTGACATTGGCAATCGTAATCCCGCCAAACCAACACAACGGATCCGTGGAACTAACGGCTCCAGCCAACTGCGCATAAGCCGCTACAAAGTAGTTCCCGGACTCAGCCAAAATAGGAAGATCACCCTGGTACACGGACGGCGGTCCCTCCACCAACTCGGACCCGTAGTCGGACCAATGACCCACATCGTACGTCTCGAACAGTTTCGACTGCGTATGAAATACCGCACCGGTCGTATTGACGATCAAATAGTAGATAGTTTGTCCAGTGGTGTTTGTAGGTACGATTATACGATCAGACATAAAGCCGCAAATCCTCCAAAGTTGAAACATCCGCACCATCGGAGACTACAGACGCAATGGGGATCCCCGCTGGAGTCAATGTACCGGAGTTTACCTGAAGCCCCGTGCCGTACACGTATTCCACGTAATGGGTGCCCGCTGCCGCATTTGTAAAATCATGTGTCCATTCGGCTTGGTACACCGGAGTCCCTTCGGCAAAGCCGTAAAAAGGCGTCACTGTCATGACATTTCCATTCAAAGTTGACGCAGCATCGACAGCAACCGCCGTAGCGGCTATATCGCTTCGCGCCACCGCATTCCGGACAATCCCGGTGCCGCCGCCCCAAACGCACGGAAGCAAGGATCGCACTTGCAACAGCGAGTAATCCAGAATCTGCACACCCGAATAAAACATAATGCACTCCTACGTCTTAGACGTTTCCGCATCCGATCCCAAGGAATTCACTTGATAATGCAGATCTACATACAACAAAGACACATCATCTGGATAGTCGTCCAAAGGTGCAGCCGACCGTGACAGTTTCCCAATCAAAATAGATGAGATACTATCGCCACCCGCTGCCGACGCATCCAGTGCGGCAAACGCGGTCACATAATGTGTGTCCGCCGCTATCGCATCTCCGATTGTTTTCCCGGCAGGCACACGAACTGCCGAAGGCGAAATATCCGCATCGAAATCTCCGTTAATCCCAGCCCACCGGCACACCAAATTCCACTCTGGAAATTTATTGGTAGTACTCGATCCATTGGAAACCCAATGAACATGAAACACCGGATCTGTAGACGTATCCCACGCATGAGGCATTTGTGCCGTAAAATAACAAGCAGTATCAGCGCCATCTGGAAACGCCAACAAGTAGTAATTTGTCTTCCATACAGCATACGCCGCCTGTCCGGCACCAGTTGCCTTGATCTGAGGATCAATTCGTAGATCTTCCCAAGCACGCGCTGTGCCATTCAGCCGAAGAATGCCCGCACTGCTAAAATCCGCATGATTGGAACCCGCCCCCAATTTTGCAGCGCCATTGATTGATAATGCCCCTGCCGCACTAATGGTACTGCCAACTCCTCCTGCGTATCCTCCAGCCCCAACCTGAAGTGCGCCGTCTATTGCACAAGCGCCCTTAGCGGAAATCGCGCCACCATAAATTGTAGTACCAGAAGCGGAATACCCGCCATTTACATAAATATATTCTGCAACATCCACCACACCATCAGTAAGCACATCGCCATTTGACGCAATCGTAGCACCGGAAGCGCCATGTCCGCCACCCACCGTCATCTGCCCACCAATCACTAAATTCCCATCGGCGGAGATATCGCCAGCCGCTGCAACGGACACAGTACCCAAACTAGCCGCACCATCTACTATCAGATCCCCCTTGATAGATAGATCGCCAGTCGCCGTAGCCAATGTGGCACCAGACCCAGCATACCCAGTGCCGAAAGTCACTTCACCCGAAAGAAGCGCCGTCCCATTCTGCGAAGTTTCGCCACCTGCCACCCGGATTCCTTCAATATACAAGGGAGGGTTTGCCATTTCTTACTCCTTCGTCCAACGGGACCGATGCCCGCGCACATCCACATGGAGAAAATTCCGCTTGGGATAGACCCCGATCCCGCCCCCATCAAACTGAGGGACTTGCATTGCCAGCGAACACAACTCGGTCAAAGTCAAGTTGGAACTTTGCAGATCGGCGGCTTTCCCATAAGTGTGCATCGAATACGGCTCCCCACCCACGGCCCGGTTATGCCTAGTACAACGGCAACCGCTGGTTACCGTCAACGACTCGCCACTCTGCGACTCCATCTGCTGAATCCCTTCAATCAAAGACGGATCGACCTCGTTTGCCGCCGATCCAAAACCGCAGCCACATTGGCAAACGAGGCCATCACGATTCATACTACTTACCTACAGGCTGTTCTACCGCGAGCAGCCGGTCTAACATCGCCTTCAACGTGGCCACTTTCTGCAAGCGCACTTCCATCTCCCGCGCCCATTCCGCCGACGCCTTATCCGCTTGCAACTGCTCCCAAGCGGTCACCGCTTGGATCGCCGCATCCAGTGCCACTTGTGTCATAGCCGCTGCCGCCTGCACGTCCATTACAGTCACCGTCGTACCATCCGCGCCACGGGTCGTCATACAACCAGTTAGTGCCACAGCCGCGCACAATACCAAAGGAATACACCATTTCATACACAACTCCTTCTCCATTTGCAGTTTCAGTTAAAAACTACGGGCAGGCATGCCGGATGACAGGAAACGGAAAAAACTGGCATCCACCTACCCGCAGTTCGAGAGGCACTATTTGAACGAAAACTCCACGTGATACATCCACAACGCAATCAATCCACCAGCCCCGGCGGTAATGACCCAGGCAGCCACCCGGCCCAACACACCGCCCCAGAGCTTTTTCTTGTTTACATCCTGTTCCCGAGACATTTCCAACTTAGCCGACTCCACACGCAGCAGGGTCATTACACCACGGGCCAATGACCCATGCGCCTGGCAATTGGTCACGCCTGTCGAACTTTCAATGCCTTCTATAGCACCGTCAATTTCCCGGCGCAGCACAATTGCCATGGTGTCAATCATATCAACCTCGCCCCATATCCAATGGCTTGGCAAATCGCTTAAACCAACCGCGAACATATTCAGGAGTAATTTCAAGGGCCGACTCCTTCTTGGATATATTTACTGCGGTTTCGATAATACTGTCAGCCAGCACATCATTGGTCATATAAGGTTGGAGCACGGCTGGGATACGGATTGGACACATGCCTTTAATCGCATCCCGAAGCACTGCACGCGCATCTGCACGAGCCTGCTCTGCCTCAACTGGCGTCAATTTGCCATTATTCTTCTTCAATTCATTCACTTGTTTGAAATACACAGATCGCACAGCGGCAACCGCAAGAGTGACCACCAACGACCGCCAGCCTGTTACCCGTTGCTGATAGATCTCAGTACCCTTGAACGAAGCCCAAGCAGCAGAGAGTGCCGTTGCAAGCACACTCAACAGAGTCAAGATGGTATCGGCATCCATAGACTACCCTTCCGCCGGAATGGCCTCGCCGGAGAAATACGCCAGAATCTTCGATTCCATCTCCGCACGAGACCAAGTTTCCGGAAACGTAACGCCAAATTGATCTTTAGCATACTGCGCAATTTCCGCTTTCCGGGTAAACTTCGCCAGGATCTTTTCGACATCCGAAGTAACAGCTTCTACCAATTGCACCGGATCTTCCGCCGGTACGGACACCTCCACCAAATTGACCGGCTGCTGAGGCGACCCGTCATATTTGAAGGAGATCGTTTCCTTGATCTCTGCATCTCCTTTAGCCGCGATAACTTCCGTTGCCTTCACAGTTTCCAAAGCGCTTTTCAGCACCACCCGAAAATTCCGCCGGTCCTTGTCCCGGTAAGGGGTCCAACCGAACACCAATCCATCGGCCAACCGAATCACGCAATACTGTTCTTGCTTCTTCCGAATTTCACACGCATCCATAAAAACCTCTCCTGTTGTTTAATGGGGGCCTCTACCATAGAGGCCCCCAATTCATTACGCCGGAATGACCACGATATCGAAATCAATGATACCTTCAGTCAAGGTATGCAGCACATCGGGTGTACCGCTAAGATGCGCCGTAGCACACGTCAGAATCAGGTCCGTCACTGCATGGAAATACTTGGGACCAGATTTCAACACACCAGTCGCCGAAATATCTCCACCATCAATCAAACCGTCCGCATGCGCCGTCCAACCAATATCAACGGTCATATCGTCGTTATGGCTGTCCGTATCATCTGCCGCCGTAGAGACCGTCGCCGTCAAAGCCAACAAAGTCGTACCCGCCGGAATATCCATGATGGTCACTGTTTCGGATTCCGCCAAACCAGGACCCAACGCGCTAATATCCAACTGTACCGTGTACCGTTGCACACCGCGCTGTGCCCAAGCTGGAAAGACCGTAGCATCCGCATTATCGCCGCGTACATCAAAAGTCGTTGCCATAATGATTCTCCTTACGTCAAGTTCGGAACAGCAACCACACGAAGGGTACAAACCGCCGCGTCAATTGTCGCTGTGCCAACTGTTGCAATAATCTGAGACGCTACCGGGGTATACCAAGCACCGCCCGTATCCGATCCCGTCGAAGTCGCCGCCAGTACATTCACCCATTTGGTATCCGCACCGGACACACCAATCGAAATGGTACTGGAATTCGCCGTAGTCTCCGCCGTATCCACCGTCAAACTAACCGCCAGAATCGTGGTGCCTGCCGGAATATCCATCAGCGCCACGGTTTCTGCCGCATCCACACCGCCTGTAATGGCGGTAAAATCCAACTCTTGCTCCAAGACTACAACGCCCCGTTCCGCCCACGAAGGCAGAACCGTGGCATCCGCGTAGTCCCCGCGAAGATCATAGGTAGAAGCCATATGAACTCTCCTTACTGGTTATGTTTCCGGGCGGGCCGGAAATTCCAGCCCGCCCGCAGAAACTACTTCTTGATAATCAATACGCCAACCGATTTCGGCTGAACCACTTGGTACCCGTACACGTTAAGAGACCGCATCAAAGTACCAAACGAACGCGGGTTCGGCAGCACTTCGTTATTGGTCAACTGCGTAGCGAACGTGACGCCTTCTTTTGTGCCGAACGGGCACTCCCAGTAGGCCACACCTTCCGCCGTGCCGGACGCAACCAAGTTGTTCTCGTAAATCGTGAACCGATCCACGATACCGACCGCGCCCTTGCGCAGCACCGAAACGGCATCACCCATTTCGTTCGCCTGCATCAGCGAGGTCATCTTCAACTGCGCTACGGCCCAAGACGGAAGCACAAGCCAACGCCCCGTCTGCGGCACTCCCTGCTCGGTCAAAACACCACCCGCTCTAGTGACAATATCCAATGCGGCATCGCCACTAGACGTGAACTGGAGCGGAGTATGATCGAGCGACGAATCGCCCAGATTGAACGCGCCGGACTTCACACCAGCCGTCAATCCGGCATTCGCCGAATCTACCTGACCCGTAATGTAATCCAACACCTCGGATTCAATCTCCTGCTTCAACCGCACTGCGCCGTCCTGCGCGGCCAGATCCTGGTAGTTCTTGTCGAACTGCTTCTTCAGGATATCGTCCAACGCGCAGCCAAACCACTTCGCTTTGTCGATGTACAGTTCCACCGTTTCCGGAGTCAGG
>Ga0172367_10009745_pt1 | contig 10487 bp, 10 predicted proteins | sample Lak10m_FD_114542 | JGI IMG/M metagenome (GOLD analysis project Ga0172367, IMG submission 114542) | Freshwater microbial communities from Kabuno Bay, South-Kivu, Congo - kab_022012_10m | ecosystem: Environmental > Aquatic > Freshwater > Lake | place: Democratic Republic of the Congo: South-Kivu...
AAAATTATTACCTGGCACATTCCGGTTTCTGTTTTGGCTTCGGCGGCTGTTTTCGCCGGAATTTTCTGGATGATCGATCCATCGAAATATGCTGACCCGGCATTTCACCTGATGACTGGTGGACTCGTACTCGGGGCATTTTTCATGGCAACCGACATGGTAACTTCACCGATGAACGCTAAAGCACAAATCGTTTTTGGGATCGGAATCGGGGTACTTTCCATCCTGATCAGGATCTGGGGTGCTTATCCCGAGGGCGTGTCGTTTGCTATTTTGATCATGAATGCGCTGGTGCCGCTGCTCAACCGGTTCATCAAGCCCAAACGATTTGGCGAAGTTAAAGTACAATCCTCAAAAGGATAAATCATGGCAAAAAGAGAATCAAGTTTTAAAAATATGGCGATGGCATTGTTTGTCATCACTGCCGTGGCGGGGCTGGCATTGGCGTTTGTATATTCGGTGACTAAAGAGCCGATTGCCATTTCGCAAAAGGCCAAAATCAACAATGCTATAAAAATGGTCGTTCCTGAATTTGAAACCATTTCGGATACTGTAGTGATGCCCGTAGAGGGGAAAGACAGTATTCGGATTCACCGGTTGTTAAAAGGCACTGAAAAATCGGGTGTAGCGGTTGAAACTTATACCGACAAAGGTTTTAGCGGCCGGTTTAGCCTGATGGTTGGTTTTGCTCCCGATGGTTCGATCAGCAACATCGAGGTACTCGAACACAAGGAAACACCGGGGTTGGGCACCAAAATGGCACTTCCGGCATTTAAAGATCAGTTCAAAGGATTGAAGATTTCCGATTTGCCGGGCGAAAAACTAAAAGTGAAAAAAGATGGCGGCTCTGTTGATGCCATTACTGCTGCGACCATTAGCAGTAGAGCATTCTGCGATGCAGTTAATCGTGCTTACGAGACAAATAAAAAAGGAGGTAACCAATGAATCAGTGGAATAATTTTACCAAAGGATTTCTCCGTGAAAATCCGATTTTGGTTCTTCTTTTGGGAACCTGTCCGACACTTGCGGTAACCTCTTCGGCCATTAACGGTCTGGGAATGGGGCTCGCAACGACTTTCGTACTTTTCATGTCGAATATTTTTATTTCGGTGGTGAAGGATTTCGTGCCCGATAAAGTTCGAATTCCGGCGTTTGTGGTGGTTATTGCCAGTTTTGTAACGATCGTCGATTTGCTGATGCAAGCTTATACACCAGCATTATCCAATCAGTTAGGAATTTTCATCCCGTTGATCGTGGTCAACTGCATCGTGCTTGGACGCGCCGAAGCGTTTGCTGCCAAAAACAATGTTTTCTCGTCGTTTATCGATGGACTGGGAATGGGCTTGGGCTTTACGATGGCTTTAGTTACCATTGGCGGAATTCGCGAAATGCTGGGCGCAGGGTCGATCTTCGGCTACAAATTTATTTCTGAAACAGCCGATGGAATTTTGGTATTTATCCTTGCTCCGGGCGCTTTCATCACATTGGGTTTCCTCATTGCCATCCTGAAAAAGATTAATAAATCGTCATAATTTCTGAACCATGGAATATGTAATTATCTTAATATCGGCGATATTGGTCAACAACATTGTGTTGGCCCAGTTTCTGGGAATCTGTCCGTTTTTGGGGGTTAGTACCAAAACCGAAACAGCCGTTGGTATGGGAGCTTCAGTATTGTTTGTAATGACACTGGCTACCATTGTCACTTTCCTGGTTCAGCAATACGTGCTGGTTCCGTTGAACCTGGCATTTTTACAAACCATCAGTTTTATCCTGATTATTGCCGCGTTGGTACAGATGCTCGAAATCATCCTGAAAAAAGTGAGTCCATCGTTGTATCAGGCACTTGGAATTTATCTTCCGCTCATTACCACCAACTGTGCCGTGCTTGGGGTTGCCATTCTGGTGATCAAAAAGAACTTTAATCTGGCCGAATCGGTGGTTTTCACAGTGGCAACCGCGTTGGGTTTTGCGCTGGCATTGATCATCTTCTCCGGAATTCGTGAGCAGATTGCTTTGGCCGATGTTCCGAAAGGGATGAAAGGCATCCCGATTGCCTTGGTTACAGCCGGAATTTTGGCTTTGGCGTTTATGGGATTTGCCGGACTGGTATAAGGAATGATGAATAGAATCAAAATCTGGCCGATATCAAAAATACAAGCAGCTTGAAAAGGGCTGCTTTTTTACTTTTCAGCATTAATGAAGAATATAAAGAAAGAGAGTGTTGGTGGTCGTTTGTTGAAGTGTGTTCGAACGGCATTACCACAAGGAACCAAAACTGCGATATGGTTGCTTAAACTGACCATTCCGGTGTCGTTTGGTGTATTTCTGCTCGATTTCTTCGGAATTTTAAACGTGATCGCCGGTGTTGTTGCTCCATTTTTTCAACTCATTGGATTGTCGGGGCAGGCTTCGGTGGTGCTCATTACCAGCTTTTTTACCAATATTTATTCGGTGATTGCGGTTATGACAACGCTGGGTATTGGCTATCGCGAGGGGACTATTTTGGCAGTGATGTGCCTCATTTCACACGCGCTGATCGTGGAAACAGCCATTCAGAAACGAACCGGTTCAGCTCCCTGGCGCATGGTGGTGGTCAGGTTGTCGGCCAGTTTTATCGCAGCATTTGGGCTGAATCTGATGTTGCCTGCCGAAGAGTTGGCTCAATCCATTGGCGCTGTTCAGGAATCTCCGGCTTTTCCTGATGCTTTATTAAACTGGTTGGTTGACATGGGAATTACTACGATCAAGATTTTGGTTCTGGTGAATATTCTTTTGATGGTGCAGAAGATCTTGAACGAATTTGGCCTGATAAAATGGATATTGATGCCTTTCCGTCCGCTTTTACGGGTGATGGGGTTACCCGCCAATACTGGTTTTTTGTGGATGGTGGCCTATACGTTGGGTCTTTCGTACGGCGGTGCCATCATGATCAGTGAGTCGGAGGAAGGAAAACTGAGCCAGCGCGAAGCCGACCTGCTAAATCATCACATCGCCGTATCGCATTCGCAACTCGAAGATCCACTGCTTTTTGTGTCGATTGGGTATTCTTTCCCGTTATTGGTTATTCCGCGAATTGTGTTGGCTGTATTTTTCGTTTGGTTGCGACGAATTGAAATTCGAATTTGGCCCGATAAGAATTCATAAGTTAAAGCAACTTTTTTTGATGCTTAAAAATAGTTCAGGCTTCTGGTTGTTGCTGTATTTAAAATCAAATCACTATTTTAGCCATCTCAAAATATCAATGTGGATGAAACTTCAGGCTAAAATATCTATCCTGTTCTCCATTATTTTAGGAGTTTTTGTGATCACCTTCCTGCTGTATCAATATATTCGCCTGAGGGAGAAAAAGATACTTTATCAAGAGAATCAGAAAAGTCAGGAGTTGGTGATTGACAAAGTGTTACAGCTAAGCCGCATTAAATACGAGCAATTGATTAACGACAACTCAGGCTGGGACGAGATGGTTGACTTTGCCATTTCTCCGGATACCGTTTGGGCAAAGGATAATGTCGATTTTTTCGTTAATTCGTTTCATCTCAACTTCGTTCAGGTATATTCTAAAGAGAAAAAGCTGATTTATCAATTTGGCGATTCAACTCGTCTTCGGGATTTTGGATCAGTTGCGCCCGAAACTATTCAAAAGTTTTTTTCTGATACCGCCTTTGTTCATTATTTCACTGGTTCGGGAGAAAATTTGCTCGAAGTATTCGGGGCAACCATTGTTCCGGCAGCCGATACCGACACCCGATTGACTCCGCCACAGGGATATCTCCTGATTGCCCGCCGCTGGGATTCTGCCTACATTGGGGAGCACAGCCTGGCAACCAGTTATCAGGCCGAGTTAATTTCAACCGACAGTTTAGCCAAACTCAAAAAAGATCCAAAGAAATATTATATCGTTGAAAATTTGACCGACTACTCCGGAAAACCGGTTGCTGCCATTGTTTTCAGTAAACGCGATGCGTTGAACGAGTCGATGACTCCGCTGCTTTATTTATCGGTTGTGGTGACAATTATTGCGGTGATATCCGTTTTTATATTTCTGTATTATTTCAGGAAAACTATTCTCGCCCCCGTTCAAAAGATTAATAAAACCCTTGATTCGCGAAATCCGGCGCATTTGGACGAAGCCAAAGCGAATACCGAGGAGTTTAAACGTTTGGAGGAACTTATTCTGAAATTTTTTCAGCAGGAAGACCAACTGAAAAGGAAAAATGCTGAGTTGAAAGAGAATAATGCTATGAAAGACAGGCTGTTCTCGATCATCGCACATGATTTGAAAAATCCGGTTGGAAATATGCAGACGATCACGGAGTTACTCACTGATTGTTACCGACGACAGGATACAGAAACAATGGAAGAGTTGCTCGAAATGTTGAATTCGCAGGCGAAAGAAACCATGACCTTGCTCGAGACTCTTTTCGAATGGGCTAAATCGCAGTCGGGACAAATCAGTTATTCTCCGGAAGAGCTTGATTTAAGACAAGTTGTAAAACAGGTCGCCGAGGTCCTTCAGTCTGGAGCGGGAGTCAAGGGAATTACCCTGGAGACCGAAATCGATCCTGGAATCAAAGTTTTTGCCGACCGGAATATGATTCACACTGTGTTACGAAACCTGATTTCGAATGCCATCAAATTTACTTTTTCAGGCGGAACAGTCCAGATTTCAGCAAAGCTTGTGACTGATGGCGTTGAAGTTTCGGTAAAGGATGACGGCATTGGTATGAATGCTCACACAGTAAAATCATTGTTCCATATCGACGGTAATGCCACCACCAACGGCACGGCCGGCGAAAAGGGCTCGGGGCTTGGATTGATCATTTGCAGAGAATTCATCGAAAAACACGGACGCGAAATTCATGTGAGCAGCAGGCCTCGCGAAGGCAGCCGTTTTTCGTTCAGTCTTCCGGCGGCTTGATCTCCTTTTGGCTCAAAAGAAAAGGTGCCCAACCATCAACTTCGGGCACCTCAATGAAAACGAACTACTTAAAACCAAATATCTATTGTCCTCTTTCCTGCATTCGTTTGGCTCGTTCTTCGGCTTGCTGTTTTCGGTAGGCATCGAGTTTAACACCTTGCTCCGGAGTCAAAACAGCTTTTAAAGCTTTGTCGGTTTCTGCCTGCATTTTTGTGCGTTCTTCGCGCATTTTATCCCGGTCAAAACTTCCGCTTTCGCGCATTTTTGCAAATGCTTCCGATTGTTTTTTCTGAGCTTCGGTTACAATTGGCGTAATCTTAGCCACTTCGTCTTTATTTAAACTAAGAGCAGTGGTTAGTCCTTCGATTTCGCGCTGAAGGCGGGCTGCCGGATCAAAATTTGGCTGGGCGATGGCCGATCCTAACGAAAAAAGTGCCACTAAAGCGATCAATACAAGTTTTTTCATACCGTTTGGATTTTAGTTTCATCGCTTAGACTATGTTTGCTTTCAGTGGTTTAAATTGATTATGAATATTTTAATCTTCGCTGATTTTGAGCAAATCGGCACTTTTTCAAAAGAAAAAAGCCCCGCGTTGGCGAGGCTTTTCAGTATTACTTCTGAAATTTTTTCAGAATATCTTTTACCGCATCTTTATGAACGGTGAACCCCATCATTTTTAGTTTGATGTAATCTTCGTGGAAGAAATAATATCCGAAATTGGGATTCGACTGATCGATGTTTCGTGAGCCTGAACTCGAATCTTTAATCAGGAACCAATCTTTGCCCTGACCCTTGTAGTTTTCGAGGTAGCCAATGAGTTGCATTCCGTGGTCATCAGTGGTTGTTTCGTTCGAAAACCTGAACTGGCGGGCGTCTTCGTTGATATACGCTGAAGGAATATCGAAGTCGGGAACCAGGGCACAATTCGTTTCGCGGCTAAAACCCGATTCCGAAACATCGCCGCCAATACTTAGCGAATAACCGGCTTTCACGGCTTTTTTCAGGGCATCCATGAATACATCGAGCGGAACATTGTAATATTCTTTGCTGTGCCACCAATTGTCGGGCACTTTGTATTCCACTTGCTGCCAGTAAGGTTCCTGCTTATACGAAAGAATTTCGACGAAATCATCCGGATTGATTTTCAGATAATCTTTCAGATAAGTTTGCGGTGTGTAAGTTTTGCCGTCAACCACAAATTCAGTTGGCGGAACACCGATATAATGGTTCAGAATCGATTTAATTGTTTCGAGCCCGTATTCCATATTCCAGGCATTCGAGGTCTTCATCGAATTCAGGAAGGCGGTCATTTCTTCCACCATTTTGGCGTGGCTGTGAAATTTTCGTCCGTCGATCAATCCTGAATAGGCTTCTTCAGGAACAGCTCCGTACATTTTCATGATGCGCGACAAGGCGTTGGCCTCTGAGCCTTCTGAAAAATGTGAATTGCCGCGTTTTTCAATGAACCGGCGGGCTTTTTCAACATACTCAAAATAAGCCGAATAGATTTCTGAGATTTCTACTTTTTTGCCAAACTGGCGAAGCACTTCCGACTCGTAAAACGAGGTCGTTGAAAAGCTCCAGCAGGTTCCGGCATTCCCCTGCGATTCGGTGGGGTTGCTCCAAACAGTTTTGTACAACGATGGATTGTTGGGGAGGTCCATTCCCGACTGGTCCATCACAAATCGTTTAAACGGTTCTTTCTCCGCTTGTTTTTCTTCAACTTCCCGTACATCTTTCAGGATCGATTCGTAGTAAAATCCTTTTCCTTTATTTTCGGTAATGATTTTTCCTTTACTGACGTTTTGAGCCAGTGCAAATTGCGCAATGATGGCCATTGAAAAGGCCAGTGCGGTTAATTTCTTCATTTTTCGTGGGTTAATTAAAAACGCGCAAATTACCTCAATTGATTTTTAACTGAGATGCAAAATGTCAGTTTTTGTTATTTTCCTGATTTTGCCAGATCGGCGGCGGCTGTTTCCATCAACAGGTAAAAAGCCTGACCTTCGGGCGCAAAATAAGAACGGTCGAAATGAGGCAGGCCACATACTTCTTGAACGTAGCCCAGTTTATCTACCCGGTCGTTGGCTGCTTTGCGCATCAATTCAGCAGGTTTCAAATAACTTTTATCGATGTAACCGGCAGTAACTCCCCTGAAAATAGAATAAGCGAGCATTTGGGCCAGATTAACTTCAGGAAAAGTGGCCGGTTTGTTGATCACATCGTGAAATAGGCCATCGGGCCGGTGGTATTTTAAACATCCGTCAATAATATCGCGCGTGTAGCCAATGAGTAGCTTCTTCTCGTCTATCATCGAATCGGGTAACATGCCGATGATTCGTGAAAAACCTGCTGCCGACCAGCCATTGCCCACGCCCCAGTAATCGGCCCGGTTGGGTTGTTTTTTATCGTCGTCCCACATGTGCGAATAGAGCTTGTCGGTGGTGTTGTACAAGTATTTCCGGTAACCTTCAATTTGCTTCATTGCTTCGCGATATTCTCCGGAAGCCACCAAAAACGGCGGCAGCATGTAATTGAAGTCCGACCAAATTCCTTTTTGTGGTTCCTGTGTGTGATAAATTATCCCGTCGGAAGTTTTGTGTTTGGTGGTTTTGATAACCTCCAGCATTTCGTCGGCACCTTTCCTGAAAAGCGGATCTCCGGTATGTTTGGCTGCAAAAAGAACGACTTCACCAATGCTGGCACAATCGGAAATTGGTCCGTTCCCTTTCAAGACTGAAAACCGACCTTTTTCCTGTCGGAGTATGGCTCCGCGTGCCAACGAAACGGCCAGATCAATTTCGCCCATTTCGAGGAAAGCTTGGGCAACAACGCCTTGTTCCCAATCGTAACGCTGCATCCCCAAAGTGGCCGTTTTCACACGTTCTATCCGGTCGGAGGTTCCATTAATTTCTCTGGTGAAAAGAGTGCCTTCCCCCCGTTTTTTACTTTCCGGCGAAATGTTATTTCCGGCAATGGTTGTTGTTGCGGCAAAACCAGCAGCAAGTGTTCCGGCGGTTTTTACAAAATTCCGGCGCGAGTTGGGTAAGTCAAAGTTCATCTGTTGTGTGTTTAGGTTAATTCGTTTGTTAAAGATCGAGCCATTCCTTAAATGCGGGCACTTTGTCGCGGCTAACAATAATGGCTTCTTCTCCCGGCTTTTTGAGTTTGATTTTTAGCCTGCTGTTGGAGTACACGACAATATCGGCAATCGAGTTGTTATTCAGGATGTATTGGCGGTTGATCCGGAAAAACATTCGCTCGTCAATCATCTCCTCAATGCGGTCGAGCGAGTAATCAACGAGGTAGGTTTTAAAATCGGAGGTGCACAAAAAAGTAGCTTTATCCAGGCTGTAAAAAAACGAGATTTCTTCAACAGCAATCGATTTTAAATGTTCGCCAACCTTAATCACAAAGCGGGTTTTGTATTGCTTTTTCAGCATTTCCTGAACTTTCAGCAGCAAGTCGGCGGTGACCACCGGAACCTGTTGGTCGCGACTGCTTTGTTTCCTGAATTTCAGAAAAGCGGCTTCCAGATCGCTGTAGGCAATCGGTTTGAGCAGGTAGTCGATGCTGTTCACCTTGAATGCTTTGATGGCATATTCTTCATAAGCGGTGGTGAAAATTACCGGGCACGGAACCTGAACCCGGTCGAAAATGGCAAAACTCAAGCCGTCGGCCAGTTGAATGTCCATAAAAGCCAGATCCGGAGGCGGGTTCTGCTGAAACCATTCTTTCGAGCTTTGCACCGAATCGAGCGTGGCGAGGATCGTACTTTTCGGGTCGAACTTCAGGATTAATTGCCTGATCCATTCGGCGGCCGGTTTTTCGTCTTCAATCACCAGAATTTTATACATGGCTTAATTGGTTAACAAAGGAATACTCACTAAAAATCTGTCGTGATTTTCGAAAATTGTTACCCGTTTGCCGGTAAAAAATTCGTAACGCTCCCTGATGTTTTGGAGCCCGGTTCCACTTCGTTCGGTCGCCGCTTTTTTCTGAAGCTGATTTTCCACGATCAGAAAGTGGTCGTCGGTGGTATGTATTTTTATTTGCAGTGGTTTCCGGTCGGAAATTTCGTTGTGTTTGATGGCGTTTTCGACCAGCATTTGAACCGACAGCGGGATAATTTTAAAGTTTCTGGCATTAACCTGAATTTGAACTTCGAGGTTAGCTTCAAACCTTATTTTCTGAAGAAAAACATACGATTCAACAAATTTCAGTTCTGTCTCCAGATCAACCAGTTCCTGATCTTTTTGGTCGAGCACATACCGGTAAACTTCCGAAAGTTTTTTCACAAAATCGATGGCTTTATCCGGATTGGTGCTGATGAGCGAAGTGAGCGAGTTCAGGTTGTTGAACAGGAAATGCGGGTTGACCTGGCTTTTTAGTGTTTCGTATTGCAGGGCCAGTTGCTCGCGTTTGAGTTTTTCCTGCTGAACGGCCGCTTCTTTCCAGTTTTTGAAAAACATGATGGCATTGGAGAGCAGCGAGCCCACGAAAATAAAAACGAACGCAATTTTGGCCATGAAGAATGCCCGGTCGAAGAAAAAGTCAGACGAAATCCGTTGATGCGTGAATAATCCTGTCAGCACAATGGTAACAACGATGATGACCAGCGAGAACAGAATAGTGGTCAGGAATTGTACGACCAGCCTTTTTAGCGGGAAATGCAGCCAGGGAAGCTTTCTGTCGAGGATATTGATCATCACGGTTAATCCAATCAGGAAGGCGCCGCCAACCAACACCGAATTAACCGAGCTGTAAACAAACATTTGCATGGTGTAGCCCGAACCTCGCAAAAACACAAGCATAATGAGGTTTCCAAGGGCAATAAGTATGGCGGCGAAAAGCAGAACTTTCGCCACTAATTTCGTTAAGCGTGCCGTGATGTTTTCCATGGTCAGCAGATTCCGGTGGTTTTTCGAAATTAATGATTTATACCGATAAACCGAATCATTTCGATTGTTCCATTGCTTTTTTATACTCGGCTTCGTTGCCTTCTTTTCCCCAGTCGGGCGAAATGTCGGTTTTCAGCTTGAACGCCGCAAATTTTTCGCTGGCAGTTTTAAACAGCGGCAATGCTTTGGCCGCGCCTCCGCCGTAGGCTTCGGGCATGTGGAAAGTCATGGTCGCCCTCAGAAAATATACGCGCGGATTATCGGGGTTAAGCTGAAGCGCTTTGTCAAACGATTCGTTCATCTTACCCATGAATGTCATTCCTCTGTTCATCGGGTCGATGTTGATGCGCGATGGATACAAAAATCCCTGGAGCATGTGGAGTTCCGATTCGTTCGGTTCCAAAATTATTGCCTGATCCAGATAGCTTTGAGCGCGATCGAGATACCGGTCTTTCTGAGCGTTGTCCTGTTCCTGAAAGCTGATCATGATGTAGGCATAAGCCGCATAATACAGCGGAAGCCATTCCTTTTTCTCGTTCAGCGCGATGCGTTCAAACTGATTGGCGCTTTCAATATAATCCGGAATGGTTTGCGACTGGTACAGTTTTTCGATGGACTGACGCATGGCATCGTGGTACTGTTCGTTTGCGAACCCTGTAAATAC
>Ga0172367_10009747_pt1 | contig 10487 bp, 8 predicted proteins | sample Lak10m_FD_114542 | JGI IMG/M metagenome (GOLD analysis project Ga0172367, IMG submission 114542) | Freshwater microbial communities from Kabuno Bay, South-Kivu, Congo - kab_022012_10m | ecosystem: Environmental > Aquatic > Freshwater > Lake | place: Democratic Republic of the Congo: South-Kivu...
AGTACGCGGCCCTGCTGGATGACGTGATCGACTGGTTCCGCCAGCACCCGGGCTACGATGAATTGAGGAAGCTCTTCACAGAACTTGTGCGCCATGGCATGGACGTGATGGGCGTGAAGGGGCCGGTTCCCAAGGAACTACAGGAGATCAAGGTCATGTTCCCAGGTCTGGATTGGCGGGAAGAGGGGAAGAAAGAGGGGAAGAAAGAAGGGCTGGTTGAGGGTGAAGCCAAAGGCGCGGGCAGGACCCTGCTCCGCCTGCTTTGCCGTCGTTTTGGTGAGGTGCGTGGCGATGTCGTCGAGCGGATTCGCACGGCCAAACTTGAACAGCTTGACGATTGGACTGAGCGATTCGTTGACGCCAGGACGCTTGAAGACGTCTTCGGCGCCGACCGGCGGCATTGAATGTGTTTCCTCTGCCCTCCCGTCGATCAGCGTTCTGTTGATTCTTTACAGTCCGCTTGTTGCCGTAGGGGGGTGGGGGGCGGGTGCTGACTGGTCCCCAATCTTGATTATGACGCCCGGGTTTTCGGCCAGTTGATGGCGACGGAACGCGGGCGTGATCCGATGATATGACCATCATCCAACCGCTTGGTCTACAATGGGAGATTTTCCGCCAACCGTCCCCATCGCCTACCGTCCGGGATGTGGAACTTCTCCGTTTGTCCCACCCCGCCAGTCAGAGAACGAGTTTGGGGGTGCCCCCTCCGCTCAACCAAAGGCCGTTTGGCCTTTGGAAACCGGAATTCTGATGTTGGCCGGCTCTGTCCCTTGTCACCCCGCTCGCACGGTGGCCAGAAACTCCTCCACCGAATGATGCAGGGTGTCGGCCTGACTGGCAAGGTCGACGGAGCCGGAGAGGACATCACTCGCCATGTTCCCGGTCTCCTGCGCGGCGCTGGTGACATCGAAGATGCGCCGGGCGACATCGCCGGTGCTGGCGGTCGCTTCGGCGACATTGACGTTGATCTCCCGCACCACGGTTTCCTGCTCGGCGACCGCCGTCGCAATGGTGGCAGCTATGGTGTTCATACGTTCGATGGTCTCGGATACGCCGTGGATGGCGGAGGCGACCGAGCCGGTGATGGTCTGCATGTCGACTACCTGCCCTTGAATCTCCTCCGTCGCCTTGGCCACCTGCTTGGCCAGGTTTTTGACTTCGCCCGCCACCACGGCGAACCCCTTGCCGGCCTCGCCGGCCCGGGCCGCCTCGATGGTGGCATTGAGCGCCAGCATGTTGGTCTGGGCGGCAATGGTGCTGATCAACTTGATCACCTCGCCGATGCGCTCGGCCGCCTGCGTCAGGCCAACGACGGTATCGCCGGTCCGGTGGGCCTCGCCGACCGCCTGTTCGGCAATTTCCGATGACTCGCTGGCCCGATGCCCTATCTCGCTCACCGCGCCCGAGAGACGGGCTGTGGCGCAAGAAACGACTCCAACGTTGTAGGCGGCTTGGTCGATCGCGGTCCCCACCACCACCGTTTGCCGGCTGGTCTGCTCGGCGATTGCCGACAGTGACTGTGCGTTGCCCTGCATCTGGCGTGCCGACGCCGACACCGATTGCACCACGGCGGTGACCGTTGACTGAAAGCGCTCGGCCAGGCCGTCCATCATCTGCCGCCGCTCCTTCTCCGCCGCCCGCTTCAGGCGCCCCTGCTCCACCTCGAGCTGCAATTTGGCCAGCGCATTATCACGGAACACTTGGAGTGCGCCGATCATCGCCCGCATCTCGCCGCTGCGGCCACGGGCCGGGACCGACACGGTGACATCCCCTTCGGCCAGCTTCGTCATGGCATCGGTGATAGCGCACAACGGGCGGGCGATGGCTCGGCCCTGGATATAGGCAAATCCGGCCCCGATCAGCAGCACCACCAGCGCGCCGATCAGAATCAGGTTTTGCGCCTGGGTGCGGCCGGTGACCATGGCGTCCTCAAGGCGGGAAATCTCCGTCGTGACCCGGGCGTCGACCGCGCCTGCGGCGGCGGCCATGGCGGTCTGCGCCCGGCGCTGTCCGGATTCGGCGGAGAAGGCCCGCTCGAACGCTTGGTCGAGATCGCGGGCCAGCGTCGCGATGTCGGCGATGGTGGTATGGCTGATGCCACCCTCGGCTCCGCTTTCCGCGGCTTTTCCCGCGCTTCTCCCCACACCGTCGTCACCGGAGGTGGCGAGGGCGTCGATTCCGTCGGCCAGGGACAGCACGGTCTGGACAGTGGCCGTCATCGCGGCCCGGTCCGATTCCTGCCCATGGAGCAAAAATCGGGTCTGGATCAGGCGTGCTTCGTGGGCTGCTGTTGCCAGCCGTAATGCAAGCTCGCGTACCCCGGCGACCCTTTCAAATGCGCTCCGGTTGGTGGTGGCCTGTTCGCGCAGGATATGGGTGGCCGCTAACTGGTGCTCACGAATGGTGCTGACAGCCTCCCGCACCCGACGGGCGTGGGTGCCCAACTCCTGCGTCAGTTTGGTGAGCCGGGACTCAGCCGCCCAGGTGTCCTGGGCCTGGGTAATCAGCTCACCGAATGCTTGGCGATAGGATTGGGCGGCATCGCTGAGCTGCCCGACCAGAGCCCGGCCGGCGTCATCGGTCTGGGACCGCCGCAAGGCAAGGGTAGTGGTGAACAGATCGCGTATCGCCCGGTTGGCGGCCGCGGCTTCGCTGGCGTCGCCGTTGACCAGGAACCCCTTTTCCCCGAGTCGGGCCCGCAGGGTGAGCTGCTGTATCCGCCGCGCCAAGCCGGCTTGGCCGGCGTCGCCGGCTCCGGCACCGACTGCGGCCTCGATCTGGGCCGCGATCGCAACCACGGTGTCGGCCGCCGTCGACATGCTTGCCAGCCGCTCGGCCTGGACTGTCGCAGCTTGGCGCTGTTCCGCCGTCGCTGCGACAACGGCCGAGAACACCTGTCGGTAGTCCCTGAGACCGGTGCCGATGGCGCCGATCAGGTCTTCGTCCTCACCGCCAAGCGCCTTGCGCACATGAATCGCCCTGACGAACAGGTCGCGCAGGCCCGCCTCTATTGTGCGTGCGCGATTGCCTGAATCCGCGTCTGAGACGCCCGGCGCATCCGCGCTCCAAACGCCATTGCGAACGGCGTCCGTCTCGGCCTGACCGATCAGAAATACCTGAAAAGCCAGCTCGTTGGCGAGTTCAGCCGCCGCCAGCCGCTGCCGGAGCGCAGCATCGGCCGCAGTGACCCGTTCGCGCAGGCGCGTAACCTCACGTTCCTGCGCCGCCGCGATTCGCGCAGCCACCGCGCCGAGCCGGGCTACCCGCTCCTCCAGTTGGCCGACGCCGGCCTTTTGATCAACGTGTGCGGCCACGAAGCCGTCGAACGCGTCGCGGTAGGCGCCAAGGGTCGCACCGATCTCGCCATAGGCGTCGGCGAGCGCCTCCAACTCCGGTTGCGACCGCAGCTCCGTCAACGTCCCGTTAAGGGCGTCAAGCTTTCGGCGAATGGCTTCCTTTATGGTGTCATCGTGGTCCGCGGCCAGCCGTGTCTCGTCAAGCCGGATCACCGCCAGCGCCTTCGAGAGTGCGGCAGTCCGGTCGGCGGCCGTTACCTGGGCGGCATAGCGATCGAGGCTCACCCGGCCGACCAGCGCCACAGCGATCGCCAGCAGCAGCACAATGATAAAACCGACGGTGATCCGGACGCTGATACTCATCGTATGATTCCCAATGTGCTGGTAGGATGGCGAGCCATGATGTGGCCTGGGGAACGGGGATAGCCCTTGGGACATAAACTGCGTCGCCCCCCCCCGCAGTGTCAACGATCCTTCGTGATCGATGGAACAGGCGACCGGGAGGCACAAATACAACGCGTAATCGGGAGGACTGGAATTATGAGACTTATGATCACGACAATGATCACGGCCATGGCCATTTCAGGAGGGACTGCCTGGGCTGATGAATTTGAACCCGGCCTGCGCCGTGTGCTCGTCAATCAGATCGTTCCGCTAACCAAGGAGCCGGTCTTGATCGCCGCGGTCAAGGCCCAGAACGAGGCGCACACCGGACTTGATGCCGCGGCCATTGATCGCCTTGATAAACAGTGGCGGGCGGAAGCCAAGGCCGGCAAAGGCCCGCTGATCGAGACTGTGCTCGCTAATTCGCTCTCTCAGTATCTTGTCCGTCGTCGGGCGGAGAGTAAGGGGCTGTTCCTTGAGATATTTGTGATGGACAATAAAGGACTCAACGTCGGACAGAGTAACGTCACGTCAGATTATTGGCAGGGCGATGAAGCGAAGTGGCAAAAGTCATACGGGGCCGGAGCGAACGGTGTTCTGATTGACCAGGTTGATTTTGACGACTCGGCGAAGGCCTTCGTCTCCCAGGTCAGCGCGACGATCGTCGATCCTGCCGACGGCCAGCCGATCGGCGCGATTACGATCGGCGTCAACGTGGAACTGGTCGAGTAGGGATCGCCGCCTTCCCTCCTTTGGGGGGGGGGGCAGGGGGGGGCGCGGGGGAATGTCACCAAAGCCTATACCAACGAGCAAAAAGTCTGACTCATTGCCCAAGTCGATGCCGGCTTCCAGCCGGCCGTCAGGGGACGCCGTTCCCCGACACCCCCAGGCATAAGGCCGAAAGGCCTTTGGAAACCGGTTATAGGGGCAATGGATCAAATATTAGGCTTGTTGGTATTAGGCCGGCGGCCTCGCGTCGAAGTTCCGGTTTCCAAAGGCCGGATGGCCTTTGGTTGGGGGTGTCGGGGGACGATGTCCCCCGATCTTGCGCCGAGCAGGCGCACGCTTCCCAGCACTTTGCCCTAAGTTGATGACATTGGGTCGCGGGGGCGCGGCGTTGACAACGTGCGCGGCCCCATGGTCCATAAACACGCACTCAACGTGAAAGCACGCGGCGGCGATAATCATCCCCGCCGGTTGTCGGGCCGGTTGGTTGGAAACGTCCTGCCGATCGCGCTTAGAGGACGATCGGGCACGCCGGGGCTGTTTGGCGAACTGGAGGTCCAGGGAATGACGGAATTCAAGACTATCAATGATTTGAATGTGGTTGGCCGAACCGTGCTGGTGCGCGCCGATCTTAATGTTCCGGTGCAGGATGGACAGGTCAGTGACGCAACCCGGATTGCGCGGCTGGTGCCGACGCTGAAGGAACTCGCGGCCAAGGGCGCGAAGGTCGTAATCATGTCCCATTTCGGTCGGCCCAAGGGTGGGCCGGACGCGGCGTATTCGCTCCGCGTGGTGCTGCCCGCTCTGTCCGCGGCGCTCGGCCGGCCGGTGGCATTTGCCGACGACTGTGTCGGCCCGCACGCGCGCCTGGCGGTCAGCAGGCTTGGGGCCGGCGACTATGCGCTCCTGGAAAACCTGCGTTTTCACAAGGGGGAAGAAAAGAATGATCCCGCCTTCGTGGCGGCCCTGGCCGAGCTCGGCGACATTTACGTCAACGACGCCTTCTCCTCCGCGCACAGGGCCCACGCATCGACCGAGGGCCTCGCGCATTTGCTGCCCTGCGCGGCCGGCCGGCTGATGCAGGCCGAACTGGTGGCGCTCGGGCGGGCCCTGGAGAAGCCGGAGCGGCCGGTGGCAGCGGTGGTCGGCGGTGCCAAGATATCGACCAAGCTGGAACTTCTTGGCAATCTGGTCAAGCGGGTGGATTTGCTGGTGCTCGGCGGCGGCATGGCCAACACGTTCCTGGCCGCGGGCGGGGTCGCAATCGGCAAGTCGCTGTGCGAATCGGAGATGATCGGTCAGGCGCAGGAGATCACCCGGATTGCCGCCGCGTCCGGTTGCACCATCTTGCTTCCAGTCGATGCGGTGGTGGCCAAGGTGTTCAAGGCCGGGGCCGATAACGCGGTGGTGGCGGTAACGGCCGTGCCGGACGACGGCATGATGCTGGATGTCGGCCCGGCGAGCGTCGTTACCATTGGCGAGCGGCTGGCCGGCTGTAAAACGGTGGTCTGGAACGGCCCTCTCGGCGCGTTCGAGCTGACCCCGTTCGATGCCGGCACGGTGGGGGTCGCCCGCAAGGTGGCCGATCTGACCCGCGCCGGACGCGTGCTGAGCGTCGCCGGTGGCGGCGATACCGTTGCCGCACTCGCCCATGCCGGGGTTGAGGCCGATTTCTCGTATGTCTCGACCGCCGGTGGCGCGTTCCTGGAGTGGCTTGAGGGCAAGACCCTGCCCGGTGTCGCCGCGCTTAGGTCAAAAACCTAGCAATTGTACGCAGAATGTGTCGGTGTCCCTTGCGTTTATTAAGGGGATGAAAACTTTTTTTCTTGCCAGGGGGTGCGGCTTGCGGTAAATCTCCCAACCGAACGATGGCTTATTTCGGGCGGCGGGGAGGCGGAGCGGTGACGACGGACAGCGGCACGCCGGGGTTCCGGCGCCAGTCCCCGGCAAGGGGGGCGATCCGGGGGGCGATCTGGGTCGGGGTGTTGGCTCTTGGCGGTGTTCTGGCCGGGGCCACCCCGATACACGCAGCCCCCCCGGCTGCTGGCGGGGCGTCGGGGGCGTTCCCGGTGACCGCCGCAGGGGGCGAGGAGCCGGGGGCGTTGCGTTGGTTCCGTGATCAAGCGGAGGCTGGCGGCCCCCTGGCGCAGTTCAATTACGCCCATATCCTGCTTGAGGGGCGCCTGGGGCCAACCGACGCGGCCGAGGCCACGGTCTGGCTGGAACGCGCGGCCGAGCAGGGGCATGTCGTCGCGCAAAAGCAGCTCTCCGGTCATTACGCCCGCGGGATCGGGGTGGCGGAAAATCCCGCCCGCGCCGCCGCGTGGCTCCGGCGGGCCGGCGAGGCTGGCGATACCGAGGCGCAATTGCGCCTGGGCGATCTCTATGCCGCCGGGACCGGCGTGCCCCATGACCTCGACCTTGCCAATTACTGGTTCCAGCGGGCGGCCGCCGGCGGCAGCCCGGTAGCCCGGCAGCGGATCGGCAGCCTGCTTCAGGCAGGGCGGGCGGAAGAGCGTCCGGACGAGACCCACGCTATCCGTTGGTTTGAGAGCGCTGCGGCGGCCGGCGATGCCGACGCCCAGCTTCGGCTGGGCATGGCATATCAAACCGGTCGGGCCGTCGCCCGCGATGACCGAAAGGCGCTTGAGTTGTTCCGTCAGGCGGCGGCCCAGGGCAACGGGGAAGCGCAGTTCCGGTGCGGATATCTGCTGACCAACCGGCGCGGAAGCAGCGATCCGGCCGGTAAGGCGGATGCCGAGGCGGCCGACTGGTTCCGTAAGGCGGCAGCCAATGGTCACGCCGGCGCGCAGGCATGGCTTGGTTATCTGTACCAGGCAGGGCGCGGGGTCGGTGGCGATCTCAGCCAGTCCGTGTTTTGGTATCGCAAGGCGGCGGCTCAGGGCAGCCTGCCCGCTCAGGTCAATCTGGCCAATATTCTCTCGCGTGATCCTGGCTTTGCCGCCGAGGAGGCGGTGGAGTGGTATCGCAAGGCCGCAGGGCAGGGCGATCGCTTTGCCCGCTATCGCCTCGGCTATCTCCACGAACAGGGCCTGGGCGTCAAGCGTAACGCCGAGGAGGCCCACAAGTGGTACCTGCTGGCGGCCGAGGGCGGCGATGTCCAAGCCAAGGCGGCCCTCGCCTCCTACCCGACCGCACGGTGACACGTCATTCTTTGTGGACGTGTCCGGTGGTGGCGGGCGGGACGGGTGACGCCGGAGCCGCCGCAGCCGGTTCGCGCCGGCCGTCAGGGGACGCCGTCCCCCGACACACCCAGCCAAAGGCCGGCGGGCCTTTGGAAACCGGTTTACTAGGCAGGAGCTGGCCGGTAAGCGTGGTGCGTTTCTTGCTTAGAATTGCTTACCAATTTTCATCCATATATCGCTCAACCGCATTATCGCCGGTGACCTGATCGCGAACCGCCAGTCCTACCGGACCGGCCATTAGGCCCACCGCGCAGCCATTGAGCGTGAAGCTGAACAAATAAGCCGGAAAGCCGAAAAAGCCGGTCGGCACGCCCGAGAGAATCATGTAGCCGAGCGCGCCGCCGATGACAGCCCCCGAAAGGCACCCGGCTGCATAATACTCATTGAGTAATTGATTGTAGTTCCCCATCTGGAGATTCGGCTGCGGGGAGAACGATTGCGCGCAAGGAGCGGTGATCGGGGCCGTGATGGCAAGGACGGCCGCGACGACAACGGGAATCAAGGTGCGCAACGACATGCGGACGGCAACTCCTCTGACGCCGGTGGCGCCCGCCGGTGACCGTCTGGATGTCGGTACCGGATGTCGGCACCGGTCGGGACGCGAACCGGGGGGACCGGATTTGAAAACAGACGGACACGAGCCGGCATCTCTCTCGATCCGCCCTCGTACCTCGTACCTTGTAGATATGATGGCACCGTCTGTTGACCGCCGTCAACCAAGACGATTCAGGATCGGTGTCGGTCTCCAACAGTTTTAAGAGGTTACCCCTTGTCCGAACGTCGGGGGCCACCTCACCCCGACACCCCCAACCAAAGGTCAGTCGGCCTTTGGAAACCGCTTCCGGGGGCCGCTGCCTCCGGGGGGGGGCCAGGGGCGAAGCCCCTGGCCGCCGGAGGCAGCGCGCCCCTTGTCCTCAGGCCGCCTTGACGATGTTCCGCAGCACGTACTGCAAAATGCCGCCGTGGCGGTAGTACTCGACCTCGTCGAGGGTATCGATCCGGCACAACAGGGCCGGGGTCTTGGTGGCGCCATCGGCGCGGTGGATGGTCAAGGTGACATCCATCCGCGGCTTGATGCCGGCCTCGACGCCGGTCACGTCAAAATCGGGGGGGGGGCGCGGCCGAGGAAGGCGGCGCCGACGAGGGGCTTGGAGCCGTGGCGGCCGGGAGCAAGACAGCGAGCCCGTCGACGGTAGGCGCGTCGGCCGGGGCCAGCAGCATCGCGGGCAGCCGAGCCGAGAAAAATCATGTGCTGGGAGTAAAAGCGGGTTATCGGGGTATTCGGAAATGTCGTCGAAACAAGTCGATCAGCCACCTTTTCTTTCTCCGGCGCCTCTCTCGTTGCCGCACGCGCAAAGCCGCCATCACTCTCTGTGCGGCTCAGTCCTCCTCAGAACCGGCTCCGTTCCTGCCGATATAGATGGCGTTAAATAATACCGATATAATGTTAACGTCGCGCATGCTTTCGTTCGTCAATATGGCATGGATATCCCTGCACACTTCGTGATCTTCAAAACTGACATCAAGTCCAAGTATCGAGAATACCAGCCTCCGGGCAAACAATGATCGGGCAATTGCCTGTAACTCAATTCTGGATGAGTCGATGTGGAAAAGGCAGGAACAAGACCGGCTATATATTGTCTCAATCAGCAGGGCAACAATTTTAGGCGGCCCAATGCGGGCATCAGGTCGATACCGGTGCTCGATTTTGAAATCGACCACTCGTTCAAAGTAGTCCACGATCAGTTCGCGGGCGCGCGTGTCGTCGATCCGGCTGCTGACCTTCAGGTCCGAGTTCCGGGCGGCCAAGCAGTTCTGCATGCTCCGGGCCGCAGAAGCAGCCGCCTCTACCAGCAATGCCGCCCGTCCCTCCCGCTTCGCTTCCGTTGCCACCATCTTCAGATAGTCGCTGCGACGACCGTTATCAACCATATCACCATCCACTGTCCCGAACCACTGATTACAAACATTATCCCGCGTCGGCGGTCACGGATATGCCGTCGGGGAATTCGACAAGCGTCTAATAAGTTACGCCGGAAGAGGGAAACTTTTGCATGGTCATGCGAGCAAGAGGCTGTCTCGCTGGTCGAGACGGCTTCCCGCAGTATGAAAGGGGCGTCCGCCGACACCCCTTTCCCCCATATGACGACGGAGTCGTGTCCCCCAGCCGCCGCTCAGATGGAACCGCTGTCCCGACGCCCCTATTTTTGAAACAGACGCTCAAAAAAGGCGCGGTCGGCTGCCTGCATGGCGGGCTCATTGCGCCTCAAGTGCTCAAGGGCGTTGTCTTCGTCAAAAACGACCGCCTGATTACTCAACGTCGGCCGCTGAAAGGTACCGAGCTGGGCGTCACCGGCATCGCCGGCACCGGCACCGGCGCATCGACATGAGGACGACTCGGCGTGTGGAGATGTCGTCTGGTGTGGCATCACAATGACTCAATCCTTTGTGCGGCGCTCCCCGCTGGCGCGCTAAGCACCGTCGAGGGTGCCCGGCATCGGCAACCGGAATCTGAAGTTTCTCACTTCATTATCCGTCCGTCAAGGGTCGATAGAGAGTTGAAGGCTTGGGGGGTGGGGGTAAGTCAGGGGACGTTGTCCCCCGACACCCCCAACCAAAGGCCGGTCGGCCTTTGGAAACCACGCCTCGAAGACCGGGGTCCGGGGGGCGCTGCCCCCGGGGGGGCCAGGGGCGAAGCCCCTGGACGCCGGAGGCAGCGCACCCCTTGTCCTCAGGCCGCCTTGACGATATTCCGCAGCACGTACTGCAAAATGCCGCCGTGGCGATAGTACTCGACCTCGTCGAGGGTATCGATCCTGCACAACAGGGCCAGAGTCTCGGTGGCACCGTTGGCGCGGTGGATGGTCAAGGTGAC
>Ga0172367_10009748_pt1 | contig 10485 bp, 7 predicted proteins | sample Lak10m_FD_114542 | JGI IMG/M metagenome (GOLD analysis project Ga0172367, IMG submission 114542) | Freshwater microbial communities from Kabuno Bay, South-Kivu, Congo - kab_022012_10m | ecosystem: Environmental > Aquatic > Freshwater > Lake | place: Democratic Republic of the Congo: South-Kivu...
AAGTGATTGGCTTTATTGTCTTTTTATTGGTTGCGGGGGCAGGATTTGAACCTGCGACCCGGGTTATGAGCTTGAAATTTTTGCTGTACATGTGCAGCAATCACAAGAGCTCGCCAGACGTTAATTGGGATAACCCGCTGATTCCCTGCAATTTGTACATCGCATCCTGTTAGCCACTCAACGCCTAACAAGCCCGACTGCGAAACGAACCTAACAGCACCACCGATTTCCTTCGAACTAACTAAGTTGCACCAAACACGTTATGAGCGACCTTTGGTCGCTGGCATTCTAGCGACAGATCAGGCCAATTCAATCACCGCAATCGTCCTCGGCCATTTATTAGGGGGCAAAACACATGTTATTCAGGTCTGGTCAATCAAATAACAGCTACCTAAACTGGGGTCGGATTTGCAAAGCCTTGCCAGACCGGTGGCGAATCCAAAAAGTCCGCAATTGAGCCCTACTGCTTGTCAAGGGCGCGGCCAGTCGAAAGACCGTGGCAAGCCTGTCAACCCGCTTTACCAAACTAAGTACGGCCGGGGAACTTCCCAGCGCGTGCTTGCCGCAACCAAGACGATGTTGGAGGCGGCAACGAAATAGGCCAGCAGCCCAGATTGCTGCTGTCCAAGCCCCTCGTTTTTATGGGGGTGCCCGCTATTGCGGGCAGATGATGTCTTGCGTCTGCTCGACGCGAGATGGGTTTGGTCTTCCGTATCAACCCACTCCAGTTCCGAAGTAGCGCCCGACTCGGCGGGCATTCCGACCAATCCGGAGGAAGGCTTACGCCCCTTCTTTCGCGGCATTCAGCGCCAATTTTCGCGAAATGCCAGTTCCATGAAAGGACACATTGCCATGACCATCCAAGTATCTCGCACTACACCAATTGCCAAAGCGATCTGCACCACGACCGATCAGATCCTTACAGCACTCCCCTCCGAGTCGAGGGCGATCTTCCGTTCCCTTCGACATGTACTCAATGCCCCCGTCGACGCCCCGGGCTGCCAGCAGGTAGTGCAAGCAAGCGCTTTATCTCTCACCCGATATTTGGAGCGAGTAAATGCCGACGCTCACTCTGATCTCGATCACATTCTTGGCAACGTGGAAGACCTCCAAGCTGCTCTGGCAGATGTCAAGTTGCCACCCTACTCCCCGGAATCCATGTGGCGCCGTTTGCGGCGACACGAATCGTGGGTGTTGTTTCTTCAAATCAAGAATCTCGAGTCAACACCATTTGTCATCGAGGGTGTCGGCGCAGAAATCGCGCGCGCGATCGCAACCGGAGGCACATTCTCCAGCAGTTTGGCCCGCCACTTGCGGCAAGCAATCCAATCCGGAGACGATCTGTCGCTTCCGGAATCTGTCCCGTTAAAGCTGCTGACAACCTCTCTCCGTAACGCCGACAAGATTTTCAAATCCAAGGGCCCGGTTCCCAATGAACCAAAGAGCCCAGAAGAGTATGCGCGGGAGGTTCAGCAATGGTTTCGCAACCAGGTGTTCTATGCATCAGACAAGGCGCAGCAGGCAGTTCACCATCACCGTACACAAACGCCGGACCAATTTATTGCCTCAGCCCGGTCGCTTCGCGAACGAGTGGAGTCGAATGACAATCTGGCCGCACAGATTTGCCTGGGAGGCTTGCTTCACTTGCGTGCTGACCTTGTTGCCGGGATTCCGCTATGCGACGAATCCACCGATCCGGATTCTCCGATTTCAGTCGATATCGATAACGGGACCTTGCACTTCTCGGTCGATCTCTATGCCAACAAAGGTGCCGCATTGTCGACAGAAGCTGCTCCTGGGGCGGTTCATAAAGCGTCTCGAGTTTTCGTCACGCCCCTTCCCGCGTTTCTTTCTGACTACTTGACGAAGAAGCGTAACGAAAATCCCGAAGCGCACTTCATCGGCACCTTGCTGCCCTCCGACCAACCGGTCACGAAACTCTCACGGACCCTTGACCAGGTTGGAATGATCGCAGCAAGCTATCCACGCTTTATAAATACCTTTGCTCCCCAAGGTATTGCCCAAGGCACCGATCGATACGTCGTGGCCGTCGTGACCCACGATCCCCGGGTGGTGCCAACCGGAAAATTCTTCTATTCCCTCTGTACGCGAGAAGAGACCTGGAAGGCGTCCTCTAAGCTGTTCGAGTCAATAGGTTGGGGAGACTCGACACCGATTGTCCCAGGCTTGCCCGGCGGATCACAAGTGGTACCTACCCCGCAAACAGTTGCGGCATGGTGCATTTGGATGACGAAGGTAGTAAATGCCGCCCGTCCAGGAAGGGAAGCCAACCGAGACTCGATCGACAACTTCCACACGGTCTATACCCTCGCGTCTGCATCGCTTGTCTCGTGTCTTCTCGCACTACGAGATCGCCTGGAACTCCCATTGACAGGACGTTCGGTCGCGGGGTGTGGAAAAAACCTAGCGCTTGGGGACAAGGCAGTCGGCCGAATTCCCGGCCCGCGGTTCGTGCCTCTGCCAACGCTTGTTAGCGAGCTCTTTGAGTCGTACCTGCGCCACCTCGCGGCCTATGACCTGGCTCTTGACGAATTTGGCGAACCACCGACATCTACCTTGCGAAAGCGCATCAGCGCGATTCTCGCAGGCACCGACACGCCATTATTTTTCCTCACCAAGAAAGGGAAGGTAACCCGACTTGGGAGCTACGAGCTTGAGCAATGGTGGCCCAAGGAATTCGGGATGGAAGGGAACGGAGGACGCCATTTCTTCCAGAACGCGCTTCGCTTTCGCGACGTTTTTGCCACCGAGATCGATGTGTACGTGCGGCATTGTTTGCGCGGCATCGCCCCCGCTTCATCGACCAGTCTGCGTTCGATGAATTCGGTTGTCGAGAAAGTCGTCCCCGCCATCGATGCCATCGTGGCTGAGCTCAATTTGGTGGGCCCAAAGGGCCTTGGCTACCCAGCGCAAAAGAACTCGAAATGATCAAACGAGTAAAGCCTCCTGCCGCTGCGGTCGATGCATTCGTCGATGAACTCGGGCGAGTGCACTTTCGGCCAACGCTTACCACCAGCGCCTGGGCCAAGGATTTCACCGAAATACAGGCCAGATTTCTCAGAGGTCAAATTGTCGTCACCAACCCGGTGGCACGACTGGCGCTGGCGTTGATTGCCTTGGAAGCGGTGATTCCACAAGATGATCTTGAGCGTGCGTTGCTGGCCTGCGCCCACCCATATCGCTACTCGAACTGCGCAGTCATCGAGTGGAAGTCCGCCGATGGTCGATGGGAACGGCGATTCCTCAGTTCTTTCACGACGCTCCTGCTTACACCCAAAACGGTGCAGGAGATCTCAGGTCAGAAAATTGGGGGAGCAATTACAGAAGCGGCATGTGCTGCTTTTCCGCACAGCGCTGACCCATTACGCCACCTCTGCTTACGTGCCACCGCATGGGCCAGTGAATTCTTGCCAGGGACGCTTGCGGCGCATGTTCTCCGTCTTGCCCCGATGGCGGCACTGCCCACCTCAGCGCTCGTTCGGCGTCAGACCGGTCTAGCACTTGTAAATCCTGACAAGACTTCGGCAGACCGAACTCTTGCGCGCACAGTAGTTGGTGGTGCGCTCGAGTTGTTTCATTACATGGTGACCGACAAAGGCTCGGCGTGGGCCATCGTGGAGTTGGAGGAAGCCTGTTGCCACACCTCCAACCTCGCAAGGGCTGAGGACAAGAATGCGATGCTGGGCGAATGTCGGTCCTTGCTTCTGCGGCTGGCCGACGCGGACTCGATTTCCGCTTTGCTGCTCGCCTGGGCCGCCGACCTAATCGAGTCCGGAACCCGTGGGGAACCCGACATTTCGCCAAAGACAATTCACAAATACGTGCGAGCGGTTGCACGAGCCCTTCACGCGGAACTTGGTGGCAAAGACTTTCTCAACTGGGACGCCGAAAGTTTTGCCGCGGCGTACACACGAATAATTGCCGCCGCGCTGTCCGGAAACCGGAAGTCCGTGCGCTCTGGCCTGTCGTCATGGCATTCGTTCCTCATGCGCTGGTTGGACGCTCCGCCTCTTGGCAAGCGCCTGCACGAAAGCATCGAGGAGAGCGTTCCGGCCGCCGAAGTTGTGTGGCCCCGCGAGGCAAACCGGATCCTCGCCTGGCTTGAGCAAACAAGAACTGCTATCGATCCAAAAGGCTTAGTCGATACTACCTATCATGGCGAGAATGCTTCCGACACACATGCCGTAGAGAGCAGACCTGGCGACATTGCTACGACCACCGCCACTGATGAACGGCTAGTGGAACAGCTCATTGTTGCCTTTCATCTCATTAGCGGCGCCAGGCTGCGCGCCTCGGAGCTCCTCCATCTTCGAATCCACAGCCTCCGCTTCTATGATCATTCCCCGATCATAGAGGTAGAAATCGCGCCAATGCTGCGCGACGGGAAGTTGAAATCGGGATCCAGCAAACGCGTATTGAAGTATTCGGAGCCCCATGTGTGTGCCGTCCTGCGCCAGTGGCACAACCGTCGAATCCAGGAAGGCGCCCTGAATCGCGACTTTCTTTTTGGAGACCCGTACCATCCCGATCGCGTCTATCGCCTCGGTGCTCTTTATTCCGAGATCAATCACCTGACACGCGTTGCAACGGGAAGCCGGGACGCATCTTTGCATTCATGGGGCCACGCGTGGGCGTCACTAGCCATCGAGCGCGAATTCACATCTGACTCAAAAGTCGACATCGAACCTCTCGATCTCATCGCCACCGCCATGGGTCAATTGTCCTCGGCGACAACTCTAAAGCACTACACCCACCTCTATGAACCTGGACTTCGCCATCATTTGGACAAGTTGCTCGGACGAAGCAACCTCAATTCCAAAGTAATCGGTGTTTGGACTGGTCTAAAAGCAACAACACTCCGGCAGCGAGCATTTATCGCGGGCAAGTCATGGAGCGAATATGCGCACTTGGCAATTAGCGACTGTGCGCGCCAAGTCGAATTGCCATGTGTCTCAACGGGCTTGAGTCTGTGCGAACCAGCGTCACCCTTGGCGGGCTGTCTAAAAGACGATACGACCTACGAACTGGTCCTGGTCGCGCTTGCTGATATTGCCCGCGGACTGGGCCGGGCGGTTGTGGCCAGTCGTTGCCGTCGCTCGCCAGCATGGATCGACTGCATTTGCCTAGCAGCCAACGAGGCCTTGCTTCGGCTTCGATTTACCGTTCTTTGCAATGCCGACGGTCGCACCGCACGCTACCAAACTCTAGTTGCCTCGCTCAGCCAGCCGCTTCCTGGACTGGATTTTTCCCGCATTGACCAGGCGAAGTTCCACTCGGTACGCCGGAACCTGTCATCTCTACCGAAATCCGAAGTGTCACGACTGATTTCGGCATGGGAGTCGTCTTTTGGCGGAAACTACCTGAACCTCGCCGATCCCGTTGCGGCCGAGGTGCTTTTCCGAGGACTCCACATGCTTGGTGTCCCGGATCATTGCCTCGCCCTCAGCATTTCAAATGACCTGGACGATCCCTTGAAACCGGAACTGATCCGTGAGGCGGCTTTGCAGATTTGCTTTCGAAATGCCTATTCGCGAGATGCGCTCGTTGAATACAAGCGGCCTCGGCGCGGACGACCGGAAGACTACCTGATCTGGATGTCATCTCCCATTAATGAGTCCGAAATTCCAGCGCCTGCAGCAGCGTCGATAACAGGGTTCAACGCGCTGATGCTTGCGATGTCGATCTTCCATCGGATGGAAGAATCGCCATGGGAATGAACGAGAACCTGGTTGTATTCAGCGTCCCGCTTGCGGCTAGGTCAGCTGCATTCACGGAAGATCAGATTGAGGCACGCTGCAACAAAATTCAATCGGAGCTGGAGATCCTAATCCCAACGCTTGGGAAGCTCAGATCCAGCAGACTCGGGCACACAATAACCGTGCGACAAGGCGTGATGATGGTCGACTTCCATCTCGAATCATCACGTCAATACAGCATTCCTTTCCAGCAGTCAAAGCGCGCCAAGCAGGCGACCCGCATGGATGGCTTTTGGGACGATTACCAGATGATCGTGAAGTCGCTGCAGGAAACGCGTGAACATATAGGTAACATCGCGCGCGACATCCTCCATGGCAATGACCTGCCTGCCGGGGCCGACCCCGATCTTGCGCTACGAAAGATCATGGCGAAGCGTAAGGGAACGAAAATGTCCATCGGGAGTTCGGCCGGGCAACTCGATATTAATTTCCCGGAAGTCCCTCGAGCCCAGGTCAGTGCTCACCCAACCCGTCTTACCTGTGGAGTCGTCTCAGTATCTGAGAGAGGACTAATCGCGAATCGCGTAGATCTGCCAGAACTAGGGCAATTTCGGGGTAAGTTTTCGCCCAGCCGGCAGTTCCTAATGGAGTATCCACCACATTCAGATCAGGCCTCAGTCGCGGCAAGGGCCCTTCCCCGCATTTTCGACAGAAAGCAAGTCACGATGTCAGTTCATGTCTGCTATGACCCACTCACTGAAGAGATTCGATACTTTTCCATACTTGAACTTGGCGAGTAGGGAAATGTAGGTATATTGTTTTATGGACTATACGTCACATCTGCGTCGCCAAGCGGACACTCATACTCGTCCATGAAAGTAGTGGCGATTCACAACTGCTAAGCAGCTTCCTCAGCAGAGATCACCAGCACCAACTACATAGTGGCTCTGCCATGAGTACCGTCCTACGGATTGGATGGTGACAATTGTGAAGGGGATAGTACCCGGCGTACGTCCTGCCGAAAGTTGAGGAATGCCCTCCGGTCGCTTGGGGTTGAGGGCACGCTGAGAAACGCCGCACGGTTCGGGGCAAAAAGCTTGCCGTGCCGACTACCACGATGAAACTGCCATCCGTCGCTAACCAACTGTCGGACCAGGCTATTGATTTCTTTTGAGGTGCTATAGCGTTTCATGCGACATCCTCTGCCAAAGCCATGCGGTAGCGTGCGCAAAACTTGGCCGGATTCATGCCGACATCTGTGAATGCCTTATCAACACCGATCTTTGGAATCGGACGACTGTAGCAATAGCTGGCTTGGCCCAATGCGTTCTGAAAGAAGCGGCCGAGGGGGTCGATCATCAGGTAGGACTCAACCATTTCAGTGTTGTCCTCTACGCAAAGAATGTCACCTGCCGACCTATGGCGATCGACGAACTTCTGAAACTCGGTATCGCTGACCGCCAGGTCGTCTGTCACGACCGGCAACATGCGCAACACTTTCCATCGCTTCGGCGCCAGGCGATGAACGATGGTTGACAGGTTTTCGTGACAGTTGAGCGAGTTCACAACCGTATTTACTTTGATGGACAAGTCGGGATTACGGCGCCTGGCCTCCGAAATAGCTTCTTCAAGCCTCTCGATCTCCAGCTGTTGGTTGTCGCGGCCATGCCGCCCGATCAGCCGATTGGTGGGCGCTTGCGCAGAATCCAAACTCACCCCGAGCAGGGAAATTTGAGGCGCCAGTGCTCTCACTACTGCGGGCGAGAGCAAACTGCCGTTGGTGATCAGTGAGGTGGAAAAGCCTATTGCGCAGGCCGCACGCACAATCTCACAGACCCGCATCGGATAGAGAAGGGGTTCGCCGCCCGCGAGATTCAGCCGTACCCCCTGCCAATCCATATGGCGACGAAGCGGGTTTGCAACGTTTTCAGGATGGAAATACCGCCAGATGTCTTCCAGCATCCGTGTGCTGGTCACGATGTCATGAACAAGCTCTCGCCCACTACCTTCCCATCGCGCATAGCAGTACCGACAGCGGTAGTTGCAGGCTTCCGTGATATGCCAATTGATCACCAGTTCAGCGACCTGCGGGCGTGTTTGGTCCTTCCCCGTCGAGGAATATTCCATGCTTATCTCCTTGGCGGTTAGGCGTCGGGGTGCGCGACGTAGCAAAGGCGAAAGCCGACCTTTGCCCCTTCATGGCGCATTGCTAGATGGGCCGGCTCAAGCGAACCAAAAGGCCCAGCACCAGTATTCAGTATCCCGCGCCCGGCCTCGGCGACTGGCGCGTGCCCATCCTGGTACCCGGATAGCCATTCAAAAAAACCTGCTACCGAAAGAAAGCTAAGCCCCTCGCGGTTTGTCGTCCAATTCAAACTCGGGCTAAAGGACATGGCTCCGTCGGGGCGGTAGCATTGGGACGAGTTTTTGCCCAGCTTTCCATCGCCGCCAACCACGGCCCAGCGCAACTGTTCGTAAATTGGGTCGTCGAGGCACTCTCCATCTCCGACGGATACTGACCTAAACGATGTCACGTGGCTGCAATCGACCGATGGAAGTGGCGCGATTTCCGTCCACTCATCCGGTTCTAGCAACCTGACGGGCAGTCCTGAGCGTTGCTGATAGTCGTGGCAGTAAGCAATCGCATCAAGCCAGGTGACACTTGCCGGGAGGTGTTCTGAATCGTCCGCGTTTATCGACATCAGATCGCGTTCGATTTCGATCTTTGCGCTGCGGGCCTTTTCCAACCTGATGTGGTCCCATCCCGTGCCAGTGAGGAAAGCATTGAACTGCTCAATGGTAATAAGAGGCGACACCATCAGGTGGTGTTTTCCAACCCGATGCGAGACAAAGTGATCCGACACGTGACCAGATACCCTCCGTGGTGGGATGAAGAAGTGGCTAGCCAATAATTCCTGCTCTACCAGCTTGTCGTATCCCGGCCAGTTGCCGGCGACGTCACCCTGTTCGTAGTGACGCGTCTCCGCGCTGTGCTCCATCCGTTCTTGCCAGCCGCCGCGACTGAAATACAGTTGGGCTTTCAGCTGGGTCGTGTCCATCGCCTTTGGCAGCTCATTCTTTTTGAAGAAAGGATGTAGCGGATTCGAGGAGAATGATTCATCTCGCTGGTCTCTGATGACCCAGTCAAACGCGCCTCCTTTGCCTTTAAGAAATGCGATGTTGTCGTTGCCGGGAAGTGGGATGACGTCAACCCATCCCGATTCCGAGCGGTCGATCTCCTGACGAAAGATGTTGAAGACCCTGAGGTCAAGCGCTAGCTCGTCTTCGCCAACACCGTACAAACGGAACTCCGGAGGACGGAGCATCGGCGACACCAGGTTGTCCCCCAGGAGGTTGAAGGCAGGCCCGATACGATCAAAACGAAACGCGTGGAGCAGCAGGTCGATCCCGGTCAAATCCAGATGATCGGGTGCCTCGGCATCCCAATCGAACTCCCTGTCGAGGGAGAGAACAATCTGATCGCCACGGGCCAAGCACCAGTTCAGTCTCGCCTCCTCTCCCCTGACGGTCCCTTTGGCCAATGCGTCGATATCGGACCGACCGCGACCACGGGCAGCAAAGAACCTGGAGCCAACCCCGGTGAAAATCCGCTTGGGCATCGGCAGGCCGGAGTTGAAAAGACGGTCCGACACTCTGCGCGCGGTGAGGCTATCCATCGGCATGCGCGACCAACTGATTAAGTTGGCGGGACGGGTCATTCCGTGGGTATTGAGGAACTCGATCAGTTTCCCTTCAGAGTCCCGCCAAGCATCAAAGGACCTGCCACCTAACGCTTGCGCAAGCCCACGGTGGAGGCCACTCACTTTCAGGGATTCATCATCGGAGATGGGCTTGTCCTGGCTCTTATTCGCATCCCGGAGGGCTTTGGCCGCGTTCTTGACGTGGACGGGATGCAAGCCCTCAAGCCGCATCGACCAGAACTTTGGTTGAGTCACCCCCGATTCTCCTGGACGAAGAATCAGGACGTGGACAGGGCGAACTGCACGCAGCAGGTTTTCGGTGTTCATGTGAATCTCCAATCTAGCGCGCCACGACGATGCCGTGCTACCTCGGCGACATTGAAAATGCCAGGAAGATTTGGAGATTGCGGAAGGGAATTCCCTTTGAGCGATTTTGGTTGGCGAGGCAGCTGTCCATCCCCGAGTGCTCACACGGTCGTTTTACTTTATCACCCAAAATGCAAAATCGCAACTCTCAACCCGCGACAGGATTTTCCCGCCGGGTTCAATCTGTGTGCCGTCAAAATGCCTTTTCATCTCCATCACCTTTTTTAGGAATTGCGATGGGGAGATGTTGCTCAGTGCGCCGGATCTTGGGAAGACACTTAAAACAGGGCATTTTGGGGGTTATTCCCTCCCCCGGCCAATACCCGATCAATGCAGTCGGGCTTTTATCGCCCCGGTGCAACCGACAAAGGGGAATTTGCCCCGTCAAGGTAATCAGTCAGGTCAGGTTTGAGGACGGTGTCTTCCGTATTTCTCTGTTAATCGCTCATCCATCACATCTCCCAGGGTCACCTGCTGCAGTACCTCGAAATCTCTCCATCCCTCCTCCGGGCTGTAGCGCGGATTGCGGAACTCGACAGACCGGTGTTACCCTAGTGTCACCTTCATGCCCAGAGGCGACGACCGATGTCCACCACGTCACTGAAACTTCCAGAGGAACTCAAGCAACGGGCTGTTGCCGCCGCCGAAAGGCAAGGCGTCTCGACGCACTCGTTCATGGTCAATGCGATAGAACAGGCTGC
>Ga0172367_10009750_pt1 | contig 10485 bp, 10 predicted proteins | sample Lak10m_FD_114542 | JGI IMG/M metagenome (GOLD analysis project Ga0172367, IMG submission 114542) | Freshwater microbial communities from Kabuno Bay, South-Kivu, Congo - kab_022012_10m | ecosystem: Environmental > Aquatic > Freshwater > Lake | place: Democratic Republic of the Congo: South-Kivu...
GATGTTTCACCCCACCGAGCCGCGCATCATCGCCGTGCTCGACTGGGAACTCTCCACGCTCGGTCATCCGCTGGCCGATTTCAGCTACCACTGCATGGCCTGGCACATCACGCCCGGCGCCTTCCGCGGCATCGGCGGCCTCGATCTGGCGCGCCTGGGCATTCCCCCGGAACAAGATTACATTCGCCGCTACTGCGAGCGAACACGGCTGACCACGCCCGAGCGACTGGCGCAGGACTGGAACTTTTACCTGGCCTACAACCTGTTTCGCATGGCCGCGATTCTGCAGGGCATCGGCAAGCGCGTGGAAGCCGGCACGGCCGCCAGCGCGCAGGCCGTCAGCGCCGCAGCCGGCGCCCGCCCGCTAGCCGAGTTGGCCTGGCAGTTCGCCCAGCGTGCCAGCGACAAAACATTTTGAAAGCACCCCATGGACTTTGACTACTCGCCCAAAACCAAAGCACTGCAGGCCAAGCTGCTGCAGTTCATGGCTGAGCACATTTACCCTGCCGAGGGTGCGCACCACGCCGAAGTCGAAGCCAATACGGCAGCAGGCAAGCGTTGGACGCCCCTGCAAACCATCGAGAAGCTCAAGCTCGAAGCCCGTCGACAAGGCTTGTGGAACCTGTTTTTGCCGGTGGACAGCGCCCAGGCAGCCGGCTTCGACGGCGCGGGACTGACCAACCAGGAATATGCGCCGCTGGCCGAAATCATGGGCCGCGTGCCATGGGCCAGCGAAGTCTTCAACTGCTCGGCACCCGATACCGGCAACATGGAGACCATCGCCCGTTATGGTTCAGCCCAACACAAAGCACGCTGGCTCAAGCCCCTGCTGGACGGTGCCATCCGCTCGGCGTTCGCCATGACCGAGCCCGATGTGGCCTCCAGCGACGCCACCAACATCGAAACCAGCATGGTGCGTGAAGACGATGACTATGTGATCAATGGCCGAAAGTGGTGGATCAGCGGCGCCGGCGACCCGCGCTGTGCGATCTACATCGTGATGGGCAAGACCGCCCCCCTGGCCGAGCGCCACGCCCAGCAGAGCATGATTCTGGTACCTGCCGATACCCCCGGCGTGCAGGTGCTGCGTCCACTCAACGTCATGGGCTACGACGATGCGCCGCATGGGCACATGGAACTTTCATTCAGGAATGTGCGCGTGCCTGCGAGCAACATCCTGCTCGGCGAAGGCCACGGCTTCGAGATCGCCCAGGGACGCCTTGGGCCGGGACGCATTCACCACTGCATGCGGCTCATCGGGCTGGCAGAGCGTGCGCTCGAACTGATGTGCCGACGTACCAGCCAGCGCGTTGCCTTCGGCAAGCCGCTGGCGGCACAAACAGTGACACAGGAGCGCATCGCCGAGGCTCGCTGCAAGATCGACATGGCGCGCCTGCTCACGCTCAAAGCGGCCTGGATGATGGATGTGGGCGGCAACAAGCTGGCGAAAAACGAGATTGCCATGATCAAGGTGGTGGCACCCAACATGGCCTGCGAGGTCATCGACTGGGCCATGCAAGCCTTTGGCGGTGCCGGCATGTGCGACGACTTTCCGCTGGCCTATGCCTACACCTGTGCGCGCACCCTGCGCTTTGCCGACGGCCCGGATGAGGTCCACCGCAATGCGATTGCCAAGCAGGAATTGCGCAAATATGCGTGATCCGAACCGAACTGCTCAATGCAAATGGCGCGGCTTGCGCCCGCCGTGTCCCATGCCGCTGGTACCGCGCGGGGGCTTGCCCAGTTGCAGTGAATTGACCAGGTCGTTGAAGCGCTGACTGAACAGCTGATCGACCGCCGCCACCACGCCGCCGAGTTCAGCACCGTCAAAATGGCGTTCCATCAGACTGACCACGTCCTGCACCAGCAAGTCGCGCTGCACCTGCATGATGGCGGCCGGATCGGGACCGACAAACAGCATGATGAAGTCATCACGCGATTCGGCCTCGGGGTCGGCGTCCTCGTCCTCGTCTTCAAAATCGGTGTCGTAAAAGGTCACCTCGATGGCGGCACCGGTCAGGGCTACGTCGTTGAGGTTCATGCACATCTCGTCCAGGGCCTGGCGAAAATCATCATCGCCCTCGACGGTCCAGCACATTTGCAGCAAATGGTCCTTGGCATCGAACTGGATGCCGGGCTCGTCTTCGTAAAAACTGCCCGCCGCGTCGGCCAGGGAACGGCCGCCGGCATATTTCCAGACCGGTTTGAGCGCATCTTGCAGATGCTCAAACGTCACATCACCACGCAGGCTCACCTGGCCATGCACGTGGATTTCAAAAGGGGTGTTGTAGCGTGTCATAAGCTTGAGTGTACGGGACAACAATCAGGCCTGCCAAGCTTGCGCAGACCTGAAACCATCCGAACAATACCGCAGGCCCGTGCTACAACCCACCTGTCTCAGCCCATGTGCAAGCCGCCGTTCACCGAGAACTCTGCGCCGGTGGCGTAGCCGCCTTCGTCAGACGCCAGCCAGGCGATGATCGAAGCGATCTCGGAGGGCTCACCCAGGCGCTTGACCGGCACGGTGGCAATGATCTTGTCGAGCACTTCCTGGCGGATCGCCCTGACCATGTCGGTACCGATGTAACCCGGGCTCACGGTGTTGACCGTCACACCTTTGGACGCCAGCTCCTGCGCCAGCGCCATGCTGAAACCGTGCATGCCTGCCTTGGCAGCCGAGTAATTGGTTTGACCCGCCTGACCCTTGACGCCGTTCACGCTCGAGATGTTGATGATGCGGCCCCAGCCCTTTTCAACCATGTCACCGACGACTTGCTTGGTCACGTTGAACATGGAGTTGAGGTTGGTTTCGATCACCGCGTCCCAGTCTTCGCGCGACATCTTGACGAACATGCGGTCACGGGTGATGCCGGCGTTGTTGATCAGCACATCGATGTTGCCATGCTCGGCCTTGGCTTTGGTAAAAGCCTCGACGGTGGAATTCCAGTCGCCCACGTTGCCGGCAGACGCGTAAAACGTGAAGCCCAGAGCGGCCTGTTCGGCCAGCCACTTGCCATAGTCCCGGGTGGGACCACAACCGGCAATCACCTTGAAACCCTCTTTGCTCAGGCGCTGGCAGATGGCGGTACCGATGCCACCCATGCCACCGGTGACGTATGCTACTTTTTGACTCATGGAATGATCCCCTCAACGGTTAAATGTTGTTTGAACAAGCGACCACTATAGCCGCTTACTGTCTCCAGGCTATACAGGTAATTACTGATTACCGCTCCACCACCAGCGCAGCGCCCATGCCGCCGCCGATGCACAGCGAAGCCAGACCCTTTTTGGCGTCGCGGCGTGCCATTTCGTGCAGCAGCGTCACCAAAATACGGCAACCGGACGCGCCAATGGGGTGACCCAGCGCAGTGGCACCACCGTTGACGTTGACCTTGGCCGGATCGGTGCCCAGTTCCTTGTTGACGGCGCAGGCTTGCGCGCAGAAAGCCTCATTCAGTTCAAACAGGTCGATGTCGCCCACCGACCAACCGGCACGCGCCAGAGCCTTGCGGCTGGCCGTGACCGGGCCCATGCCCATGATGGCCGGATCCAGACCGCTCATGCCAAAACCGGCAATGCGTGCCAGCGGCGTCAAGCCCAGCGCAGCGGCTTTTTTGGCCGTCATCACCACCACGGCAGCAGCGCCGTCGTTGATGCCAGAGGCGTTGCCCGCGGTCACGGTGCCGGCCTTGTCAAAGGCCGGGCGCAAGCCCGCCAGCGCATCGGCATTGGTCTTGCGGTTGATGAATTCGTCAGCGGTAATAACCAGCGGGTCGCCCTTCTTTTGCGCGATGGACACTGGCACGATTTCGTCCTTGAACTTACCGGCGTCTTGCGCGGCAGCGGCCTTTTGCTGGCTGGCCAGTGCCATCGTGTCTTGCATTTCACGGGTGATACCGAACTGCTTGGCCACGTTTTCAGCGGTGATGCCCATGTGGACGTTGTTGTACACGTCCCACAGGCCGTCAACGATCATGCTGTCGATCATCTTCCAGTCGCCCATGCGCTGGCCACCACGGCTGCCGGGTAGCACGTGTGGCGCCAGGCTCATGTTTTCCTGACCACCAGCCACCACGATTTCGCTGTCGCCAAACGCCACTGCTTGGGCGGCCAGCATCACGGCCTTCAGGCCCGAGCCGCACACGGTGTTGATGGTCAGCGCGGGCACGTCATTGGGGATGCCCGCCTTGAGCAAGGACTGGCGCGCCGGGTTCTGGCCCTGGCCAGCGGCCAGCACCTGGCCCATGATGACTTCGCCCACTTGCGCCGGATCGACCTTGGCGCGCGCCAGCGCTTCACGAATCACAATGCTGCCCAGCGTGGGGGCGCTCACGGTGGACAGACCGCCACCAAATTTACCAATGGCGGTACGGGCTGCCGAAACGATAACGATGTCTTCCATGTTGTCTCCTGAGGTCGAGTTGAAAATAAAAAAATGATCAGGCTTTGGCCTTGACGTAGCGACCGGGCGCGGGCTCGATCACCTTGTACTTGCCCTTGCCGTAGGTCCTGGGAGCGGCAATTTGCTTGCCAGCCTGGTCGGCCAACCAGTTGGACCAGTCGGTCCACCAGCTGCCCTTGTGTTCGGTGGCACCGCTCACCCATTCGTCAACCGTCTTGGGCAGCTTTCCGTCTTCGCGAAGCCAGTGGCTGCGCTTGCCCTTGGCGGGCGGGTTGATGACGCCCGCAATGTGGCCGGATGCCCCCATGACGAAACGCTTCTTGCCCGTCAGGTACTGGGTGGAGGCATAGGCGCCGCCGATGGGCACGATGTGGTCTTCACGCGAGCCGTAGATGTAAACCGGCATGTCAACCAGGCTCAGGTCGATCTTTTCACCACAGACGGTGGCCTCGCCCGGCTTGGTCAGGTTGTTTTCAAGGTAGGTGTTGCGCAGGTACCAGGCATAGAACGGTCCCGGCAGGTTGGTGCTGTCGCTGTTCCAGTAAAGCAGGTCGAAGGGCGGCGGACTCTCACCCTTGAGGTAGTTGCCCACCACATAGTTCCAGACCAGCTCGTTGGGACGCAGAAAGCTGAATGTGCTGGCCAGGTCCTTGCCCTTCATCAGGCCGCCCTTGCCCATTTCCTGCTCGCGGTACCTGACAAAGTTCTCGTCGATGAAGACGTCGAGCACGCCGGTGTCGGCAAAGTCGAGCATGGCGGTCAGGAAGGTGGCACTGGCCACCGGCTTTTCGCCACGCGCGGCCAGCACAGCCAGAGCGGTTCCCAGCATGGTGCCGCCCACACAGAAACCGAGCGTGTTGATGCTCTTGGCGCCGGTGATCTCCTGCGTGACCTTGATGGCCTTGATCACCGCATTCTCGATGAAGTCGTCCCAGGTGGCCTTGGCCAGCGAGGCGTCGGGGTTGCGCCAGCTCACCACAAAGGTCCGGTGGCCTTGCGCCACGGCATAGCGGATCAGCGAGTTGTCCGGCTGCAGGTCGAGGATGTAAAACTTGTTGATGCTCGGAGGCACCAGCAAAAATGGTTTCTCGTAGACCTTGTCGGTCAGGGGCTTGTATTCGATGAGTTGAATGATCTCGTTCTCGAACACCACGGCACCCTCGGTGGTGGCCACGTTCTTGCCAACTTCAAAAATGCTTTCGTCGGTCATCGACACATGACCCTGCTGGATGTCGTGCAGCAGGTTTTGAATGCCTTGGGCGATGCTCTTGCCCTGGCTCTCGAGGGCCTTTTGTTGCGCCTCGGCGTTCAGGGCCATGAAGTTGCTGGGCGCGGTGGCTGCGTTGATCTGGTCCACGGCAAAGCGGATGCGGGCGCGGGTTTTGGCATCGGTCTCAACCGCATCGGCCAACTGAACCAGGGTTTTGGCGTTGATCAGGTAGGCAGCGGCAGTGAAAGTGGCCAGCGGACTGGCTGACCAGGCCGGGTCGGCAAAGCGCCGGTCCGTGACCGTCAGCTTGCCCTGTACGCTGTCAGCCCACAAATCGGCGACTTCTCTCATGTACTGATGTTGCAGCGCCTGCAGTTTTTCCGGCGAAAACCTGATCTTGGGGTGCTTGACAACAGGGTTCATCAACTTGGCACCGGCTTCACCCAAATCCATGTTCTGGAACGATTCGAATGCCTTGGTCATGCTTTCGGCCATGGTCTGCTGGAAATTCCTGGCCGATTGCAGCCACAGTTCCTGAACATCTTCTTTCATGCGTAGCCCTTATGTGAATTGGTCAATCAAACAATCCGATAGTATCGCTGGTCAGTCCTTCGACAACCTGACGGCTACCCGATTGTCTCCAAAAATCAGTTTCACTTCATGTACCTCGTCGCAATCGCCTGGCTGTATGTGGCCATTCTCATGGCTGTCGCCGAAGCCACCCACAGCACTGGCACGCTGCTGGGCGGCATCATCACGTTTGTGCTGTACGGCCTGCTGCCGCTGGCCCTGGTGTTGTATGTGATGGGCGCGCCGGCACGCCGGCGCGCCATCAAGGCGCGTGAAGCCGCCGAGTTGCAGGCAGCATCAGCGCTCGAGCCAGATGCCGGCGCAGAAGCGCCCGGTGACACGGTCGCGCCGGTAAGAAAAGAACTGTGACGCATTGCCCACCGTGCACCAGGCAGCGCTGCTGTCGTTGCCGTAAATCCGGTCGATGCCCAGGGCGCGCAGCCGCAAGCGCGCCAGACCGGCGAGGTCAGCCAGCCATTTGCCCGGCGCCAGTGCCCGGGGTTTGAAACAATGAGCCGCCGATGCATCGCTTGCGGTGAAAGCGGCGCGCACCTCATCGCCCACCTCAAAGGCCTGAGGGCCGATGCACGGTCCGAGCCAGACCATGGTGTCAGCCGCTGGCCTGGCTTGACCGCCAGGCGCCAGGGCAAGAAGGCGCTGATGCGTTGCCTCAAGAATCCCCACGCCGCCCTGCCCCACCAGACCACGCCAGCCGGCGTGAGCGGCGGCCACCACCTGGCCTTGCGTGTTGGTGAACAGCACCGGCAGACAGTCGGCCACCATCACGGTGCATGCCAGCCCCGGCAGGTCGGTCAGGCAGGCATCGGCCACGGTGCCGTTCGGGGTGGAGGCATCCAGCGTCACGACCTGCGTACCGTGGACCTGGTTCAAAAAAACCGGCTGGGCGCCGATCGCCTGCGCAAAAATCGTCCGGTTGGCGGCCACATGGGCCGGGTCGTCACCGACATGATCACCGAGGTTGAAGCTGTCATAAGGTGCAACGGATACCCCGCCCATGCGGCTTGTGCACATGGCGTGAACGCCAGCAGGCGCCGGCCAGTCAGGTGTCAACATGTTGGAGGTCCGCCCTCGGGGCGATGATTTTGGGGGGGGAATTCGCGGCGAGGGCGCCGCTCCCACAGCGGTGCCATGCCCACAGCATCGTCACACGGCAGCATGGATCTTGTCGTAGGCGGCCAGCAACATGTGGTGCATCTCGCAGCCGTCCAGCGCCAGGCCAGGGCTGCCCAGTCCCATGAAACGGTCTTCCTGCATGATGAGCGCGTGCGCCTGCGCCAGCGGGCCGGCACCGTAGAGCAGCGCCAGGGTGTCGAGATACGGGCCGCTGTCGCCCATGTCGGCCAGGTTGATCCGGTTCTGGATGCAGGCGTACACGCGTTTGCGCTGCGGGTTGATCTGGTCGAAATTCAGTATCCATTCGCAGCCTTCGAGCGTGGCGGACTCGTCACCCACGGCCAGCGCCAGCAGGGTTTTGAGTTCACCCAGGCGCAGGTCGCTCCAGAATGAGCCGATGTCGGCAGCCAGGCCGATCAGGCCAGGTACCGGGCGGTGATCGGCCAGATTGGAGTCATTCAGGGTATCGAGCAGGTCGGCGCACTCCTCGTCGTCCAGGTCGCTCAGGTTCAACATGGCTTCGCGCAACGGGTTGGCGATGCTGTTGTTTTCGAACTCGAGGTCGTCGATCGGGTAAATCTCGGACAGGCCCGGAACCAGAATGCGGCAGGCATAGGCGCCGAGTTGCTCGAAGTCGGCCACATAAACCTCGTGGCCGTCCTGGTGCAGGCGCGCCAGGCTCCAGGTGTAGTCTTCCAGCGTGGTGCTGCTGAAGTTCCAGTCGACAAAGTCGAAGTCAGGCATTTCCCCGAGAAACTTCCAGTGGATGACACCGCTGGAATCGACAAAATGGATTTCGATGTTGGTCGAGCTGGCGGCTTCTTCGAGGTCGAAACAGGGCACCGGAAAGCCAGACAAGGCATCGAGCGCGCGGCCCTGCAGCAGCTCGGTGAGTGCCCGCTCCAGTGCCACCTCAAAACGCGGGTGCGCGCCGAAGCTGGCAAAACAACCCTGGTCGAGCGGATTCAACAGCGTGACGTTCATCACCGGGTACTGGCCGCCCAGCGAGGCGTCCTTGACCAGAATACCGAAACCGGCCTCGCGCAGCGCGGCAATGCCACGCGCAATGCGCGGGTAGCGGGCAATCACCGCCTCGGGCACGTCGGGCAGGCACAGGCCCTGGCTGATGATGCGGGCCTTGATGGCGCGCTCGAAGATCTCGGACAGCGCCTGGGCGCGCGCCTCCAGTTGGGTATTACCCGCCGACATGCCATTGCTGACGTAGAGATTGCCGATGATGTTGACCGGAAAATAAACTGTCTTGCCGTCACTCTGGCGCACATAAGGCAGCGCGCAAATGCCGCGCTCGGCAGCGCCCGAGTTGAAATCGACCAGGCTGCTCGCGTCGATGCTGCCCTGCGGGTTGTACAGCGCATGGAGTTCCGGCGTGAGCAGCCCGGCAGGCCATTGTTCGTCGGCCGGCACCTCGAACCAGCGCTCCTGCGCAAAATGCACATGGGCGCGCCCGGCGACGTCAGGGCCGAGGTAATAATGGGTCCAGAAATAATGCGTGGACAGGCGTTCGAAAAACTCGCCCAGCGCGCTGGCCAGGCAGGCGAGTCGGCTGGCGCCCTTGCCGTTGGCGAACAACAGCGGACAGTCGCGGTCGCGGATATGCACCGACCAGATACCGTCGACCGGATTGAGCCAGCTGCGCTCTTCGATGTGAAAGCCCAGGGCTTGCAGCTTGCCCTGCAGGGTTTGAATGGTGGTTTCGAGGGCGGCATCCTTGCCGGGAATGTAGGTGGTGTGGTTCATGTCCCCAGCATACCTCAAGGTTCATCGGGTCCGACGCGCTGGCGCGATTGAAAACGCTAGACTCGCAGGCTGATGAATCAACCCAACCCCAGCGGAGATTTTCATGATTCTTGAACTTGCCGACTTTTCGATCCAGCCCGGCCAGAACGCCGCCTTCGAAGCGGCCGTGCAACGCGGCCTGCAAACCGTCATTGCGCGCTCGAAAGGCTTCGAGGGCTTCAAGCTGAACCATGGCCTTGAAAACCCGCAGCGCTACATTCTGCAAATATTCTGGACCACGCTGGAGGACCACACGGTGGGTTTCAGGGGCTCGCCGGCATTTGCCGAGTGGCGCGCGATGGTGGGGCCGTTTTTTGCCAGCCCGCCAGTGGTGGAGCACTTCGAGCTGGTCGCCAAGTCGGCTTGATCTCACGTCAAGGATCGTCATGAACACCGTTTTTCCTCCCGCACCCACCGTCACCGTGCCCGTGGTCGGCACCGGCGCCAGCTTCCCGGTGCACCGCATCTACTGCGTCGGGCGCAATTACGCCGAGCACGCCCAGGAGATGGGCCACAGCGGACGCGAGCCACCGTTTTTCTTCATGAAGCCGGCCGACGCGGTACTGGTGGCAGCGCCTGGCAGCGTCACGCCCCTGCCCTACCCCAGCCTGACCCGCAACCTGCACCACGAAATCGAACTCGTGGTGGCGATTGGCACCGGCGGCAGGAACATCCCCGTGGCGCAGGCTGAAAACCATATTTTTGGCTACGCCGTGGGCCTGGACATGACCCGGCGCGACCTGCAAAACGACATGAAGGCGCAGGGCCGTCCGTGGTGCATCGGCAAGGGCTTTGATCACTCGGCGCCGATCGGCCCCATCACGCCCAAGGAAGCCGCTGGCGACATCAGCCACGCCAGCATCAGCCTGCAAGTCAACCAGGTGGTGCGCCAGAACAGCACACTGGCGAAACTGATCTGGAACATTGCCGAGACCATTGCTGAACTCTCCAAGGCCTGGGAGCTGCAACCCGGCGACCTGATTTACACCGGCACCCCCGCTGGCGTGGGCGCCGTGCTGCCGGGCGACACGCTCAGGGGCAGCATCAGCGGCCTCACCGACATTGAATTGAAGGTGGCTTGACTTTCATGCACCGGGCACCGATCAAACATTGCAAAAACTGTGGCACGGCCGTGGTGTACCGGCTGCCGGACGACGGCGACACCAAGCATCGCGCGGTGTGCCCCGACTGCCGGACCGTGCATTACGAGAACCCGCTCAACGTGGTCGGCACCATCCCCACCTGGGGCGACAAGGTGCTGCTGTGCAAGCGCAACATCGAGCCGCGCTGGGGCAAATGGACGCTGCCCGCCGGGTTCATGGAACTCAACGAAACCGTGAGCGAAGGCGCGGCGCGCGAAACGCTGGAAGAA
>Ga0172367_10009752_pt1 | contig 10484 bp, 7 predicted proteins | sample Lak10m_FD_114542 | JGI IMG/M metagenome (GOLD analysis project Ga0172367, IMG submission 114542) | Freshwater microbial communities from Kabuno Bay, South-Kivu, Congo - kab_022012_10m | ecosystem: Environmental > Aquatic > Freshwater > Lake | place: Democratic Republic of the Congo: South-Kivu...
CCGCTCAAATTATATCAGAATCAATATAGTTTTCTTAACCTCACCATAACTTTCATCTTGTTTTATATATCTATGCAAGCACATAGTTATGGTCAAATTCCTAAGCTACCCGGTATGGGTGCGCCCAATCTTAAGGGCCATGTGTCTAATGAGAATGGCGGTGCTAGTTTTAGTGAGACTATGCTGGGCATGCTTAATAAAGCTAATGAAACAATGTCTAAGCCCGAGCAACTTTCAATTCGCGCTGTTACCAATGGTGATGTTGATATTCATGAAGTGATGATTGCTCTTGGTAAATCAGAGGTTGCATTTAAGTTAATAACCTCGGTTACGCAAAAAGTCGTCGGAGCCGTAGATAAGCTTACTAGCATGCAAATCTAATTCGCAGTACATATTTCTGGTCGAGTGGGGTTGGAGAATATGGGAATAATACTAACTAATGGGTGGCGAACTCTTAGATACTAATCAGACTAATTTACCGGGCTCTCCAGCCCAGACTTTGCCTGCTCAGGGGAATTTCTTTTCTGATATTTTAACTAATCCACAGAAGCGTATTTATCTCATTGGTGGTGCTGCGCTTATTGTAGTTCTAATTCTGGGTTCGATGTTTTTCTTCAAAGGTTCTGATGATGCTAATCAGAATAAAGGTAAACCTGTTGTGCTGGTGCAGGAACTAGATCAATCTCGCGCTTTTGAAATCGTAGCTAAGCTTAAATCAGTCAATATCGACGCCAAAGTAATGCCTAGTGAAAAACCGGGTGAATATACGGTGATGGTATCTGAAAATGCCATCGAGACTTCGTATCTCGCGCTGTCGCGTACTAATCTTCTCGAGGATGAAGGTTATGGTCTCTTCGATCAAAACGACTGGGCTGCTAGTGACTATGATAAGCGCATCAAGCTTATTAGAGCGATTAACGGTGATCTATCGCGCATTATTAGTCGTATGGAAGGCATGCGCTCAGCGATAGTCAGGGTTAATATCCCAGAGCAAGAAATCTTCGCTGATGATAAGGCTATAACTACAGCAACAGTTCAGATTGAACTTGAGAATGATGGTGATGAACTATCTAAGACTCAAGTCAAGAGCATAGTAAATATTCTTCGCGGCTATGTGCCGAATCTATCTAAAGACCAGATCTCGATAGTAGATGTTCAGGGTCATAACTACAATAGCTTCAAGACTGAAGATGATGCTGATGCTGAAGATTACCTCGATGAAGTTGAGCGAGTTAATAAATCTATATCTAAACGCATAGAGACTTACCTCGATGGTGTAGTTGGTCACGATAAGTATAAAGTAAGTGTTAGCGCTAAGATCTCACGCGAGCGCATAGAAACCCAAGCCACCAAATACACTGCTGGAGCGGTAGGTAGCCGTCAGATCGGCAAGGAGCAGATGAAATCTAATGCTGCTGCTTCGGGTAAGAATTATACTCAGTCTTCCAAAACTGAGACTATGTATCCTAATTTTGAACAACAGAATGTGACTTACCTGCCGGGTAGAGTTACTGATGTCACTGTTGCTCTTGCTGTTGATAAATCTGTGCCTGCTACTATGTCACTCAAACAATTGCAAGAGAGTGTTGCAGCTATAGTAGGTCCTAATATCGCTGTTGAGAATATCAAGCTTAGCGTAGTAGATCTATATACTAAAGATGATATGGTCACTGAAGCTGCTAAGCCTAAAGGGCTGTGGGCGGTATTTACTCAAGGTGGAGTTTGGGGACTAGTTAGTAAAATATTTGCTGGTATTGGTATCGTCTTCGTGTTATTAATCGCTGCCGTGGTAGGGCTTAACATCATAGGTGCTGCAAGCCGCTCTAATACAGAGCTTGAGACAGATCCTAATCTAAATAAAGAATACGAAGATATATTTCCAACTACATCAGATGAAGCTTATGCCTATGATGATATGGGCGAGCAGCAGGCGCTTGCTCAGCAAGAAGCACTGCTGAGAGAGATGAGTAAGCCAGCCCCCGTAGCAGCTACTGAGACTAAGAATAATGGACAGCAAATGGAGTTCGATACTCTGCTTAATGGTTTGCAATCAACTGCTCAAAGTCAACCAGATATACTTGCTAAAAAAATTCAGGTCTGGCTAGATGAGGATTAATAATATAAGGTGGGGTTTTTGTGGCAAGTAAAAAAATTAAAACGCTAGCATTAATACTTAGATCTCTTCCCGAGGAAGCTCAAAGATCTATATATGAGAGGTTGCCGATAAGCACAGTCGAGAAGATAGCAGCTGTAGATCCCAATATCCAAGATACTTTGACGGATGCAGATTGGAATAGTTTTATAGCGGCTTGGCCTGAGTTTGCGCAGATGATTAACTCTATACGGCATGATGCAAGCAGTCTTAAGCTAAGTCAAATGCTGGTGCGCGAGCGCAGCAGGGTTAGAGACTATCTTGATTATAAGCAAGGCAAAAAGAAAGACAGACCGAAACTTAGCTCTGCTATAACTAGGGTGATAGATAAGTTTGTTGGAGTATAGTTGTTGTGCCGATAATTAAAGCTAAAGTTATACAAGCCAAAATCAATAAGCCAAATTTTAGTGAGGCTTATACTAGCACTGCTGATGGTTTAGATGCTGCTAGTCTAGAAGCCACTAGTAATGAGGCTCAGAGCATTATCGAAGCTGCTCGCAGCGAAGCTGAGAGACAGGCTGCGGCTATCATGGCTGAAGCAGAAGCTAAAGCCATAGAAGTGCGCAATCATCTCATCGCGGAGAAGGAGAAACTAGAAGATCAGTATTCTAAGCTTGACGAGCTGCGCGAGCAAGGATACCAAGAAGGGCTCAATGAAGCTGAAGAGATTAAAGATGAGTTACTTAAAATGCTCTCTGGTTTTCAGAATGCTAAAGCTAAAGTTTTACATGAAGCTGAAGAAGAAATCGCAAGCATAGCTTTAAGTGTTGCCCAGAAGTTAATTCAGTCGGAGATCAAGCGCGATAAAAGTTCTAAGGCTGTACTTACTAAGCTTATTAGAGCAGCAACCAGCAAGGTGGTTACCGGCAAGGGTCTGGTTAAGATATTAGTCAATACTGCTGATATGCAGCACGCAAAATCCATTAAAACTGCGCTAGCTAAAGTGCTTGAAGAAGGGGTTAATTTAGTTTTTGAGCCAGACGAGACAATAGAGCCAGCTAGCTGTATTATAGAAACCAAAGGTGGCAGGTTTGATGCCAGCTTTCATACTCAAATTAAGGTGATTAGTGTAGCTCTTGAGAAATATCTCGGGCATAAACTAGTAGATCTTGATGAGAGATATCAAGAGGATACAGAGATGCAAGTCACAGTTCCTAAATCAAACCAGCTGAGCCACGAGCCTAGTGACGCTGATCTTGACGCGCTTTTAACCGATATACAGACCAAGAAATATTTTGCTGATGATGAAGATCTTCAAGCTAAGCATGATGACGATTATGATGACGATGATCTAGATCAGGATGATGATGACGATCTTGATGACGAAGATTCTGATGATGATGATTTGGTTGATGAGGATGAAGATGATCTTGGCGCTGTTGATGATGATCTTCTGATTGATGAAGATTCAGATGCTGATGATCCTTTTGCTGATGGAGACTCAGAGGATGAGGGTGATGAGCGCTTCCCTGAGTACTAGGACTGCACAACGTCATTGCGATGCAGCATAGAGTAAAACGTCATTGCGAGGAGCGCAGCGACGAAGCAATCCCCATGCGTGGCACAGGGATCCTTCGCTTCGCTCAGGATGACGGTGTAGCTGTTTGTTTCTGCTACAATTAGCGTGATGAGCACCCTTGAAATTAGCGTTCGCGCCGAATATACCCCTAACCCTAATAGCCTTAAGTTTATTGCTAGTGAAGCCCTCTATCCCTATAGCGGCTCGCTTACTTACAATAGCGTCTCAGAAGCTGAGGCGATATCTAACTGCATGGCAGCTAAATTGTTTAGCGTAACTGGTGTTACTAAGATATTTATTATGTCTAATTTTGTTACTGTCGATAAAACTGAAGACATCAACTGGAAGGATATACACCTGCAGATTAAAGAGATAATCAAAACTGAGCTAGCTGCAATGAAAGAATGGGCTAAGGCTAATGCTCCAGCTCGCATAGAGCCTAGCGCTGATATGGGTGATGCTAGAGCGCAGATAGAGACTGTTCTCGATAAAATTCGTCCAGCACTTATATCTGATGGCGGTAATATTGAGTTAGTGGATATAGTGGATCATGATGTTAGGCTGCGTATGGTCGGTGCTTGCGGTAGCTGCCCTAGTTCGCTGATGACGATGAAAATGGGCGTAGAGCGTGCTCTACTAGCTGAGCTACCAGAAATAGTGCATTCAGTTACTCAGGTTTTCTAGTGACTAGCCTTCTAGAGCTTAAGAAAGTCTCGCTTAGTTATCCAAGTGGTTTTAAGCTTAATGATATTAGTTTTAGCCTCGCTGCTGGTGACTGTCTAGCTATAGTAGGACCTAGTGGTTGTGGTAAATCTTCCATACTTAAAACCATTAATAGACTGGTTGAATATGATTCTGGTGAGATAGTTTTTGACGGGCTTAAGCTGCGTGATTATAAGCTTAATGATCTCAGGCACAGAGTCTCATATATGTTTCAGCGCGGATTGTTGTTTCCGCATTTGACTGTTGCGCAAAATTTATTGTTAGCATTTGAGGGTATCCGTGTCATTGCGAGCGCAGCGAAGCAATCCACTAAGCATGGGGATTGCTTCGGCAGTTCCTGCCTCGCAATGACGTCAGGTAGCTACGCTGCATCGATACTAGAGTCCTGCGAGCTCGATCCTCAGATCTATGCTCGGCGCAAACCTAGAGAGCTCTCTGGAGGCGAGTTACAGCGTGCAGCATTAGCTTTAGCGCTAGTGTCACAACCTAAATTATTAATGCTAGATGAGCCATTTACAGGGCTTGACGCTGAGACTAAAACTGCTCTGATAGACTACCTTAAGCGCATGCAAGCTAAGTTCGGCATGGCGATATTACTTGTTAGTCATAGTGCTGAGGAAGTCGAGTCTCTGGCTACTAATGTTTATAAAATTGGAGCAGCTGGTGTATAAACTTTTGATTTTATTGCTACTATCGCTGCCAGTCTCTGCTGATATTATTCGCGTAGGTTCTAGAGATTTTCCTGAGTCGGTGCTGCTAGCTGAAATACTTAGTAGAGCAATAGAGAAGAATACTAATCTAAAAGTAGATAGGAAATTTAACTTAGGCGGAGTTAAAGTCTGTACTACTGCAATTAACTCTAAGTCCCTAGATATTTATCCGGATTACACCGGTTCTTTGATGCATAATATGCTCGGTGAGCGCAGCCCTGCTGAGTATCTCGACGATTACCTAAGATCTAGTCTAGAACAGCGTTACAGCCTAATACTTAGTGATAAGCTTGGCTATGATAATAATTTTGTTTTAGTTGTGCGTAGTGATTACGCCGATAAGCATCGCCTTAAAACCATATCAAACTTAAAGCAAAATTTAGACCTTAATTTAAGAGTAGCTTTTAAGCCAAGTTTTATTGCAAGAGCAGATGGCTACCAGCAGCTGCGCAGAGTATATGGTTTCGATTTTAAAAATCTTAAAGCCATGGAATACAATATCGCTTATAAGCAGCTTAAAGCTGGTCGCGTCGATCTTATAGATGCCTTTTCTACTGATGCGCGTTTGTTAGACCCTGAGCTTAGAGTACTTGTCGATGATAGACATGCTCTGCTGCCTTATGAGTCTGTCTTTGTCATGCGCAAAGAATTATATGAGAAGTATCCACAGTTAGCTGCTGTTATCGCGGGTCTTAATAATAGTGTGGATAACAAGACTATTATTAGACTTAACGCAAAAGTGGCTGCTGGAGAGAGTTATAGCGATGTAGCTCAGCAGTTTCTGGCTGAGTTATCACTGGATGGATTGCCTCGCTTTGCTAACAATGGCGCTGTGCAAGGAGCGGAGCGTCGAAGCAATCCGTTAATGTCATGGCTTGGCTTACGTCAAGATTACACTGACATTCTTCTCAGAGCTCTTAGGCAGCATATTCTTCTTAGCTTCTCAGCCTTATTAGTCTCTGCTCTACTAGGGATTAGTATCGGTGTAATAATTAGTTATTCTCAAAGACTAGCTAGTATTATTCTTGGCATAGCTGCTGTAACTCAAGTAATACCGAGTCTAGCTTTATTAGCTTTATTAATTCCAATTCTTGGTTTAGGTTTTAAACCTGCGTTTGCTGCGCTGGCTATTTATGCGCTGCTACCCATTATTCAAAATACCTATTCGGGTATCAGCTCTATCGCGCCGGAATATATGGATCTAGCACGCTCACTGGCTCTTAGCCCTATGACTATTATTAGCCGCGTGCAGTTACCTATGGCTGCAGCTAGCATCGTAGCTGGGCTACGCACTAGTTCTGTTATATGTATCGGTGCTGCTACTCTTGCGACTTTCGTTGGTGCTGGTGGGCTTGGCGATATCATCAAAGCCGGCATAGATCTTAACTCTAATTCAATGATAGTTCTCGGGGCGCTGCCAGCGGCGATGATGGCGCTGGGGATTAGTTATATATTGTCACTTATAGAGAAAAAATTTTAGACAAGCGCTAGCTTTAAATCCGGCTCACTATTATGAAACTCTTGTAGCGCAGCTACCCTAAGCTCATGTTTACCGAGTGACTCTAGAGCCTGAACGGTAGCAGCAGCTCCAGTAATAGTAGTAATAACGGGAACGTTAGTTGATAGAGCTATTTTGCTAATTACAGTACTATCTTCATAAGCTTCTTTGCCAGCTGGGACGTTGAATATAAGTGAGATCTCACCGTTCTTAAGCATGTCAGCTATATTAGGTCTGCCTTCAGAGACTTTATTAACGCGCTCTATAGTCACGCCTACCTGCTCAAGGAAGCTTGCCGTACCACTGGTAGCTACTATCTTGTAGCCAAGTGCTTCAAGCTGCTTGCAGATACTTACAGCCAGAGATTTGTCCTTGTCGCTAAAGCTACAGAATACTTTAGAACCGGGCTTAGGTAGATTAAGCGAAGAGCCTAATTGAGCTTTAGCAAAAGCCATAGAAAAATCTGTGCTAATGCCCATCACCTCGCCAGTACTCTTCATCTCAGGACCCAAGAATACAGAAGTGCCGTCGAACTTATTAAAACTAAAGACAGCTTCTTTAACTGAGACTTTTTGTTTAGCGTCTGGCTTTAATAAAGCAGGGTTAAGTTTGCGTCCAAGCATAACTAAGCTGGCTACCTTCGCCCAAGGTATACCAGTAGCTTTAGAGATAAAAGGCACAGATCTACTGGCGCGAGGATTTACTTCTAAAATATACAACTCTTCGTCTTTAACCGCGAATTGTATATTCATCAGTCCACGCACATTAAGCGCTGTAGCTAGCTTACGCGTAGCAGCTTCAATCTCTTGAATTATTCTTGGTGACAGGGTTTGCGGTGGATAGACACATGCCGAGTCGCCACTGTGCACGCCTGCGTATTCGATGTGCTCCATAATGCCAGCTATGATAGTAGTATTGCCGTCAGCAACAGCATCGACATCTACTTCTATAGCGGCATCGAGAAACTTATCTATTAGTATCGGCATCTGCGAGCTTCTTATAATAGTCCTACTCAGCCAGCTACTAACCTCATCTTCTGAGTAAGCTATCTCCATGCCTCTACCACCTAAGACATAGCTTGGTCTTAGTACTACTGGATAGCCTATCTCTTCGGCTTTAGCTTTTGCTTCATCAATACTGTTAGCGATAGCATTTAGTGTCTGCTTAAGACCGAGCTTAGAGAGTAGCTTACCGAACTCATCTCTATCTTCAGCAAGATGTATCATCTCTGGACTAGTACCTAATATTTTTACGCCCTGCTCTTCTAGCTTGCGGCAGATATTGAGAGGGGTTTGCCCGCCTAGCTGCACTATAACGCCCTTAAGCTTAGAAGGATCATCAAGTGAGGCTAGCTCGCTATTATAGACAGCCAGCACATCTTCTGGGGTTATCGGCTCGAAATATAGTCTATTACTAATATCGTAGTCAGTAGATACGGTCTCTGGGTTGTTGTTGAGCATTACTGTCTCATAGCCAGCTTCTCTAAGTGCTTGCGAGGCGTGGACGCAACAATAATCAAACTCTATACCCTGACCTATGCGGTTTGGACCGCCACCTATAATAATTACTTTTTCTTGATTGCTTTTAGCAACTTCATTCTCTTGATCGTAACTAGAGTAGTAATAAGGTGTGTATGACTCAAACTCAGCTGCGCAAGTGTCTATAGTCTTAAATATAGGACTTAGACTCAGTTTGACTCTGTGTGCTGCTATCTCAGCTTCTTCAAGCTTAAGTATCGCCGCTAACTGGGCATCACTAAAGCCCATAGATTTTAGTCGCTGTAATCGTGAAGCATCAAGTGCAAGATCTAGGCTGAGTCCAGCAGACTGCTCTAGGTTAATAGTCTCTTCGACTATTTCTTTTAGGTGAGCGAGAAACCATTTATCTATCTTAGTTATCTCGTGTATTTCTTCTAAAGTAATGCCGAGGTATAGGGCATCAAAGAGTGCCATCACTCTCTGTGAACTAGCTGTAGAGATGTCTTTGTGGGCTTTTTCTAGTGATGATTTAATATCAAGTAGCTGATAACCACGGCGCACTAACTCTGGGTTAATAAAGCCTATATGGTTTTTCTCGAGTCCTCTAAGAGCTTTTTGAAAACTCTCCTTAAAACTTCTGCCGACAGCCATAGTCTCGCCGACAGATTTCATCTGAGTGCCTAATTCGTCTTTAGCGCCGCGGAATTTCTCGAAGGCAAAACGAGGAATCTTAGTGACGACATAATCTATACTCGGCTCAAAACTCGCCATAGTAGTTTTGGTAATATCGTTGGGGATTTCATCTAGTGTATAGCCTACTGAGAGCTTCGCTGCGATCTTCGCGATAGGAAATCCCGTGGCTTTACTCGCTAGTGCGCTAGAGCGAGATACGCGCGGATTCATCTCGATAACTATAATCTCGCTGTTATGAGGGTTCATCGCGAACTGAATATTACTACCACCAGTCTCTACGCCTACTGCTCTTATGACTTTAATTGAGGCATCTCTTAGCTCCTGAAACTCTCTATCGGTAAGGGTTTGCACTGGTGCCACTGTGATACTGTCACCAGTATGCACGCCCATGGGATCGAAGTTCTCGATAGTGCAGATAATGACGACGTTATCCTTAAGATCGCGCATCACTTCGAACTCTAATTCTTTCCAGCCGAGCACCGACTGTTCTACTAAGACTTGCTTCACTGGACTAGCGTTAAGCCCCTTAACTAGAATTTCATCTAGCTCTTCGCTGTTATAAGCGATGCCGCCGCCATAACCACCAAGCGTAAATGCTGGTCTCAGAATAATCGGGAAGCCTATGTCTTTGGCTGCTTGCTGACCAGCTTCAAGACTGCTTACAACTTCTGAGCGCGGAGTCTTCAGCCCGATCTGAGCCATAAGCTTACGGAATTTATCTCTATCCTCTGCAACCTCGATAGCATCAAGCTTTGCACCGATAAGCTCTACGTTGTATGTATCCAGTGTGCCATCTTTAGCAAGAGCTACAGCTGTGTTAAGTGCTGTCTGTCCGCCCATAGTAGGCAAGAGCGCATCAGGTCTCTCTATCTCTATGACCTTGCGCACGCATTCTGGGTTAATAGGTTCTATATAAGTGCGATCCGCAAAAGTTGGATCTGTCATTATAGTGGCTGGGTTGCTATTGATTAGAACAACCTCGTAGCCTTCTTCTTTAAGCGCCTTACAGGCTTGAGTGCCAGAATAATCAAACTCGCATGCCTGCCCTATAATAATGGGACCCGCACCGATTATCAGTATCTTGCGGATATCATTACGTTTAGGCATCCATATTATTCTAGCCTAGAGCTCACCCTACTAGTTCTAGCTAGCATCTATACTGCTCAGGACATCTCTAGCAAGACGCTCGCCTCAGATGCTTGCAATGGTAGTCCTAAGTGCACAGCCGTCATGCAGCCACAATAAAGCCTGATAAGCGAATTGTAGATATCAGAATATGACTAGAAGCTAATTCCGTTACGACTACTAATATAGACCCAGACCCATGCCAAGACGCTTAAGTTCACCAATACTATCTCTCTTAATTCCATACTTATATACTATCATACAAAGCTAAGATGTATCATTAAATCTTATTAATTTATGAGCCCGATAAGGTTATTATAAAACATCATAATCCAAGATAATTCTAAATTACCTTGAATTCAAAGCTTATGGTTGAGCTGTTTTTCTATCGGGACTTAGTTTTCTGCTAGTTATTTAGAGTTAAGGGTGCGTTTTGGGACTTATATCTGCTTATCGGAAGAGAGCTGCAAATATAGTGCTAGCCGTAGATACCTAGGCAAAAGTTGACTGACTTAGGGCTTTAGGCACTAGTCCGAATTGCAGCTATGCCTGATCATAGATTCCAAGCAAGATCAAAGCAGAGCGG
>Ga0172367_10009755_pt1 | contig 10482 bp, 8 predicted proteins | sample Lak10m_FD_114542 | JGI IMG/M metagenome (GOLD analysis project Ga0172367, IMG submission 114542) | Freshwater microbial communities from Kabuno Bay, South-Kivu, Congo - kab_022012_10m | ecosystem: Environmental > Aquatic > Freshwater > Lake | place: Democratic Republic of the Congo: South-Kivu...
GAGATTTATCCTGATTCGGAAAATGGTAACGAATGGGTGGAGCTGTTTAACTTAAATACAACTACTGAATTTAGTAATTTAAAAGTTTGTGATAATCGTCTTACCGTTTGTAGAATGGCGAGTGGTACGATTCAACAGGCCGGTTGGTTTTTGTTTGATTTGGGTAGCGGATTTTTAAACAATACTGGTGACAGTGCAATTTTAAAAGATGGGGCGGATAATATTTTGGATAGAATTGATTTTGAAATAATAGGGAGGGGGCGTTCGTATGCGCGCTCAGTTGATGGCGGTGGTGTTTGGGCGATAACCACCAAAATAACACCAAATGCAACTAATGCAATTGTGACACCAGTTGTATCGGGCGGTTCGGCTGGTGTTAGTCATTCTAATACAGCCTATAACACACAAAATACAGACATAAAAAAAGCGATAGTCACCTCTTCTTTGTCTGGGAAAATAATTTTAAACGAGATTTTTCCTGACCCAGATGGCTCTGATGCAGTTGATGAATTTATCGAAATAAAAAATATTTCTACAGAAGAGATTAACTTATCTGGTTGGTCAATTGGAGATCGAGATAAAAAATATTTTATTTCTGGGTCAATTATGCCGGGCGGTTTTTTGTTCTGGCGCAGAATAACTACCGGGATAGTTTTAAATAATACCACTGCCGAAGAAGTTTTTTTGTACGATAAAGACGGTAATTTTGTAGATAGGATAAAATATGATAAAGCTGAGACGGGCCTTAGTTTTTCCCGTTTTTCTAATGACTGGCAATGGACAAGCAGCCTGACTAGTGGGCAAGAAAATATTTTTGAAGAGAGTGACGCGGTTGCAATAATTTGGAAAATAAAATATCCAGCCAATGGTTCGCCCAATGAAGTTTTACTTTTTTCAGCCGAAGAATCGGCTGATCCACGCGGCGGCGATTTGTCGTATCAATGGGATTTTGGGGATGGAATTTTATATAGCGGTGAGGAAGCGGGGTATTCTTTTTCTACTTCCGGTACATATGTTGTTAATATTCTTGCATCCTCAACTGCTGGGACAATTGGGAAAAAACAAGTGAAAGTGACTATTGGGGATAGTTTTTCTTCGAGGGTGAGTCCAATATTCATCAGCGAAGTTATGTTTGATCCAGCTGGTGCTGATAATCAGGAATTTATTGAGCTTTGGAACAATGGTTCTAGTACGATTGACTTGTCAGGCTGGCAAATAAGATTTGGTGATAAAAAATATCAGATTCCGGATAGCACCAGTATTTTAGCTGATGGTAATTTAGTTTTTTATCGCGCAGCCACAAAGATTGTTTTAACAAATTCAGGTGGGAAGATTGAGTTGGTTGCACCAGGTGGTGATGTGATTGATCTGGTAAAATATGGTAAAGGTATTAGTGGTAAAAGCTATTCTTTGGTTGATGATGAGTGGTTAATGGCCGATCCGACTCCAGGAAAGATCGGTAAAGGCGGAGTTAAAAAAGATTCGATATCGTCCGGAGCTGTTGGTGGTAAAAATATTTGGTTTAGGCGTTTTAATATTGAGGAGGCGCGTGCACAAGACAAAGGTGTGTATGTTTTGGTGCGAGGGACAGTGGCGGCGTTACCAGGCGTCTTTGGTTCACAGTATTTTTATATTTCTGATGGTGTTTCGGGAATAGCTGTTTATCAATACAAAAAAGATTTTCCTCCGTTGGAGGTTGGAGATGTAATAGAAGTGAGCGGGATAATTTCGGAAGCTAATAGTCAGAAGCGGATAAATATAAAACAGGCCAGTGCAATAAATATTTTAAAAATCGAGCAAACAATGGTCCCGAGCGAGGTTTCATTAGTTACTTTAGACGACACCCCGATTGGTTCTTTTGTTAAAATTTCTGGGGACATAACAGAAAAAAAGAGTGGCTATTGGTATGTTGATGATGGTGAAGCTGAAGTAATAGTATATTTAAAACAAGGAGCAAAAATTGATGCAAGCAAATTTCAAGAAGGACAAAAAGTGGAGGTGATTGGTGTTTTGGAACAAGGGAAAAACGGTTTACAGATTTGGCCACGCAGTACGGAAGATATAAAAATAATTGGTATGGCGCAAGAATTGGCAAAACCAGTTGTAGCCGAGGGGCGGAGCATGTATGTATCTGCAGCGATTGGAGCAGCGACAACTTTGGTATTAGGATTTTTAGCGCGAGCGCGCGGAGCAATAATGTTGGTTTGGCTGGGTAGAGGGATTAGAGCCATTGCTTCCATTATTCGACGGGGATAAGCCCCTCTTGTTTTCTCCTTTGTTTTGTGATAGTTTGTTATGGTATTGGAAGGGTGTCCGAGTGGTTTAAGGAAACAGTCTTGAAAACTGTCGTACCGCAAGGTACCGTGGGTTCGAATCCCACCCCTTCCGCTCAGCACCTACTTTTAAAGTGGGTGTTTTGTTTGGAGAGGTGTCAGAGTGGTCTAATGTGCGGCTCTCGAAAAGCCGTGTCCCGCAAGGGACCGTGAGTTCAAATCTCACCCTCTCCGCTAATTTTTAATTTATGTCTGAAGAAATAAAAAAAGAGCAGAATTTATACACTGCCGGTGAGATGAAAAAAATACTGCAAACTGCCGAGATGGCTTTGTGGTTGGATAGTTATGATGATATTTTTTCTGACTTTGATCCACGTCATTATTCGGAGCGTTCGTTGTCAGATGATTTTTTGTTGGAAATGAAAAAAGTGGTAAAAGATCGTGGTCGTGACAATTATGAATTAAAATTTTTATTAGCCCCAGAAACTAGAAACCAAAATGTTGAACCAATTATTAAAGAACGGTTGCATAGTTTTTTTGGTAAGCAATATCAAAAATATATAAAAGCAAAGAAAAAAGTTGTCAGGCGCGGTGTGCTATTGGTGTCGCTGGGGGTAATTTTGATGTTTATTGCTTCAACGCTGATAACTATTTTCGGCGATCATAATTTTTTGTTTAATTTTATAGTAATTTTGCTTGAGCCAGCTGGTTGGTTTTTGTCATGGGAAGGTCTATCAGATACGTTGTCTCGAGCAGAAAAGATTAGCCCGGAAATTAAGTTCTATCAGAAAATGTCTTGTAGTAAAATTAGTTTTATCTCATATTAAATTATGAAAATACATTTTTTAGGGACAAGTGGCTGGTATGATACGCACGAGAACGGAAGCACGATGTGTACTTTGATCGAATCAAAAGAAGCCTATATTGTTTTTGATGCTGGTTTTGGGATACATAAATTAGGTGAGTACATAACTGACGATCGTCCAATATATTTGTTTATAAGTCATTTCCATCTTGACCATATTTGTGGGTTTCACGTTTTCCCGCGGTTTAAATTTCCGCAAGGTATAACTGTGATCTATCAAGATGAAAAAAGCAGTAAGCAGGCTTTTAAGAATATTACCAGTCATCCTTTTTGTGCAAAAATTAGTGAGTATCGATTCTCGGTCAAGACAACGACTGTAAAGCCGGGCGGTTATGCAAAACCATTAAAATTTGAATGTTTGCCGATCGATCATACTGACCCATGTTTGGGCTATCGTTTGTATATAGAAGACAAGGTTATTGTGTATTGTAGTGATACTACTCCATGCGATAATAGCGTGCGATTGGCTCAAAAAGCAGATATTTTGATACATGAGAGCGCCATGTCTCCGGGGAAATCAGATTGGAAATGGGGGCATTCTAATCCAGCCGAAGCAGCGGGAATAGCAAAAAAAGCTAACGTAAAAAAATTGGTTCTTTCTCATTTCGCTGCTAGTGGCTATGATTCAATGTCCAAGAGAAATGCTGGTTTGAGGGTGGCGCGCCAGGTGTTTTCCAATACGATCGTGGCTAAGGATGGTTTGACCATTAAAGTCTAAAATTGATTTTCGTCCTGAAAGACGTTACAATGTAGTTGTGTATTAATTTGTTAATATAATATTTATGTCATTGAATAGACTATCAGAGAAAGGTGGGTTGCCGACTTTTGTTGTGATATTATTGGCGGCATTGTTGATTTTTGCTAGCGTAGTCGCGGGATATTTTTTGGGAGGGAGTGGAAAAAATAAGCAAACTCAAAAGATTGACACATTGGAAAATACTACTGCCAATACTCAAGTTGATACTTCTACCTCTGGCAATACTACCGAGACACCAGTGTCGGCAGCGACTTCAACTTCTTTGAACATATCGGCTTCATTTGAAAATAAAATTTTTACTACCCAAGATTTTAGCTTTGATTTGTCGCCTTATTATATACAGAATAGCGTTGTCGTCAGCTCAACAAAAATACAATATATTTCTTTGCCACAAGGCATTGCCGACCAAATTCATTGGATTGGATTTTATAATATTGATCAGTTAGGTTTTTTTGATGTGGAACATCGAGCAGCGATCGACTCTTCGGATGGTGGAGACAATCTAAAAGCAACGACATATTACGTTGGTGGCTGGTTTGAGCATGATAGCAAAAAAGGGTTAATTGTTTTTGCAGACGTTGATTGTTTGGATTGTATGTATGGCGGAGCCGAACCTTATTCAATGTTTGTGTTGTATGATAATCAAATAGTGTTGTTGGAAAAATTAATGTATACTGATCAGGCGACTTTTTCTTCGCTCGCTCCTCCTCTAGAACATATAGTGAACGGTCGTGTGTTGGTTGATCGTGGTCCAGTAATTCCTTATTTGGAATTTCCCGATGTTTTGTATGTTAAAGGTAATAAATTAGAATTTGTGTCAAATGAGTCCGCGTCCGATAGCGCAGGAAAATTGTCAAAAGACGAAGATATTTGGCAAAAGATGAACAAGGTCGGTGCTGATCCTGTTTTTGGTGATGTTTATCTCGGTACTGGCATTGGTACTCAGGCGAGTTTTTATCAAAATTTTTATATTCTCGGTCGCGATCATCGTGTTCGTACGTATGATTATAAACCATCTCTTGTTAATAAAGATGGTTTGATTGATGTGGTTTATAATGATGGCGTCAAAGTTAGTGGATATCGTTTTACTCATGCCGGTGGTTGTGGGCGACCAGCAATTCATGTTATTTTGCCTGGCGAAATTAATATAGCCAATGATTTGACTGAGGTCGGCAAGTCTTCTGGCGGGGTTAAACTGTTGGGTTTAAAAGATGATAATCATAAACTATTAAAGGAATTTTACAATTGGATTTTTTATCCAGAGCAAGGGAACAACCTTAGTTATGACGATTTTATTAAGGCACGACCAGCAGTATTTTGGGTTGATCCATTTGGAAGGTTGATTATGTTTGAGTTGGATAAATTTCAACCCGCCGCCGAATGTGGCAAACCGGTAATTTATTTATATCCAGAAAAAGAAACAAAGGTAAAAGTTGGTTTAAAAGTAGACCACTTTAGCTATACGGAACCAGTTTATGGTAATGGTTGGGAAGTAGTTGCTAAGCCAAATGGTGATTTGGTGAATTTGGCAGATAAGAAAAATTATCCATATTTGTATTGGGAAGGTGTCGGTGTTGGTGAGCAGCCAGAAGCTGTCAGCGGATTTGTGGTGGCGCGTGAGGAAGTAGATAAATTTTTGAACGAGAAGTTGGTACAACTTGGTTTACAAGGTAGAGAAGTTAGTGATTTTATTGAGTTTTGGCAACCACGTATGACCAAGGCCCCGTACTATTTTGTTACCTTCTATGGCACCAGTGTGATGAACAGAATCGCTCCTTTGACAATTGATCCAAAACCAGATACTACAATCCGAGTGTTGATGGATTATCGTCCTTTAAATAATTCAATTACGGTTAAAGAACAAAAATTATCACACCCAGCTCGACGTGGGTTTACCGCAATTGAATGGGGCGGGGTATTAGGTAGAGAATAATATGGAAAAATGGAAGACGACACAATTAAAAAAGTTGGCTGAGGTGTTAACGCGATTTAAAAAACCCGAAGATACTTTAGCGTTTTTGCGCGACCTACTTACTTTAGATGAGTTGGAAGAAATTTCACGACGTTGGCAGGCAGTGGAATTGTTGGATAGAAAATTATCGTATCGAGCAATTGCAGAAAAGACGGGTTTGAGTACGACCACGGTTACGCGAATCTCTCATTGGCTAGAATATGGTGAGGGTGGATACAAACAAGCATTAAAAAATATTAAGAAACACTCTGGTTAAGCCAGGGTGTTTTGTTATCCACAGGCTGGACTTGACAGTATTTATTATTTGTATTAATGTATTAATACAGTGATACAAATATGTATTTAATAAATTTAGTAAAATTTAACCATCATTATATCGGCCTTGGATAACTTGCCAAAGGTTTGGTTGGTTATTTAAGGCAAAATCGCTTAATTTAGGGCGATTTTTTTATTAAGGTGCTTTGGTGAAAGAAGTAATCATACCGATCAGTGAAATCGGAGTTGCCGGTGCAAAACTGGCAAGTGCCACAGGGGCAGAATCATCTGCCTTTTTGGAGGATTGACCATGGACAGCGATCAGGGAATTAAGTGGTTCAATTGTTCTTTTTATCCGACACACAAAGTGTGTCGAGCGCACCGTTTGGAAGACGGTGTTATCCCTCGTTTGCGCCAGGAAGATGTTTTTTTCTTTTCTCCTTGGGGGCCGCGCTATTCTTTCGAGAAGCGTGGCCGGATTATCCGTCCGGAAGACAAGGAAGTGCAAACGTTGCAGTTTTTGGCCGGTTTGCAGAAAGAGTTCCGGGCGCATTTCTCTAACAGGAAGTGGCGTTGGCTTTTTTTGGGAGCCGATTTATACGGCACCAAGATCAACAATCTCCCCTCTGACGCGGTTCAGGAATACTTCTCTAGCTTGGAAGAATGGGTTTGCAAACTCATTCCCAACGCTGAATTTCGTTTGTGGTCTGACTACGACGAAGAGGTAGAGAAGTATCGTCGGATAGCGCGAGAGAAGTTGCGTGAATTGGTGTCGTCCAGCATTGCTCAGCGCGCTCAATTGACCGCTAGCCGCATGGGTCGCGGTGGCAATCCGACGGACTACCTAGCCGAGCGCTTGGCCGAAGCCATGCTCATCGAGGATCGCTATCGGCCGATCAAGGTATCGGTGGTGGCTCGAGCCAAGGACGCGGAAGTCGATCACGATCTTCCTCGGCTGTACTTTGTCCCTACTGATTTGCACGCTCCGTGGCTGTAGATACCAGGCGGTGGTCCGCACCGGACCACCGCCTCACTATATCTTTATTATATGAATTATAAGAAAATTTTAAGAGAGACAATTGATTTACACGTTCATGTTGGTCCTGAAATAATACCACGGAAGTTTGATGCTAAAGGGTTGATCGTTTCAGAGAGAGGCAAAATTCGTGGTGCAGCAATTAAAAATCATTTTTTTCCTTCTTTTGTCTCTCGTGCTAATAAGTCAAAAGATTTTTTAATAATCAATTCGGTTGTCCTTAACGTTTTTCAGGGTGGTTTTAACCCAGATGTTATTAAAGCCGTGAGAGTATCCACCGATGGTCCAATGATAGTTTGGTTTCCGACAATTAACGCAAATTATCCGTCAAAAAATGCTAAGTCTATTGTACCCCAAGAGTGGCTGGGTAATAAAAAAATTGACAATAATTTGTTAAATTCTCAAAGTTTAAATATTTGGAGCGCAAAGAAGGGGGTTATTAGTAAAAAAGTTATTTCTGTATTAGAAGCGATCAAACAGTGTAATGCAATATTGGCAACCGGCCACCTATCTTGGCAGGAGAGTGCTAAGTTAGTTGATGAGGCAAAAAAAATGGGTATAAAAAAAATTATTATTACTCACCCGATCTATCAAAAAATTGCCATGCCAACTTTCGTACAGAAAAAACTAGCTACTGTTGGATGTTATATCGAACATTGTTATTCTATGTATTCGATAGATAAAATACCAATTAAATTAATTGCTAAACAGATTAAGGTAGTTGGGGCGGAGAGATGTATTTTATCATCAGACGTAGGTCAAAAATTTAGCTTATCACCCAGTGAAGCCCTGTCTGATTTTATCTATCTCCTTAGCAAAAATGGTATTACTGAGACAGAACTTTATCAGATGTTAGTTGTAAATCCTAATTTTCTGGTAAGTGCAGAATGACTGGCCTCTAGTTAGACAAATCCTATTTTTGTTGATATATTATAGCCATAACTTTTAATGTTTTGTTATGGCTATTTTAGTTTCTGGTTCGCTGGTGTACGACCACATCATGAATTTTCCAGATAGTTTTAAAAATCATATTCTGCCAGACCAAATTCATATTTTGAATGTTTGTTTTATGGTTGATCGGGTGGAACGTAGTTGGGGTGGCACTGGTGGTAATATTGCTTTTAATATAAAAATCTTAGGGGCAGATCCGATCTTGGTTTCGGCTGTTGGCAAAGACGGACGTGATTATGTTAATTATTTGGCACGACACGGTTTAAAAACAGAAAATATTTTGGTGGATGAAAAACGTTTGACCGCAGCCGCCTACATCACAACTGATGCCGACGACAACCAGGTAACTGCTTTTTATAACGGCCCACTAGATTTGGTAAAAGAAACGAGTGTTGCTGAAATACCAGGTGTTAGTTTGGCAATTATTAGTCCAACTCATAAAGAGGTGATGAAAAAACATTTGAAAGATTGTTTTGAAAAAAAGATTAAAACTGTTTTAGATTTGGGACAACAAATTACTGCATTTGATGAAACTGAATTAAAACAGATGGTCACACAATCTCATTTTGTAATTGGCAATGATTACGAAATAAAATTATTGCAAGAACGAACTGGTTGGGATACAAAAGAAATTTTAAATAATGCCAAAGTTTTGGTCACTACTCTAGGCGAACGTGGCTCGATTGTGAGTACGAGCGATGGCGAAGAAGTGGAAATTGGTGCGTGCGCACCGCGTTCATTTGATGATCCAACCGGTGCCGGTGATGCCTATCGCGCGGGATTTTTTGTAGGGTATGAAATGGGGTATAATTGGAAAACTTGTGGTCAAATTGGCGCAGTAATGGCGAGCTATGCAATTGAAGTTTATGGTACACAAGTAGAATTTACCAAAGAAGATTTTTGCGCGCGTTATGAAGAAGTTTTTAAAGAGAAAGTTGTATTATAAAATTATGTCACACGAATACAAAATTAAAGATATTAGTCTAGCCGAATGGGGCCGAAAGGAAATTGAAATTGCGGAAAAAGAAATGCCCGGATTAATGTCTATCCGTAAAAAATATGCTACAAAAAAACCGCTAAAAGGTGTGCGTGTCATGGGCTCGCTTCACATGACAATCCAGACTGCGGTGTTGATTGAAACCTTGGTGGCGTTGGGCGCAAAAGTACGTTGGGCATCATGTAATATTTTTTCTACTCAGGATCACGCGGCCGCGGCAATTGCCAAAAATGGTGTGCCAGTTTTTGCTTGGAAGGGTGAAAGTTTGGAAGATTATTGGTGGTGCACGGAACGAGCACTAGATTTTGGTAATGGCACAGGACCGGATTTGATTGTTGATGATGGTGGCGACGCGACCCTCATGATCCACAAAGGTGTAGAGGTTGAAAACGATCCAAAGTTATTAAAGAAAAATTACAAAAATGAAGGCGAAGATTTTCAAGAATTAATGTTGTTGTTAAAAAAGGAATGTTCAAAAAATCCAAAGCGCTGGCAGTTGGTAGCAAAAAAAATAAAAGGCGTGTCAGAAGAGACTACCACTGGTGTGCATCGCTTGTATCAAATGGAGGCAGCTGGGAAATTATTATTTCCAGCAATTAATGTAAACGATTCAGTGACTAAATCTGGCTTTGACAATATGTATGGTTGTCGCCATTCAGTGATTGATGGTTTAAATCGGGCAATGGATGTAATGATCGGCGGAAAAGTGGCAGTAGTGTGTGGCTATGGTGATGTGGGCAAAGGTTGCGCGCAAGCATTGCGCGGCCAAGGGGCGCGAGTGATTATTACCGAAATAGATCCAATTTGTGCTTTGCAAGCAACAATGGAGGGTTATGAAGTGAAGACAATTGAAGAAACTTTGGGTGTGGCTGATATCTATGTTACTGCGACCGGCAATTATCATGTGATTACTTTAGAACACATGAAAAAAATGAAAGACCAGGCAGTGGTCTCTAATATTGGACACTTTGATAATGAGATACAAGTGGAACAATTAAATAAAGACAAAGGGGTGAAGCGAGTAAATATCAAACCGCAAGTAGATAAATATATTTTTTCTGATAAACATGAAATATATTTGTTGGCTGAGGGGCGGTTGATGAATTTGGGTTGCGCAACTGGGCATCCGAGTTTTGTGATGAGCAATAGTTTTAGTAATCAAGTGTTAGCGCAACTAAGTTTGTGGAAAAATAAATACGAAAACAAAGTATATCGTTTGCCAAAAGAATTAGACGAAGAAGTTGCGCGTTTGCATTTGGAAAAATTGGGGGTAAAATTAACCAAACTCACCAAAGCCCAGGCGAAATATTTGGATGTAAAAGAAAATGGGCCATACAAGGCGGAACATTATCGATATTAATTTTTATATATGGTTA
>Ga0172367_10009756_pt1 | contig 10481 bp, 12 predicted proteins | sample Lak10m_FD_114542 | JGI IMG/M metagenome (GOLD analysis project Ga0172367, IMG submission 114542) | Freshwater microbial communities from Kabuno Bay, South-Kivu, Congo - kab_022012_10m | ecosystem: Environmental > Aquatic > Freshwater > Lake | place: Democratic Republic of the Congo: South-Kivu...
CTACCGGCAAATGAACTAGATAGTCTATTACTAAACAAACTAGTTGGCAATGGTCCGGTAGAATTAGAGATTATTCGTCAACCTGTTAGCATATTAGGAAAGTCTGTAAAAGATGCTCTTATAATCAGAACAAAATCTGTAACTGATGCAAGCAAAACTGAAGAAGTGCAACGGGTGCAACAACCTGAAACCAATCTGGAAATCTCACGGTAAAGAAAAGTACTGTAAGGAATGCTGGTATAGTTTAGAACCACCAAAGAAAATCTCACCTATTTCTAAAAAGATGGGTGATACTATGGATGATTATTCTAAGCTCAGATTAGCATTTCTTGTAGTTCATTCTATGTGTCAGGCTAAACTAGTAGGATGTACCGGAAAAGCAACAGATATTCATCATAAGGCTGGCCGTGGTGAGAATCATTTAAAGATTTCTACATGGTTAGCTGTATGCAGAAAATGTCACAGATGGATAGAAGAAAACCCAAATGAAGCCAAAGAACTTGGACTATCACAATCACGTTTAAAAAATGAAACAAATGAGTAGTACACTAAAATTTAGTGACGGAGAAGAGTTTGATTTAACAGGCCCACTTCGTCTAGAAAAGAGATATGATGGATGGTATGTACTGGGTAACAACAGAATGATACCAGTTGACAGTGCAGAACATGGATTAGAAATTATTAAAAAACTTTCTACCTAATGAGTAAGAGAGAAGAAATCCAGCAACAAGCCCTGGATATAGCCGTAAAGTATAAACGCTGCGGCCTAGGGATCTCAATGGGTGTTGGTAAAACTCTCATTGGGCTCAAGTATCTTAGTCATTGGCAAGAGTTAAATATGAATAAGTTAAACGTGCTAGTAGCAGCACCTAAACTAAGCATATTTGATAGCTGGAAAGATGACGCATCTAAATTTGATATACCTCAAGAGGTAATGAATCAGATAACGTATACTACTTATCTGTCTTTAAACAAATACAACCCTCACAGCTTTGATATAATTGTGTTGGACGAATGTCACAGTCTTTTAGATTCACATGAGACTTTTCTAGCTAACTATCAAGGTAGAATACTGGGACTTACCGGTACTCCTCCAAGATATGGTCATTCTGAGAAAGGTAAAATGGTAACTAAATACTGTCCTATACTTTACAAGTATATAACAGATGATGCTATAGATGATGATATCTTAAATGACTATAAAATCATAGTTCATAAGATGTCACTTGGTAGTGAAGATGTTATACCTGTTAGTCTTAAAAATATGAACTTTTATACGTCTGAAAAGAAAAGCTATGCATACTGGACTAAAAGAATCATAGAAGCACAAACAAAGAAACAAGAGCAGATAGCTTCTGTTATGAGAATGCGTGCAATGATGGACTTCAAAACTAAAGAGAAATATACTAAATTTCTACTCAGTGAAATAGAAGATAAGTGTATAGTTTTCTGTAATACCCAAGCTCAAGCAGATAGAGTATGTAAGTACTCTGTGCATTCTGAAAACCCAGATGCAGAATCTAACCTTGAAATGTTTAAAAAAGATAAGATTGAAGAGCTCTCATGTGTTCTTCAACTAAACGAAGGTGTAAACATTCCTAATTTAAGAGCAGGTATTATTATGCATGCATACGGTAATGAGCGTAAAAGTAATCAACGGATTGGACGTCTACTAAGGCTTAATCCAGATGACACTGCTATTATTCATATACTTTGTTATAAAGACACTGTAGATGAACGCTGGGTTGGAGAAGCTTTAAAAGATCTAGACCAAACTAAAATTAAGTACCATGATATAAACTTATCCACACATGATGAACCTACATTTCACAGGTAAATATATTAAACGAAATGGTCACCTAGAGTTTTCTAACTTAGGATCAGCTAAACAATTTGAACTATTTGTATCTCATATTCCTGATGGACAAATAATAGAAGTCTTTTACGAAGAGCAACACGATGACGGTACACTTCCTCAGCTGGCTAAACTACATGTACTAATCAAGCAGTTAGCTATGCACATAGGTGAAACTGTAGATAATATGAAGCTATTAATTAAAGATAAAGCAGGACTATGTATAGCTAGAGAGGTATCTGGTAAAGAGTATTTTCTGGCTAAGAGTTTTGCTGAGTGCTCTAAAGATGAGCTAAGCTTAGCTATTCAAGCTTGTATAGAAGTAGGAGAAGAAGTAGGCTTTACAGTGTGGTAGTATGATCTATGGTCTGATCATAAGTAAAACCTTGTTTCACAGCCTCAGACTCAATTACTTGTATAAGACGAGATATTAACACTAAATGCTCCATCCAGTCTTCAGGTAAATCTTGCGGATTAGTTTCCAGAAGCTTTTTAAAGTTTTCAATTTCTTCATCAGTTTTTTCAGCTGTAAGTGAAGCAAGCATTTCATGAGCCCGCTGTAAAAAAGCTGTATTTACCTGAATGTTTATTAAAGCATCCTTTTTAATCATTGTTATGGTAGACATAGAGTATTATTTGTAACAAATTTAGATAACTTTTATGACACAAACCGTAGATCTTGCAGAAATTAAATGCAAGCTAATAGAAAAACTCACCTTATCTGGGTGGGCTAATAAGCTCCGTGGCTTTATTTTGTCCAGTGATTTTGATAAAATACTGGACAAATTACTAGCTGAGCGTGACGCTAATAAAAGATTTACTCCTCCTCTAAAGCATGTCTTTAGAGCATTTGAGGAATGTCCAGAGAAAGATCTAAAGATTATAATGATTGGACAGGACCCTTACCCGCACTTTGGTGTAGCAGATGGTATAGCATTCTCTTGTGGCCTTACACAGAAGCCGCAACCTAGTCTCAAAAATATGTTTGAGGCTATAGAGGAAACTGTATTTCAAGGATACCCTAGTCATCAAGATCCCGATCTAACCCGCTGGGCAAACCAAGGAGTTCTGATGTTAAACTCAGCATTGACCACCCAGGTAGACAAAGTGGGAACCCACTATGATATCTGGAAGGACTTTATTATGTATGTTCTAGACATGCTCAGCCTGACTAATTCAGGACTGATATTCATGCTACTTGGTGCAAAAGCTCAAGAGCTGGAATCTGTGATCGGTCAGAACCATTACATTCTAAAAGCCAGCCATCCGGCATCAGCTGCCTATACCAAGACAGTATGGGACTGTAATGACATTTTTAATAAAGCTAATGAGATCCTTGCTAAGAACAACGGACCTCAGTACAAAATCCAATGGTAATATGGGAGTAGATATATCAGGGCTGAATCCAATAATTCTCAGCCCAAGACCTGAAAGTATAGATTACGATAATGCCACAGAAGAGCAAAAACAGCAGCACTGGGAAGCCGTAGACAAATGGCAAGAAGAAAACCCAGGAGATTATTTTAGATCTAACTGGTGGGGCTGGAGACCTATACACATGCTGTCAGATGTAGTCTCTAGAAAATACAAACTAAGAATTAATACCGCAGGATGGGGAGAAAACTCCGGACACGGACTAAGAAGCTCTAAAAAATGTGAAGAACTAGCAAATGCTTTAGAAGATCACATCAATACTCACTTGTCAGAGCATCTTAAAGAAGATAATGATCGTTATTATCTCTGTATGGGATCTTGGGCAACAGATGAGGGTAAATTCTTACCCCAAGAAGTAAACGAAAAGCTAGATGAACAATATCCTTTTGGTACAGTACTCTTTCAAGGAGTAGTACTAAAAGATGGCACTGTGGCATATCCTAGCCACGGAAGCTCACTAGGACATATCAGAAACTGGATAGCCTTCCTTAAAAACTGTGGAGGTTTTGAAATCTATTAGTTAAACAAAATCTAATAACTACTACTATGGCAGTAAACAAAGTAGATCTGTATGTATCACAGATCTTAGAAGACCTCAACAACGGCCTTACATGGCTGAAGCGTGATGACATCGGTTACGGTAACATCCAAGACAAGTACAACGCAAAAGATCAGCAGATTGCTATGATCCGTAAACATCCAGCTCTAAAAGATGCTGAGACAAACATCACTGTATTTAACATCATTGACGACACAAAGAATGAAGCCCCTACTGAAACCCGAGAACCTAGATCAACCAGCAATAACATTGTGGAACAACGAGTGGTACGAGTGGCAGACGTCAACCCATCAGTGGAAGTTACTGAAACCTCAGACGACCTTGCAGCCTTCGTCAACCTCTAATCCTATGAGTATAATGAGAACAAACACTTCTGCAAGGCCTAGTCCTACACAGAGTGCTACAATGTATGCTGTCGGTCATCAGATGATCGGCAATGATGGTAACCTTTGGGAAGTAAGGGCATCTGCTACAGGTGTACAACGCTGGGTGAAAGCTCACCACGTAAATACTTCTCAGAAAACAACCAAATTTAATCCAAGTCCTAACATTCCAAACACAGCAAACATGTCTAAAGTAAAGACAATCACAAAGAAAACTACCCAAGAGGTACGTACTATTGAAACTTCTTTGATCAACAAAGAAGAAGTATTTAAAATGATGGCCCTTGCAGAATCTACCGGCTTGCCTTGTTTACTAGTCGGTGAGCCTGGTGTTGCAAAGACTAAAACCGTGATAGAATACGCAAAGGCATGGTTAAACAAAGATGGTAAAATGACCGCCCAAGACTTTGCTAATAAAATTTACATCCTGGAAACAGATGAAGGTACTAAAGCCTCAGAGATCAAAGGTATGCCTGACCTGGGTAAGCTATTTACTGAGAACAAGTATGAACTTAACGCTCCTATTGCTGATGCAGAGATTGTTATCATTAATGAGGTAGACAAAGCTAGCTCAGCTATCCGTAACGCCATGTTAGGTGTTATGAATGAGAAGTTCTTGTTTAACGGTAAAAGCAAGATTAAATGTAAGTGGAAACTGTTCATTGCAACCTGTAATGAAATCCCTAAAGATGAGCAAGATTCACCTTTCTGGGACCGTTTCATGTTGAAGATGACAGTTAACCGTGTATCTGCAGGTGAGCTAGTTAAGTACTACAACAAAGGTGCTCGTAACTATCGTGAAAAATTCAGCATTGGTGTACCTAATAATGTAGAAATTGATCAGGTAGAAATCCCAATAAACAAGCTGGAGAAGTATCTAGAAGTTGGCTATCAGCACAGCTCAGATCGTACCTTGACCTTTGTCCCCAAGCTTACTAAAGCTGTATCCTATATATGGGATATTTCAGTAGACAAAGCTCTTGTAAAGACAGCCCAGATTATGATTGGTCAATCAGCAGGTTCTGAATTACAGAACAAACTGATGAGTCCAGAAGTAAAGGCTGTAATGAGTAAAGTAGAAATGCTACACAGTTATACTACAAACGAGCAATTGGAGCTTGCAATTGCAGACATAGAATCTCTGATCAATACTTATGTTTCCCGTAATATCATGGATGAAACACAAGTAGAAGAAATTGAGCTTTCTATGCAGTACATCTTAGGTAATCACCCTGCCCGTAAAGACTATCAGTCTTCTGAGGAGTTTGATGCTATGATGGCAGAACAAGCATAAACTAAATTCTAAATAAGTAGAGCTGGTCTGATAACCAGCTCTACTTTAAATTTTGACAACATGTCAAGTGCTAAACAGTACAAGAACGTTTATACGATTCTTGAGAAAGTTAAAAAGGGTGAGATACAATCTCATTACAAAGAAAGTGAAGGTTTATTTGGTAAACTAAACTTTTACAAGAAAGCCGATCTTATTAAACCCTATGTTCATTACATAGATGAAGATAAAATTCACAGTATTGTAGAAGCTGGTGTAATGGATCAAAGTAAAATCAAGCAGGAGTATGAATACTTTAGTAAAACCAGTGCATTTGGTAAGATTCCTGAAGATAAAAAGCCTGATTTCAATAAATTCTTTACTAAAGTACGTGAAAACTTTGACAAGTTTCCTGAACATCTTAAGTATGATATCTTTAAGATGTATTACAATAAGATGGAAAAACTTGATTTTGTAGAACGTACAGATAAAAACCGTACTCGCTATAAGTTCTTAGAGAAAGCAAACAATCCTGTTGGTAAAATTATGACTGAAGGAGGAAGTCTAAAGTCTGCCGTCTTTACTCGTAACATGATGATGTACTATCTCATGCAAATGACCCAACTAGAATATATTGACCCAAATGCTTGTAAGAATTTAAAGAAAAGTCTTAATGGTGAGTCTGAATTTGACAGTAAAGATGCTGATGATGCATTGGATAAAATGCTAAATAATCAAGCTAGTAAAAATGCATTAGATCGTGCTATGAAGGATGCTCAAGATACTTGCAAAATGATGGATGAGACCATGGGTCAGGATATTCAGGAACAACTCTTTGATCAAGCTAATAAACCTGGTTCAGGTAATCAAGCCGGCAAAATAAGTCCTGAATATATGCGTCAAGTAGCAGGTAGACTTGCTAATATCAAGCTTTCTATGGGTGCTCTTAAAGAAAAGTTGAAAAAACTTTTGGATAAATCTACTAGTTACTTTTCTTCTCGTAAGATTACAACATATGAAGATCTATTCAATGCTCAAGATGTATCTGGTCTAGAAGATTATGAGTTATTACATCCTCAATTACGTAAAATCTTTGCTGAAGATGTTCAGATTAAAGATACTAAAGCAGTTGGTAAGATAGATGTCTATGTAGATATATCTGGATCTATGTCTTCACCCTGTGGTTCTTGTGACGCTGACGGTAATCATATTAGCCGCATAGACTTTTCTAAATCAATGATAGCCAAGCTTAAAGAGATGGATATGCTAAATGATGTCTACTTGTTTGATACAAGAGTTAAAAAGTATCGTAACGATCTAATATCTATCTCCATGATAGATTGTGGAGGCGGTACTAGTATTGATGCTGCTGTATCTAGTATAGTAAAGAATGATCGCAACGCTATTATTATAACAGATGCAGAAGACCGCTGTAGTAACTTTTGTGATAAAGCATTCTTTATTGGATTACGAGGAGCAAGATTTAATCACTTTCAAAGTGATGTTATTAAGCAATACTCTGAAAGAGGTCAAGTAGTAGTCTTTGATGGAGAAAGTATTCATAAAGTAGACAAAACTGGTCTAACTATAAACTAAAATCATATGATATTAGCTAAAACTAAGTTTAACCATGAGATTGATAACTTTCATCAATCCATAGGTATATCAGATGAACTTCGTACTAAATGTAGAGAACGTATTTTCTTTACATCTCTTAGTAATTCAATCCAAAGAGAAGAACTCTTTGAAGATCCAGATGATGCTCCAAGAGAACTTCATACTGTAAGTGGTGATCTGCAAAGATTACTAAAAGATATTACAGATGGTCTTGAGTATGAATATACTCTGATGATCTTTAATAACTATCAGCGTATGGCTAAACAAACCTATGCTTATTTTAAACAAATGCAAGAAAAAAAGCAAAGTCCTGAGGAAAAACTCAAGTCTGCTATTTTAGAACTTGTGGAAGAAATGCATAGAAAGCGTGAAGAAGACGATGATAGTGATAATGATGCTGATGATTTACCTATAGATCAACTTAATAAAAAGTCTATGCTAAAAAGAATCAGCTTGGTAAAAAATAGCCATCATAATTTTAAAACCTATATGAACTTACTTAACAGATGGGTTGATAGTAATGATAATCAGACTTCTGAAAGTAAGCCTGATATTGATGACATTTTAAGAAACTTGTTTTCTAAGGATGATGAGTAGTTGTTGTTTTTATTGTTTATAAGGCCAGTGGGTATATCTCACTGGTCTTATTTTTTTAGTTTGAACTGTGAGATAGATTTACATCTCCAAGTACACAGTACTTTATGTTCTGTGTGACATTACTAGTAGCTACGTTTATTGTAAACGAGCTCACTGAATTGACAGTAGAAAAGTTTGATCTTGTTATACTGTCATAGTCTAATGGATTAAACCATAAGACTTCCGAAATTGATCTTAATCCTGTGGTGTGTGCTATTATTAAGAAAGCATCACCTAGGTCTAATATACCGTTTTTATTTACATCTGCTGCCTTCCATTGTTTGGTCCCAGTTAAAGATAAACCAAGACTAGTATTATTGGGAGTGTTGATGTTTAAACATTCTGCCCAAGTTACTGTAAAATCAGCAAGTGTGACACCCTGTACAGATAATGAAGGCACTATTTTATATGTAGAGTTCTGATTAGGTAGAGTAAAAGTGTATGTTCCATCAGTATTTACATTCTTATAATCAACTAAGACATCAGATCCATTAACCACTCTATATAGAGTTAATAATGGCCTAGACGATAACCCTGCAGGAATACTAACTGTTCCAGTGAGGGTATTAGTTACAGCCACTGTATTGGTAGTGTTAGCTGCATAGTATCCTGTAAAGGTAGCATCAGCTGGGTTAGACCAGGTACCAAACTCTACTATATACGCACAGTTATAGTTATTAGGTAAGTCATTCCAACAACCTCCACCACCCCATTTGGTGACAGCGTAGTGCTCACCTCCTGCGTTATTAGGTTCACCTCCGCACCAGTTATTGTACTGACCCGCTATGTTACCTGCAGTCTGACCGTTAGAAGTTTTAATTAACGTACCATTCTCAGGACCTGCGTCTATACGCCAGTAACCTTCTTGAGCAACATCAGATAAAGCAAACCATATATTGTTTTGAGGTACGTTAGCAACAATAAAGTCTTGTTCAGACTGGGAAGTGATTGTTACAAGATAACCAGTCTGACCTTTAAAAGTCTGTTGACTAGATAAAGATTTAGCTGTTGAATAAAAAGTAGTACTAGATATAGGTCTGTAAAAGTGACCGTTAACAGCATTATAATAATAACCTGTTGGATTTTCAGTGGTTGATACTGATATCTGTACGTTTCCTGTAGTGGAACCAGTATTAATCTTTAAAGAAGCTAATGCATTATTTACATTAGCCTGCGTACCAATAAAACTTACACGAGTTTGATTACTCCAAGAGTTGTATCCTGAAGCAAAAGATAAACCTGTAGTAGTTGTGATACTAAAACTAACTCCTGCAGGTGGATTAACTAACCCTATAGAAGTTAGCAAGCTCTGGGAACTGAACCCGCTGATAACAAAACCACTTGCATCTTGTCCACTTACACTCACCTGGTATGTTCTACCAGGAGGAGCAGTGACTGACTGAGCTTTAGATAGCACAGTGATTATAGAAAATAATATGACAAGTAGTTTTCTCATAGATTAACCTTACTTCCTACTAAGAAGAAGCTAAGAATAGGAAACTCACGGTTTGTACTAGCATTAAGCTTGTAGTTTACATTAAACTTAAACCGTTTGCTCAACTGATAATCAAAACCTGATCCTGCAAAGAAACTAAAAGTTCTGTCACTTTGTGTCACTTTATCTTTAGTAGAATAAATAAGAGGGGTAGAAATAATATACAGCTCAGGTGATACAGTTAACCTCTTACGCTTATTTAAGTAAAAAGGCTTAGTATAGAACGCTGTAACAGACGGAGAAAAAAATGTATTATTATCTTCACTTATTACACTTGCTGCACCTGATACATTAAAACCTGTCACCCCAAACTTTCCAGCGTTAAGAATACCACTATATCCAATAAACCCTAAGATATTTCCGTAACTATACACTGCAGTGAGAGCAAAGTTTGAAATATACTTCAGCTTGCCACTCTTGTTAACACTCATTCTGGTATACTTACCACTAAGAGCAAACTGCTTAAAGTTAAACCATACCATACCAGTCATACCCCAGCTTGTCTTACCTGTCAGTGAAGACTGACTCATAGATAGATTCAAGATAGGTGTGAATGACTTATCTAAGTTCTGAGCTGTAGTAAAATCAGAAGAAACTAATATAGGATTATTTGTTCCACCTTTACCACCTGATTTACCTCCACTTTTACCACCTCCTCCTGAAGAACTATTATCTCCTCCAGACTTGTCTGCAGAAGCATCTGCACTCATGGTAGTGGAAGCCGCAACCTCTTGAGAACTTTCTTGAGTAGATCCTTTGTTAGATGTAGATGAGCTACTAGTATTACTCCCGCCAGTGCTGCTAGAACCAGTACTAGTTTGACCAGAGCCTGAAGACTCTGACGAACCTCCTGACTGGCTATTAGAGCTGCTAGAAGAGGTATTAGAAGAACTATTAGAAGTATTTCCATTGTTATTAGATTTAGAGTCTTTATTATCCTTAGAGCTAGCGTTAGATACGCCTCCTCCCCCGGATGACACTGAGGTCCCTGTAGCACTTGAAACTACAGAAGATGTGGCTTGACTCTGTGCTGAACTCATTATTGATCCCACTACACTTTGTACAGTATTACCTATTATCTGACTAGTAATCTGATTCTGAGTAACCTGCCCGGACTGCTGGCCACAGGGTGAGATCTTTCTGTAGTCATCATATGTAGCATTTACCCAAGACGCAAAAGCCCCGCTACTGACATCTGCTGCAGTAAACGAGGCCGATTTTCCTAGAAAGTA
>Ga0172367_10009757_pt1 | contig 10480 bp, 10 predicted proteins | sample Lak10m_FD_114542 | JGI IMG/M metagenome (GOLD analysis project Ga0172367, IMG submission 114542) | Freshwater microbial communities from Kabuno Bay, South-Kivu, Congo - kab_022012_10m | ecosystem: Environmental > Aquatic > Freshwater > Lake | place: Democratic Republic of the Congo: South-Kivu...
ATGGCCCAGCTTTGTCACCGGTCTGAAACGACTGGCCAAGGACAGCGAGTACATGACCGACCTGATGGGTCAGCTGGAACACTCGTACAAGACCCGCAAGGGCTACTGGAAGGGCGGCACGGTTGGCGTGTTTGGCTATGGTGGCGGCGTGATTCCCCGTTTTTCCGAAGTCGCTGAAATGTTTCCGGCTTCCAAGGAATTCCACACCCTGCGGGTGCAGCCGCCGGCCGGCATGCATTACACCTCGGATGTGCTGCGCAAGATGTGCGACATCTGGGAGCGTCATGGCTCGGGCCTGATTGCCTTCCACGGCCAGTCGGGCGACATCATGTTCCAGGGCGCCAGCACCGCCAACGTGCAGGGTGCATTTGACGAAATCAACGAACTCGGCTTTGACCTCGGCGGTGCCGGTCCGGCCGTGCGCACCAGCATGTCCTGCGTCGGTGCCGCGCGCTGCGAGCAGTCGTGCTTCGACGAAGCGCGCGCGCACCGCCAGGTGCTCAACACCTTCCTGGACGACATGCACCGTCCGGCCCTGCCTTACAAGTTCAAGTTCAAGTTTTCTGGCTGCCCCAACGACTGCATGAACTCGATCCAGCGCGCCGACATGGCCGTGATCGGCACCTGGCGCGACAACATCCGCACCGACGAGGCGCTGGCACGCAAATGGTTCGACAAGCACGGCATGACCGAGCTGGTCAACGACGTGGTCAGCCGCTGCCCGACCAAGGCCATCATGCTCAAGGAAGTCAAGGATGCCACCACCGGTGACAAGATTTCCAGCGTCAAGGTCAGCGACAGCCATTGCCTTGAAATCGACAACGGCAACTGCGTGCGCTGCATGCACTGCATCAACGTCATGACCGGCGCACTGGCCACTGGCACCGACAAGGGTGTCACGGTGCTCATGGGCGGCAAGCGAACCCTCAAGATCGGCGACCTGATGGGTACCGTGGTGATCCCCTTCATGCCCATGAACACCGACGAAGACTACGAGGCGCTGGTGGAGCTGGGTCAGAAGTCGATCGACTTCTTCGCTGAGAACGCCCTCGAGCACGAGCGCACCGGCGAGATGATCGAGCGCATCGGCCTGATCAACTTCCTCGAAGGCATCGGCGTCGAGATCGACCCCAACATGGTCGCCACACCACGCACCAACCCCTACGTCCGAACCGACGGCTGGGACGAAGAAGTGGCCAAGATCAAGGCCCGCAAAGCGGCCTGAAGCCGGCTTGTCCTCAACTGATTAAGAAAGATCACCATGGCAACTATGCGCACCCCCATCGAGAGCGGCGTTCCTGATAACAAGCCGTTCCTTCATCCGTTAATGGCCAAGAACTACGGCAACTGGAAATACCACGACCGGCCGCGTCCGGGCGTGCTGCACCATGTGGCCCACAGCGGCGACCAGATCTGGACGGTTCGTGCCGGCACCCAGCGGCAAATGGACCTGTTTACCATCCGCAAGCTGTGCGACATCGCCGACGAGTATGCCGACGGCCATGTGCGCTTCACCATCCGCTCCAACATCGAGTACATGGTGGCGGACCCGGCGCGCGTCGAGCCGCTGGTGGATGCGCTGAACAACAATGGCTTTCCGGTCGGTGGCACTGGCAACTCGGTCTCGAGCATCGCCCACACGCAGGGCTGGCTGCACTGCGATATTCCGGGAACCGACGCCTCGGGCGCCGTCAAGGCCCTGATGGATGAACTGCACGCCGAGTTCATCAAGGAAGAAATGCCCAACCGCGTGCACCTGTCCACCTCGTGCTGCGAGATCAACTGCGGCGGCCAGGCCGACATTGCCATCGTGATGCAGCACACCAAGCCGCCCAAGATCAACCACGACCTGGTGGCCAACATGTGCGAGCGCCCCACCGTGGTGGCGCGTTGCCCGGTGGCGGCCATTCGCCCGGCCATGGTCAACGGAAAACCGTCGCTGGAAATTGACGAGTCCAAGTGCATGTGCTGCGGCGCCTGCTTCCCGCCCTGCCCACCGATGCAGATCAACGACCCGGACCACAGCAAGCTGGCGATCTGGGTGGGCGGCAAGAACTCCAATGCCCGCGGCAAGCCGACATTCATGAAGATGGTCGCCTCGGGCCTGCCCAACAACCCGCCGCGTTGGCCCGAAGTGTCGGCCATGGTCAAGAAGATCCTGTACACCTACAAGGCCGACGCACGCTCCTGGGAGCGGGTGTCGGACTGGATCGAGCGCATCGGCTGGCCCTCGTTCTTTGAAAAATGCGACCTGCCGTTCACCAAGTACCTGATCGACGACTGGCGCGGCTCACGCTCCAGCCTGAACGCGTCGACCCATATCCGGTTCTGAAACTTTGCGGGTCAGACCACGATTTGTGCGGCAAATCTGCTCTGACCCCAACTAACCTGAAACTTTGCGGGCCAGACCAAGATTTGTGCAGCAAATTTGCTCTGACCCCAACTGAATAGAGAACAAAGATGAAATTCGGCATCCTCGTGAACGAAGGTCCGTACACGCACCAGGCGTCTGACAGCGCTTACCAGTTTGTCGTGGCTGCCCTGGCCAAGGGGCACACGATTCAGCGCGTGTTTTTCTACCACGACGGCGTCAACAACGCGACCCGGCTCACCGAGCCGCCGCAGGATGACCGTCACATTGTCAACCGCTGGTCTGCGCTGGCGGCCGAGCACAAGCTGGATCTGGTGGTGTGTGTCGCCGCCGCCTTGCGCCGCGGCATCAAGGACGAGGTGCTGGCCCCGGGCTTCCGGATTTCTGGCCTGGGTCAACTGGTTGACAGCGGCATCAAGGCGGATCGTCTGGTCACGTTTGGCGATTAATCCAGCAAAGAGAAGAACACACCATGAGCGAACAAGCAACAACTGCAGCCAGCGGCCCCAAGGTGAAGAAATTCATGTTTGTCAACCGCAAGGCGCCCTACGGCACCATCTATGCCCTGGAAAGCCTGGAGGTGGTCTTGATCACCGCCACGTTTGACCAGGACGTGAGCCTGGTGTTCATGGACGATGGCGTTTATCAACTGGTCAAGGGTCAGCAGACCAAGGGCATCGGCATCAAGAATTTTTCGCCGAGCTACCGTGCACTTGAGGGCTATGACATCGAGAAGCTGTACGTCGACCGGGCCTCGCTCGATCAGCGCGGCTTGTCAGAGGCTGATCTGCTGGTGCCGGTCGAGGTGCTCGACGACCAGCAAATGGGTGAACTGATGGCGCAACAGGACGTGGTCCTGAGTTTTTAAGAAAAGGCAAGAAGCATGCTGCACATCATCAACAAATCTCCCTTTGACACCAATGCGCTCGATTCCTGCCTGCGCATGGCGCAACCCGGTCAGGCGGTACTACTGATCGAAGACGCCGTCTATGCCGCCACGCAGGGTAGCGCCCTGACCGAGCGCATGCGTCAGGCTGCCGCCAAAGTCAGCCTGTTCGTGCTGCAGCCCGACCTCGATGCCCGCGGCATGGGCACCAAGGTGCAGGACGGCATCACGCCGGTGGACTACGCCGGTTTTGTCGATCTGGTCGAGAAATACCCCACCTCGCAATCGTGGCTGTAAGCCCGAGACTTCTCAACAATGTATTTTTAACTGGAGAACACCATGAGCTTTGAAATCAACGGCAAAAACTATGAAACCGACGAAGAGGGCTACCTTCTGAATCTGGCCGATTGGACCAACGAGGCGGCCGAACATCTGGCCCAGGAAGAAAAAGTGCCGCTTACCGACAACCATTGGGAGGTGATCAATTTCCTGCGCGAGTACTACAACGAGTACCAGATCGCCCCTGCCGTGCGCGTGCTGACCAAAGCCATCGGCAAAAAATTCGGCGAAGAAAAAGGCAACAGCAAGTACCTGTACGACCTGTTCCCCTATGGCCCGGCCAAACAGGCCTGCAAGATCGCCGGTCTGCCCAAGCCGACGGGTTGCATCTGATTCCTGACTTGACCACTTAACGAACTTGCAGGCTCGCCCATGTCCACCTTGACAGTCATTTATGCAGTGCTGTTTTATGTCGCTACGGCGGTGTTAGTGCTGGGCGTGGCCAACAAGATTCGTACCTATGCAAAAGCCCCTGCGCCGCTGAAGATACCCACCACACCGGCACCCCTCACGGCTTCCGGTGTGCGCTGGCGCATGGCGCGTGAAGTGGTTTTTTTTGAGAGTCTGTTCAAGTCGAGCAAGTGGACCTGGATCTTCGGCTGGCTGTTTCATGTGACGCTGCTGCTGGTCACCTTGCGTCATTTGCGCTACTTTCAGGAGCCCGTCTGGTTGCCTGTTCAATTGGTGCAGCCGTTAGGCATCATGGCGGGCTTTGCCATGGTTGCGGCGCTGGGCGGTTTGTGGGCGCGACGCTGGCTCGTGGACCGGGTGCGTTACATCTCCACGCCTTCGGACCACCTGATGCTGTTACTGCTGCTGGCCATCGGGCTCAGCGGTCTGACCATGCGATTTGTCGCGCACACCGACATCATTGCGTTCAAGGCTTTTGTGCTGGGCCTGATGCGTTTCGACTGGCAACCGCTGCCCGCCGACCCGGTGCTGCTGGTGCATCTGGCGCTGGTGGCACTGCTCATGATCATTTTTCCGATCAGCAAGTTGCTGCATGCGCCCGGCGTGTTTTTCAGCCCGACGCGCAACCAGGCTGATAACGCCCGTGAAGTTCGCCACATTTCGGCCTGGGCTGCCGCGCTGGACAAAAAAGCCTGAGTACACACACCATGGCCACTGCTGCGTTTGAAACCCCCAAGCTCAAGAGCTATCCCGTCATTCCCCTGGTGCAAGTCGGGGCGATGTCGCACATCAAGTCGTTTCCTGCGGCGGGCCCGATCCAGAAGGCGCTGGGCTTTCCGGAGGAACTGGTCGAGGACTGGCAGGACAAGGTCATCGCCAAAATGGGCGAGATGCTTGGCAAATACCGCTCGCTGCAGGTCTATATGGACGCCTGCGTGCATTGTGGCGCCTGCTCCGACAAATGCCATTATTTTCTCGGCTCGGGTGACCCCAAAAACATGCCGGTGGCGCGCCAGGACCTGATGCGCAAGGTCTATCGCCGCTACTTCACCTTTGCAGGCAAACACTTTCCCAAGCTGGTGGGAGCGGTGGACCTGACGCGCGAGGTGCTCGACGAGTGGTACAGCTACTACAACCAGTGTTCCGAGTGCCGCCGCTGTTCGGTGTTTTGCCCCTACGGCATCGACACCGCCGAAGTCACCATGGCGGCGCGCGAGATCATGGACTCGATCGGCCTGGGTCAAAAATATTCCAACGAAATCATCGGCAAGGTGCACCGCATCGGCAACAACCTGGGCCTGCCTGGCCCGGCGCTGATCAACACGCTCGAAGGCCTGGAAGAGGACACCAAGGACGATACCGGCATCGACGTCAAGTTCCCGATCGACGTCAAGGGAGCCGAGGTGCTGCTGATCACGCCGTCGGCCGATTTCTTTTCGGAGCCGCATGTCGAGAGCCTGATCGGTTACGCCAAGGTGTTCCATGCCGCAGGCATCAGCTGGACGCTGAGTTCTCACGCCTCCGAGGCGGGCAATTTCGGCATGTTCATCGGCAATTACGAGCAGATGCGCAAGATCACGATGCGCGTCAAGGAGGCGGCGCTGGAACTCGGCGTGAAACGCCTTGTGGTGGGCGAGTGCGGTCACGCCTGGCGTGTTGCCTACAGTTTCTGGAACACCTTGATCGGCCCGTTCGACTACCTCGACCCGCGTTACCCGGTGCCGCAGCACATTTGCGAGCTCACCGACGACCTGATCCAGCGCGGCGCCCTGAAGTTCGACAAAGAGGCCAATGACAGCCGCATCATCACCTTCCACGATTCGTGCAATGTGGCGCGTGGCTCGCGCATGGGCAACATGCCGGGTGGCCAATTCATCATTCCCCGGCGCATCATCACCTCGGTGGCCAACCATTTTTATGACATGGCGCCCGAGACCATCCATGAAAGCACCTTCTGCTGTGGCGGCGGTGGTGGCCTGCTGACCGATGACCTGATGGAACTGCGGGTCAAGGGCGCGCTGCCCCGCATGGAAGCCCTGAAGAACGTGGTGGATGACCACGGCGTCAACTTCATGGCCATGATCTGTGCCATTTGCAAGGCCCAATTTACCAAGGTGTTGCCGTATTACGGCTTCGACATGAGCATGGTGGGCGGCGTTCACCAGTTGGTCAGCAAGGCGATTCGCCTGGGTGACAAATAGCGTTGCGAGCCCAAGCTCTGTACCCATACTTTCACGCATAAAACCAGGAGACTCCGACATGGCTGCGAACCCCGAAACCCTTGAGGTCAAAACACTGAACTTCCGTCGCTTCAAGGACGGCGACTCCAAGGTCAAGAGTTGGCAAACACAAATTTTCGATGCGGGTCATTCGCACAAATGCCCGACCTACATCCAGAGCACACCGCCCTGCCAGGGCAGCTGCCCGGCCGGCGAGGACATTCGCGGTTACCTCAACATCGTGCGTGGCATCGAGAAACCACCGGCCGGCATGGTCTGGCAGGAGTGCGCGTTTCGGCGCCTGACCGAGGCCAACCCGTTCCCGTCGGTCATGGGCCGGGTCTGCCCGGCGCCCTGCGAATCGGGCTGCAACCGCAACCAGCTCGAAGACTTTGTCGGCATCAACTCGGTCGAGCATTTTCTGGGCGACTACGCCATCAAGAACAAGCTGGCCTACAACAAGCCGGCGCAGCTCACCGGAAAGACCGTCGCGGTGATCGGTGGTGGCCCGGCCGGCCTGTCAACGGCTTACCAGTTGGCCCTGAAGGGTCACTCGGTCACCATTTTTGACGAGCGCGCCGAGCTTGGCGGCATGATGCGCTACGGCATTCCGGGTTTCCGCACGCCGCGCGATGTGCTCGACGCCGAGATCCAGCGCATCCTTGACCTGGGTGTCGAGACGCGCCTGAATTGCCGCATTGGCACCGATATCACGATGGCGCAGATTCGCGAGCAGTTCGACGCGGTGTTTCTGGGTCTGGGCGCGCAAGCGGGCAGGGCGCTGCCGGTGGAGGGTGCCGACGCGCCCAACTGCGTCACGGCCACTTCGTTCCTGAAGGCCTTCAACGACGGTCGCCTGCGCCATGTCGGCAAGCGCGTGGTGGTGATTGGCGGTGGCGACACCTCGATCGACGTGGCCACAGTGGCGCGCCGCCTGGGCCACATCGAAAAAGTTCACGAATCCGACCGTCCCGAGCACGCCATTGCCGGCCATGTGGCCCACGACGTGGCAGCCGCGTCGGTGCGCCAGGGCGCCGAGGTGACGCTGACCACCGTTTTCGACATCGAAAAAATGCAGGCCTCCAAACACGAGGTCGAGCATGCCTTGTCCGAGGGCATCACCATCCGTGGCGGCATGGCACCGGTGGCCGTGATCCGCGGCGCAGACGGCCGCGCTACCGCACTGCGCATCGTGCGATGCGAGGCCAAGATGGTCGGCGGACGGCTCGAGATTAAGAACGTCGAGGGCACCGAAGAAGACATCCCGGCCGATCTGATCGTGTCGGCCATCGGCCAGGCGGTGGATTTCACCGGTCTCGAAGAGTTCAACAACGGCAAGGGTGCCATCAACTCCGACAAGAATTACCAGGTGCAGGGCCAGCCCGGCTTCTTTGTCGGCGGCGACGTGGTGCGCCCGCATTTGTTGACCACGGCGATTGGCCACGGCGCCATTGCCGCCGACGGCATCGACCGCTTCCTGCAGAACGAGGCGCTGGACAAACGCCCCAAGATTGACGTGCACACGTTTGATCTGACGCGCAAGCTGATCGAAAAAGGCATGACCCTGACCGAAGTCCATGAACCCACCCGTGGCACCGACAAGAGCACGGCGGCGATTCACAATTTCGACAACCGCTCGGACCGCTATGTGATCTCGCACAAGGAACTGTTCCTGGGTCACTTCGGCTTTGCGCCGCGCAACAAGCGGGGCATTGTGTCGCTCACTGCCGAAGAAGCGCTGAACAACTTCGAGGAACGCCTGCAACCCCTGCTCGAAGCGCAGGCGCAAGCCGAGGCCAAGCGTTGCATGAGCTGCGGCCAGTGTTTCGAGTGCGACAACTGCGTGGTGTACTGCCCGCAGGTGGCCGTCTTCAAGGTACCCAAAGCCAAAGCCACCATCGGCCGCTACGTTGACACCGATTACAGCAGGTGCATTGGCTGTCATATCTGCGCCGACGTCTGCCCCACCGGTTACATCCAGATGGGACTGGGGGAGTAATGATGCCCCGCTGCGGTGTCCTGAGTGTCGGGGGGCTGATGCGCCTGCTGGCACTCGTTGTGGGTCTGTTACTGGGCGCGTCGCTCCCTGCGGCAGCGCAGTCGACCGCTGGCGTCAGCCAAGGCTTGCAACCCATGATCGAGAAGGCGCGGGGCGGTGAATGTGTGGAAGAACCCGCATTCATGCGACGCAACCACATGAAGCTTCTCATGCATCAGCGCGATGACACGCTGCGCGGCGGCATACGCACGGGCAAATACTCGCTCAAAGCGTGCATTGCCTGTCATGCCAGCCAGACCAGCCAAAGCGTCAATGCCGAACCAGGCAATTTTTGTCAGAGTTGCCACAACTATGTCGCGGTCAAAATTGACTGCTTTCAGTGCCATGCCAACCAACCGGCGGGCATCGTGGCACAGCAACAAGTCAAGCCATGAAGCACGATCACACCACCCCGCAGCCTGATCCTGTCGCAACACCGTCAAGCCGTCGCGGCTTTCTGGGCGTTGCCGCAGTGGGGATGGCAGGCATCTTGCTGGCGCCGGGCGTTCGTCTGTTCGAAATTGCCCAGGCCGCACCGGCAGTGGGTGGCGCCAGCAGCAAGGTTCGCTGGGGCATGCTGATCGACAGCAGCAAATGCGCCAGTGGATGCACCGATTGCGTCAAAGCCTGCAACACTGAAAACGGCCTGTCTGGCGGCACGCTGCCCACAGATTCGCAATGGATCCGCAAGCTCGAAATCAAGGACACGCACACCGGAGCCACCCAGTCGCTGCCGATGATGTGCCAGCACTGCGCCGAACCGCCTTGTGTCGATGTCTGCCCGACGGGGGCCTCATTCAAACGCGCCGATGGCATTGTGCTGGTGGACAAGCACATCTGCATCGGCTGTCGCTATTGCATCATGGCCTGCCCCTACAAGGCGCGTTCCTTTGTCCATGAACCCTTGACCCAGCAAAAGCCCGACGTACCCCGGGGCATGGGCACCGCCGAGGCCTGCACCTTGTGTGTGCACAGGGTCGATCGGGGTGAACAACCTGCCTGTGTGAGCGCCTGCGCGGACGCAGGCCACGGTGCGATCATCTTTGGCAACCTCAATGATCCCGAGAGCGAAATCTCAAAACGGGTAGCCAGCTACCCCAGCCGCCAGATTCGTGAAAACCTCAATCTGAACACCGGTGTGCGCTACCTCGGTATTTGAAGAAGGAACGACGCATGAAAATCGTTTTGCGCGAACTGCAGGCCAGCAGGAGCGGCTACTACCAGCTGCTGGCCGGCCTGGTGGTGATCATCCTGCTGTTCGGGGCGACGGTGTTGTACATCGAGCACCATGGCCATATCGTCACCAGCATGAACAATCAGATTGTCTGGGGTCTGCCCGATGTGTTTGCCGTTTTTCTGCTGCTGTCCGCCACCGGCGCGCTCAGCATTGCGCTCCTGACCTCGTTTTTCGGCAAAGCCGAGTACCGGCCTGTGGCGCCGCTGTCGGGTTTGCTGGCCATCGCGATGCTGCTTGCCGGCGTGTTGATGCTCATGTTCGACCTGGGGCGGCCCGACCGGGCCAATCTGGCCATGATGAATTTCAACTTCAAGTCTGTTCTGGCCTGGAATCTTTTTCTTTATTCGGGTTTTGCGGGTTTTACCGCTTTCTATCTGTGGACCCTGATGGCGCGTGGCATGCAGCGCTTCACCCTGCTGGCCATTACCCTTGCGTTTGTCTGGCGCATCGGCTTGACGACTGGAACCGGCTCCATTTATGGCTTTCAGGTCGCCCGTCAGGCCTTCGACTCGGCGCTGGTGGCGCCCATGTTCATCGCGCTGTCGCTGAGCTATGGTCTGGCTGTATTCGTGCTGGTGTTGATGCTGGCCTGCCGCAGCCATGGTTGCCAGATCGGGGACGCCATGATGGCTCGGCTGGCGCGCCTTCAGGCGATCTTTATCGGTGTCGGGATGTATTTTGTGCTGGTCTATCACCTGACCAATCGTTACTTCACCAGGCACCACGCTTTTGAAGATTTCATTTTGTTCAACGGTGGCGTTTATCCTTTCCTGTTCTGGTTTGGAACGGTTCTGCTGGGCGGCATCGTGCCGCTGGTGTTGCTGTTGCACCCGAAGATCGGTCAAATGCGCCAACGGATCGTCGCAGCGACGTCGCTGGTCATCGTCGGCGCTTTTGCGCAGTTGTATGTCACCATCATCGGCGCTCAGGTATTCCCGTTGGTGCTGTTCCCCGGCCGGCAAGTGACCAGTACGTTTTA
>Ga0172367_10009758_pt1 | contig 10479 bp, 8 predicted proteins | sample Lak10m_FD_114542 | JGI IMG/M metagenome (GOLD analysis project Ga0172367, IMG submission 114542) | Freshwater microbial communities from Kabuno Bay, South-Kivu, Congo - kab_022012_10m | ecosystem: Environmental > Aquatic > Freshwater > Lake | place: Democratic Republic of the Congo: South-Kivu...
CAGACATTCACGTCCAACAAGTAACGCAAGTCAAATGCCCTCTTGATCCATCAAATCCCGAATGTGCTCTGAGGTGATGACTTCGTCGCGCTTAGGCAATAGCGCAAACCGACTTTCAGGACGGAGGGGAACGGCAGAACGGCTTCCTTGTGCCCGAATGCCATCACGCGCCAACCGCGACACCACCTGCCCCACGGAAATGCGTTCACGATGGGCGCAGGCCTTGGCAAAAGCAAAAATATCGTCATCCAAGGCCAGGGTTGTTCGCATGGAGGCAGTCTAGCATCAACGCATCAAATTTGCATCAATCGCTGTTTTTTTAGGTTAATTGGGTGAAGTTGGCCAAGGAGGACCCTTCCTTGTTTTTGCAGCGGTTCCCACCCCCGTTTGTTCATTGACGAAATTCAGTACGCCCCCAAGCTCTTTCCAACCATTAATGCTTGGGTCCATCGGCATCCGAGCAGTGGATTGATCTGGTTGATCGGATCTCAGCCGTTTCATTTGATGCAACACGTGGGTGATTCGCCAAGCAAGCGCGACGGGCGGTGTCCAACGCCCGACTGACGGTCAACCCGAGGGATCAAATCGCTTCTAATATTCTGGCTATGTACACACCTGCTTCCATTTGTTCGCGTGTTCGTGCGCGCTATGCGGCTACGCATCAAGGTTTGCTCAGCGCTGAAGCTGGCTTTTCCTTGGTTGAGGTGCTCGTTTCGATTGTTGTGTTGTCATTTGGCTTGCTTGGCATGGTTGGTATGCAGGCTGCTGCGATCAAGGCCAACCGCGAAGCACGGCTGCAATCGTCAGCAGTTGTGTTGGCGCGGGAAGCGGCTGAAATGATTCGCGGCAACAAAAATGTTGCGGTGTTAACCACGGCAAACCCATACTTGGGAGACTTTCAAAACCCGTCTGGATCCACCCCTCTCCAACCCGCAACACGTTCGTATTGTCTAAATGTTGGCTCTGCTGCATGTAACACTACGTCAGACGTGGCAAGCGCTCAATTGACGGAATGGTTGGCAAGAGTCGACGCCGAATTGCCTGGCGCGAGGGTGACCATTTGCTTCGATACCGCCCCTTACGATGCCAGTGGCATCCCTCAATGGAATTGCACGGCGGGCACCGATGGTGTTTTGGTGATCAAGATGGGCTGGACGCGGGGATCAACCAACCGTGCTCAAACTGGCGCGAACGCATTTGAGCGGGCGACGATCCCCTCAGTAGTTCTACCTGTCACTCCCGGCAACACCGCATAAATTTGACTGATTCACCTGTCAAAATCATCATGACAGCTTCTTACGATTCGATACGTCTTTTTCGGTACAAACAAGTAGGTTTGACGCTGGTTGAGCTACTGGTTGCGCTTGTGATCAGCTTGTTGATCGCGCTAGCGGCCATCTCTTCGTTGACGCTGACACGACGCGGTTTCAATACGGTAGATGCATCTTCGCAACTGCGAGACAACTCTCGATTTGCGACAGACATCCTTCAGCGGATAGCCGTCCAGACCGGGTTCAAAGATTATTACTTTGCGGGCTCCACACCGACTGCGACAGAAATTGCTGCCAATATTGAGCCCAACGTCTCCGGATTTAACAACGCGCGCATCAGTAGCACTGGTGTTGCGCTGAACGCCGCAACCTCGTCGCGTACCAGCGGATCACTTGGCTACGGCAGCGATGTTTTGGTGTTGCGTTACCAAGAGGCTGAAACAGTTGCTGGGTCGGGGGTTTCAGATCAATCCATGATTGATTGCACGGGAAATTCAACAACCGGTTTACTAACCAATCGCAACAATCGGGCCGACCGGTCTGCCAGTGTTTTCCATGTCGCCGAAAGCCCAGCCGGTTCCGGTGAACTTGCGCTGATGTGCAGTACGGTTGCCTCTGATGGGACGATATCAACGGCCCAACCGATTGTTCAGGGCGTGGAAAATTTTCAAGTCTTGTTTGGCACCGACGGAGTAACGGCCGGTGCGGCCCCCACAATCGCCGCGGACAGCGTACCTGATCAATATCTTCGTGCGGACCAATTGACGGTTGCTGGTGACGATGTAGCCACCAACAACAACTGGCGGCGAGTCCGCAGCTTGCGGATTGGTCTGGTTTTACGCGGTCCCGCCGGCTCGTCACAGGAGCGTGTGGCGCAAACCCTCTATCCGTTTGGCACAGCAAAGGCTTCTGATACAGCCGCAGCTGGTTCTGCTTTATCAGCAACCACAGATGACCCTGGGACTGTCTTTGCTGCGCCAGCGGACGGACGCCTGCGACAGGTTGTCACTTTTACCGTGCACCTGCGTAACGATCAGTCACTGTAATCCCCTCTGACATGAAATCAATTACTCCCATTAACCCCCTCAAGCGGCACCAGCAAACTGGCGCATCACTCATGGTGGTGCTTCTCATCCTGGTGGTGGTCTCTTTGTTGGGAATTGGGGGTGCGCAAATTGCCTTGATGAGTGAACGGGGCTCCCGCAACGACCGCGACATGCAACTGGCCTGGCAAGCAGCAGAGGCGGCGCTGGTGGACGCAGAGCTGGATATGACCGTCAACCGCACCGCCATCTTTGATGGAAAAAGTCAACTTCAATTTACCCCGGGTTGTGGTACGTCCGGCCAGACCATTGGGCTATGCGACGCCGCGTCACCAACACGGCCAGCCTGGTTAGCAGTTGATTTCATGGCAACTGGTTCCGGTGCGCCATCGGCTGCATTTGGAACGTACACCGGGCGTAGTTTTGCGTCGGGTACCACAGGTATTCAGCCCGCAAAAGCGCCGCGTTACATCATCGAGTTAGTTCCCGACCCCATCGGCGACAAATCCAATCCGTCGTTTCTCTACAGAGTGACATCCATGGGATTCGGCCCGCGCGATGACATCCAAGGTGTCTTGCAAATGATTTACCGAATTTGAGTCGGAGGCGTCATTATGAAAACAGATTTGCAGGTATTTTTTGGCCCACTGTTGACCTGGCATGGTTGGCGCTGGATCGGAAGAAATGCGCTTGTTTTGGTAGCTACACCTTGGGCATTGACGGCAACCTATCTGGCTTTTAGTGCCAGCACAGCGCCAACTGTTCCCGTCATCCCCTTGTCGGCTGACCCGCTGTACGCTGCTTCCGCTGGCGACAAACCCGTGCTGGCTTTGGCGCTGTCGGTCGAGTTTCCTACTGTGGGCGCTCAATACGTCGATCCAGACAACAACAACAACAGCACAACCGACGATGTCACTTACTCTCCCACCATTGAGTACCTTGGCTATTACGATGCCGAGAGCTGCTATACCTATGATGACTCGCAAACCAGCGACGCCAAACGTTTTGTACGTAGGGGACCAGCCATTGCTCTTAGCACGCCCAATACCGCTAATCCAACGTGGACTACACGAATGTGCTGGAACGGTACCACCAGCTACACAAAAGACGATGGCACAACGCCTGCATCAAGCACCACCAGCAACGACGCATTCAGCGGCAATTTCTTGAACTGGGCTTCCAGTTCTGCCATCGACATGCTGCGTTTGTCGCTGACTGGTGGCGACCGGGTCATCGACACACCGACCCTCACCGTGTTGCAACGCGCCATCATTCCCGCAGGCGACCCAATCAACATGTGGAACAGTTCCAACTTTCCGTCCAAGCGACTCTACCGATCCGGCACATCGCGAGCGATCACCTCCGCAAATTTCGCTGCTGCGTCTTACGCATCTGGCGTCCCCTATTTTGGTGCCGTGCCCAGTTCCATGGCGACCGCTGCCGGCAGCAACGACATTTTTGTTGCCAACCGTTTGAACCAGATTTATTTTGGAACTGCCAAATCTGCAACGGTCAGCTCCTACACCCTAGGTACAAGTGGCTCTGGTGCCTACCAAATTGGGACAATCTCCAACAGCAGCGAGTCACTTTCTGTTAGCTATCAAATCGGCACATTCGCCAACAGCAGCGCTACAACCCGCCCCAGCGACACGACGAAATGTGCAAACGACACGTCGCAAACCTGTGTGTTGCCCAGCGGCACATGGGAGATTTGGTATGGTCGTGATGACGGTTTCTGGAGATCCGGACCAGCCACCGGAAGTGTGCCTTGCAATGACAGCGTCCTCGGGGACCGCGGGGGCAAAACAAACGAGCGGTGCTACTACCGACCCTATTCGGGTTCATGGTCACCTTCCGCCACGGCGACAAAATGCGCCGATGAGAACGGTACATGTGCCTTGCCAACCGGCACGTGGGAAGTTTTATATGGGGCCAACACCAGTTGGAAAGTAGCACCTGCTACTGGTGCCTTGCCGTGCACCAATGCGCTTTGGACAGACCCTCTTAGTGGCGTGGCCAAAGCTTGTTATTACCGGCCATACAGTGGTTCGTGGACACCCACGACGTCATCTTCAACTGCACTTAACAGCGACGGCTTTTTCTATGCCCGTGTTCAAGTCTGTGACCGGGATCCCAGCACTTTTGCGCTTAGAGAAATCCGCTACTGGAATCTTTGCAGTCGTTATTCGGATGGTGATACAACGCCGCACGCAAGCTACAAACCCACGGGGGCTATTCAAAAATACAGCGACCAACTCCGCTTGGCGGCCTTTGGTTATCTGATGGATCAGAATACTTCGCGCTATGGCGGTGTATTGCGTGCGCCCATCAAGTACGTGGGTTCGAAATTGTTTGACATCAATGGGGTAGAAAGCGCATCGACCAACGCCAACGCCGAATGGAATGCCGTCACAGGCGTGTTTATCGAGAACCCTGACAACCAAACAACACCAACCACCGACGGACGCAACATCAACCTGAGTGGCGTGATCAATTACATCAACCAGTTTGGCCGCACCGGTTCGGTGGCCGGGCGCTACAAAAAATACGATCCCATCGGTGAGTTGCATTACCAGGCACTGCGCTACTTGCAAGGCCTGCAACCAACCCCAGAGGCGATCAGCGGTCTGACAGATGCCATGAAAGATGGCTTTCCGGTCTATACCACCTGGACCGACCCTTATGGCGGCGGTCGTTCCAGTACGGCCGATTATTCCTGCCTGAAGAGCAACATCGTGGTCATTGGCGATATCAACGCGTGGGACTACAACAGCCGCTTGCCCACCGCCAGCGCCGCCGACAACATCCCCGACATTGCTTACTGGCAAGGCATTGCTGCAAAATTTGAGAGCAATACCACCGGAACTTATATAGATGGAGCAGGCACATCCAGGACCATTGCCAACCCCAACACCGCTAATTCTGCAACGCTTACCAGTGTTACCGGAGATACGTCCATCGTCGGCTCAGCCTATTGGGCCCATACCCACGACATCAGAGGCACCAGTTGGACCAATGCCACGGCCTCAGGTACCGCAGGCACAGATCTGCAACGGCCTGGCCTGCGCGTCAAAACCTTTGCATTTGACGTGAATGAGTATGGTGGTTCAAATAACGCGACCACAAGACGCACACGCAATCAATTGTTCAGAGCAGCGAAGTACGGTGGCTTCGAGTCGGATCCGTCCAACCTAGCGCGCAAACCGTATAACACCTACGGTAATCCTTTCGTCAATGAAGCAGATGGCTCCAACAACAACTACGTCTGGGAAGATACCGACACTCGTGCCAGCCGTGTCGGCGAAGCCAATTCGTATTTCTTGCAAAGTGATGCACGGGGAGTACTCAGCGCATTCGATGACATTTTTTCCCGGGCATCAACAGCTGCCCGCAGTATTGCCGGAGGCGCCATTCAATCAAAGAATCTGACGCAAGCAGGCAATACTATTTTTCAGGGGACATTTGATACGTCCGACTGGAGCGGCGACCTTTTGGCCGTTCCGGTATCTGTCAACAGCAGCAATGTTGTGACAATTTCAAACTCAACCAGTTGGACGGCAGCCACACAATTGGGCGCCCTATCTGCACCCGCCACCTCACGCAACATTGTGGTTGGTAAACGCTTTGTACCAGCTACGGCGACCACTGCCGCAACCGCATTTACCTGGTCAGACATTGAGGCAGATTTGGCTACAGACCTAAATCGACTCAACCCGAGCGCGACTGCCGACGGCCGGGGACAAGACCGCCTGAATTACCTGCGTGGGGATCGGAGTCTGGAGAGCAATCCATTTCGCAGGCGCAACAAACTGCTGGGTGACATTATTAATTCAGGGGTTGCTTACTCTGGCGAACCAACAAGAGGTATCGTCTCGACCAGCTACAGCGCGTTTTATTTGCAGCAAATTGAAGTTCCTGGTGACGGCGGGCACGCTGCTCGCACACCCGCGGTTTTTGTGGGTGCCAATGATGGCATGCTACATGCTTTTAACGCAACCGACGGGAATGAGTTGTTTGCATATATCCCCAGTTGGCTCGGTCCAAAATTGTCGGCACTGACGGACCCTACTTATGTCAATGCGCATCAAAGCTATGTGGACGGCACGCCTGTGGTTGCCGAAGCGCAGGTGGGCACCGCCGGGACCGCAGATGACTGGAAAACTGTTTTGGTCAGCGGTACTGGGGGCGGTGGGATCGGTGTGTTTGCGCTGGATGTCACCAACCCGGCCGCATTTTCTGCGTCCAAGGTCATGTGGGAGTTCACCAATAACGACGATCCAGACATGGGTTATGTCCTTGGCAAGCCCCAAATACTTAAGTTCCGTACCAGTGCGCCCGGCGCAACCACTCCCACCTACAAGTGGTTTGCGGTCGTAGCCAGTGGGGTCAACAATTACGCGGTGGCTAACAGTTCTAATCAATATGGTTCAGGTTACCCAGCGCTTTTTCTGTTGGATTTGGCCAAACCCATGGGTACCAGTTGGACTGAAGGAACCAACTATTACAAGATCTCAGTCCCGGTCAATGGCGATTTGTCGCATTTAACGGACGGCGGCTTAAACATCACATCGCCCACAGGCTTGATCAATTTCAAGGCGACGCTGAATCTTGGGGGACAGGTTGAGCAAATCTACATGGGCGACTTGCATGGGAACCTGTGGAAACTTGATTTCACAAAACAAGGCGTTTCGGACTGGAATATGGGCAAGTTATCGCCCTTCAACAACGGAACCGAGTCGACGCCAATTCCCTTGTTCATCGCCAAGGATAATTCGGACAACCTGCAACCGATTACCATGGCACCCAGCATTGCTTTCGGGCCAACCCCCGGCTCCAGCCTGATTCTGTTTGGCACGGGCAAATACATGGAAAACGCAGACAAGAGCAGCACAAGTACGCAAACCGAATACATGGTTTTTGACGATGGATGGGACCATGTCGACACCCTGGTGGGCTCAGAAACCCGCAGCAGCGCCATCAGCGGGCGCACTCGGCTCAAGCAAGGCACGGCCAATGTATCCACTGGCCTGATTACCACCCCAGCGTTCAACTTGGGGCTGACAACGACCCAAAGCGACTCGGAGGCGACCCGGTCCGGTTGGTACGCTGACTTACCAGTTTCCGGGGAACGCCAAATCAGTAACGCAGGTATTGCCGGTGCGAAAGCAACTTTTGGTAGTTTGATTCCTGGCGCGTCTTCCACAGGGGTCTGCGGTTCCTCGGGCGGCGGCGGTAACCAGTACACGGTTGACATCCTTACAGGCAACGGCAGTTTTATCAACTCGACCGTGGGCATTATGGGCGAGCCACTGCTTTCAGAATTGACCGGGGCGACCACCAGTACCATTAGTGACAGCACAGGCAAACGGCTAAAAACGACGACCACGCAAGTGATTCAGCAAGGTTCCTCCGGACTTGCCGTTGGCGGAACGGTGACCAACACGATTACTGTCGGTCGCTTGAGTTGGCGACAAATCAACAACTACCAGGACCTAAAGAACGCACCATGAAACACAGCAAAAATGCCGGATTCAGTCTGATTGAATTGATGATTGTGGTCGCGGTCATTGGCATTCTGGCAGCAGTAGCGTACCCCTCTTACACCAATTCAGTGATGAAGGGTAAGCGCGCTGAAGGGCGCGCTGCTCTGGCTGAACTGCTGCAGCAACAAGAGCGATACATGACACAGAACAACACCTACTTGTCGTTTACGAATGCAGCCGGCACCACAACACCTGCGGCTGCAGCGACCACCTTTAAGGTCTTTTCGGGGGATTCATTGGCAAAGTCGGCCTATTTGCTCAAGGCATCGGTGTGTGACGGCACCACGGCGATTCGTGACTGCGTCATGGTTGAAGCCGTTCCCACCTTTACTGACGCCGAAGCGGGGACTTTGCAAATGCTCAGTAGTGGATCCAAGTCGTGTACCGGCACAAAAACATCGGTATGCTGGAACTGAAGATGCGCCACGCCTCGAGTCAAGGTTTCACGCTGATCGAACTGTTGGTCACGGTATCGCTGGCAGCAGTCTTGATGATGGTGGCTGTTCCAAGCTATACCGCATTTGTACGAAATTCTCAACTGACATCGTTCACCAACACATTGCTAGCTTCAATTAACGCTGCGCGTAGCGAGGCCATGAAGCGTGGTATGCACGCCATGGTTGTCCCTGTTGATGGAACCAATTGGAGTAGTGGTTGGGTTGTGTTTGTGGATGTAGACCGATCCAATGACTTCAATGCGGCGAACGACATTCGAATTGCGACCAGCGACGCTGCACCGAGCTATTTAACACTTAGTGGAACCGGCGCAGCGGCTGAAACCAACCCCTACATCCTCTACGACGCGTCTGGATATTCGCGGACAAAAACTGGCGCATTTGGTGCGCTCACCTTGGAAGTAAAAAGAAATGACGATAGCAGCGTCAGTCAGGTGCGTCGGCTCAAAATAGCTTCGAGTGGACGCGCACGGATTTGCACGCCACGAACCAGTTCAGACAGCACTTGTGATTAGTACCACCGACAGTTTTCTTTGACTTGTGCTTTGAACACGTCTCTTTCAAACGACCCAAGCGCAGACCAGCGACCGGGTCTAGCCGCCCTGGCACAGGCGCAAGCGGCTTTGTATGTCACCTCCCCCAACCCCAGCGTCGGCTGTGTCATCACTGACAGCGCTGGCACCATCCTGTGCCAAGGCCACACCCAGCAAGCGGGCGGCGCGCATGCCGAAATCATGGCGCTGCGCGACGCCGCCGCCAAGGGCCTGAGCGTTCAGGGGGCCACCGCGTATGTGACGCTGGAACCCTGCTCGCACCACGGGCGCACCGGTCCGTGTTGCGACGCGCTGATTGCGGCGGGCATTGGCAAAGTGGTAGCAACAAATACCGACCCCAACCCGCTGGTGGCCGGCCAGGGCTTTGCACGCCTGCGCGCGGCGGGTGTCGATGTGCAGGTATTGCCGCCCGACGACCCGCTGGCGGTACAAGCGCGTGAACTCAACATCGGCTTTTTCAGCCGCATGATCCGCAAGACCCCATGGGTGCGGTTGAAGCTGGCCGCGTCGCTGGATGGCCAGACGGCGCTGCAAAACGGTGCAAGCCAATGGATCACGTCGCGTGAGGCGCGCGCCGACGGCCACACCTGGCGTGCGCGCGGCTGCGCGGTGCTGACCGGCATCGGCACCGTGTTGGCCGACAACCCGCGGCTGGATGTGCGGCTGGTCGACACGCCGCGTCAGCCTTGGCTGGTGGTGGTGGACAGTCGCCTGGAAACACCGCCAGATGCTGCGCTCTTTATAGCTGGTCGCCCTTGCATCATCTACGCTGCGGTGCAAAATGATGCCAAACAATCGGCCCTGGAGGCGCGCGGCGCAACCGTTGTGTACCTGCCCGGGCAGGCGCCGGGTAGTGAAGCCAAAGTGGACCTGGCCGCCATGCTGCGCGACCTGGCCCGGCGCGACGTAAATGAACTGCATGTGGAAGCCGGCCACAAGCTCAATGGATCGCTGATCCGCGCCGGGTTGGTCGATGAGTTTCTGATTTACCTGGCGCCTAAACTGCTTGGGCAAGGCCAAGGCATGACTAACCTGGGGCCGTTCACTGCGCTTGACCAGGCGGTGGCGCTGGATTTCACCAGCGTCGATCGCGTCGGGCCTGACCTGCGCGTGCTGGCGCGCGTGCCAGGGCGCGACCGGTTTTAGCCAGACCCTGGCGCGGCGTCGCAGTGGGGCGGTGGCACCGGTACGTTTCCCTGCGAAAATAACCACATGTTCACAGGAATCATCACTGGCGTTGGCCAGATCACCGCCATTGAGCCGTTGGGTCAGACCGAAAATCACGGTAAACGTCTGACCATAACCTGCCCCGCTAACTACCTGGACGATGTGTCCCTAGGCGACAGCATCGCCCTGAATGGTGCCTGCATGACCGTCACCACACTGGCGCCCGCGCAAGGTCAGTTCACGGTGGAGGTGTCGGCCGAGTCGCTGCGCAAAACTGCCGGGTTGGATACCCCCGGGCCAATCAATCTTGAAAAGGCGTTGCGCGCGCACGACCGCCTGGGCGGGCATATTGTGTCGGGCCACGTGGACGGCGTGGGCAGCGTCAGCCACTTTGCCGCTGTGGGCGAAAGTTGGGAACTGCGCATCCTCGCGCCCAAGCCCTTGGC
>Ga0172367_10009760_pt1 | contig 10478 bp, 11 predicted proteins | sample Lak10m_FD_114542 | JGI IMG/M metagenome (GOLD analysis project Ga0172367, IMG submission 114542) | Freshwater microbial communities from Kabuno Bay, South-Kivu, Congo - kab_022012_10m | ecosystem: Environmental > Aquatic > Freshwater > Lake | place: Democratic Republic of the Congo: South-Kivu...
ACCAGGAAGCCGATGTACGCAACGCTGATCTCCATGGTTCTCATCCAGATCCCCCTCGCTTATATCCTGCACCTGTGGTTTGGGCTTGGCCTTGACGGGATCTGGCTGGCTATCATTGTCGGCATTATCCTGCAGGCAGTCCTACTTTTTGGTATGTACCGCGAAGGGGGATGGAAAAAAGTGGCAGTTTAAAAAAAAATTATTCCTTTTTATTGACCGCCCAGTGCAGGAGAATCCCGCTCTCCATCCGGTGGGATTCGAGCAGGGTGAGCCGGCAGAAATCCGATTCTTTAATGAATCCATCCCCATCGGCAAGTGTCGGGGCGTCCTTTCCGCCGATGATAATGTTACCGATGAAGGTATAGATCTCATCAACAAGACCGGCTGACAGGAGACCGGCGATGAGGGTTCCCCCGCCTTCTACCATGATCCTCCGGATACCCAGTATACCCAGTTCATCCATCATCCGGGTAAGATCCACGTCATTCTCGCCGGCAACAATAACCGTGGCGGTCTTCCGCAGGGCAGCAACCCGCCCTTCATCAGCCTGCTCAGACACGGCGATAATCCGTTTCCCGGCACCTTTGTGCAGGAGGGATGCACCGGCAGGAGTGCGTGCCCTGCTGTCGACGACGATCCGGACCGGGTGCTCATCAGCCCCGCGGTTTAAGCGGCGCTGGCGGCACTCCTCAGCTTTGACGGTCAGCGAGGGATCATCGGCAAGAACAGTACCGATCCCGACCATCACCGCATCGCACCCTGCCTTGAGCCGGTCCACGCGGGTGAAGTCCTGATTCCCGGAGATCTTCACCTGGCGGCGCTCCCGGGTCGAGAGCTTGCCGTCAGCGCTCATTGCAACATTGACGACGACATAGGGTCGCATATCATAGCGTGTTAGCCATGGCAGAATAAGAAACCACCCTTTGCACCAGATGGGTGAAAGGGAGTGACTTTAAAATAACAGGAAGTCCAAATGGCGAGGTAAGATGGCCGGCAGGGAATACAGGATAGGGGAACTGGTGCTCTCGGAAACGGATCTTGTCCGGTTCTTTGTCATCCTGTGCCTTGCTCTCTGCAGTACCCTGATCTCAGCCCTCGCATTCGCACGTTCGATCCCGTATATCAACTACCAGCTCTTCTTCATCCCGATCATCTATGCAGCGTATTTTTATCCCCGGCGGGGCATTTACGTTGCCGGCGTCTGCGGTGTGGTGTACCAGTCTGTCGGGTATTATTACAGCTTCCCCAACCCCGTTGCAATGCTGGGGGTTACAGCAGAAGCATTGTTCTTCGTCATCACGGCAATTATCATCGCCCATTTTATCGACACAATACGGACCGGTGAGGCCCGGTACCGCTCGGTCTTCGAACATTCCCAGCTCGGCATTGTCCTCTTCAACCGGGAAAGCTTTGCCATCCACCAGTCAAATGAAAAATTTGCCACTATGCTGAATTACACCCCTCAGGAGATCCTCGCATCAACATTCACGGAACTTCTTTTTAATCAGAGGGAAGTTGAGCGTTTTCTCGACCGGATCGACAAACAGAAAGAAACAGCTGACTTCGAGACACGCCTTGCAAATGCCGGCGGGGTTGCCTGCTGGGTGAACCTGTCATGGAACCAGATCGATGAGCATACGGTCAGCTGCACGGCGGTTAATATCAATGCCCGCAAACTTGCGGAGAAACTCAATAATGACAACATGATGAAATACCGGCAACTGACCGAGAACTCACCCACAAGCCTCCTGATTGTGCAGAAAGGGGTCATTGTCTATTCCAATCCGTCGTTCACAGAGTTTTCCGGTTACCGGGCTCAGGAGGTCAATGGCAGAGAACTCGTCAGTCTGATCGATCCCGGGGACCTGCATGTATTCAGCGAATTTGCCCAGCACTGGAACAACGCAAAACCGCTTGCCGGCCATGCTGAATTCCGGTTCGTGACAAAGAGCGGTGAGACCCGGGTAGCAGTCCTCTTCACAAACCCAATCATTCACCTGAACAAGCCGGCAATGATGATCAATCTCATCGATATCTCTGAAAAACTCCGGCTCGAAGAGAAGATCCATATGGACAATGAGTGGCGGCGGGGCATTATTATCACCGTAGCCCATGAACTGCGTACTCCCCTCCAGCCGATTCTCGGGTACCTCAACCTGCTCATCTCAGACCCCCAGGGATTCGGAATCGTTGAAGAGACAAAGAAGATCCTTGAGCACTGCCTTGTCAGTGTTGACCGTGAGCGCCAGATCATCAACCAGATGCTTGAACTCTCCGTTCTTGAGAGCGGAAAACTGCAGCTCAGCCTCAGTGATTTCCCCCTTGAACCGCTCGTCCACAGTGTGATAGATACGAGCGGTTACACCTCAAAAGCCGAGGTTATGGTCAGCATTCCCGACAATATTGTCCTTTCCGCTGACAGGGAACGCCTCTACAGTGTTTTTGATTCACTTTTTCCAATGCAGTCAATTATTCCAAACCCCCGCGAATGATTGAAGTTGCGTACCGACAGGAGGCCCGGGATAATTATCACCACATTTCGGTGAAAGACAACGGGATAGGTATTGCCCCCACATCGATTGCATATATCTTCGAACCGTTCCAGCTCACCGATGCTGCAAAATTATCCCGGAAATACGACCGCATCGGCCTTTTCCTCTCCATTGCCAAGAAAGTCATCCAGATGCACGGGGGAGACATCACGGTTGAGAGCACGGTGAACAGCGGCAGTACATTCACCATCCACCTTCCGCGGGAGGTTCACCAATGACACGAAAGATCATGCTTGTAGAAGACGATGTGCCAATCCTTGAAATGATGGAAATTCTCCTTCGGAAGATCGGCTATGAGCCAATCCTTGTTCCGGATGTACTCGAAGCCCTGGAGCGGGTGAAAAATAATCCTCCCGACCTCGTTTTGCTGGATATCATGATGACACCCGTGAACGGCTGGAAATTTCTCGAGAAGGTCCGGGAAGAATACAATATCCGAAACATGCCAATCCTTCTCTTCACCGCTGCACCATCAGTCGAAGAGAAGATTGCCCAGTTAAATGATCCCCATCTCGGCGTACTCCAGAAACCGGTCTCTATCACCGAACTCAAAGCCGGCCTCGAGCGTTTCCTGAAATAATATTTCACTCGTCTTCGATGACAGCATGAGTAATGAAGACCTCCCCATTCCCATGCTGCCTCGGGTAGTTTGTCAGGGATAAAAATTCCGCAAAGAACTGGAAGTGGGGCCGGCTGATATACTGCCGGTTGTTTTCTTCCGGAGCAATGATCGTTTTCTGGTACACCGGTGCACGGGCAGAGATCCTCCCGTCACTGGTCCTTTTCTCCCCGATGCGGAAGAAAAGCTGCTTGTATTTCAGGAGGACCGAGTAATTTATTGCACCCGAGGCTTTCAGGATCTTTTCAAGGCGGGAAAGCGGAAAGGTCCGGAGGCAGATGGCTGTTATTTCCGTATCGGAACGGTACAGGAAGATGTCGGAGAGCCCATACACCTGCTGGAGGCGGGTGAGTTCTGTCTCGATTTTCTCAAAATTCCTCCGTGCGGGATACAGCAGAACCGGGATCTGGCGGTCGATACCGGGCACGGAATTTACCAGATATGTTGCATAGGAAACAGGAGGGGATGGCTTTGACCTTACCCCGAGTCGGTGACAAAGCCAGGATATGATACGGGTGCCTCGAAGAGAGCTGTCATCTCCCGATTGCGGGATCAGTGAGGTAGTAAGCGTAACCCTCGGGACATATTTAACGATTTCCCAGAACGGCTGCTCCATCTGGGCCGGTGTGAGAACTGTGCAGAGGTACCCCGTCTTTGAGTTAATGGTGCCGGGGACCCGGATAATTCTCCGGGTGTCCGCGGTAACCCGGGGATCAACGCTGATGCCTTTCTCGAGTACCCGGGCGAGAATCTCCTTCCGGCGCGCTTTTGCAAGATCCTCCCGTAACCGAGGATCGGCGGCATCGTACCGGACCATATCGGCACAAACCACATGGAACCCTTTGCTGCCGGAAAATGCGATATACTTTACCGGCAGATTCTCCCTCCGGCAGAACGCGAGGAGCCCAAGGGTATCGAGCCGGGCTTCTTCAAGGTTCTCGTAGGAGAAAGGGGGGACGATCGATGTCAAAGACAATATCTGAAGAGAGAAAGATGTTCTCCGACAGAGACGTACCTTCACGGCGGCCTAGATTCTCTGGTGCGAGCCAGCAGCTGGTAGAGTAGTAGACATCCAACGGACGGTACCGGGTAAGCCATCCCTGAAGGATCTCAGGGGACCGGACCCTGTCTGGGATCTTGAGAAATGTTCCCCGCGGGAGAAAGATCCGGAAATGCCGGTGCGGAAGATCGGTAACAGGAATGAGATTGGGGGGGTTGAACCGGTAATAAAAACGAATGGGATCGGTCATATCCCGTTACTTGAGGAGCTGTTCATAATTCTGGCTTTTAAGATAATCGAGGAACCCTTTCTTAGCCTTAGGGGAGAGACCACTGCTGGCTTCTGCGAAATACTGTTCCAGCTCCAGTTTCTTCTGAAGGGGATCACTGATACCGGCAAGCTTTCCCTGGTACCGGGACTTTATCCAGGCCGTGATCCGGGAATATTCTTTGTGATAAGGACGGGAGGTGGGTGCCGGGCCGGATGGCTGGGGGGCCGGAACAGTTTCGCCGCTGTCGCCAGGGCTCTGGGACCCGGCCCTGGTGATCCCGTCCTCAAGGTCCTTAAAACGCTTGTCCAGGTCCGCTTTTTTAACTTCGTCTTCGACCTTCTTCACCGCATTGCTGATATCGTCCAGAAAACCCATGGTCATTACTCCGTCCCTGTTTGGTAGGAGAGTGTCACCGCTCCGGAATAAAAAACCTGACATTTAAAAGGGGTTTTGAGTATTGCCGGACCCGATAACATTCAGACAGAACGATTATTTGTAAATGGCCCGGTTGATCTCCGTCTTCGGAGCAGGTTCTGATCGTGCAAACCAGATGGTAAAACCACCCGCGATGATAGCAAAGAAACCCAGAACCACCAGGAGAAGGTAATCAGAAAGGACAGCAGGGGCAAGGACCATGAGGACCCCGATAATGAAGAGAACAATTCCAGAAAGAGCATTGATCCATCGTTCAATCCCTGCTCGGGATGCAAAGACATACTGGGCACATCCGAGGCCGATGATAATCGCCCATAAACCGAACAGATCTTTTGCCAGCACATTAAGGAATCGGGGCGCAAGGTACACAAAGACAGCAAGAAGGATCCCGAGGACCCCGAATGCCAGGAGGATAAGCCGGTGGGTACGTGACTCCCCGTTGTCCATCAGCCCGGAACGGATCAGACCTGCAGAAAGGATCAGAGCGAAGAGGGAGAAGAAGACTGCAAGAAGCGAAAAGACCATCACCGGAAATACCAAGAAGGATAAGAAGGATCCCGGCCACGGTTCCAGCCGGTCCGCTCGGAATCTGGGGAAAAGGTTCCATATTTCTCACCGTAGTTCCCGGTTCACGAGCCGGATATTTATCCGTTCCGGTTAATTTCAAGCAAGAGGAGTTACGGAGTGCAAATCCACTTCATCCGGACGGCCGGGGCTGGATACCGAGATGGTCGGCCACTTCCAAGTAATATGCAGCAAGTCCCTTATAATCACCCCAGCGTTGTGCAAAGTGGCGGGCGTCGGCCGAAGAGACCTTTTCTCCCCCAAGGTAGAAACGGGAGATAAACCGGCGGACCGCGACATCGTCCGCCGGGAACGCATCCATACGGTGAAGCCCCCTGAGCAGGGTGAGTTCCGCGGTCCACCGGCCTACTCCCCGGATCTTCACCATCTCGGTGATGATCGATTCGGTATCTGCAAATTTCCTATAGGCTTCCACGTCCAGATCCCCGGATACTATCTGCCGGGAGATGTCCCGTATGTATTCACCTTTGCGGGTCGTCAGACCGCAGGAGCGGTACCCGCTGTCCGGGATCTCCGCCAGAACTGATGGTTCGGGATAGCAGTACCTCGTTGTACCCTCACACATGATCTGTTTCCCGGTCAGACGGATCAGCCGGTTCTCAATGCTCCGGGCTGCCTTCAGTGAGATCTGCTGCTCGATGATGGAATCGGTGAGGGCTTCAAAGACCGTAGGGGTCACCGGAGCCTTTACCCCGCGGAGCTGATGGGTTATGTCGCTGATAATGGGGTCACCCGCAACAGCAGTGTAGAACGGGGACAGGTCATCAGCAATACTGAATATCATGGAGATCCGGTCGCGGACCTCTTCTGATATGGCGACGGTGACCGGGGGATCGGATGAGAGGGTCAGAGTCAGCTCCGGCTTTTCCAGGGTACCCCGGGATCTGACTTCCACTTGCACCGGCCCTCCGGCTGTCAGCAGGACCTGCCGGAAGACACCCCCCAGGAAAATCCGGATATCTGCATCACCGGTTGAGAAGATGGATGCGCTCTTTGAAAAGTCGAACGGCGGCCGGGGGATAAGGCGAATTTCAGTCAAGGGTTCACCGGGATATTCGATGTGTCAAATTCGATAGCAGGTACGGGCGTCCCCCGTGTTTGTTTAGCTTACGCTGCAGCGAAAAGCGGGAGAATCTTATGCGCATTCTGGTCCGAAGTGAAGATGATCACAAAATCTCCTTCCGAGAGCACAAGACCGTCATCCGGCAAAAAGAGCGTTGTTGTCCCTTTCCGGATACCATAATCACTTATCCCGATACGGGAAGGGAGGTCCAGATCCGCAACAGTCTTACCCTCAGCAAAAGATCCCGGTTCGACCCGGAGCGAATGGACACGGAGCGAATGGAGCATGGTTTCCATACCCGGGACAGGGTTTGAATTCTCTTTGCCCTTGATGAACTTGGCATATCCCCATTGCTTAAGGCGCGTGACTATCTTGGTGATCTCAGTCTCGGGCATCTCGTATTTCCATAAGGTCCGGGTAAAAATTTCTCTGGCTGCCTCAAACTCCTCAGACACGACTTCATCGGCTCCGAGATCAAGGAGGGACTGGGCATGCCGGATATGCTGGGTGCGGGCAATGATATACAGTGCAGGTGAGATCTGGCGGGCGGTACGGACGATACGGGGGACTGCCGCCGGTTCTGATACAACTACGACCAGTGCACGGGCTTTTTTGATCCCGGCATGTTCGAGCACTTCCTGCTGCACTGCATCCCCAAAGATAAAATGGGAGTGGCGGTTGGCCTTTTCCCGGCGGATAATCTCCGGGTTGAGCTCCACGACCCGGTAGGGGATGCCTGTCATCTCAGCTGCCCGGGCAACACTTTTACCAGTCGCACCATAACCGGCAATGATCATGTGCCCGGCAGCATCCTTGTCGGCAGGCTCCGTTTCAGCAGTGCCGGGTTTTAGCAGCCGGGGTGGCGCAACCCGGTACAAAAAGTCGACGACCCGGGGAGATGCATTCATGGCAAACGGGGTCAGGGCCATCGTGATGATCGCACCGGCAAGGAAGAGCTGATAGACCGTGTTGGGGATCAGGTTCTCATCAAGGCCCGTTTTTGCAAGCACGAACGAGAACTCCCCGATCTGGCAGAGGGAGAGGCCGGCAAAGATGCAGACACGGGCGGGCATACCCAGCACTGCAGCCGAAAAGGCTCCGGTCAGGATCTTAACGGCAAGGATCACAACGACGATAAAGATTACCCACCGGAGATCGGTAATGACCGTCCGGGTATTCAGGAGCATCCCGATCGAGAGGAAGAAGACGGCTGCAAAGACATCCCGGAAGGGGATGACATGGCTGAGCGCATCGATATTGTAATCAGATTCCCCTATGATGAGCCCGGCGATGAAGGCCCCGAGCGTGACCGAGAGCCCTGCAGCGCCGGTCAGCCCGCCAATGATGATGCAGGTGCCGGCAATGGTGATGAAGAAAAGCTCGCGGTTCCGGAGTTTCGCCACCCGGTACAGGAAGGACGGGATCACCCATTTTGCAAGGATGATGATGATAAGAAGGATGCCTGCCACCTTGGCAATGCCCACCGGGAGACGGTTGAGATCAGGCCCACCGTTGCCGACGAGGAGCGGGGTGATAAGGATCATCGGGATGATGGCAAGGTCCTGGAATATGAGGATGCCAAGGAGCGTCCTGCCCTGAAGGGTATCCACTTCCCCGCGCTCCTGCAGGATCTTCATTACGATTGCTGTACTGGAGAGCGAAACAACAAAGCCAAAGACGAGTGCCTCGTTGAAATGGATCCCCAGATATGACGTGACCAGCGTGATGGCAACAATGGTTGTGCAGACCTGGAGGAGACCCCCGACAATCACGATTCTCCAGGAACGGAGAAGTTTCTCAAAGGAGAACTCAAGACCGATGGTAAAAAGCAGCAGCACGATGCCAATTTCGCCGATAGTCTCGATCACGGACTGGTTGGTGATGATCCCAAACCCGAACGGGCCGACAAGCATCCCGATGATGAGGAACGAGACGATACTGGGAATCCTGAAACTCTGGCTGATGTACAGAAGCGCTATTGTAAGCGCAATGATAACAGCAAGTCCAACCATCAGGTCCATTATTTATCTCCGGTTCGTTACAGCAGATATTCCGGGAAAATTAGGGTGGCAGGATTAAATAGTGTTTTCCGTTCCGGGAGGTGAGGGCCGGCTGCCTGTTTACCGACAGAATATTGCGGACATTATGTGCTGGGGTTGCTGAAGAAACAGGCATATTTCTATGATAAAACCACAAAAGGAGTGCCCCAGGCCTGATTTGAACAGGCGACAACTAGATCTTCAGTCTAGCGCTCTCCCAAGCTGAGCTACTAGGGCAGGACTACAATATTTGTCACAGGTAACTAATAAAGGATCTGTTTATCGCCCTTGAATAAACCTGACCGCTGATTTTTATATCCGGCCATGTCAGTATTAACCAATGCCATCTCCGAACTCCGCCGACAACGACACCGGTCTTGCGAGTGCAGTAAAGAGCCGTACTGCGCATGTTGTCCACCTGACCCATAATGATCTCGATGCAGTCGGCGCAGATGCAGTCCACCGCATGCAGTACGGGAACGAGGGGATCTTTACCATCTGGAGCTCGGTCGGGAAGTTCCCGGGCCTCTTCTCAACCGTGGCGTCCTGTGAGGGAAAAGGCGACCTCCTCTCGATCTCTGATCTCGGTTTTCACCCGGATACCCCGTCCATCGCGGCAAAGGCACAGAAGAACGGCTGGAGGGTCGAATGGCGGGACCACCACCGCTGGCGGGACGACGAGATCCGGAAGATCGAGAAAGAGGTTAAATTCCTCCATATCGATACCACATCCTGCGGCACCGGTATCGTTGCACGGGATATTGCGCCGGACAACCCGGTTGCGCTTGATGTAGCCCGGGTGGTCTGCGATTACGACCTCTGGAAACATGTCGATCCCCGATCTGCTGTGCTCGGGCAGGTGCTCCAGAGGAAAGAGAACCGGGAGCATGTCCGGGACTGTCTGGTGAAAGGTATCTTCTCCGACGAACGCATCGCAGGACAATACGCTGAGATCAAAGCCGAGATGACAGCGATGATGCAGCGGAGCCTGAAGCACGCAACGTTTACCGGCACAAAATACCGGATCGCCTTCACCCCGCTCTACGGGTACCCGAGCGAGACGGCACACTTTATCCGGGATGAGCGGAAGACGGATATCGAGGTTATCATCGGGAAAGACGGCAAGTTCTCGATCCGCTCCGTGCCCCCGATCAGCCACCTCATTGCCCGCGAGTTCGGGGGAGGCGGACACCCTCATGCTGCCGGTGGATCGTTTAATTTCACGGTTATCGAGCGCTTTACCTGGTGGCTTTTCAAGAAGAGCCGGCATTTCGATGAACTGGTAAAAGTAGCAGAAAACCTCTGATCCTTTTCATGGCGATCCCGACCGGGTAGTCATATGTACTTTCACGGATTACCTGTGTAGCGTGATCCTATGAGAGAAATCCCCGCGTGTATGATCCTTTTAGTACTCTGTCTTGGTGTTGCTCCGGCCATGGCAGCCCTCCCCGGAGGAGGGGTTGCCGTTGTCTTCCAGTGCACGGATGTATTATCCTCATCTGCCTGCAATGCTGATGGAGCAACGGTTTACATCAATGGAATTGAGAAAGGAACCATCAGCGGCGGGTCCTTCGAGATCCCGCACGAAAACAGTTTTTCCACGTATAAAATTACCCGGGATGGCTATTACGACAAGACGGGCGCTATCCCGGAACCGATGGTGGGCCAGACCTCCGATATCATCATCGATGCAACCCTCACCCAGAAGCCTTCCGGCAACGGGAATGGGTGGATCTCCGTCCATTCCAATATCGATGGAGCTGCCGTCTCTTTTGACGGGATAGCCAAAGGTACGACTGCAGGCGGGGTATTTACGATGGAAGTATCCACCACCGGATCTCCCTACTCGACCTTCACGGTCAGCAAAAACGGGTACGTGACTTATGAAGGTACGGTCTCCGGCATGCCGGCAGA
>Ga0172367_10009761_pt1 | contig 10478 bp, 29 predicted proteins | sample Lak10m_FD_114542 | JGI IMG/M metagenome (GOLD analysis project Ga0172367, IMG submission 114542) | Freshwater microbial communities from Kabuno Bay, South-Kivu, Congo - kab_022012_10m | ecosystem: Environmental > Aquatic > Freshwater > Lake | place: Democratic Republic of the Congo: South-Kivu...
ACCTATGTAAATACCTGATCTGTGTATAGAATCATATACATATAACGCTATACCCCCGCATGGCACTCGCCCGCCCCCACAGCCGTGCAAACATGCGAATGTGCACCCGCATAATGCGATAGAGCGTAAAGGCATACGAAGTGATACACTAAAGTGTATACGAATCAATGAGTTACAGAATTATCACAACTGATAGCATATCAGTTAATTTAGTAAAAGTGTAGGAAAATCAAGGACTTACAGCGATCTGTCTCAAGATACACCAGTCGGTGTATGAAGTCCACTTTAACCCCTTCACCTTCGGTACTTCACTTGACCCCTTTCACAATCCTCGTTTCACCTTCGGTGTTTTCAGCTTTGGTGCTTTCACCTTCGGTGTTTTACTGTCGAATGTTCGGCACTAATCGTACATCCAAAGGTTAATGGCAGAGTAGATCTACGATCTAAAAATATATTAAATACGGGAAAACTAGACTTGGCATGAATCTTTTACTATCGTAACTTTTTCTCGATACCAATCCCGATCCGTAGGTCTAAAGACCTAAAGGTAGGAAGTCCAGCTAATAGGTTTAATCTTATTTACGGGAATATATTTACCCTTTAACTATAAGTGAAAGGGGATATAAATATATTCCCAATCTTGTAAATAAGTTAAACCTAAATAAGGAGTTTCAACATGGCAAAATCAATCCGTCAAGCACTCTTAGCTAACGAAGTAGCTAACTTAGCTTTCTTCAACAAAGTTGAACCAGTAGTCGAACCAAAGGTTCAGCAGAAAGTATCTACCGTTAAGGTAGATTCCAAACTTAAGCCGAAGGCTGACAAGAAACACAGCAAAGCTGACCTTGTTAAGTCATCGAAGATGACAGCAGAGTTTAAGGCTATCCTTGATAGACCTTATGGCAAAGAAGGACACACCTTCGGTGAAGCTATCGAACATCAAGCTACTGTTTACAACAGTATGCTGAAACAAAAGCGTACTCAGCTTGAAAAGCTGAAAGTGATGGGTGAACTCTTAATAGAGTTTCGTGCCATTATCGGTAAATCCGATAAGGAGTTTGGTCAAGCCATTAAAGCTACCGCTTTGAGTTCGGTTTCTCGTCAAGATCGTAGCGATGCGATGTGGTTAGCCGAGAACTGGACTGATGTCCAGAAGAAAGTAAAAGAGTTAGATATTAACTCTTGCTCTGCTAGTTATCTTCGCCAATTACTTCGTAAAGAGTCGAAAAAAGTTGATAGCGAAGCTAAGGGTAGCGATACTACGGTTAGCGAAGCTAATGACGATGCAGAATCCGATGTTAGCGAAGCTAAAGTTACTGTCGAATCTTCGTCACTAAAAATCGCTGAAAATTCTGCCGAAGGCATTGCTAGTGCAGTTATCCACTTAGCTAAAGCTAATAACATTAGCCTTGCCGAGATAGCTACGCTATTACTTGCAGAATCCGAAGTAGCCTAAGCGATGTATACGGAAGGGGCTAAATGCCCCTTTCTAACCTAACCTTTAATACGGAGTATTACCATGAAATCCCATACTGTCTACGGCATCGTAACACTTTTAGTGTTCGTCTTTTCTATCTCTGCGGTTTTAATCTTGTTTTTTGCTTTGCAAACAGGTAATCCATTACCATACATTCTAGCTTTAGACTTCGTCTATTTGCCAATTTGTGGTTACATTATGTATCGTCTAGTAAAACTAGCCGATCACCTTTCGTATCAGGAGTTTTGTGCAGAGCACAATCTGTAATTCCGTAACACAATTTTACACACTAGCCCCTTACGGGGCTTTTGTCGTTTATGGGCTACTTGTGTTTGTAGTCAAGCCCTTGCTTTTGCCCTGTGCCTCATGATGTGTACATCCTTGCCATGTGATGTGTAAGGAATTGTGGCACGGGGCTTCCCCTTTTAATCGGAGATTAATTATGTTAATTGCACAAGAAAAGTACCTACAATTCAAGGGCTATGAAACCGATGCCCTGAACCTAGTTAATGACATTCGTCATGCATTCGATAAGGCACAGATGGACATGCCCAAAGTCATGAATGACTTCGTGTTCAATATCGAAGTTGCTTTGCAAAATGCGGGAATCCTTGACGAAGACTTCAACGAAGTTGATCGCTCACATGGTAGCCCATGGGATCGGGGTAGTGCAGATAGCTTTTATGGCAGACCTCGTGATCCACATTACTATCCCGAAGGGTCTTATAACGGTGATCCCGTTACAGATCTAACCCCTGCCCAATTGAAAGCCTACCTAGCTGGGTATGAACACAATGAGAAGTTCGGTTGCAAGAAAAGCTATGAGTAATACATAGTATTAGGGAAAGTCCCTATTTACTTGGCAAATTGTAGGTACGATACTGGATTTACTTTGACGGGGCTAGTTTTACTGTCGAATGTTCGTCACTAACTTTCACAATTGGAGGTATGCACATGCAACTACTATCAACCGTAGCTAACGCTAAGATCGAGAAAACCAATGCCGTAACTGGTGAGAACTATCTCTATGCTGAGATGTCACTCATGCCGAATCACCGTATCTGTGGTGGCAGCAAAGCTGCTGGATGCATGGATGCATGTCTTAGAAATGCGGGTCGTGGTGTTTTCCCCAATGTGAGACAGGCACGGGAGAGAAAGTCTGAGTGGTTTATGTCTCATCCTACTGGATTCAAAGCCCAATTAGTAGATGAATTGGAATCCCTACTCAAGAAGGCTCAGAAACAGGGTAAAACCCTGCGTGTAAGGCTTAATTGCCTATCGGACATATCATGGGAGCTTCAACCCTGTTTGCGTAATGGCATGGCTTTTAAGGGCATTCCACAGGCTTTCCCTGAAATCCAGTTTTATGACTACACCAAGTTAGCCAATCGCTTAGGCAAGACACCTGCAAACTATCACCTGACATTCTCGTACTCTGGTGTACCCACATACAAGAATCAAGTGAAGGTGGCACAAGAGACGGATGCCAATATCGCTGTAGTTTTCCATGGCAAAGAGTTACCTGTCACTTTCATGTCCCGCAAGGTCATTGACGGTGACCTACACGATGCCCGTATTGATGACCCCAAGGGTGTAATCGTAGGGCTTCGGGCTAAGGGTACGGCTCGTAAGGATGTATCAGGTTTCGTAGTCCAGTTGTAAAAATTGTTCAATATATTACACATTTTTTGGAGGATTCCATCATGGGTTTAGATATGTATCTAAGTGGTAAGCGTTACATTTGGGGTGAGTACTCGGACAAACCCGAAGAAGTCGAGATCAAACAGGCATTGGACAAAGTCCCACACCTTGGGCACAAGGGTAAGCGTATCAAAGGCATAGAGATCGAAGCCATGTACTGGCGTAAGGCTAACGCTATCCATAAGTGGTTTGTGGACAATGTCCAAAATGGGGTAGACGATTGTGGGCAATACTATGTGGAACGGGGCAAGCTCGTAGAACTACGGGATGCCTGTCTCAATGCCATGTATGACCCTGATCAAGCAGACAAGCACCTACCTACACAGGCTGGGTTCTTCTTTGGCAGTACGGATATTGACGAGTGGTATTTCCATGGGCTAGACGATACCGTCAAGGGTATCAACTCATGTCTTGATATGGATGGACAGTGGAGTTTTTATTATCAATCGAGTTGGTAAAGGGAGGATGTGTATGAAATACAAAGCACAATTTGTGAGAATGGAAAAAGTACTGTATGTCGTAGAGGTAGAGGATGTAGACATGACTAGTGCTAGTCGAAAGGCATACGAGATATTCAACGATGCCGATTTAGATTCACTTGAACATTACTACCTAGACACCAGTGATTACATGGACAGTATCAAACGGGAGGATGTATGAACACAACAGAAGCAATCGAAATACTTGAGCATTACAAGGATGCAAATGGGTTCCCCCATATGCTCGAAGCACTGCAAGATATTGATGCGAGATATGACGAGGTAAATCCCGTAGTTCAAGTAGCTTTCAATATCTTCATGCGATTGGGCAAAAAGATGTTCTCACCTGTATGAAAGTCCCACCAGTAGCACCAGTGTACCCTGTGCCTAAACACCATAGGCATAGGGAGCAACCCGTTTATGTACCCAAGGAGAAATCGTGAACCAAGAAATGAAAAACCGAGTAACAGAGTTACTTAACATAGCACTGCGTGACCTGAAGCAAGGGGTAGATGATCCATTTGTACAGGATGCTACGGGTTCCATACATGAAGCACTCGCTATCTTGAATGGTGAGTTCTCATCGTTTGACAATCAACTTTAATGGAGGATGTATGCAAGACTACGAATTAGAACTGGGGCAGTACCCCATGATTGTGCCTGACACCTTAGATGACGGTTCAGGTGTACTCAATTTCGATGCCATTGATGACAGTGAAGATCAACCCGTAGCTACCAGTGGCTATGTGATAGCACGAATGGATCATGATGTCAGTGAGTTTGTTGTCACTGTATTCAATGCCGATGGGGATGTCCTGTCAGAGACAGTAGTACCTTTTAACTTCAAACAGTAGGAGAAACCATGAAAGTGATTGTCTACTTTGAAACTAAAAACCACAGCTACGCTGAACCAGTAGCTATTTTTAATGACGAAAGCTTGTATCACCTATGCTTCGGTGCACTTGAGCAGAAGGCACGACAAGTAAATATGGTGATCACAGAATCAGTCCGAGAGGATGAATTTTTAAGCGACAAGGAGGATGTATGAAATACATTACACACAACGACAAGCACGAGAACATCAACACGAATCTTACCCACTTGCAAGGTGCTATCACTTGTACCTATGCACAGCTAGTGATTGCATTCGGTCAGCCCATGAAGGATGGGTTCGATGACTATAAGTCAGATGCTGAGTGGAATGTACAGTTTGAGGATGGCACTGTGGCTACGATTTACAACTGGAAAAATGGCAAGAATTATTGTGGTAGTGACGGCTACGGCAAAGAAGTCTGGGAGATCACTGAGTGGCACATTGGTGGGCACACATTTGATGCTGCGAATAATGTGCGTCAAGCAGTAGCTGAAGTTCAGGAAGTGATATCCCATGACTATCTCTAATAACGGAGGATGCATATGAAGATAAGCAAAGTGGAAGTAGAAGTACCTGCAGGTAGCTATGTACTGGGTGACCCATGCTATTGCTTTCCTGACCACGGTGAGTGGATGAAGTTACTAGAGTCATGCAATTACTTTGAGAATCCGATTGGTACTTTATCTAAAGGCACAGACAACCATTATGTCGTGGCATTTAGTACCCGTTGGGGTGATGGTTGCTATCAAGGCACAAACGGAAAGATGTACCCCGTAGATGCTGGCTTGATAGGGCTAGTACCTTTAGAGGTAATACAACCTGTTAGCAGTGACCTGCGTGATTCTTTGGGTACCGTGGTCGTATTCAACAAGCCCACTAAATGTAGCACAGACGGTGAAGGCAAGCTACGCTTTGGTAACATAACAATTGATACCGATCCACAAGATGATGAGGAGGATGAAGAATGAGAGGATTGAAACTTACTGTTGAGATAACGGCAGACGATAGCAGTGCACTCGGAGAAGCAATCCAAGCAATCGTAGATAAGATAGGCATGGGTGTTATGAATACTGCGAATGCAACGGATGAATGGTTCTACAGGTATGAGTTAGAAGATCATGGAAAAGTGGAGGATGTATGAGAGTATTTGTCTATCGTAACTTGCACAAAAATTGTTGGTCAATCAAAGCACTCGAAGGTGAGAACAAGGGCAGAGTTATCTACCATGCAGATGATGTAACTCTGACAGACTGTACCTTCAAGGTGTCCAAGGCAGGCAGACAGCGGGTACTGCGAGAGCGTAGAAAGAATGTACATGCTGGTGTGGTAGGTGAACTCATCAGGACGAATGTCCCACTTGTCCACATGCCACAGATGGTATCTGTTACCTACAATCCATACAAGTATGAGTCATTTGTCCGTAAGTACAACGACTTCATGCCAGTACACAATGCAATTTGGGTACACATGGGTAGGGACAAAGGTGTAGAAGCTATCCTAGAAGGATAAGGGTTAGCCCTAATTGTACTGTCGAATGTTCGTCACTAAACTGGAGGTTCAATATATGCGGTATGCAATCACAGTCCTAGCATTTGTGTTAGCTAGTACAACGCTAATGGCTGGGTGTTTATTTGTTGGGTATACATTGGGAGGGATGCTGTAATGGATCGAGAAACTGCAGTGAAAATGTTTGGCTGTTCGATGGAAGAACTTGAGCGTATGGAAAAACAAAACATATACAGGGACATGGTCGGGAATGATCAAGGCAATGTGTGGCTGGCATGCTCCATCCTCAGTGATGCACAGGAGGTAATGGCTGGGGGTAACACGGAATGTGCTAGGCAGTTCATCAACAAGGCTAAGCACCTATTGTTTAATCACATCGAAAGGAATAGATAATGCCACGAGAGATACATTTCAATGGTCGCAAACCTAGCAAACAGCAAGTATTAAAACATGTCCGTACATTAATCAAAGATGGATGGAGTCATATCCAAGTATTTTGGGGTGAGAACTGGCTAGACTTTGAGAACATCCATGGGTACTGGTATGGGAGTGGGTGGATCAAAGATATAGGAGGACAGGATTTGGCTAACACTGAACTGAATGTATATGAAAGGAGAGTTGTATGTTCGTAGTGTGGTACATGGAGAAGGGCATCCGAGTGAAGCGTACATTCAATGACTTCTATACGGCTAAGTATTTTGCCCGATTGAATAATGCAACAGTGGAGAATGCGTAATGGGAATCTATGTATATAGAGTTACTAGTGTTAAGGTTAAGTGCAGTGATGGTGAGTTAGCTAATGTAGCTAAGTTTGCATACAAACCATACTGGGGTATGCACTCTAAAGAAAACTCCAAGATGCACTTCAGGTCTGGTGCTGCATCCAGTGATGCACTAGCATACAAAGGCAAGATCACTGGGCGATTCGTAATCGGTGATACTGTGTATGTAAATACAACAGGACGAGGTTCATTCTATGATTCTTATTTAGGTGACAGTCAATACCCTGTATTGGAAGGAATAACTGTACAAGGAGAGGTGTAATGGAACTAAACCAAGACAAACTGGAAAGGCTTCAGCGTCAGGCTAACATCGCACTGGCACTGAACTTCGATGGCAGTGATGACTGGTGGACATATGTCGTGATAGATGGGCAGGAGTGGGGCATCAACATATGGGATGACTGCCAGTGGGGTGATGCAACTGGTCCGCTAGGCACTAAGTGGGGACCCGTAGTCAAGCACGATGATTTCCCTGATGATGATGGTAGGCGTAGCATGAAGATCACAGCGTACCCATGCAATGAAGATGGGATTGATACCTGTGATTGGGTATGCCTTGCTGTAGATAAGTTCCCCTTGTGGGTAATGGAAGCTAGACTAAAAGTGAAGGAGGTGTTTTGATATGCTTAGTAGACAAGAGATTGAGAAGGCTGGGTATAAAGTACTACCAGAGGGTGGGTGGTTACGGATCATGCCAGAAGATTTCCCTCACGACTGGGAAGTTGTGGCTAAAAAACTAAAGTTTGATCCCAGTGCAACAGAAATAATTTTGTGTGTTGCTGGAGTAAAGGAGGTAGCGTAATGACAGGCAAGCTAGTGTTGTGGGTAATACGAGAGAAGGACACAGACCACATATTCAAGCGACTGAAGGATGCCCGTGCATCGAATGTCGGCTGGGTATGGGGTTGTGAGTTCCGTATCATTAGTCGGATAGTACTTGACAAGGTTAGAAATTGTACCTACAATAGAAAAAAGAAAGGAGTTCTGTGCTCGATTCAACAGATGTAGTAGTACCAAACCATCCCATGGCTAGGCAGTACAACCATCTAGGTGGGGCAGTCGATATAAAGACACACAACTGGGTACACTCGAACATCAAGTTCCGAGGTGATCCCCAGCAGTACAAGCCCATCAAGGATGCGTTCACTACCTTGGATCCATGGCATGCACTAGGCTATGTGCCTGATCGAGATTGCCCTACGCTGAGTGTCAGCCGATGGTCATACCGAGATAGCCCCGTAGCTAAGCACGATGGTCCGAGTTTGTGGGTGGCGATGGAGTCACTTCATCAAGCACCTTACAAGTTTGTTCAACATGTAGCAACGAAGTACCGTATCACAGTAGATGTATCCACTTGCCCAACATATGCAATACGTTGGGTAGACAAAACTTTTCAACCTGAATAGGAGTAATACAATGTTAACTTTCAAATCTTTAGATCACATCCCAGCTTTGCCAGCAGTGCTGGACTTCGAGCCACAGCGTGAGCAACAGACACGCAATGGTTTGGCTATCCCTAATCGTTACTGGGTAGTCAACCCCATCACTGACGAAGTGATCGGTGACGGCAAGTCCGTGCACAATCCCAAGAACTTCCGCATTATGTGGGACAACATGCGTGAGGGTTTATCCTTGGCTAAGTTAGACACTAGCAATGTGGATGTAGACTTCCATGCATTGGGTAACGGTGCAGGATTCTCAGCCAAGATCGTACTCAAGGCATACAACTTCGAGAAGAAGTTAGGTGAAGCAGCCAAGATGGTGATGCATGTACGTGACTCACATGACCAGTCAGTCAAGATGCAGATCAGTGCTATGATCTACCGCCTTGCTTGCTTGAATGGTATGGTTGCACCACGAGAGCGTGTCGGTATTGCACAGAAGCACACTACGTTCTATGACCCAGAGGTCATCGGTAAGGTGGCTGCCACTTTCCCTGATCGCTTGGAGCGTGATGCACAAATCATGGCTCAGATGCGTCAGATCCCCGTAGCCCGTGACTACTCGGTGGATTTCTTCCGTAGAAATGTAGCTACCTACCAGACCAAGACTGGTCCGAAGGTCAACAACAAGTGGCTTGAGAAGATCATCGGTATCTACGATAGCTACACTGACATTGGTCACGATGCGTACCGTGTCTACAATACTCTCACTCACATCAGTACCCACGTAGAAGCACAGCGTGACGGTACCGAGGTAGAGCGTAAGCGTATCCGTGTTGAGCAGGACATCGAGTCTGTGATTCAGGGTGCTGAGTTCCAGCGTTTGATTAGTGGTGAGTTAGAAGTAGCGTAACTAATAGGGGGCTTCGTGCCCCCACTTAACTGGAGAATATAATGATTAACGAGTACGACATCAATGACATGTGCCCACTGTATGAGTTACGTAAGGGTGACAAGTTCGTAATTGCAGATGAGCATCAAGAGGTACGTGTGCCCCCGGTACATGCGAAGTTTGATCTAGCTGATGTATTTACGTTCTTTAGTATTGACGGAATGTATTCTTTCTGTAAAGATAGCAATGGTCAGGTAGTACACTTGGCTGCTTGGACAAAGGTCAACAAAGTAAAGGACAAAGATAATGGATGAGAGAATGAACATGGAAAGAATAAGAATGCCTGAGATTATTAAGGACAAGGTAGCAACACGGACACGAATGCACCTTGAGGATGACATCATGGCTGCATGGGGTACGAAGGAGGATCTTGAACAGTTCATCCGTTTACTCATGGACATGCCCGATACAGCACTCGATGAGAATGATGTAATGAATTACATTGATGCCATCAAGACAGTGCATCACATGCGTATGCAAGCACTGATGGATACGTTCACACAAGTGCATCACTTGGATGGGTACGGTACCTTTGAAGATGTGGCACAGTACATGCGTGACCGGGAGCAGGCACACGAAGAGTTCGAGGAGAGGACTAAGCCAAAGAAGAAAGGTAAGAAGAAATGAACATCCGCATTGAGATCGTCAAAGAGAATCCCGATGGTAGTGCAGAAGCCAAAGCCACCTATGACAAGGAGGCACTGGAGTATATGGTTGAGTACGCCATCACAGGTATGCTTACCGAGTACGTACAGAAATTGAAGAAAGAAAAACAAGATGCCAAAGCTAAGCCAAGACAGAAAAGAAATACTAAGAATAGCTGACATGACCTATGCCGATGTAGGCAGAGAGATTGGAATGCACCGTAACTGTGTAGCTGATATTGAGAAGAGGGCATTGAAGAAGTTACGAGATGCCATTGAAAGTAAAGGGTATAAAGTGGAGGACTTTTTTAAATGATTGATTTCTTATTAGACATTGGTTTGTTTGTGTGCTTGCTTGGTATCTGTGCACTGGCTGTCATGGTATTTGATACGATTTTAGGATGGTTGATCAAGTGAATACACCTGAAGAGTTCTTTGATAATGCAGGCATTGTAGCTAGGCGATTGGATGTCTATGCACTGGCTGATGAGTTAGAAAAAGTATTGGATGCTGCCAATGTAGTAGACAAGCGTGTGCCTACATTACTTCGTAAGATGGCTAGGTATGAGCAGACACTACAGCAGATTGCGAATGAACGGGTTGAACTTAGTCACGACAAGATCAAGTGGCAGTGTGAAGATCATATTCGATGGGCTAAGGAGGCATTGAAATGAACGCATA
>Ga0172367_10009762_pt1 | contig 10478 bp, 7 predicted proteins | sample Lak10m_FD_114542 | JGI IMG/M metagenome (GOLD analysis project Ga0172367, IMG submission 114542) | Freshwater microbial communities from Kabuno Bay, South-Kivu, Congo - kab_022012_10m | ecosystem: Environmental > Aquatic > Freshwater > Lake | place: Democratic Republic of the Congo: South-Kivu...
CGAAAATGCTGATTTTATTGAATGGCTCGGCGGGATTGAGCTCTATTACAAGCTCTGCTAATGTGTCTTGTGCAGCCCAGCGGGTTTGCATACCGCCGTCAATAGCAAACTTTGCCCCATATTTATCGACTTCCTGATTGAAAACAGAACTGGCTTTTGCCGGATTTGCCATCGATATAAATTTTCCGTTTTTAGGCAGTGGCTTTCCTTTTTGAATGTTTAGCCGTTGAGCCAGTGCAATAGCCGCGTTGGCTTCGTGTTCAAACAAACGACCAGATTTTGCCGGTGGAATATCGACCACCAGTGAATTTTGATTGGCAGTACACCAATAGAAAAGTTCTTCCAGCTCATCCAGATCGCGCACCGGCCCCGGATTGGCTTTCTGAAACCAGGTCCACTGTTTGCTTATGCAGATGGTGTGTTCGAAAGGCATGTAATACGATTTTCCATCATGCAGATATTGCTTTTGGTCAGAAAGGTGGGCAATCTTTGGGTCCCACAGGCGAAAATCTCCCGGAAAGTACTGAAAATAATACTTGTTGTCGGTTATCATGTCATCAGGAATCACAAAATCGCGTTTCCCTTCTTCGTAAACAATGGTATGGTTGACGCCCACCGCACAATACGGCTGAAGTTTCTTCACCAACGCATAAACCTGGTCGATTCCCCATTCGTGTTGCTTTTTTGCCCAGCCGCCATCGAGCCATAGTTCGCAGATTTCACCATAATTCGTGAATAATTCAGTTAACTGGTTCAACATGAAATCGATGTATTTCTGCGGATCGGGATCTTTGTGTGTTGGTTCGTGCCTGTCCCAAAGCGAATAATAAACGGCAAATTGTAATCCGTATTTTTTACATGCTTTGGCTACTTCGGCCACCACATCTGTTTTTACGGGCGACGAGGCGACATCGTATTCAGTGAATTTACTGTCCCAAAGGCAAAAGCCATCGTGGTGCTTGGTGGTGAGTAAAACATAGCGAAATCCTGCATCGCGGGCCACCCGCACCCATTGGTCGCAATCGAGCGAAGTTGGATTGTATTTTTCCGCCGGAATCGTTCCATCCGACCATTCCACTTCGCCAAACGTGTTGATGCCGAAATGAATAAACATGCCATAAGCTCTGTCAATGAGCTTTTGCTGTGTTTTGTTGGGCTTGTTCGACGGAACAATGACTTGCGAATAGCTTGTTTTTACAAAAAAACTAAAAATGAACAGAAGGAGAAAAAATGGTTTAGCCATGTTTTTTTTATCGGTTGAAGTTTATCGTTGCTAAACTAGTAAATTCAGGAATGAATTCGCCAGACCAACGAATTATTAAGTAAATTTGAGAATTCAAACCTGCATCCATGAAAAAAATTCAGCTGTTTATCCTGATTACTGCCTTATTTTTGATCAGCTGTTCAAAAACCAATAGTCAGATGATTGATACAAGTACCGTCAAAGAACTCGACCTGAACAGATACCTCGGAACCTGGTACGAAATTGCACGTTTCCCGCATTCGTTTGAGAAAAATCTGGTTGGGGTAACAGCCACTTACAGCATGCGCGACGATGGCAAAATCAAAGTGGTAAATCAGGGTTATAAAAATACGCTGGATGGCGAACTTTCTGTGGCGGAAGGAAAAGCCAAAATTCCGGACAAATCGGAGCCCGGAAAACTGAAAGTGTCTTTTTTCTGGATCTTTTACGGCGATTATTTCGTTCTCGAACTGGACGAGAATTACCAGTATGTGATGATCGGAAGCTCGTCGCCCAAGTATTTCTGGATACTGAGCCGCACTCCTCAAATGTCGCCCGAAATCTATGAAATGCTGCTTGACAAAGCCCGCAAACGGGGATATAATTTGGACAAACTGGAAAAAGTGCCGCAAAAACTGAATTAGTTTAATTGACTAAACGGATCAACATGAGAACATATTCCTTCTTTATAATTGTTGTTAGCTTGTTTCTGCTGACGTTTCCCGGATTTGCGCAGGAAAAGGCAAGCGAAAAACTGGTTTACAAATTCAATATCAAGGAAAATATAGCACCTGCCATTTGGCGGCAAACGAAACAGGCTTTTGAAGCAGCCGACAGCCTGAAAGCCGATCTGTTCCTGATCCACATGAATACATACGGCGGAACAGTGGTTGATGCCGATTCGATCCGTACCCGTATCCTGCACAGCAAAATACCGGTAGTGGTGTTTGTCGATAACAACGCGGCATCGGCCGGAGCACTCATTTCAATTGCCTGCGACCGCATTTACATGCGCAGTGGGGCTTCGCTGGGCGCGGCCACGGTGGTGAATCAAACCGGTGAAAAATTGCCCGATAAATACCAGTCGTACATGCGGGCTACGATGCGGGCCACCGCCGAGGCACACGGAAAAGATACGATTATTTCCGGTCAGGATACGACCATTCGCTGGAAACGCGATCCGCAAATAGCAGAGGCGATGGTGGACGAGCGGGTTTACATACCGAACGTTATCGATTCGGGCAAAATACTAACTTTTACGCCTCTTGAAGCGCAGAAAAACGGCTATTGCGAAGGGATATTCGAAACGGTCGACGAAGTGCTGAAACAGGAAAAAATGGACGGCGCGCGCATCGTGGAATACAAACCGACGGCACTCGAAAAATTCATCGGTTTCATGGTGAATCCCATTGTTTCAGGCATTTTAATCATGTTGATTCTGGGAGGCATATATTTCGAAATGCAGTCGCCCGGAATAGGATTTGCTTTACTGGTGGCCATCGTTGCAGCCTTGTTATATTTTTCACCGCTTTATCTTGAAGGTTTAGCCGCCAACTGGGAAATCCTGCTGTTTGTCGTCGGATTAATCCTGATTGCCCTCGAAATATTTGTGGTGCCAGGCTTTGGAATAACGGGCATTTCAGGAATAACGCTGGCTTTTACCGGTTTGGTTTTAAGCCTGATTAAGAATGTGAATTTCACCTTCGAACATGTCAATATGGGCGACCTGCTGGTGGCTGTGGGCACGGTATTTATCGGCGCCATTTCAGGAATTGTGCTGGCGGTTTACCTGAGCCAAAAAATGTTTACCACCGAACGGGGACAATTTGCCCACCTCTCGTTGCGCGAATCGTTGAAAAAAGAAGACGGCTATCTGGGCGTTGAACCCGAGCTGCTTCAGTTGAAAGGCAAATCGGGTATCACCGTTACCATGCTTCGTCCTTCCGGAAAAATTAGCATCGACGGCCGGAATTACGATGCGTTAGCCGAATCGGGCCTGATCGAAAAAGGAACCCGGATTGTGGTTACCCGGGTTGAAGCTGCTCAGTTGTACGTTTCGGAAATCAGCTAGGCGCCAAAGCGTTTCATCGCTTCTTCAAGAATTGCAGCGGTAGCTGTAGCGCCACTTCGGCTGCAACCGGCCTGCTGAACAGCGATCAGCTGGTCGAGTGTGCGGACTCCACCGGCAGCTTTCACTTTCACGTTAGGGCCAACGCTTTTTTTCATCAGTTCAAGCACCGGAATAGTGGCTCCCTGGTAGTTGTAATCTCCGTTTGACTGTTTCACAAAGCCAAATCCCGACGATGTTTTCACATAGTCGGCGCCCACTTCGGTACAAATCTGGCAAAGTTTAACAATGTCGGCTTCATTGGCAATGTAATCGGTTTCGAAAATCACCTTCACGATAGCGCCGTTTTGGTGGCAAGCATCGGTCACGGCTTTTATTTCTTCGGAAATGTAATTCCAGTCGCCCTGCAGCGCTTTGCCAATGTTGATCACCATGTCGATTTCGACAGATCCGTCGCGGCAGGCTTTTTCTGCTTCAAAAACTTTCACTTCGATGGCCGAATTTCCTGCCGGAAAGCCAATCACACAACCAACAAGCACATCACTGTTTTTAAGGATTTCGGCTGCCTGTTTCACGGCGTATGGCTTCACGCAAACCGAGGCCACATGATAATTTTTAGCCACTTCGCATTCACGGTTTAGATCAAAGTCGGTTAATGTTGGATGCAGAATGGAATGGTCGATCATTTTGGCCAGTGCCTTTACTTTTTCGTTCATGGTTTGGTTATTTTGAGTTGATTAAAAGGACTACATCTTCTTGAAGAGCAGGAGATTCGATGCTGATTGTATTTTCGGTTGATTCCAGTTCAACGGAATTTTTCACTTCTCCGGAAACCGGATCAATCCAATTAGCCGCATATTTTCCGTCAGGAATCGACAACCGAAAACCGACCGATTCGTTTCCCTGCAGGTAAATGGCATATTTTTTCCCTTTTTCGGTAAAAATCTGGTAATCTTTTAAATTGCCTTTTATCACTTTCAGGATGGTGTTGTCGGGCTTCATCCGGATAAAATCCAGGTTTTCCATGAAAGACTTTAAAAATTTCAACTGACTGCGATATCCCGAATGACTCCAGCCCGGCGTTCCGGCATCTACAGGGTAGGAGCCATCTTCGTGCCTCACAGTGAACGAATAGTCGAGATTGTTATACAACGCTCCGCCGGCAAGCATAAATTTCCAGGCTTGCGAGCGGTAATGAATATCCTCATGTGGCATAAAGCCTGTTTCGTCGAGCCCGATTACTTTGTTCAGGCTCAAATTGGCCATTGCTGCTTCGGGATAGGCATAGTGAAAATTGAAAACCGAGATATTGGGATCTGCATTGGCGATGGGCGTGCCAAAGTTGGAAATGTTTTGGGCAATCAAATGCTGATTGGGCAACCGGCTTTCTTCGTCGGCAATGATTTGTGCAATTTGATTTTGCCATTGCAGCGATTCTGTTTTTGCAGTTTCAACAAGCCGCTGCCAGGCAAACGGATGCGTTGCGGTATCGGTTTCTGCAATTTGAGTGACCAATTGCGGGTTATCGGCCCACGGTTCGTTTTGTATCTCGAAAAATAAATTTCCGAATGAGTTGAGTTCCTGAACCATTTTTCGCACATAGTTTTCCTGAAATTTCAGGTACATTCCGTTATTAACGGTATTTACCTGTTTGTAGGCGATTGAGTCGGTATTTTGAAGGTTATTTTTCGGGTTAAACGGACTGGTTGACCACTGATAATTGGAATAATAAGAAGTAAAAAGCGTTATTTCCACCACGATTCCCAATTTATCGGCTTTGGTGACAAACGACTTTAACCGTTCGAAATACGCCGGATTCCATTGCTCCAGATTGTACTTTCCTGATGCATCTTTTGCCCATGCCGTTATCCAGCTTTCGGACTTCGGATTCATGGTATTGTTCACGATACCAAAGGTTTTGTCGCCTATTTCGGAATACGGACCGGTAAAAATCCGGGTATAGTTGAGTCCGGCTCCTTTCAGCGCCTGAAGATATTTCACGTAATCGAAATCGGCATTCATCACCGCACCGTAATGTTCGCCCGAAGTGACTAAAATAGTTGGCTTTCCTTTGTAAAGAAAGTAATTGGGGTTTTCGGGATGAAGATGCAAAATATCGTTTTTTTGAGGCAGCCGGTTTTGACATTGCCAGCTAATCAAAGCCAGCGCAATCAGGATGAGTTGAATCAGGTTTTTCATGGTCGGTTAGTTTTTAGGTTTAGTTTAGTTTTTTGATTTCAGAACTTTCCAGAAATCGTCTGTTAAAGCTTTTTCATCAATCCGGACGTAAGCTTTGACGATTCGCTGTTTGTTTTCGGGAGGTGTGGTAACTGCTTCTACTTTTGCCCACTTCGGATTTAAGTAGGCTTCTACCAAGGCTAAATCCCACATGATGCGGGTTTCGTCCTGCGGATTTTGCTCCCGCCAGCGATCTTCCAGAATTTTCTCGGTTTCATCCGATTCGTCCAGCCGGGTGTATGTTTCTTCACGTTTAAACTGAAGTGGATAGGCCGCCTGAAGGCACATCATGGTCAGGTCGAGTCCTTCGAGGTTGAGTAGGTAATCGAAGGCATTCAGGTCGTTGCGGATATTGAACTCATTTTTGTTCCAGATTTTGGTCTTCGGATCGTATTGCGCACCCAATGCAAAACTGCGGATTTTCGATTTGATTTCCGGCGCCAGAATCAGGGCAGAGGCCAGGTTGGTCATGGCGCCAATGGTTAGGATATCGAGCTTTTCGCCTTCAGGAAGACTTTTTACAGTTTTTATAATGGCTTGTGCAGCCTCCGAATCGCGCGGGTCCTGCTGTCCCCATGCACGGCCAATCTGACGGTCGGCGCCTGTTGGGTGAGGAATATCCAACCGTTTGAGCGATTTCAGGATTTGCTCGTTCAATCGCTGACTTTCAGCGACCGAATTCAAGCCTTTGGTATGGTAGGCATTCCATTTTTCGAACACCAGCAAATCGGGGTTGTTGAAATGCGCGGAACTCAAACCTACCAGCTCAACCGATGATTCTTTCACCAGCCTGACAATGGCATACAAGTCGTCCATTTCGTTGCCTGTATCGGCATCGAGCCAAACTTTCTGCAATTGGGCAGAAGCTGACGCTGCAAACAAAATGAGGGTTAAAAGAATAACTTTTCGTTTCATTGATCAAGATTTAAAGATGAGCCGGAAGCTGCGAAATTTTGGTGATGGTGACGTAATTTATGTTTTCGGCAGGTGAATGATGTATTTCGTGTTGCCAGGTTACCTCGAACGGAACATGAATGGCTTGTGATCCAATGTTTACAACCGGAATAATGTCTGACTTTACCGAATTGCCCACCATTAAGAATTCGGATGGTTCAATGTCGAGATGAGCCAATAGTTTTCGGTAATTGCTTTCCTGCTTATCACTCATGATTTCGATGTGATGAAAATATTGGGCAAGTCCGGATTTTTGCAATTTTCGTTCCTGATCGAGTAAATCGCCCTTGGTGGCCAATATTAATCTGTATTTGCCCTGAAGTTGTTTTAATACTGCTTCAACGCCTTCGAGTAACTGAATTGGCATGGTTAACAGGGATTTACCTGCATCAATGATTTGGGTGAGCTCGGCTGGCGTAATTTTCCCTTCAGTGGCATTCAACGCTGTTTCAATCATCGAGAGCATAAAACCTTTCGCCCCGTAACCATAAATTTCGAGGTTCTGCATTTCGGTCTCGAAGAGCTTTTTTGAAGTTTCATTTTCTCCGAGATAGGGCTTTAGAATGTTGCAAAACTGCTTTTCAACTTCCTGAAAATAAGGTTCGTTCACCCAAAGTGTATCGTCGGCATCGAAGCCAATTACTTTAATCTTGCTGTACATATGAAATCATTTCTAAAACAGCAAATTTGCCCGAATTTTTGTTGATTTCTACCATCGGACAGAAAAAAACTGTTGTTTACCCCAACTCAACTTCAATCACATGCTCCGTTCCTTCAGGAAAAATTGGTAAAACGCCTGAATTGTGGGTTACGCCATCAATCCAAACTTTTGCCACACCTTTGTTCACACCTTTCGGATTATTGATTTTGATTCGATAAGTTGCGCCGCGGAATTTGCGGGTCACTTCAAAGCCTTTCCAGCTTTTCGGAATGCAGGGATCGATTTTCAGTCCGTCGTAATCGGGCTGAATACCCAAAATGAACTGGCTGATGGCATAGAAATTCCATGAAGCAGTTCCAGTCAGCCACGAGTTTTTGGCTTCCCCCGGTCTGAAAGCATCTTTTCCGGCCACCATTTGTGCATACACGTAGGGTTCGGTTTTGTGCAGGTCGCTGATGTCTTCGAGGTACGACGGGCATATTTTTTTGTAGTATTCCCAGGCCTGATCGCCGCGTCCAATCACAGTTTCGCCAATCATGATCCACGGGTTGTTGTGGCAGAAAATGCCTGCGTTTTCCTTGTAGCCAGCCGGGTAACTCGATATTTCGCCGTATTCGATGTAATATTTCGTAAAAGCCGGGTTGTTCAGCACGATCCCGAATTCGCAATCGAGGCGTTCCTTCACCGAATCCAGCGCTTTTTCGCAAAGTCCTTCTTCCTTGCCAATTCCGGCCATCGTACACCAACCGTTCGATTCGATGAAAATTTTGCCTTCTTCGTTTTCGTTGCTGCCGATTTTATTTCCGAAGTAATCGTAAGCCCGCAGGAACCATTCGCCGTCCCATCCATAGTTTTTAACCGCCATTTTCATGGCATCAACATGCGCCTGTGCGCGGGCAGCTTCGGCTGTTCTACCTGTTTTTTTGCACAGATCGACGTAATCCTGACCATAAATCACAAATAAACCGGCAATCATCAGCGATTCGGCTTTCGAACCCTCGGTTTTGTTTTCGGTGGTTTGGAAGCTTTCATTCGGGTCGTTCGAGAAGCAGTTCAGATTCAGGCAGTCGTTCCAGTCGGCCCGGCCAATCAGCGGCAATCCGTGTGGACCGAGGTTGTTCACTACATGATCGAATGAAACGGTGAGGTGATCGAACAGGGTGCGGGCAATGCTCATGTCGTTATCAAAAGGCACCATTTCATACAGAATGGAGAAGTCGCCCGATTCTTTGATGTAACTGATGGTTCCGAGGATCAGCCACATGGGATCGTCGTTGAAACCACCGCCAATGTCGTTGTTGCCGCGTTTGGTGAGGGGCTGGTACTGGTGATAGCAACCTCCGTCGGGGAATTGAGTTGACGCGATGTCGATAATCCGCTCGCGGGCACGTTCAGGAATTTGGTGCACAAACCCGATTAAATCCTGGTTCGAATCGCGGAAGCCCATGCCACGCCCAATTCCGCTCTCGAAGAATGAGGCCGACCGCGAAAACAGGAAGGTGATCATGCACTGGTACTGGTTCCAGATGTTCACCATGCGGTCGAGCTTTTCGTCACCCGATTTTACCGTGTAAATGCTAAGCAGATCATCCCAATATTTCCGCAGCATGGCAAAAGCGGCATCTACTTTTTCAGCTGTATCAAACCGGGCAATGGTTTCCTTGGCTTTTGTTTTGTTGATGACGCCTTTCGATTCCCATTTTTCGTCTTCAGCATTTTCAACATAGCCCAACACGAATACAAAGTCTTTCGTTTCGCCGGGTTGCAATTCCACTTCGAGGTAATGCGATGCGATGGGCGACCAACCGTGAGCCTCCGTCATTCGCGGCTTTCCTTCTTCCACCACCTGCGGATTTTCGAAACCGTTGTACAACCCGAAGAACGATTCGCGGTCGGTGTCGCACCCCTGAATGGGTGCATTGACCGAATAATACGCATAATGATCGCGGCGTTCCTTGTATTCGGTTTTGTGGTACAACACCGAATCTTCAATCTCTACTTCGCCTGTAGAGAAGTTTCTCTGGAAGTTTTCCATGTCGGTGGCAGCATTCCACAGGCACCATTCCGCAAAAGAAAACAGCTTTAGTTTTTTTATTACTCCTGAATGATTAGTCAACGTAAGCTTCTGAACTTCAGCCCATGTTTTCAGCGGAACAAAAAACAAAACTTTGGCAGAAACGCCATCTTTTACGCCTTCAATCGAAGTGTAATTCATGCCATGACGGCACTCGTATTTTTCGAGCGGAGTTTTGCAGGGTTTCCAGCCCGGCGACCAGGTGGTTTCTCCATCTTTGATGTAGAAATATCGTCCGCCGCTGTCCATCGGAACATTGTTGTAGCGGTAGCGGGTAATCCGGCGGAATTTGGCATCCTTGTAAAAAGAATAGCCACCGGCAGTATTCGAAATCAGTGAAAAAAAGTCTTCGGTTCCCAGATAGTTAATCCAGGGCCAGGGGGTTTGTGGGTTGGTGATGACGTATTCGCGCTGAATATCATCGAAATATCCAAATTTCATGCGATTGATCGGTTAATTTTATTACTTGTTGTAAAAGTAACAAAAAGACTGATGCAAACAGAGCTTTTCCACAAAATAATCCTTTCGATCTTTTTCAGGAAGCTTTTGGACCGAGCTTGAAAAGTAAAAATTCCGGCTAATTTGTTCCTTCCAGTACCAGCACCCAGTCGCAGCCACGGCCCGAGCGCAGCCAGGTGAGTTCTTCCGACATCCCGGGTACGTCAAAGCTTTTTTCTCCTGAATTCCTGTATTCGCCTATAACAGTTGTTTGCCCTGTACGCGGGTCAAACCAGGAGACTTTTACTTTTTCGCCTGAAATAACCCCCATTTTGACTGTGGTTTTATTTCCGGTGGGTATGTAAATGTAGGCAAACGATTTTCCCCGGATGGCGCAGGAATAAGTAGCACAATCACCTTGTCCGCCTGCAATGACGGTTTGGTCAGGAACCATTTCTGTCATCGGGTGCGAATCCATCAGTTTTTTAAGGTGTCCAACCTGAAAAGCGCCAGGCATGTCCATTCCTTTTTGCCAGTTGGTAAATGTTTGCGATGAATGTTTTTTTCGAGTTTCGTCGGTGAATTGCCAAATGGGTTGGCATCCGTAAGTGAATCCCGCACCACCTGAAAATAAGCTCCAATAGGCGGCAATTCTCACGTCGGTTGACGTGAATACTCCGTTATCTTCTAATCCATAATTAATTCCGTGTCCTTCGTAGCATGGTTCCGAATTGAGGGTGGGTTTCGGATTGGGCAAATTCCAGTCAGCGATGGCCGCAAGATATGATTTGGTGTTGTTCAC
>Ga0172367_10009763_pt1 | contig 10478 bp, 9 predicted proteins | sample Lak10m_FD_114542 | JGI IMG/M metagenome (GOLD analysis project Ga0172367, IMG submission 114542) | Freshwater microbial communities from Kabuno Bay, South-Kivu, Congo - kab_022012_10m | ecosystem: Environmental > Aquatic > Freshwater > Lake | place: Democratic Republic of the Congo: South-Kivu...
TAATCAACAAGTGCAAATGGTTTTGCGGTTTCCCACACCTTGCCAGCCAACCCCTCGCCCTTGTGAAGTTTCAAACCGATATATTTTGGGTACACCCCTATGCCTGTGGTTAATTGCAACGACCCATCCGGCTGGAGCAGGTAAATATACCCGTGAGATGTGCCGATCAACTGCGCGGCTTGTGCAAGGATGGCTTCTAATGCATCGGGCAGGCTTAATTCTCCCATGACAGCCAGAGTGGCTTCTTGCAATGCCGAAAGCGCACGGTTGCGATTCTGTATATCTTCATGCAGGCGTGCCCTGCCAATGGCAAAGCTCACGTCTGCGCTCAGTGTCATGAGAATTTTCAGATCCACTTCGGTTAGGCTGCCGGTACTTTCCACGCTTAATGTACCGAATACCTGGGTTTCATCCATCAGCGGAACTGTGATTTCTGATTGAAGATTATTTTCCGTCTCAAGAAATAAGGGGTGCTTCTTTGCATCCTTAACCAATATGGGTTTGCCGGTTCTGGCAACTTGTCCGCTGACCCCCTCCTTTATGTTGATGCTGTGTATCATCTTTTTATACCCGATCTGGTGCTTTAGGATTAAAGCATCGCCTTCGAGTAAATAAATGCTGACATGGCTGTAACTATACACATCCACAATCGCTTGGACAATGTTCTTTAAAAGTTCGTCCAATGCCAATTGCAGGGTAAGCATGGAACGAACCTTCTCCAAAAGAGTTAATTCCTGTGTTTGTCTTTCACTCGTCTTGAAAAGTTCATTGAACGCCCGCTCTTGTGCGTTGAGTTTTTCTTCAAGGGCATAATTTGCATTGGCGGCTTCTTCCAACTTGGCAAGGAGCTGCTTGTTTTCAACTTCCAGCGCTTCAATATCCAATAACACCTGCTGCTTCTTTTGCAGGTTTGAGGTTGCTTTTTTTTCGGAAGAGTTCTGCATCTTTTGCGTTGACATGAAGGGAGTTCCCAGGGGCGCGCATATTTTCTTTTACCTGTGGAAGGCAAATTTAGTATAGCATGTCAAACTTTAAGCCAAAATTACAAAACTATTATGACGTTATGACCATCATTTTCTTAAACCGTGTCTCCCAACCATCTCAATACTCCATGCCCAGCCCAACGTCCGCTGGCAAAACAAGCTGTCAATAAATAGCCGCCAGTGGGAGCTTCCCAATCCAACATTTCACCGGCACAAAAAATGCCGGGCATGGCTTTCAGCATGAGATCCTCGGTCAGCGCTTCAAACATCACGCCCCCGGCAGAACTGATCGCCTCATCCAATGGGCGCACAGCCGATAACCTGACAGGCAAATGTTTTATGTAAGGGGCAAGCTGAACCTCATTAAAAAATTCCTTGGGCACGAACTCACGTAACAAACCCGCCTTCACGCCCTTCATCCCCACGGTCTTTTCCAAATGGCTCGCCATCGATTTTGACCCGCGCGGTTTTGAAAGCCGCTCTGCCAACTGCGCCTCGGTCTTATCTGGCGCAAGGTCGAGGTGCATCACTGCGCTGCCCTTCCCTAAAATCTCATCGCGCAGCAAGGACGAAGCCGCGTAGACCAAACTTCCCTCCACGCCTTCTTTGGTAATGATGAACTCTCCCTGCTGGCGAAACCCGCCAAACGATACGATCACCGATTTGATCGGAGCGCCATCAAACTTATCTCGAAAGACTTGCGACCACTCTACATCGAACCCGCAATTGGATGGCTTCAACGGCTCGACCTTAACCCCGGCTTGACCCAACCACCCAGCCCACTCTCCATCCGAGCCGAGTTTGCGCCAACTGCCGCCGCCGAGTGCAAGGATTACGGCATCGGCTTGCACCGTCACTCCGCCATCTGGCGTGAGGAAGTGTAGAGACTTTCCAGCGTGGATTCCGGTCAATTTGTGGCGCAGGTGAAAGGTCACGCCTGAGGCGCTGAGTCTTTGAATCCACGCCCGCAAAAGCGGACTGGCTTTCATCTCTTTCGGAAAGACCCTTCCCGATGTGCCTACAAATGTTTCCACCCCCAACCCCTGTGCCCATGTGCGTAGATCGTCTGGTGTGAAACGATGGAGCCATGGTTGAACTTCGGGCTGGCGGTTGCCGTAACGGGTAATAAACTTTTCGTAGGGTTCAGAGTGGGTGAGGTTTAACCCGCTTTTGCCCGCCATCAGCAACTTGCGCCCAAGCGAAGGCATGGCATCGTACACATCCACCTGAATACCCTGCCCGCTCAAAACCTCTGCCGCCATTAAACCTGCGGGTCCGCCTCCGATGATTACTGCTTGTTTTTTCATGATTTCATTAGGTCTCTTGCATAAGGAATTTGGACTCCTGAAGTTCTACTTCAGAGAGCGTTGCCGTGCGGCGTGAAAGTGTGTTCAAGACTTTCGCAAGAAGTCTATTACAGAATGCCGCGTTGGGTATAAAAAGAAACTCTCAAATTAATGAGAGTTTCTTTTGCTTTACTTTTCCACGTTCACTACCCCGCCCAATATATTTAAATTCAACGTCCACACACTGCCGATCTGAAACTGTTGGAACTCGCCAACCGAACCCGGCGTATAGGTTTCCTGACCTTTATCTGTGCTGAAGTAAACCGTCATATTAGTGGATGCCGTACCAAGGCGCTGGTCATTAAAAAGAGTCGGCTCGGCGTAGACGGGGAATAGATCGGTACCATCCAGATCGTAAGATTGAACGGTCTTCCACTCATCCACCGTGTAACTGCAATATTGTTCAGAAACATCCCGGCATTCTTGAACAACCTCGGCGTACCCGTTGCCCTGGTCAACGGTCTTCTCTTCGCATATCTGGTTGCTTTCAGTACGGCACGAAACATTGTACGCATCTGAAGGCGGGTTGCCGCTCTCGTTGGAATAATCCACCGACTGCATCTCCTGCACCGGAACCGAGGTCTTCCAATACACATTTGAAACCGTTCCCTGCACAGAACTGGAAGGCGCTAAAAACATCACAACAACAGCAACACAGCACATCAGAAGGAATGCACCAATGCCGCCTGCGATCAACCAATTGAAAGGCTTAGCCTTGGGTTTGGAAGTTGCCGCACCCGATTGGACAGCCGCACGAACAGGAGTCGGCGCAGGCTTGGCAACGACAAGCGGTGCCCCGCAGTTTGTGCAGGTTTTGGCGCTGCCCGGGTTTTCACTCCCGCAATTGGAGCAGTTAACAACCTTCGGCGCAGCGGGAGCCGCACTCAGCGCCTGCCCCGCCTGGCGTGATTTCCCTTCTTTCAAATCTGCACCGCACTGAGAACAAGCGGATGCCGTCGCAGGGTTGCGCGTACCGCAAAATCCGCAGTGAATATCAGCGCCCGCTTTTGCCGCCGCCACCGCCTTCTCATCGGTGATGAGCTTTTCCTCTGCCGCACGTTGAAACTGAACATTCTCCGGTTGGGCTGCACCGCAATTCCCACAATTCTTTACAGGTCCGGGATTGCGGCTGTCACAGTTCGGGCAAACCCATTCCAGTTGAACAACACCTTTGCTGCTTCTCTGCATCTCTCACTCCTTGATTTGTATCTGTCGAGTTTATAACATAAGATATTTAAATAGTATGACGTTTTTTGATTTCTTCAAGGCGGGATTCAAAATCCGGCTCCTTGTACGGGGATGCATCCCCCGCCTCATTCCCTAAGGGACGGTTGGTCAGCGCATCGAAAACGGCTGCCACGCCGTTAGCGACGTTGTGCGGGTCGTAGCCGCCTTCAAGCACAAAGAGAATTTTGCCATTGCAGTATTCGCCCGCCATCTCAACCAACTTTTTGGAAATATCGTAAAACCCGCGTGTAGAAAGTCCCAGCGACGTGATCGGGTCATTCCAGTGCGAATCAAATCCCGCTGAAACAAGCAGCATCTCCGGCTGATAGTTCTGCACCATCGGTCTAAACACCTCATCAGCGATCCTTGCAAAAATAGCATCCCCCGCATAAGCCGGAAGCGGCACATTGACCAGACGGTTTCGGGCGTGGGGGGCATCTTCCAACCAGCCAGAGCCGGGGTAAATTCCCCATTGATGTGTGGAAATAAAACCCGCACGGTCTTCGTTCAACAAACAAGCTTGTGTGCCGTTACCGTGATGAGCATCATAGTCGATCACCATTACCCGCTGCATCCCTTTTGCAAGCAAGTCTTTTGCTGCAATGGCAATATTGCTGAAAAGACAGAACCCCATAGCCTGATCTGGTTCGGCGTGATGCCCCGGCGGGCGGACGATGGCAAAGCCATTCTGCGCATCGCCCTTCATCACCGAGCGGGCACAAGTTAAAACGCCGCCTGTGGCGAGCAGGGCATCTTCATAAGAGGTTTGCGTTACATAGGTTGGGGCGTAATCAATAATGCCCGGACCCTCAGCGCAGGCTTGCTGCAACTCACGGATCATCTGTGCCGGATGAACTTGCATCAAGTCATCTTCAGTGGCGCGAACTGCTTCCACTCGTTCTGCACCAAAAGAATTTAACATGGGTTCCAAAATATCGAGCCTGCCCGGACGTTCAGGATGGTCTGGGTATTTATGTTCGCGTGATGCAACGTAGGTGAAAATAGTGGACATGGAAGAATTATAGCCTCCTGCGAGATTTAAAAAGTTACCGCCGTCCGTCAGCATGGGGGGGGCAGGCTGATCGGTACGGCGGTGGACACCAGATACCAATAAAGGGGAGGGCAGGTGTCGTTACGGTCAATATACACCTTTTTTGTCCACTTTGCATTAAAAATGTATAAGACATAGGTACTATGCCGCACACGGTCACAAATTTCGTTTTTTTAGAAGGGGAAAGCGCAATTTGTGACCGTGGGTATTATATAAAAAAGACTCTATTTTTCCCCTTTGAAAATACTCAGCCATTCATCCACCTCCCTTGATGAAAGCGGCTTTTCTTCATTTGGTCCTGGAGGTGCGGCAAGTGCAGAACGCAAGAGAGTTCTAAATTCTTCAGCAGAAAGAAATGCCGCGTGGTTTACCCTAGCCGAGCTTTGCACTTCGCGGTCAGATGAGACCACCGTCCAATTCCTGGCGGCTTTTCCCATACTTTCCAACCGTCGGCGAATGGCGGCATCAGCGGTTGCGCCCATGCGGACGAAGTGAGCCTTTATGCTGCCAAACTTGCGTGTACCCGCCTGCCCAACCGGAGCGCCGTCAAAGTAGACTTCAACCGGCTGCCGCCGAATCCGCGCAAAGTCCTGCAAGAGGCGCACGAGTTCCAGTTCATCATCCGGTTCGTCCAACCGCAAACCAAGCTTGGGAATCAGGTTGTGTCCATCGATCAAAAAAGGCATGGCATGATTTTACTTTTGCAGGATGTGTATTGGGTTAAAAAATACAGACCTTCAATGGTGCCCGCCATTGAAGGTCTACAGGAGAATGCAAACTGGAAATGCGATTAAGCGGTTTCCAGAACTTTTGTGGTTACATCGAAAGTCGGTGGGTTTTCAAGAGTCTTCTTCACTTTGCACAATTCCGCCGAGCGGACGAGCGCCGCGTGATACTGAGCCGGGAAGGTGGGCGGCACCTGAATTTCAAGATCGATCTTATCCATCAAGCCGTTCATCGGGTTGGCATAATTGCGCTGAATGATGCGGATGCCATCGGTAGGTAAGCCGCGCTGCTGGCAAAAGCCCAGAACATAAATGCCTGCACAAGTGCCGATGGAAGCGAGAAATACTTCAAAAGGCATGGGCGCCGAATTTTCCATCGGCTGGTCGGTTGCAATCGTGTGTCCGCGGAAGTGGGCATCCACTTTTTGTCCGCCGGGGAAATCAATGATCATTTCCATGGTAGGGTGTTCCTCCAAAAATTTGTTATATGCCTATTGGATGCCCTTCTTCAAAAAAAGTTACAAACTCCAGCCGTATCCATCCGATTCGATTTTTGAAATGCACCTTAATCGCTCTAATTTCGTATAACGCAAGTGGATATGTTAAAACCATTTGCTGTTTAAAACACAATGGACACGGAGGAAACAAGAAAGATCTTCTGTGGTCAAATCTATGCCAGCGCCCTTGGTAAGGGCAAATTTCAAAATGAATTGGGAATATAATCAACTTACATTCCAAAGGAGAACAACATGAACGAGAAAAAAGCCTCAGATATCATCGTCAACCAGCAGGGGGGCGTAGTTCGCAACCTTTTAAACCAGTTCAAACTTATCCTTCGCCTTATGGGTGATCGACGGGTCAACTTTTTTGCAAAGATCATCCCCGTTGGAACGCTCATCTACCTCATTTCACCCGTCGATGCTTTTTCACTGCCCGTCATTGGTGTGGTGGATGATGCGGCGCTGATCTGGCTCGGCTCTTACATCTTTACCGAGCTTTGCCCGCCAGAAGTGGTTACAGAACATATAAAAGCGCTTGCTGGAAACATGAACGCGCAGGCAACCAACAGCGAAGATGTGGTGGATGGCGAAGCAACCGAAGTTAGAGAATAATGAAACGCCTGCCCATTCTTTTGACCTTCCTTCTTACTGTGCTTGCCTGCGGTGGGAACGGCATTCCCGCTCCGACGGTTACGCCTCTTTCTCCGTTGGGGGCTGATTCAACATCCCAGGCAGAGTCTCAACCCCAGCCTGAATCTGCTGAGAACGTGCCAACCCAGACTTCGGCTCAATCTGCCTTGCAATTCCCCGACCCCAACCAATACGAATGGAAACTGGTCATCAACGGTTTCACCCGCCCCGTCGACTTGCAATCGGCACGCGATGGCTCGGGGCGTTTGTTCATCATCGAAAAATACGGCGTTATTCGTTTGGTAAAAGATTGGCTGCCAAGCCCGCAACCCTTCCTCGATATTTCAGACCGGGTAAATGAAGGCGGCAATGAAATGGGTTTGCTCGGTTTTGCCTTTCACCCCGATTTTGAGCAGAACGGCTACTTCTACGTCAACTACACCGGCGCGGGCGGGCATACCCGCATTTCGCGTTTTACAGCCAATGGCGATACAGCCGACCCGAACAGCGAGCAGGTGTTGATGGTGATCGAACAGCCGTACGAGAACCACAACGGCGGAATGGTCGCCTTTGGTCCTGATGGGTATCTCTACCTCGGTTTGGGTGATGGCGGGCTGGCAGGCGACCCGCACAAACATGGGCAAAATACCCAAAGCCTGCTCAGTAAAATTCTGCGTATTGATGTAAACAACGGCGTCCCTTACTCAATCCCTGCCGATAACCCGTTTGGCAACGAGGTTTGGGCGTACGGTCTACGCAACCCGTGGCGTTTCTCTTTTGACCGGCTCACGGGCGATCTGTACATTGGGGATGTAGGGCAAGGCGAATGGGAAGAAGTGGACTACCTGCCCGTCGGTTCTCCCAGCGGCGCAAACTTTGGCTGGAGCGTGATGGAAGGCGGGCATGGATACGATGGTCTTTTTCAAGAGGGTATGCTGCTCCCTGTCGCTGAGTATAGCCACTCAAACCCCTACAGCGGATGTTCTGTTACCGGTGGGTATGTGTACCGTGGTTCCATGCCTGAGTGGAACGGCATCTACCTGTACGGCGACTATTGCACAGGCACGGTTTGGGGGTTGATCCTCTCCAATGGTCAGTGGCAGACCCAGGTCATGTTTGAGACGGGGCATTCCATCACATCCTTTGGTGAAGATGAAAATGGTGAGTTATATCTGGTCAGCGATACAGGCGGCGTTTATAACCTTACAAAAAAATAAAGACTTATCACATCTTAAATAGGCGGTTTGTCATTCCATCATGTGACGCCTGTCACTAGCCCGTCTGCTTGATTGCCCTTAAACTAGCACCATCGGAGTCAGGAGGCAGTTATGGCAAAGAAGGTTTGGCAAGTTGAAAAAACCAAATACTGCGAACACTTGCAGGAAGATGTAGCCATCGAAGTCGAGGTTGTATACCCGGCGGAACAACTGCCCGAGCAATCCCCCCGTGTTGTGGCAAGGCGTTGCAACAAAGCAATTGAATGCAATTGCATGGAGCACCCCGCCTGTTCACTCAGCGGAACAAATCCTGGCATTGACCCTGTTGAATAGAACAGCGAAAACTGTTCATCCAAACTCTCTCTCCTCCCTCTGAGTTGGTCTTAAGGCTACGCCGCGCACTGCGCGGCGTAAGCCGTTAAAGCGCCCTTGCGAAATTTTCGTATGCTTGTTGCGACGTTTTACCGCGCAGGCTCCGCGCTCTCTGCGTTTTATAACTTATCAGATAATGATGAAAAAAATTATTGGCGGGGTCATTCTTAACTCGCCTTACGCAAAATACTCTACTAGTACCCAAAATGCCCTTCGACTGCGATCCTCGCTCACATCGTTCCGATGTCCTTCGGGAGGGCGGCAGCCGTGCTGAGCGAAGAGCGGGATGTTCTCCCCGCTCGTAGTCGAAGCGCAGGTGCGTAAGGTGAATATTTAATTATTTTGTAATGTGCTGAAATTCACAATACGTGTATACTAGCCTTGCAAGTAAAAATTTTAGTGAATTTAAAGGCAAACCTGCCGAAAGGCAGCGACGCAAAGCCATGGGTCTACAGGTGATTTTCACCTACGATTGCCAGGTTGCCAAAGATCAACAAATCTTTGTATTCGATTTGTCTGGTATGTACTTAATACCATCTTGGACCTGGCTCAAATACCAGGTCTTTTTTGTTCTTTATAAACAAACACGATAAAGGCAAACCTGCCGAAAGGCAGCGACGCAAAGCCATGGGTCTACAGGTGATTTTCACCCACGATTGCCAGGTTACCGAATGTCATATCATGCAAATTTGTACGCTTGTTTTGCAATTTTGGCATTCACACAAATCTACTCTCAGGAGTGAATGCCATGAAAATCATTGCCCTCCCTATTATTGCCAGCGCCGTTGTGTTGGGTTCCTTGAACGTTCTTGATCCCTTCGCATTAAACAGAGAAAAAAACGCATCTGCTGAATTGGTAAACACGAATACGTATCATGTAGAAGTCAATTCATATGATACGTATGGAATGCCTGCAACAAGATCGATTGCAGATACATTACCCGCTTATGCTTTTGGAAACCCGGCGGGTTGTGCTCTCTCTGCCCCCAACCCGTTACCCTCCGAGATGCTTGCAAGGGTGCAGCAGGATTTTGGCAATGAGATCGATCTTAACGCAATGAGTGGGAATTACATTTGGAATGGACCGCTTGGAACAAAATTAAACACGACCAACGATCCCTTTGTTTATGAATTCGATATCTCAACCTACCGATACCCGCAAATGTACAAAGCCGACCGTTTGGTAAGCACTTTTCTCACCAATGGATTTGTTGTCTGGCTTCGAGACAACGGCAGCGGGTTGCATTTACTTGCCATCCCAATGACGCCTGGCGTGCTTGAATCTTCCTGGGCTGAGTACGTGACCACCTACTGGCAGATCGATGCCTACCCCCATGATGATACGATCATTCCGACACTTAAAAAACTCCCATGTCATTGGGTCGTTGATCAGGGGTATGTAAGCAACGAAACTCTTCAGGGTATGTTCGATCTCAACTGGAATATCCCTGATTACCTCTCTGTCGGTCGGCAATACCTCGCCTCTGATTGTCATACAGCCAACCAGGTATCCCGTGAAAAAGTAGGCTTTTGGGATGCCTCCTCCATGTGCGGACCGCTGGCATGGACGATTATGAAAAACGCAAATGGTTTCCCGTACCGTATTGGAGATTGGTACGCAGACTCTTCCATTTTTATCCATGCCAACCCAATATGGAATGGGCGCCCCTGGTTTGGGTTTGACCCTGAAACGTACGATGTCTTCTCAACAGATAACCCCATGACCGGTTATGATTTTGCCAACAAAGGCAACTTGTACACGGGCGATATTATTTATTCGCATTCCACCATCTACCAAAGTGAAGATGAACGTTTCGATCACATCTTCATGGTGGCAGGTGTGGATGATAACAACGCGCGCCACAGCATCACCAACATGGTGCAAAATTTCCCCGTGACCGATTGCTTCATCCGCGAAGAGATCCTGTATACTCCTGGCGATGTCACAATTGGCGTAATTAACAGTGAATGGAACGGTCACGGGTATGGGCGTACCGGCACAATGGGTTTTGAGGTTTTCCGCTGGAAATGGCAAACCTATCATCTTGAAGGAAAAGCGCGCGAATACACCGTCCGGATAGGAGAGACCATTGAATCCATCGCCTTTGATTGGAAAATCTCTCCGCAGAGTCTTGCAAGCGCCAATAACCTCTCCGCTTCAGATGCACTTCAACCCGGGCAGGTCATTCTCCTCCCGCCGCCGCCTTCCGGTTACAAATAAACTGCTCAAGAGAAAAGGCACCCACAACGGGTGCCTTTTTTATAATATCCACTTGAGATGGGAGCACTCAAAGTTTGTTGGCACAATCGGATTCCGTCGGGCTGAAGCCCTGCCTCACCTGTGCCTGCGGCACTGGCGCAGGCAGTTCATGGAAGTCGGCTAAAGCCGACTTGACACGGGAAACTCATCTACAAACTTTTAGCGCA
>Ga0172367_10009764_pt1 | contig 10477 bp, 11 predicted proteins | sample Lak10m_FD_114542 | JGI IMG/M metagenome (GOLD analysis project Ga0172367, IMG submission 114542) | Freshwater microbial communities from Kabuno Bay, South-Kivu, Congo - kab_022012_10m | ecosystem: Environmental > Aquatic > Freshwater > Lake | place: Democratic Republic of the Congo: South-Kivu...
AGAAAGTCAGTTAGAAAGTCAGTTAGAAAGTCAGTTAGAAAGTCAGTTAGAAAGTCAGTTAGAAAGTCAGTTAGAAAGTCAGCTAGAAAGTCAGTTAGAAAGTCAGTTAGAAAGTCAGTTAGAAAGTCAGTTAGAAAGTCAGTTAGAAAGTCAGTTAGAAAGTCAGTTAGAAAGTCAGCTAGAAAGTCAGTTAGAAAGTCGGTTAAGTCGGTTAGAAAGTCGGCTAGAAAGTCGGTTAGAAAGTCAGCTAAAATCCTAGATCCTGAACTTGAAAATGTAGTTAAAATTATCGAGTTATCATCGAGATGGTTCTTTACCAAAGGATTTAAAAACGAAGCTGAGCTTCGAAGAAAAGACGGTTATATGAAAAAATATGGTAAGATAGGTATCGCTCCATTGAGTAAAAGTAAAATCGATGAAATTCTCTCAATAAACAGGCAAAGTATCATAAAAGAGGCAAGGAAAGCGATCAGAAGGATGCATCGAGATAATGTTACAGACGTCTTTAAAAAGACTAGTTATTATATTCATACCATCTTTGATTTGGATTACGATACACTCAATCAACGAGATATTTTTGACGTTAAAGAGACGAAGGAGATATTTAGGTTGGTCAAGAAAGCTGGGTTGTTACCTAAATGAGACCTTTCACAAAATGACACGAATATTTTTTTCTATCTAATATAGAAAATGAACGTGTCGCCAGCTATGCTGCTCGCAGTCGTTGTCGCTGCTATGGCTGTCTATCTCTACATGAACCGCAATGAGAGGACTGGTAACGCTGTCGTCACCCAGAACATGATGCTTTTCGGAGGTGCTGTTCTCATCGCCGTCGCTATCTATTCCTACATGAAGAGAGGTCGAGAAGGTATCGCTGTTCAAGGTCTGGGCGAGACGAGAGACGTTGTTGTCGATGGTCCCAGTCGCTACACAATCGAGAGTGTCGGCCACAATCCGAACGCTACTCTCGCTAATAACATGATGTAAATCATGAGAATGAAATCTCGATAGTAACTATCAAGAAATGTTGAACTGTAGTTTGAGTCAGGTTGTCGACCAGTCCGTAAACTCGACTCTCTACACCTACGTATACAGTCGGTATTCGTGCATCTCATGGGTCTACTATGTGCACATATCTTTTGCATATGCAGTGGTTTTTACTGGTGGAGCCGCTTTGTTGACACGGGTCATTCCAAAGGCTAAAGTCCTTCACAGTCTCTTCGGTCGTCTCTATCTAGTTTCGATGTTTTGGTGTATGGGATCATCTCTTTTGATTCACAATTATGGACTTCCTTTTCCTATCATCATCTCATTTCTATACCTGTTGACAGGTATCTCAGTCGGATATCTAGCCATCTGGATACACTCTTTTCGAGGTGTGGTAACACCGGTGACGGCCTCTTTCTGGGACCGTTTCTTCTCGCTAAAGTCTCTCCACGGACTGTGTATGACCTACAGTTGGTATCAGATGCTAGGTCGGCTGGTAGTTACTAATCCAGCTAGTTGGACTGGTTGTGTCACCTATCCAGCTTACAAGTGTGGACAGTTGATTCCAGTGGCTGGTGTCGATCCAGTCTACTTTGCTGATGAGAACGTCTTCCTGATTCTAATCTCAGTACCAGCTGCTGTCCTGTTCGTAACTATCTGTAGCATCTACATCTGCTGTACCAGTCGGAAGAATGGTCTTATCGAGTCCGTGTAAAAAATGAATATGTCTTTAAGAGATAGATGTAAAGTTCAGGATGTCAACTTGTTCTCACTCTCAACGTGAAGAAAACGAAGACGGTTTTACTGTCTGTTCCGAGTGTGGTCACGTCTTTCAAGGTATGTCTTACAATGAAGACTATAGTCAAGTCTATGGAGATGGTGCCGAGAGGTCTCTTCGACTCGGTGCTAAGAATCGAGACAAGAACCCTTACGATGACTACAACATTGAGAACCATTCAGTCAAAGAAGAAGCCTATGAGATCTACAAAAAAGTGGCTTCCAGTCACTGTCGCTGCACACGCCGGAAAGGTCTCCTCGCCGCCTGTCTCTACTCAGTCTTGAGAGATCGAGGCGAGTTGACACCACCAGGTGAGATCGCAAAACTCTTCAAAGTAAAGACTAATGTGGTTCACGAGTCTCTCATTGAAGTTGACAAGATCATCCCAACTAAGATTCTAAGTAGACAAGATTACTCTCTGCTCTACGTAAAGAGCATTCTCGAAAACTTCAAAGGTCTCAAGTACATTCCGACTGAAGAGACAGTCCGAGAACTCATTGGCAGGATCTATAAGGATGACGATATGACTGGAATTCGACCTCAAAACGTCACCGCTGCTGCTATCTGCTACTGTATGGAGAGAGCTGGTTTCAAGATCAAACGGAAGAAGTTTGCCGAACGTGTAGGAATCACGGAAGCCCTCCTAGCGGCACCTATGAAACGACTTGCCGACAGAGTCTATTAAGAAGTGAATTTGTATATGTTATATACATAATAATGAAGTCGACGATTATCTACCAGGTGAACTACGCCAACGGTCAGCCTCAAGTCCGAATCTATGAGAACGGGCGTTTTGAGAAGAGGTACCGTTCCGGCGCTCTTCGAAAGGTCAGTGACTCTTATCACATGAGTTATCAATATGAACATGTTGGAAAGGTTACTGAGTACTTTGAAGACGGTAAGATCAAAGCGACCTGGACTCAAGTCAAAGCAAGTAGAATCTGGACACACAATAAGATTAATCATGAGTCTATTGACATTCACATCTCTGGACAGTATGTTGGTTACCATCACAATGGTATGTTCTCGACAATTGCAAACTACTCGAGAGATCTTCTTGAAGGTGTTAAGTCCACCTTTTACAAGCGTGGTTACAAAGAGTCAGAAGGAGTCTACAAGAGTGGGAAGAAGTGTGGTCTCCATAAGAGATGGTATCCGACTGGACAACTACAATCCGAAATCGAGTATCAAGAAGACAAGAAGTCTGGTCGTTGCATCAAGTATTATGTGACTGGACAGGTTTGGAAACGTCACTATTATTTAGACGGGAAAAAGTTTGGGCGGTGTCTGACTTACAACTTGGATGGTGAGATCATCAAGGAAATGTTGTATAGGTAATGTTCTTGTCTATAGACAGAAAGTGTATCATATTCAAAATATGATAAGGAAACGGACGAGGGATCCTTCTCAAGAGTCGGAAAATAAAATCGAGGAGATCTCACAACTAAAGGAAAAAATTAGTGGCATCTTCCGTGTCGACAAGATGATATCACAGTTGGGAACTGTGTTCCTATTCAGTGACCTCCATATAGACTACAAAGATAAGTCTTGTAACAAACATCTCACTTTTGAAAAGTGTGTTGACGAGAGTTGCAAAGACTGGTTTCCTAAAGTTCTTGACACTCTCATTAGTTCAACTCCAGATAAGGTTGATTTCTACATTGAGCTTGACATTATCAAACAAGACTCGTGGAGAGGCGATTTGTTGACTTTCAAAGACTTTATGTTGACTACAGTATGGGGTCACTTTAGAGACTGTTTCGACCCAGAATACAACGAGTTTGGAACCGAAAAGATTAAACCGAAATGTCAAAGGAAATGGCCGAATCTGAGGTACCATTATGCTGACTTTCGCATTGACACTCGTAAGAGTAAAGAGGATTCGCCGACTGATTTCTATCAAGAATTTGAACATACTTCTGGTAGTAAGACGTACACTCTAAAAGGTCCCCCAATGGTTAGATTACAGTTCATGTTAGAGATTCAGATTAGTCAACTAAAGTGGTGGGTCTCGTCCGGTCGCGACAATCCAAAGTACCGACAAGCTATCGAGATTCTCCTCGGTAACATTAGGGGGTATTTAGGGAGTGCTCAGATGATACTCCACAGCTATGAGAGTTCGGACGGTTATTATAGTAGGTTATTTGATACACCTCGGATGAAGAGACAGTTCAGAGGAATCAAGGATCCTTCGATTGAACATGAAATCAGAGAGTTCATCATTCGAGAAGCTGACTCTGTCTACAAGCTAGTCTACAACTATATAGCTGAGTTGATCGAGAATAATATAGTTCAAGTCGACAACATCGACCGGAACCTATCTGGAAAACCAGGTGGAAAACTATCTCTGATACAGGCACTGGAGAGGTTGATTCTTCATATCATTCACCTGAACTCAAAAGTTATGGACACTTATCTGTTAGCGAGAATGTTCCGAACTTTTAATCTAGAACCTCAACGTAATGTAATCATCTACGCTGGAGCTTCTCATGTCTCCACTTATATAAGGTTCCTTTCAAAGATTGGATACTACAATGAAGGTTATGGGTACCTGGACGAGAAGTCAAAAAATCAAGATGACTTCTTCTGTACTCAAGTCCCAGAAAAGTTCTTGAAGTTCTAATTCTATGTTCTAAACATGGAAGTTTTAGTGAGCTAGTGAGACGTTGAAGAGCTCACAGGTGACATTCAGAATGACCGGTTTGTCTTGTGTGTGGAGGAGTTCAAAGTTGTCGCGGTCGGTGTCGAGTTCGTTCAGAATGACCGTGTCTTTGAGGTCGTGTTTGAGCGTGTCTTCGTTAGCGGTGAGATCGTACTGTCCGCGATCGATAGCGTCTTTAACTCGACTCGAGAAGGTACTATTACAGACCGCATAGTAGACAGTATCCATACCAGTTTCAGAGACGTCAGCTGCTCGAATGTAGAGTGTGTGTCCAGAGATCATGTTTCCGACGACTGTGAGGGCTGTCTCCTGATTCTGTTTCGAGAGGATAGGAGAGGTCCTTTCGATGTAGTTGAGCATCTCCTTTGACTCTTCATAGTTGCACTTGATGAGGATTCGGACCGGTCTCGACTGTGAGTTGATGTAGAGTTTCATGTCCGCAAAGACGAGTGTGTTAGTTCCAACTACAGTGTTAGTATAGTAGATATTGACGTTCTTGTAGATACTCACTGGAACGTTGCCAGTAGTGATAGCAGAAGTATGTGTATAGACTATATCTTCAACAACCTTAGAACCGTTGTTCTTTGAGTTAGTGACTTTGAGTGTGTTTGCATGAGGTTTTCCGTTCATGAAGTTGACTCGGAGAGGAGTCATTCTCTTCTTGGGAGCGGTCTGTTCTAGTGGGTTCTTGAGGAGAGCTAACCAGTAGCGTTTGTTTTCAAAGGTCTCCTGTATGAATAGATTTCGAGCGAAAGCCTTGGATCCGAGATGTCTTCTGATTCGGTCAAAGAGCTCGTTAACGTCGCCAAAAGAGACTCCTTTCGCACAGAGATGCTGAGCCAGACCGGCAAGATAAGCATCATTGAGTGACATGTAGTTAGCATACTGGATCCAGTCTTTCTCGTACTGAAGCTGCATCTCTAAGTGCTCGTTGAGACGTGAAGTGTAATCCTGAGAGTTCTCATAGAGTTGAAGTTCTGGTGTGATCTTGACGTCGATAGTTCTACGGACCAGTTCTGACAGCTTAATGTCTAGATACCGTCTAATTTCAGACTCGGTCGGTAGACGTGTTAAAACCTGCTTTTCAAAGCACTTGACGAGAGATTGTGGTAGTGCCTTCACATCAACGTTTGTCGCGGCGATGAAGAGTGTGTTCTTAGTCAAACGTCTCATACATGAGATAAGAGTCTTCATCACGCTAGCATCTGAATGGTCGATAGTGTGAAGGTCGTCTAGAAAGATAACGTTGTAGGTTGTGTAGTCTGAGAACTTTGTCGTCTCTTTAGTGACAAAGTCAAAGAGAGCTTGAATCTGCCTCTCAGCTGAAGAGAGTGAGGTAGCTTTCAAGTCACCTCCATACGGCGTATACAGACGAATTAGGAGTGGCTGGTCACGTTCACACGACTCTCTCATCAACTGTAGAAGAGTCGCTTTGACGAGCTCAGTTTTACCAGTCTGAGCCGGACCGTGAATGAGAAGTGTTCTCACACCATCTCCATAAAGTGTGTTATAAACACGTGGTTTGATAACTGCATCTTGGAGAGACTCTTTCGCCGACTCTAAACCGACGATACTGGAGAAGGTCCGGTTGTGACTGTCGAAGAGAGATTCTGGGGTGTATGAGACCATATTGTAAGTCTCCTTCGTCATAGCCATCTTGTGAGATGAGAGTTGGTTTTTGAGTAGAATCAGCTTGGTTGAGACGTGATTGTAGAGGTTAGTATAGTCATGATCTTTGAACAGTTTCTTCGACACCTTCTCGCCGAGAGTCAGGAGCAGGTTAGCTACTAGACTGTAGTTGACGATACGAGAGTGTAGATCCTCAGTCTCATCGTTAGCTTTGTTGAGGTAGGTGTTAAATCTTTCAACGAGTTCAACACGACTGACCTTCACTTTCTTGTCTTTCTTGTCTTCTTTCTCTTTAAACTCATCTTCCTTCTCTTCAACTTTCTCTTCAGGTACTAGTGGACTCTTGACAGGGGAAACGTCCTTATCTGGCGATGCAGATCGTAGCGTATCCTCGTTCTCGACGTACTCTGATGGGATGTTGTCTAAGTCCATTTTATAGTTGGGATACATTTGTAAGTGAAAAAATCGTCTCATTAGGTGTTCATTACGTGAGTTGATGAACCTCTTTTTTCTGTCAGTGTACGCATGTTTCATCGCCAGGTATCACTGTGACAAACATGTGGTCAAGATGATTCTAGAGACCACTCAGATGCTGTACACCTGTCATCATCTCTGTAATCAGACCGACTGGAAACAGTCTCTCGAAGGCCTCAGTTTGACACCTTATCGGCCAACCCACGCCAACCATCCGACCTGCATGTGGGTCCGGAGCTCGAACAAAAACTACCAGTTTACAGTACGTGTAGGTCTCGAGCTCTGTTATGAGTATACGCGACGTTACAGTAAGGTTCACAAATGTCAAGCACATCTCAACTGGTTGTCAGCTAACATTCCAGAAAATCTCCAGCTCGTGACCAACCCGAACAGTTACTACTCAAAGCGTGGTCAACCACACGGTTGCACTCAAATACCACTGGCAATGCCAGTTGACTATCATCATCCAAATGCTGTCGTCGCTTATCGACGTTACTACCTCGGAGCCAAGACAGGTTTCGCCAAATGGGCTCACTCTGAGGTTCCTTTCTGGTATGAGAGGAAAATGAAAAAGTAGTTGTAACGTATCTAAAACATGTTCACAATGGAGGCTCACATTGAGACGGTTCTGGGTTCGCTGACGGATAAGTGCACGGCTGGCCACTACTCATGGGTGTTTGAAGGAGACACCTGTAAACTATCTGGCTATCGCTAAGGCTCGTGATGTCGGCTGTAACTACTGCAGTCGCGCCAATAAGACTCGATCTCTTCACGCTGAGTATCTGGCACTTCGAAAGCTCTCTCGTCCAGGTCGCAACCTCTCTATTGTCTCTATTCGCCTATCTGAAGCTGGAAAGTTGTGTATGAGTCGACCGTGCTCACACTGTCTTCACATGATTCGTCTAGCCGGTATCAAGTATGTGTACTACAGCACGACTGAAGGTGAGTTGGTAAAGTCTCGTCCTGACCGGATCTCCACTCATCCAAGTGGAGGTCTCCTAAGGACTATTGACAAAGCTATGGCACTAAAGAAGAAGTGAAAACATAACAATATACACTATAAATGTATATTCCTCGTACTCTCTGTCTTCTCATTCACGGACCCTACGGTGACGTAATCACCGCTGGAATTCGTAATGTGATTCGAGCGAATGAGTGCTTTGCAGTTGAGACTGTAGTTCCATCTCAACTTCTACCTCTCGTTTATACAGGTGAGAGTGACATTCTCATCTCGAATCTCAACTCTTCTCCAATCGATCCAGACACTCTCAAACGACTCGTCAACTCGCGCCTAGTTATCACACCAAAGAAACCTCTCGCAGTCACTATTTACGCTAGTCGGCTAATGGAGAGTCAAGACCGAACAGCTAGTCGAAACTATGACTACACCTGTCATACAGATACACCACTCGACAAGCTCGTGAGCAAGATCCTCTCATGATAGTCATGACTTTCGGTAACTGAAAGATATGTAAACAGCTTACATATTAAATGACAACTGTCATCTACCATTCTAGGTGTCCTGATGGGATTATGTCAGCTTGGTGTTTCCGCGAGTTTAATGATGTCGAGTTTTTTCCAGCATCCTATGGATGGGAACCACCAGATGTCACCGGAAAAGATGTCTACATTGTAGACTTTAGTTACCCACGAGAGGTTCTTGAAACTATGAAAAAACAAGCTAAAAGTCTCATTGTTCTTGATCATCATAAGACCTCAGAAGTAGCTCTCAAAGGTCTAGACTATTGTGTTTTTGATATGTCTCGGAGTGGTGCTCAGATTACATGGGATTATCTCAATCCAGAGAAACCAAGACCTCCAGTTATCGATTATGTTGGTGATCGCGATCTCTGGACCTGGACTCTACCAGAATCTAAAAATGTGAATACATACCTATCAGCGATAGTTTTTGATCCAAGACAGCCACTTGAAAAAGTCTTCGAAAGATTGAACTATCTGGTTGCTAATTGGGATCTAGGACTTATCTCTGGCAATGGAGTTATTTTGAACAATTTGACGGAATCCTATGTCGCTCAACTGGCTGTTAATACCTTCTCTGGAGACGTTAACTACACGGTTAATAACGAGGTACGAACACAGAATCTTATTGTATGTGTCTGTTCAATTCTCCAGTCAGATGTTGGAAACTACCTTGCAACGAAACATCAAAAACCTGTTCTCTTAATGTGGCTGAAAAACACTAGTCCTGAAGGTGAAGTATGGGGATGTAGCCTTCGAAACTATGATCAGTCACCTATCGATCTGTCTGAAATTGCTACTTCTTATGGTGGTGGAGGACACCGTAACGCATGTGGTTTTGGATTCACTGGTTCAATTTATAACCTAGTCAAGAATATGACTAAGATTGTTGAAGAGTAGCAAGAATAAATTCTGTTAGGTCTTAACAGAAAATAGAAACTGTCTATAGTGTATCTTTGGTAATCGATATGAAGAAAATATCCATTTACATGCATTAATGTGAAAAGTGAACTCGAATACTGTTACTTATCAGCTGAAAATCTAGAAGACTTTTCAGCTGCTCTTGAACGAGCTCGGAAAAACTACATCCCAAATAGTTTCTCACAAATCAGGAACTATGTAGAAGATCTCTATGGAGTGATATGTATTGAACTAGATACCAGATATGCAGAAGAGCTATGTAAGTTCCTCGATCCAAATGATATCGACATGGCAGATATGATGACTGACATGATTACCTGGAACTTTCCAAATTATTATCCACGCGATGACCGAGACCGTGAGAAGATGAAAATTATCAATGTCTTTGTATCATATCTTGAAAATATTCGAACATCGCAAAAAGTCAAGACTCAGCTTGAGAGGTTCCGTAGAAGCTTAAACTATGAATCAATCAAAAAACTTGGTACTCTTTGAAAGATCTGACATATATAAATGTCAGATGCTTATAATTTCGTTAGGGATCTATATTCTCAATTTGAACAAGATCCTGAGAGTCCGGAGGTGGCTAATAGAATTTTCGATGACTTGATAAGGTTTGTAAAAAGTCCTCTTCCTCAGTTATCAGACAAGAACCTACACCTACAGGCTGATGAGTTATGGTCGGAGTTGACTCTAAATATATTCAATATTATAAGGTGTACGATGGTGGATGAGTTGAAGAAAAACAAAATGATGATTGAGGAGGATCCTAGTTTCAGGAAACTCGACAAGATACGGATGTGTAGACTTCAAGTTCTCTGCAAAATCCAATATATTTATTCGAATTTATGGTCTCCAGAGATTATGAAACCTATCTTAGAGTATATCAACTCTAGAGACGGTTGCCAATAAAATGAAAAACAGATGAACTCATTTAGGAAATGAGTGATAGTCTTATGACAGGAGGACTTGAAGAAGTTCTTCAATCTGATTTCTTAAAAGGAAGAGAGTGTGTTTACGGATATCTTGATATGTACACGACATTTGATAATCAATTGAGTCGTATGCATCGTAATTTCAATATTAGGAATTTGTATCGGTGTCACGAACCAGATACTTTTTACTGTTATGAAAATCCTGTATATTGTCATAGAGATTATTCACCTGTGTATGAAGTTGTTATCAGTGGTAATATCAAACGTCATGATGATAGTAGTGTCTCTGGTGAGTTTCTTTACGTCTACGAGTGTGCACACGGAGAAGAAAATGAGTATTTGAAATCAAACAAAAACCCATGGAAGAATGGTTGTTGGTATCACCAGAGTGATGGAGAATTAAGAACACATACTGTTTGGGGATCTCTTGGCTGGTCAACTTACATATTACCACCCCATAAGATCTGGCGGTTTTATGAGAGTGAGAGTAAGAGTGAGAGTGAGAGTGAGAGTGAGAGTGAGAGTGAGAGTGAGAGTGAGAGTGAGAGTGAGAGTGAGAGTGAGAGTGAGAGTGAGAGTGAGAGTGAGAGTGAGAGTGAGAGTGAGAACAAT
>Ga0172367_10009768_pt1 | contig 10475 bp, 10 predicted proteins | sample Lak10m_FD_114542 | JGI IMG/M metagenome (GOLD analysis project Ga0172367, IMG submission 114542) | Freshwater microbial communities from Kabuno Bay, South-Kivu, Congo - kab_022012_10m | ecosystem: Environmental > Aquatic > Freshwater > Lake | place: Democratic Republic of the Congo: South-Kivu...
TGCATTGGTATGGTCTGAATAATCAATATCATGCCTGGTTCGAAAATATCCTGGCAGGTGATTTTGGAACTTCAGCCAGAGATGGTCGTTTGGTGACGGATAAATTAAAGGAAGCTATTCCCTGGACTTTATGGGTCAATGGATTAGCTATCTTTTTTGCTTATTTTTTTTCATTACCCCTGGGTATTTTAATGGCCGTGATTCCCCACAAAAGCTGGACCAGCTGGGTTAATAATATATTGCTTGCGTTATATGCTTTGCCAGCTTTCTGGGTTGCAAGTTTGCTCTTATACCAGGCTACTTTGCCGTCCTATGGTTTTTCATTTTTTAGCATAAGTGCCTGGACTTATCTGCAGCAAAATGGAGGATTTTCAGAACAACCTGTCCGGTTTTTACTTCAGGTTAGCCTTCCCGTTTTTTGTATGACCTACGGACTTGCGGCATATCTGACCAGTTATATACAGTCGTCCTTTTCAAAAGTACTTGGTGAACCATATATTATATACGCCAGGACAAAGGGTATTTCCGGGTTTCGGCTATATTTTAAGCACGTCCTTCCTAATGCATTATTACCTCAGATTGTATTTATTGCGGGCATCATTCCAGCGCTGGTAACGGGTTCAGTGGCTGTTGAGGTGATTTTTAATATGCCAGGTATGGGGCGATTACTCATCGATTCAATACATAGCCAGGATTGGCCAACCGTTTATTCTTTTGTATTACTGATTGCCGTATTGACTGCACTCGGCCTTTTGTTATCTGACTTTTTACTGGTTTTATCAGACCCAAGGATCCGTTTTTCTGCCAATAAAAATGAAGCGGTATGAGTATCAGATACTTTTTCATTGTTGTCATCTTTTTTGCCCTGTTTGGCGACTGGATAGCTAATGAAAAACCGTTTTATTGTAAATATAATGGTATAAATTACTTTCCTGTATGGGAATCACCCATGGTAAAACTAGGCTTGAAAAAGTGGCCAGCCGATTTTCAAAATGGCAACTGGCAGGATCTGAACTTCGAAAAACAAATAAAAACGCTGATTCCCTATAGTCCTGAAACGATTGACAGAAAAAACCTGGGATTAAAGGGTCCATTTGATCATCAGCAAATAAACAGTTTACATGACAGACACTGGATGGGGACAGACCGGATAGGAAGGGATGTACTTTCCGGTTGGATCAGAGGATTTCGAATGGCGTTAAGCGTGGGATTTTTATCTGTTCTGATGGCCGGTATCACAGGGATATTTTTTGGGGGTATTGCCGGATTTTACGGAAATGACCGGTTAAAATTATCCCTATTCAAGGCTATCTTTTTGGTTGGATGGATAATTGGCCTATTTTTTTGGATTTCACAGGGGCTTGCTACCCACTGGCAAAACAAGTTTATTATTTACTGGCAGTGCATCTGGCTGATGCTGGGGGTAATAGGGTATTATATTCCTTCAAGATCTTTTTCTATTGCCTTGCCCGTAGATTGGACTATCAATTTAATGGTTCAGGCTATCGACGCTATTCCTTCCTTATTTTTTTTACTTGCTTTCCTTCCTTTAATAAAAAATCCCGGAATAATTGATGTAATCATCCTGATTGCCTGTGTCAGATGGACAGGAATTGCCCGTCTGGTAAGGGCAGAATTTTTACGAATCAGAGATCTGGAATATATCCAGTCGGCAAAATTGTTGGGCATTCACTCATTTACCATTTGTTGGAAACATATATTGCCTAACGCGTTAGGTTCCTTATGGATTACTTTTGCTTACAGTTTTGCAGGTGCCATATTACTGGAGGCCTATTTAGGTTATTTAGGCATTGGGATGCCTCCCGGAACCATAAGCTGGGGAAGTCAGATGCAACAAGTGAGGGAGAGTCCTTCGGCCTGGTGGTTAGCTGTGTTTCCCGGATTAGCTATTTTCTTGTTTCTTTTCAGTTTACAGAAAATGGGGGAGAAAATGGAATCTACTGCTCCTTAAGCTTTAAGGATTCTTTAGTAATTTCATTTTTGTAGTATTTAATCTTACTGTTTTTAGGAAATAACCTGGATTGAGTCTGCTTTTTTGCAAATCCATTCTTATCAGTTTTTACTTCCTGATTCATTGCCGGGCAACCAACTTTCTTGCTGCAGGAGAGGAAAAGAATGGAAATACTCAAAAATAGGAAAAAAAAAGCGCGCTTTTTCATAATAAATTTTTATAAATAGTTGATATTTCGAAGAATATGTTATATTTGCCTTGTAAAAATAAGCAATTTTGTAATAAATACAATTTGATTTATCTAATTATATTGCTTATATTTGACATTCTATAAGTACAGGAGAAAATTAACCTTAAAAACTTTTTAAATGAACAAGGGAGATCTTATTAACAAAATTGCATCAAGTGCAAAAATCACGAAAGTACAAGCTACAGACGCATTGAACGCAGTTGTAGAAGGTATTGGAGAAGAACTTAAAGCAGGTGGAAAAGTAACATTAATTGGCTTTGGTACATTTTCTGTGTCTCACAGAGAAGCTAGGAACGGTCGTAACCCAAGAACTGGCCAAACGTTGACTATTGAAAGCAAAAATTCAGTTAAGTTCAAAGCTGGAAAAGAATTATCGGATTCTGTAAATTAATCAGTGTAAATCCGTTGTACGACAAGAAAAGGGCAATCTTGATAACAGGTTGCCCTTTTGAATTTATTATTATTATATTGATTCCTGTTATCAGGTATATAGTTTAGTAAAATGAAATTTGGAACAAAAGCCATTCACGCGGGAATTGAACCGGATCCTGCCACCGGGGCGGTTATGACCCCAATTTATCAAACTTCAACCTATGCTCAATCTGCCCCGGGCGATCATAAAGGTTACGAATATGCCAGAACAGGAAACCCAACGCGTACCGTTCTGGAAAATAATCTGGCCGCTTTAGAGAATGGTAAATATGGGATATGTTTCAGCAGCGGACTTGCAGCCATGGACACCATTATCAGATTGCTGCAACCTGGTGATGAGGTGCTCGCCTGCGATGATTTATATGGAGGCTCATATCGCTTGTTAACAAAGGTGCATGCAACATTTGGTATAAAAAGCAGGTTCGTTGGTATGAACAACCTAAGTGCTTTTGAAAAAGAAATAAGACCTGAAACCAAACTGATCTGGATTGAAACACCCACCAATCCAATGTTAAATATCGTTGATATTCAAGCTATTTGCGAGGTTGCAAGTAAAAAGGGAATATTGACCTGCGTTGATAATACCTTTGCTTCTCCGTATATTCAAAATCCACTCGATCTGGGTGCTGATTTTGTCCTTCACTCTGCTACTAAATATATTGGTGGTCACTCTGATGTTGTTCATGGAGCGATCATAACAAATAATGAGTCTTATGCGCAAAAGCTAAAATTTCTGCAAAATGCTGTTGGCGCAGTACCAGGTCCGCAAGACTGCTTCCTGTTGTTAAGAGGTATAAAAACCTTGCATATCCGTGTTGAGAGGGCCTGTCAGAATGCGGCTAAAATTGCGGATTTTTTGCGGTCGCACCAAAAAATCAAACAGGTTTTTTATCCCGGATTTATTGATCATCCGGGTCATGTTATTGCCGTTCATCAGATGAGGCATTTCGGTGGTATGGTATCTTTTAATCTATTTACCGACACCCTGGACCATGCTACTAAATTGCTTGCAAACACAAAACTTTTCACCCTGGCAGAATCATTGGGTGGTGTGGAGTCGCTGATTGGTCATCCGGCAACGATGACGCATGCTTCTATACCCAGAGAGGAAAGATTAAAAGTTGGATTAACAGATTCCTTGATTCGGTTGAGTGTTGGCATTGAAGATTTCAGTGATTTGATTGATGATTTACACAATGCTATCGACCATTTGCCTTAAGGTATAGTATTCTTTTTTTTGATACCCTTAACTTGTTGACTACTTCCTTACGCCTGATTTAATTGTAATCAGTACGTAGTTTTATGGAAAATAGTTTGGTATATGCCGTAGGGTTAACTAAAATTCATCATGTCGGACCTGTTTTAGGTCGTCAACTCATTCATTATTGCGGGTCTCCGGAGGAGGTTTTTAAATCAACCGCCAGACAATTGTTGAAAATTCCTGGATTAGGACATAGTATTGTAAGCGAAATATGCGCAAAAAAAGTATTATTGGCTGCAGAAAAGGAATTAAAGGTATGTGCTGATAATAAGATTAAGGTCCTTTATTTCAGATCTTCGCAATATCCCTCCCGCCTCGCAAATTTACCAGATAGCCCCATCGTTGTATATCAATCAGGGAAAATGGATTGGGAAGAACGGTTTATGTTGTCTGTCGTTGGCACCAGAAAACCATCTTTACATGGCTTAGAATCTTTAAATAGTTTGTTGGATGGATTAAAAAGTTACAATCCTGTCATTGTGAGCGGACTTGCCTTTGGTATTGATGCGGAAGCTCATCAGTTTTGCTTAAGAAATAACCTGCGAACCGTAGGTGTCATTGCCCATGGTTTTGGTACTATTTATCCTGCAGATCACCGTGAACTGGCTGAAAAAATAACCAGGGACGGTGCACTTATTTCTGAATATCCTTGGTCTGTAAGGGCAGAAAAGGAGTTTTTTCCTATGCGAAACAGGATTATTGCGGGTTTAACAGATGGTGTTTTAGTTGTGGAAACAGCTGAAAGAGGAGGATCAATGATAACAGCTCAGTTAGCCAATGATTATCACCGGGAAGTAATGGCTTTACCAGGCAGGATACATGACAAATGGTCACAGGGGTGTTTGAAATTGATAAAAAATCAGGAAGCCTCTCTTGTTTCTTCTTCAGAAGATATCCTGAAGATTCTGCAATGGAAGGATTTTCAGAAAAAGCAAATGATTATTCCCTTTTTAGAGCCAGAAGAAAAAAAAGTGGTAGATTTATATGTTGATACAAAACCGATTTCCCTGGAATTTATGTTATCCAACATGGACATTTCCAGTGGATTATTGACTCAGCTGCTGCTGGATATGGAATTCAAAGGTCTGATAAGGGAATTGCCGGGCAAAAGGTATCAAAAATTAATTTAGCCGCGATGAATGTATATAAAACATTTTTTTTCACCCTCGGATTATTTATTCAGCTTCCAGGTTTTTCACAGGATTTATCAAAACATGCCAAACCCGTAAATGTCGTCTTAATGATTGCAGATGGTGTTGGTATCAGTCAGATTTCAGGAGGACGATATCACCTTAATAAGGCAATGGCTGTTGAAAAAATGCCTTTTGCAGGATTACAAAAGACGAATTCTTTTAATAGCCTTAATTCGGATCCTGCAGCAGCCGTTACGGCCATCGCCTGTGGTGTAAAATCGTTTGACGGTGCGTTGGGATTATCGATGGATTCTGTGCCGGTATCTTCTGTTTTACAATTGGGTTCCAATAAAAAAATGAAAACAGGGATCATAACAACTGCAGCCCTGACATATACATCAGCTGCTGCCTTCTGGGCACATACAGCTGATAGTCAGGATTATGAGCTTATTGCTTCACAGCTTTTAAACGCATCCTTAGATCTGGCGATAGGTGGTGGAGAAAAATACTTTATAAATAGGCTAGACGGAGTTAATTTACTCGAACCTTTAGCTTCAAAAGGATATCAGATTAACCATATATCCAGCCATTCAGATATATTTTCTAAGGCTGATCCAGCAAAAAATTATCTGGCTTTTACTGCATCAGATGCTCCCACAGCTTTCTCAGAAGGTAGAACTTATTTACCTTTTGCCACTTCCTTTGCCCTTGATTTCCTGAACACAAAGGATAAGGAAAATCAAGGATTCTTCCTTGTCGTCAATGGTGCTCAGATTGCCTGGGGTGCAGCACAGCATAACGCTGATTATATGCTTTCCGAATATGAAGATTTTAACAAAACGATAGAAAAGGTTTTATCCTTTGCAGAAAAGGACAAAGAAACACTTGTAATTGTGACTTCCGGATATGAATTAGGGGGCTATGCGGTGAATCCTGGGTCGAAACCTGAGAAGTTGCAACATGAGTTTACAGGAAAAACGGTGACCGGAACTTTAGTTCCGGTTTTCTCCTATGGTCCCGGTGCTTCCATTTTTACCGGATTTTTTGAGAACATTGATTTCCTCCAGAAATTAAAAACCTTATTTGGCTGGCGTTAAATGTTTTTCTGCATGATAGGAAGAACGAACAAGCGGGCCACTTTCCACATAATCAAAACCTCTTTTTAAACCTTCTTCCTTGTAAAATGCAAAAATATCAGGATGTATAAATGCAGCTACGTCGAGATGCATTTTGGTTGGCTGCAGGTATTGACCGATGGTCAGCACATCACAACCATTCGAAATCAAATCGTCCATCGTTTTTAAAACTTCCTCTTTGGTTTCCCCAAGACCAACCATAATTCCCGATTTGGTTCTTTTTCCAAACGCCTTAGTTCTTTTAATTTGTTCCAGACTACGGTCATATTTTGCCTGAGGTCTTACCAAACGATACAGTCGTTGTACTGTTTCCATATTATGTGAAACAACTTCCTGTCCGGCGCTGATCATTCTTAGCAAGGCATCCCAATTGCCTTTGACATCCGGAATAAGTGTTTCTATGGTTGTTTCCGGACTGAGTAGTTTGATTTGATGAATTGTTTGATACCATACCTCGGCACCGCGGTCTGCCAGTTCATCCCTGTTAACGGAGGTAATAACAGCGTGTTTCACTTGCATTAATTTCACCGCTTCAGCAACTCTTCCCGGCTCTTCTGTATCGTATTCTGTTGGACGTCCTGTTTTTACCGCACAAAAAGAACATGATCTGGTGCAGATATTACCTAAAATCATGAAAGTAGCGGTACCCGCACCCCAACACTCACCCATATTGGGGCAACTTCCCGATTGGCAGATGGTATGTAACTTATAGGTATCTACCAATTCTCTGACCCTCTTGAATTCCGGACCGATTGGTAGTTTAACTCTAAGCCAATCTGGTTTTTTTGAGGGTCTCTCTTTGGACGAAGCCAGGGGTAATTCAACCATGAAAATGTTTTATCTTTGAATGATTATTTTCTTTTCCCAAGGCGCAAATTTACAAAAAGATTGAGAAAAATTTGTTGGTTATTGTCTAATCCATAGGTTTCATTATCTGCCAGAATAGGTACATCCCTGATATATCCGTCGGCCATAACACCAATTTCAGCCGATCGGATGAATTCGCCATAGGCGCCCCAGTCAAAATGCAGACTCCCTTTTAGGTGCAACCCAGGAATAATTCCCAGTTCGTCCAGGCCTTTGGTTAATTTATCAGCGCCGAATATATCATCCCAATTTAAAAACCGGCTTGCATTTTCCACCGTATATTTTTCACTTCGAATACTGGTAAAATTCCCGGGATTATCAGCGGTGTGCCTTAAAACGAGATAATATGGTTTCAGCAATCCTAAGGTTGCGCCGCCTTCATAACTTACACCCATGGCCAATCCCTTACGCTTTCCTTTTTCCGATAAGAACCTTTTCTCTCCAACACCGACTCTGAAAGGATAAAAATTATTTTGCTTGCCAAAGATAAATCCACGAAAAGTTCCTCGTGGTCCTGAGAGCGATATATTTTTTTGTTGCCGGGTTTCTAAAGGGTCCTTTAATTCCCCAAATTCAGCAAAATAATATTGCGATAAATTATATTTCAGAATTTTACCCATTTGATAACCAAAACTAAACCCATTGGTGTTAATTCTCAGGTTAACCCCACTTTCTTTCTGAAATAATATGCCTTTATCCTGATTATAATTATTTCTTCCCAATGATAACGTTTGCTGTGCCTGCATATTGAATGAAAAGAGCAAAGCAATCAGGGTTAAAAATAATAACCATTGATTAAAAGTCTTTCGGATTATATGTTGGTTGCTCATTGCTGCATGATTTATTTTAAGACAAATTTCACCGTGCTTAAGTTCATAACCCAGTGCGGGCATTTTTTATTAATGTTAAATATACCAAAAATATGTTAATTTACTTTCTGTAATTCATTCGCTGGTACCATGCTGAAAGTAATTATTTATAGTGAACAATCTTCAAACAGGCTTCTATATGTATTAACCTGGATATTCAGGGATTTTTGTTCGTTTCAAATGACTCATGATTTATCTGTATTGAACGCTCATGATGGTCCTGGCATCTGCTATGGTAAAATTAATAGCCAGACAAAAGCTATTCAAATACCTGACAGTGGCTATTTATGGACGCCAGAAGTAGCATCTGTATTACCCGAATCAGCAATGGTCCATTTTCCAATAACTCATTTGGAGACTGATATTTTTTCCTTTATCTTTTTCTCCCTGTCAAGAGCAGAAGAGTATGGAATGGAGGATCGGGACACCTTTGGTCGATTTAAAGCTGAAAATAGTCTGGCTTATAAAAATGGTTTTCTGAAGTTGCCTTATGCAGATCTTGTAAAAGCTGAATTATTTGAAAGCATCAGCAAAAAATGGCCTGCATTCCAGGTTCCGTTGCCAGTTTATAACAGGCAAATTACCTACGATATCGATGTCGCCTGGGCTTATTTGCATCGTTCTTTTTTCAGACACACTTATGGTGTTATCAGAGATATTTTGCATGGAAATTTCTTCGCTATCCGCGATAGGTGGCAAGTTTTAAATCATTTGAAAGAAGATCCTTTTTTTACATTCAGTCGCATTTTAAAAATACATGCCGAATTAGAAGATTCTCCGGTCTTTTTTTGTTTGATGGGCAATAAATCAAAGATTGACCGGGCAGTGGGGGTACATTCTGGGGCATTTAAGCAATTAATTCGCGATTTGGCAAGTAAATATATCATTGGTTTACATCCATCTTTGAAAAGTGGGTCAAATATAAAGGAGCTGAAAAGGGAATATACCCTGTTATGTACCTATGCAGAAAAGGAAATTATTCATTCCAGACAACATTATCTGCTTATCAATTTGCCAGGCACCTATCAAAACTTAATCGACATAGGGGTAAAAAACGATTATTCAATGGGCTATGCAAGCGAATGTGGATTTAGGGCAGGGACCTGTTTCCCCTTTCTCTGGTTTGATATAGAAAAGGATATTTGCACTGAACTGACGGTTCACCCCTTTCAGGCAATGGATGTCACGTTTTGGGTTTACGGACAAAATACTGAAGAAAAAATTTTATCAGCACTTAAAGATATCGAAAATCAGTGCAGAGCTGTCGGCGGCACATTTACCTTTATAGCCCATAATAGTTCATTTTCCGGACCTGGAACCTGGGAAAAATGGGAAGATATCTATGTTAAATTTTTAAATGACGAAAATATATGATCACTATATTTCATGAAACGCCCTCTATTGCAGGTAATTATCTGGCTGAATTAAGAGATATTTCCATTCAGAAAAACAAGGTCTTATTTCGTCGAAATCTGCAACGATTAGGGATTTTTATGGCTCACGAAATCAGTAAGCACTTAACTTTTGGTGTAAAGCAGGTTCAAACACCACTTGGTGTTGCTGCATGCAATACCGTAATTACGCCTGTTGTATTGGGTACCATTTTAAGAGCAGGTTTACCCATGCATCAGGGATTTCTGGAAGTTTTTGACGATGCAGAGAATGCTTTTCTCACCGCCTACAGGAAACATCACCGAAGTGGAAAATTTGAAATTGAGATGGAATATATTTCCTGTCCGGATCTTTCAGATAAATGCCTGATTCTCATCGATCCCATGTTGGCTACTGGTGCTTCAATAATTAAAGCAGTCGATCACCTAATAACTTACGGGACACCATCTGCCTTACATATTGTCTCAGCAATAGCTTCCAGAGAGGGCCTGGATCTGGTGCTCAAAAAACTGCCTCAGGCTCACCTTTGGATAGGGGATGTAGATGAAGAGCTTACGGCAAAATCTTATATAGTTCCGGGATTGGGTGATGCCGGTGACTTAAGTTTTGGCGAAAAATGCCAGGATTAATTAAAAAATGAAACATATCAGCAAATGAGGTATCTGATTACAATGTTTTTCATGTTGGTATTTAAAACTGCCATTTTTGCTCAGACAGGAAATCGGGAGATTAAAAACGGGTATTTTTCCAATATGAATGATCCGTTATTTTCTCTTGAATTGAACGGAAAAGAGATATATGCCAATGATTTTATATTTAACTCAAAGGATGAAGCTTCTTTACATCATTTGAAATGGTCAATCATGGAACGTAAAGATTCTAATGATTTTACTATCCTTAAAATCGTTTTTAAAAATACAGGCAAGGATACGCTTCGGGTCGAAAATTTGATTCCTTTAGGCAGAAAAAATGGAAATGTTTACATCACTGGGTTAGGAAACCACAGACTTTCCCGTGCTCATTTGTTTCTGCCAGGCAATAAACCAGTAAATGTAATTTTGCCTGATAATGCCTGGGAATCTGGTTTTGTAGCAACTACACCCAACCAGAGACAAACGAAATTTACGGGACTGAGCAGGAGGATAAGCTGGCAAAACGCTCAA
>Ga0172367_10009771_pt1 | contig 10473 bp, 7 predicted proteins | sample Lak10m_FD_114542 | JGI IMG/M metagenome (GOLD analysis project Ga0172367, IMG submission 114542) | Freshwater microbial communities from Kabuno Bay, South-Kivu, Congo - kab_022012_10m | ecosystem: Environmental > Aquatic > Freshwater > Lake | place: Democratic Republic of the Congo: South-Kivu...
CACCGTGCTCGGCACGAGGAAGCTGAACCAGCGTTTCATCGGATGGGCGAAGCCTTCGGAGCGGTGTTTCGCCACGAGCTTGCCGTCGAGGCTCAGGCGCAGTTCGTCGCCCTCGGTCACGAGAGCAAGTTCGTGCCAATCGGTGTCGGCCTTCAACGGCACGGCAACTTGCTTGGTCTTCAGGAGCGCATCGAGGTCCGACGAGAGCGGCTGTTTGCGGTCGAGGAAAACCTGCCGCCGCTTTCGGAGGTCGCCATCCGAAATCCCGGTCTTGTTGTCGATGAGCTTGATGCTCGTCCGATAGAGATGCGCGTAGGCGAGGTGACCGGCGTGAACGTTTTTCAGTTCGCGATCCACGAAGCCCACGGTGAGCGACTCGTCCTTGTTCAATCCCGGAAAGCGAAAGCGCACCATGACGCCACCGTCAGCAAAACCGGCGTCGTGATGAATGTGCGCTCCGTGTCCGGCCTCCTTGGACGCGCTGTTGACCTTGAGAATGCCACCGTCGAGATCGGCCATCTTGAGGTGCGGGACGCGATCCGCCGTGGCGCTGTTCCAGCCGTTGCCAATGGCCTTGGCACCGTTGCCGGTTTCCTCCCGTTCGAAGGCGTCGTGAAACAGGAGCGTGCCTTTCGTGCGCAACCACGCGGCGTCATCCCGCGACGCGGTCTGACACCACGCAACGGGAAGAAGCGCCAGCACGCCAGCCAGGAAAGCGATACGAATGGATTTCACGGCGGCGAGGTTACGCGACCATTCACCGGCTGCCGAGCGGCTTGTTGAGCCAAGGCTTCAGGCCCGCAGCTAAGACCTCATAGCCCTGCGGCACGAGGTGCAGATGGCCGTCGGAATACAGCTCCGTTTTCAACGTGCCGTCGCGGTGCGTGAACTCCTTCCCCAGATCGACGACGCGAACCTGCGGGTCGGCATCGAGCTTGAGCGTGTCGAGCGCGGCGTTGATCTCGCGCACCCGCGCGCCGACTTCTTGGGCGGGATTGAACGCGGGCAAAATCTTCACCAGCACGATCTGCGATTGCGGGAAGCGGAGGCGGAGGTTCTCAACGCAGAGCTTAATGCCGTGCGCGGCGGCGGCGACGGGGACGCCATTGGCCTGGACCAGCGGCGCGTTGTTCACGCCGATCATGAGCACGATGACCTTGGGCGACGCGCCATCGAGCGCACCGTGGTCGAGCCGCCAGAGAATGTTCTCCATGCGGTCGCCACCGATCCCGAGGTTCACCGCTTTCTTGTCGCCGAAATGTTTCTGCCACGCGGCATTGAACGGCGCGCCGTCCCAGCCGCCACCCCAACCCTGCGTGATGCTGTCGCCAAGCAGCGCAATGTCGATGCCGTCCGGCATCGCGCGCACCTTCTCGATGCACGCGGCGTGATGCGCGATCCATTTGTTGGCTTCGGTGTCATTGCCCCAACGCGCCGCCGTCGGCGTAACGAACCACATTTCCGGCAAATGCTTCTGCGCCTCGTGGCCGGGCTTGCGGAAGTATTCGCCCTTGGCCACCCACGCGCGCTCGGCCTCCGTGAGCGGCCAGCCGGTGAGTTACGGGTCCATCCGCCCCTCGTTGTAGGGCGCGTAGGGATAGACGAGTGATTTGCCATCCGGCGTCCTCGGCGTGGGTTTCAACAATTCCGCCGCGGGCACGAAGGGAGCGAGCGGCGTAACCGGAGTTGCCGCCGACTTCGGCGCGGGCGCCGCGGGCGCACTTTTCTGCGCCGGGGCGGCGGGAGCGCTGGGCGGAGCAAACTTTGGAATCACCACGCCGCCACCGAGTCCGCGGCCACCGAGAAATTTGTCGAACCACGGCTTCAACCGTTCCGCATACACGGCGTAACCCGCGAGCGAGAGGTGGATGTTGTCGGGCGTGAACAACTCCTTCTTGATCGTGCCGTCGCCGTGGGTGAAGTCGCCCCACAGGTCGAGCACCGTCACCTTCGGATCGTTGCCGAGCTTCAACGCATCGAGCGCGAGATTGGTTTTCTTGATGTCCTCGTAGAAGCGTTCCCCGGGCGCGTGGCAGGGTAGAATCTTCGCCACGATGACCGCCGCCTGCGGAAACTTCTCGCGCACGTTCGCCACGACCATCTGCACGCCCTTGGCGGCGGCCTCGATGCCGGTCTCGGGCGTGAAGAACATGTTGTTGTTGCCGATAATTACGACGATGACCTTGGGCTGAAGGCCGTCCACGCCGCCGTGATCGAGGCGCCAGAGAACATTCTGCGCCTTGTCGCCGCCGATGCCGATGTTGATCGTGCGGTAACTCGCGAAGTGTTTCCGCCACGAGTCATTAAGCACTCCCTTGTCGAGCGGGCTGCCCCATTGCTGCGTGATGCTGTCGCCGACGAGCAGCACGTCGCACGGGCCGGGATTGGCCTTCACATGCTCGACGAGCTTCGCGTGCGTATCCAGCCAACTCGTGCCGCCCCAGAATCCCGCGCTCGGGACCTGCGGCCACAAGTGCGGCAGATGCTTGCCCGCAGCCTGACCCGGACGCCGCTCGTATTCGGCCTTCAACACGTAAGTGCGCTCCTCCGGCGTGAGCGGCCAGCCGGTCTTCTGCGGCTCGGCGGTGACGTGCGGGTAGTCGAGCGCGTGCGCGGCGGTGATGAGGAACCACAGCTGCTGGATGAGCACAGAGTGGAGGCGAAGTCTGATGGGCAGGATGGGAGTCATGGAGTGGCGATGTGGTGAAGAGGGCTACCGTTTTGAACGCTCCTGGCGCAGCAATGCGGTCACTTCCTTCGCCCGCTTTGGAATGGCATCCCTGATCCAGAAGTTGATCTGCCAGTTCCCGGCCACTTTCGGTTCCCACTCTTTCAGGGCAGGCTCCAGCAGTGCGACGAGCGAGTTCACCCGCTTTACGAGAGGCTCGGGGTGGAAGGCATCGGCCAATACGCGGTCTAATGCGGCGAGATACTGTTCGCGACCCGGCTTCGTTTCGATGAGCTTCTGCGCGACGAGGGGAAAAGGGCGGATGATCGCGCTGCCGCCGAAATCCACACGGTCGTTCCCCGACGGAAAGAACACGAACTTCCTGACGGTTGGGTCGAAGTAGATCCGGATGTTGTTCGCCTGCAGCGGATAGGAATCCACGGTATTCAGGATGATGGCCGCAGCGGTGAGCCGCATGAAGCGGTCGATGTCGAGCATCCCGCCGACCTTTGCGTAGCGCGCATCAAGATCGGGCTCGTTCAGCGCGGCCACGAGCGCCTTGAGATCCGAGTGTTCCTTCGGTGTGCCTGGCTTGTCCTCACCGTAGGAAAGCTCCAGCGAGGAATCGATGTCCTGCCCCGTGTCGCCTTGATAGATATGCCCGTCGGAATTGCCGAAATGTTCGCGGAGGAATCCTTTGTCGTATCCCTCCTTGAGATAGTAGAGCCCGAGCTTGCGGCCATTGAGCGTGACCACGGCATGCACGACGCGCGATGCCGGGACACCTGCGGCGCGGAATACTTCCCCGGAAAGCAGCTCGTTCATGAACCGCGGATCCTGCACCGAGTTATGCAGGATGACCTTCTCCATTCCGTGAAAGCGCTGGCCTTTCGCAAACTTGTCCATGTTCAGAAAGAGGCCGGGCTTTTCGTCCATTTTCCGCCAACTGCCCATCCCGCCTCGCAGCCGCACGCCCACATCCCTGTAAGTCTTCGCGCCATCCTCCGTCACCGACGCCTTCACATACGGCTTCTCCGTCAAGCTCATCGGACCCTTGCCCTGGCCGGCTTTGCGATCGAACCACGGGTGCGGCGTGCCCCGAAGAATCGCCAGGCTGGCCTCATCCACGGTGATGTCGAGGCGGACGATCTTGTCGGAACCGAAAAAGGCGGCGCGCGCCGTGTCGATTGATGAGGCCTTTTCGGCCCGGCTCAATGCAACGAGACCAATCAGCCAAAGAGTAAGGGTGAGCACGCGCATGTCGTTGGAATGGCGGGGCGGGCTCACACCTTGATCCCGCGCAATGGGCCGGTGCTGCTGGCGAACTTGTCGGCCTCGATGCCAAGGCCCTGCAGCAGACTGACAAAAAGATTGGCCAGCGGGGTGTTGTTCTGGGTGTCGAACGCGAGATGCCGGCCGTGCTTGAAACCGCCACCGGCGAGGATGAGCGGGAGATTCTGATTGCTATGCGAGTTCGCATTGCCGAGGCAGCTCCCATAGAGGACCTGCGTGTGGTCGAGCAGCGTGCCGCCGGTCTCGGCCACGCCGCGGAAGGCGGCCAAGAGCACCCCGAATGCGCTCAATTGCGCTTCCTCGATCTTGCGCAGTTCGGCGATCTTCGCGGGCTCGTTGCCGTGATGCGTCAAGCCATGGGTCTCACTCTTCACCCCAGGCACATGCGGCACGACGCTGAACGTGCTCAGGTTCAGCGTGACCACGCGCGTGCTGTCGGTCTGCAGCGCGAGCCGGATGAGGTCGAACATGAGCTTCGAGCGGGCGATGACCTCATTCGCATCGGCGATATCCTTCGGCGGCGGATAGTCCACCTTCGGCTTGGGGCGGTCCTCCCAGGCGATGCTGCGCTGGAGGCGGGCCTCGAGTTCGCGCACGCTCTGGAAATACTGGTCGAGCCGAGCGCGATCCTCGGGCGCGGCGGTGTTTTCGAGTCGCATCGCCTTGTCCAAAATCAGATCAAGCACGCTCCCGCCCGCCTCAATGCGCCGCAGGGTCGCGGCCTTCTCCTCCGGCGTTCCCGCGACGAACAGCCGCCGATAGAGCTTCTCCGCGCTCTTCTCCGCCGGGAGCATGACGCCCGAGCGGGAGATGGCGATGGAGTCGCCATAGTGCTCGCCCTGGCTCACGCTGAGAGCGAGGGACGGGAAGCGCGTGTCGGCGCCGATCCGCTCCGCCGCGAGCTGGTCGAGCGAGAGGCTGTTCCGGAACGTCGGCTGTCCCGGATGCGGCGCGCCGCTGAGGAAGCATTGCCCGGCGTGATGATTGCCGTCCACGCCCGGATGCGAGAGACCGCTGAACGAGGTGCAATGGGCGCGCTGCTCCGCGAGCAGGTCGAGATACGGGCTCGAGACCGCACCCGCCTGCGGAAAGAAGAACTGCGGCATCATCCCGAGAGGCACATGGATCACGAAAAGCCGCTTGAGCGGCGGCGTCTCGGCGGCCCGGCCGATGGAAGGCAGGGCGAGGCAAGCACCGGCGGCGCGGAGGAACTGGCGGCGGGCGATCATGGTTTGGCGTCCATTTTGAAATCCGTGATGACCGCGATCTGCGAGAATTCCGCCGAGCAGGCGCGCGTCGGCGCCCAGGACGAATCACCGCCGCCGTGGAAGGTCTCGAACATCAACGAATCGACCTTGATCGTGTCCAAGCTGCGCCACTCGAGATCGGTGCGGTCGATCACCTGTCGTTCGGACGGCGCGTCATCGGTCCCAATCCAGACCGCGAGACGCCCGTTGCGCTGGCCGGGATTGTTCATCGTCACCGCGAGGCGGACGCGCACATCGCGGGCGGCCGGGAAGCGGAAATCGTCAGGAAAAGCGAAGCTGTCCCCGTAATTCGAGCGCTGGTTCTTGTGATAGACATAAGCTTCGCCCCGGCCGTCAACGCGCCACATGAGCCGCACGGAGAAGCCGTTGGTGCCGTTCGCCGGGTGACCGCCCGAAACATTCTCCGGCCCGCCGCAAAGCCCGGGGAGCTTCCCCCCTTTCACCCAGTCGAACCCCTCGCTGAAACGGACGGTGTAGGCGAGCTGCGCACGATCGGATCTCGGAACGGGAAAGCGCCAGCCAACGCCGCCCTTCTCGGGACCGATCCCGCCGACGGCGTAGTTGACGATGAAACACCGACGGCCCATCCGCTCGCCGATCGCCAAGCGACCTTCCTTGACCCCATCTCCCCACTGGCATCCGGGCCAGTCGCGCTTCCATTGCTCGACGGAGCAGATGCCCGCCGGGCCCTGGGGAACGACGGCCAGCTCCGTGGCCCGGGCCGACAAGGCTACGCCCAGCAGGAACACCAGGCCGGCCCTGCCGAAAGACATCATCGATGGCGGCTTCATTCGGGTTTCGTTTCGTTGGTCGCCCGGAAAAGCAGCGGGCTCTTCGCGAGCGCATAGATCAGCGAACGCAGGCCGTGGCCGTTCGCTTCCGTGCTCGCGACAATGCGCTGAATCTCCGCGCGGTCCGCGTAGCTGACATCCGCGCCGGTCGCATAGCGCGAGAGGTGCGCGACGAATGCGCGGGCGAGACGCGCGGGGTCCAGGGCGAGAAGCTCCGAGAGTTCTGACGCGTCCTTGAATTTTCGCCCGTCGGGCAGCTCGCCGCTCGCGTCCACGGCGGGACCGAGCTTGTAGTTCACCTTCCACACGGTGCGATCCTTCTCCGGCGGCACGTCGCCTTTGCCGGTGGAGCGGTAGCGGGTGCGGTAGCCGCCGATCGGGTCGAAGGCTTCGAGCGCGAAGCCGGCGGGATCGATCTTCGCGTGGCACGCGGCGCAGCTTGCATCGTTGCGATGCTTGTCGAGCTGCTCGCGCACCGTCGTCGCGCCGCGCGTGTCAGGATCAATCGCGCCCACGCTCGGCGGCGGCGGTGGCGCAGGCTCGTTGAGCAGACGGTCCATCACCCACACCCCGCGTTTCACTGGGGAAGTCGTGGTGCCGTTGGCGGTGAGTTTCAAAATCGCCGCCTGACCGAGCAGGCCGCCGCGCGGGCTCCCGGCAGGCAACGTCACCCGGCGCAGTTCAACGCCGCTCACGCCGGCAACGCCGTAGTGCTCGGCGAGCCGCTGGTTCAGCATCGCGAAGCCGGGCCGCACAAGCGACGTGATGGGCGCATCCGTGGCGATGAGTTCGCGCAGAAAGGCGCGCGTCTCCGCGACCATGCCCTCGTGCAGCAGGAAGCGATACTCGGGATAAAGGTGCGGGTCGGGCGTGGTCTCATTCACCCGCCGCAGGTCGAGCCACTGATCGGCGAAATCGCGGATGAACCTCTCGCTGCGCGGGTCGGCCAGCAGGCGGTCCACTTCGCGATGCAACACCTCGGGCCGTTGCAGCGAACCATCGCGCGCGGCGGCGAGCAGCGCGTCGTCCGGCGGACCGTTCCACAGCCAGTAGGAAAGGCGCGAGGCCAGCGTGAAGAGCTGTGCGTTCGCCACGGGAGCCGGCTCGCGCGAGACATCGGCGGGGTGGAAGAGAAACTCCGGCGACGTGAGCACCGCGACGGAAGCGCGCCGCATCGCGTCCTCGAAACAATCCTTTGCCGCCAGCCGCTTCATCACGAGCGCGACGTAGGGCTCGACTTCATCCCCTGCGACGGGACGCCGAAACGCCTTCGGCAAGAACGCGGCCAGCAGCTTCTTCGCATCCGCCTCGGGCTGCCCGGACTGCACGGTCTCCAGCGGCGGCTTTCGCTCATTCGGTGTGAGGTCGAAATGAATGCTCGGCAGGTAGCCGCCGATGCTGCGCACTGCCTCGCGTCGCGGCGGAATCAAACCGGCATCGGCGGTGAACTTCGCGATGAGCAAGTCACCGAAGAGCCGTCGGTGACTTTCCGGCGGCCACGCAGGATTCAGCGGACCTTCGATTTCAAACCAGTCAATCGCCACGCCCGGCCCGACGTATTTCGCCGCGCGACCACCGATTTGCCCGATGCGCAGGCCCATCCAGTAGAGCGACACGGGATCGAACACGATGCTCTCGTGTGCATCGAGCCACGTGGTGAACTCATGCTCGGTCGGCTTCAGCGACGGCGCGGTGAACAGGCTCAGCAGTCGCCCGCCTTCCTGCTGCTTGCCCTCCTCGTGCGCGCGGAGCACCGCGGCCTGGTCCGCGCCACGCTCGACCTTGCCCGCGTTCCACTGGAAGCCCCACGTCGAGACGCGCAGCCGGTAGTTGCCCGCGAAAATCGGCGACACATTCATCGCCGCCTCGTAGCCCGCGAGATTCGGATTCAGCAGCCCAACGGCGCTCTGGCTCTTCGCGATTTGGTTTTGCTGATACAGCTTCCGGCGTTCCGGCAGATCGGCCTCGGCGTCCTTCGCGGCGATGTAGCCCTTCACGTTTTCAAATCCACCGCGCGGCGGAAATGCCGGGTCCGGCTGGCCATCCTTCAAGAGCACGAACTGCCCGCCGGTCAGGTTGAACTCGAACTTGAACAAGCCCGCCGGATAGATGCGCCGCTGGAACACCGGCGGCGGCGTGCTGCGCGTGGCAATCGCCGCATCGAGCGCGCGCTCCACGGCCTCGGCATACGCCGCCAGATGCGCGGGCGAAACATCCAGCCCACTAGCCACCTTGTCGTAACCGCCGACCGTGCCATCCGGCGGGAGCAACGCCTGCACGTCGAGCCGCGGCAACGCGAGCAGGTCAATGAGCGTGTTCTCAAACTCCACGCGCGTCATCCGCCGCATCCGCACGCGACCTTCCTTCGCGATGCGCGCCGTGTCCACCGCAGTAAGTTTCGCGTCGATATCCGCGAGCAATGCACGCGTCTCGTCCGCCGGTGGACGCGCCTTTTTCTTCGGCGGCATCTCGCCGCTGGCGACGCGGTCATGCACCTTCACCCACGTCGCGAAGTTCACGCTGTCCTCGGGCTTCAGCGTGAGCGCCGTCAAATCGAACCCGCCCTTCTTCGTCTCCGCATCGTGGCAATCGGTGCAATGCCGCGCGAAGAATTCCGCCGGCGCGGCGACGGCAGCAAATCCGCTCGCAAGCATTGCCGCGCATGTGATGAAGAATCCGAGGCGCAACATGGCAGGGTCAGCGTTTCACCACGCGCACCGGAAGATTTGGCTGCGTCCGGAGCGTGAGCTGCACGTCATCGACGAACAGTTGCGGCGGCATCGGCACGCGCAGATTTGGACGCGCGCTGATCTGCACCACGGCGAAGTCGGCCTCGCTGGAGACGAGCGATTTCGCGGTCAGTTGCCGCCACGCATCGCTGTTCCCGCCCAGCGTGGTCGCCTCGGCCGAACCGCTGGCGATGGCTGCGGGAATGTTGCCCGGCCACGCCTGATGCACGTTCGCGGCGTCGCCCTTGAAGAGGTAAATCTGGCAGAAGAACGTCACCGAAGGCTTCGTGTTCGCAGGGCGCGCATCGAGGAAACTCGCCGACAATTCCAGCAGCGAGTCGCCCTCCGCGCCGAGGTTCGCGCGGAGCGGACGCAGATCCACGAGCTGGAAAACATCGCACGCCAGCGCGCGGCCATCGGTTGCGTTCGCATCGCCTTCCGCCTTCACGAAGCGCAGCATGCGCCGGCCTTCCCGCGCCTTCACGCCGTCCGTGACGACCACTTCCGCCGCATCGCCGCTCCACGCGCCCGTCTGTTTCGGGAAACCCGCGCCGACCAGATCATTCTCAAAGCCGCCATCCACCAGCGCAAACAACCGCTCCGCCGTGGCCACCGCCCGTGGCGAAGTCACCGCCCACGCGACCGTCGCGCAACACAACCCGATCGCGATGCCCGCCGCCGCCGCGGTGAGCGGACGCCAAACGAGCCAAGAGAACCATTGCGGCGCAACGCTCGCGTGCCCGCTCGAACTGCACGCCGCGGGCGCAGTGGTTTCCCCGGCTAGGGCCGTCGCCTCGTGGCGCAGTGCCGCGTCCACGTTGCAACGTCGCCGGAACTCTTCGCGGGCTTCGCGGTGCGCAGCGAGCGCGGCTTCAAGTTCCCGGGATTCGTCGTTGGAGAGTTCGCCGAGCAGATGGCGGTCAATCAGTTCGCGCCAGCGCGCGGGGATGGAGTCAGGTCCGTTCATGACAGGGGTTCCTTGGCGAGCCGGGTTTCCACGCACAGCAGCAGCTTCTCGCGGAGCCGGCCCAGCAGTTTGTAGAGGCTGTTCACCGAGCGGCCGGTTTGCTCCGCCAGACGAGTCACGCGGCCTTCACCGGCATAGGGCGCGAGGACGAGTTCGCGGTGATGCGGCGCAAGCTCCGCCAAACAGGCGCGCAAGGCCGCGCGTTCGCGTTCCCACTGCACCTCCGGCACCTCCGCCGCCTCGCGGGCGAGCAGTTCGAGCACTTCATCACCAAACACGTGGCGGTCACGCGCGTGCTCGCGCCGCAGCCGCAGCGCCTCAAAGCGCACGATGACCTTGGCCCACGGGAGAAAGCCGTCCGCTGCTTCCAACTGACCCAGCTTTCGCCACATCACCACGCTGGCCTCCTGCATGACTTCGTCCACCGCCTCCCACGACGGCAGCAACACGCGGGCAAACGCGCGCAACGCCTCCTCGTGCTTCACGAACAGGCGCAGGAAATCCGCTTCATTGGGCGGGTTTGTTCCGGGCGCGGGCATGGCCATAACTTAACCCATACTCCCGGGCTCCGGCCATCCTGCCGAAATTCGTTCAACTATCCTCGCGGCTGGTCGCGGCTGCGTCACTGCACTCGCCAAATCTTCACGTCATCAATCCACACCGTGCTCGGCACGAGGAAGCTGAACCAGCGTTTCATCGGATGGGCGAAGCCTTCGGAGCGGTGTTTCGCCACGAGCTTGCCGTCGAGGCTCAGGCG
>Ga0172367_10009775_pt1 | contig 10471 bp, 8 predicted proteins | sample Lak10m_FD_114542 | JGI IMG/M metagenome (GOLD analysis project Ga0172367, IMG submission 114542) | Freshwater microbial communities from Kabuno Bay, South-Kivu, Congo - kab_022012_10m | ecosystem: Environmental > Aquatic > Freshwater > Lake | place: Democratic Republic of the Congo: South-Kivu...
ACAAGAAAGATCGACAAGAGCGGATTATAATCCACCAAAGCCTTAAGTACGGCCCATTTGCTAATAAGCATCCCGAAGGGCGCTAAGAACATGCCGGCCATGCCGATTTGCAACATAATGGATAATTTGGGCATCGTGATAATGAGCCCTGACATATCTTCCACATTGCGGCTATGGATCTTGTGCTCTACCACGCCAACGCACAAAAAGAGCAAGCATTTCGCGACCGCATGAAAAATAATGAGCAAGACTGCTGCCCATGCGGCCTCATAGGTCCCGATGCCGGCGCACATGATAATAAGGCCAAGATTGGCGATGGTCGAATAAGCCAATATCTTCTTTGCATCACTCTGCGTGATCGCGATGATCGAGGTCAACAAGAATGTCGTAGCGCCGATAAGCGCGATGCCCAACCCAACCATGGTATTCTCAAGGACGCCGGCAAAACGTACCACAAGATACACGCCAGCCTTCACCATCGTGCTAGAGTGTAACAGCGCAGATACGGGTGTAGGCGCGACCATAGCACCCAAAAGCCAAGAGGAAAAAGGCATCTGGGCGGATTTGATGATACCCGCAAAACAAAGGAAGGCAACGGGCAACAATACGGACGTCTTATGCATGAACATAAGCTTATCCATTTCAACCGTCTGAGCTGAAAAATAAAGCATGACAATGCCAGCCGCAAAAAATAAACCTCCGAGCAAATTGTAGATCAACGCCCGAAAAGCATTATCCTGGGATTCCGGGGTTTGTTTATAGCCGATCAAAATGAACGAGCAGATCGTCGTGATCTCCCAAAAGAAATACAACCACAGAAGATTGTTAGAAAGAACAATGCCGAACATGGCTGAAAGAAAAACGAACAAAACGAAGAAAAAAAGCGGCCGGCGGTCAGCGCATTCTTTGCGATGATGCTTGTGGAAAGAATCCATATACCCTAACGCATAAACAGCGATCAAGCTTCCAATAACGCCGATGATCAGCGTCATGATAACGGAAAACGTATCAATAAAGATCGTATGCTCGACGTGTAAGGCGTGGCCAAAGCGCCATTCAAAAACTACCATCAACAACGCTTGTATCGCCACCAGAACAGACGCGATATAACGCTTGGTGCGAATGCCCACATAAAAAATATACGCCGCCAACGCTAGCTCTACCGCAAGCATCGCTATGGCTACCCAGGGAGCTTCGAGGTTCAAGCGGATAATGTTCTGCTGAGCGTTCAGAGCCAGAAGGCCTAAAGAACCAGCAGCGATAAGAACGGAAGACCCCACAACGGTAAAAATACGCGTTCTTGCGCCCTGGAACACCAAAAGCGCAAAAGCTGTCGCTAGAGGAAAAACGATCAGAAAGATTGTAAGAAAAGAACTCATCGTGACCCTAAAGAATAAAAATTTCTATATTTTTAAAGCGCTATTATATCGATAATCGCATATTCCCGCAAGAACTTTCCCTTTCGCCGCGCCTTGCCCTATCTTGGCCGAGGGATCGTCAACGCCTGCCCGACAAAAATTGTTGTATCGCTGAGGCCATTCAACTTCATCAAACGTTCCACGCTCGTACCAAAACGGCGCGCCAGGTCAAATAGCGTATCGCTGCGCCTCACGGTATAGATAGTAAAACTTTTTGACGCGGCATTGCCACTACGCCGCTTCGCGGTGGCGCGGCTTCTTTCCGTATTCAAGACCTTCTTCGCGTAATTAATCGGAATGGCAAAGTTGATATTCTGGCCGTTAATATTTGTTCCCACGGCGATCCCGACAACCTCGCCGCGAAGATTGAATAAAGGGCATCCGCTAGAACCTGCGGAAACAGGGGCTGTGATCTGCAGCACTTTGGAGCCCTTGCCGGCATCGCGGACGGAGCTTACCAGCCCATCAGAAACAGTGCTTTCCAGACCCAAAGGATTACCGATCGCGACAACACGCTCACCAGCTTTGACGCGATCGCTGTCCCCTAGCAAGACCGGATCAAAAACTCCTTTTTGTATCTTTAAAACCGCAATATCTTTTTTGGCATCAGCCGTCACGAACAAAACATTTTCATACTTCTCGTTGTTCTTTAGTTTTATGCCTATGCTGATCGCCTGCTGTATAACATGATAATTGGTTACGACAAAGCCGTCCGCCGAAACAATAAACCCGCTGCCAAAACTTGTCCCTTGCGACGTTAAGGCACCGACGAGCACAATGGAATCAATATTTCTTTGAACGATCTCTTCAACAGAAAGCGTCGGCAAAACAGCTTCCGCTTCTTGCAAAGAAACACTAAAAGCAGCAACAAGAATGATCAGAGAAAATATTTTCCGCACGCTCTACCTCGCGCTAAACTGTCTTATTAAATGTTCTTTCTTCAGCCGCCGTAACGCTTTTTTGATCAAAGGCCTATTTTCCGCATTCTGTGACTGTAGCAAAGCGCGATGCATCGCGCGCTCTTCGTGACTTTTAGGCGTAAAAACATGCTCGCCAGTCAAAGGATGCCTGCCGGTGTGATAAATACAGCTGGACACGGTCATCGGCAAAGGCAAAAAGTCCTGGATCTGTTCTGGGCGAATACGTCGCGATAAAAGCTTTGTCGCGCACGATAGCGCGTTTTCCAGGCGGCTTCCGGGATGCGCACTAATAAAATAATTAACCAAATATGTCTTTTTCTTAAGCTGCCTATTGATGCGCTCAAACTCTTTAACAAAATCTTCATATTTCTTATACGATGGTTTATTCATCACAGCCAAGACTTCATCGTCGGTATGCTCGGGGGCTACCTTCATCTGTCCGCTAATGTGATACGCGCATAGCTGCCGCAAATATTCTTTCGCTTCGGGCTCCAAGAGCAGATCATAGCGCAAACCGCTGCTGACAAACACATGCTTCACTCTTGGGATCTGACGAATGGCATTATACAGATCAAGTGTTTTGGCATAAGGGATCTGCAAGGACGGGCACTTCGAGGGCATCAGGCATTGTCTTTTTGCGCAAGGGCCCTGTGCTTTCTGCTTGACACATTGAGCCCCGTACAAATTTGCCGTTGGGCCGCCAATATCACTGATCGTTCCCCGGAATTCTGGGTCACGCGCGAGCATCTGGGCTTCCTTAAGGATCGATTCCCTGCTGCGGCTTTGCACAATACGCCCCTGATGCATCGTCAGGCCGCAAAAACTACATTCCCCCGGACAACCGCGCACAGCCACGATCGACCAACGCACGGTTTCAAATCCAAGAACGCCACCGAAAGCATTATAAAAGGGATGTATTTTCCGTTGATACGGTAAGGCATAGCTGGCATCCAACTCTTCGGTGCTCAGCGGCAAGGCCGGCGGCAGCTGCAAAACATATTGATCGGCGTGTGCCTGCGCCATTGGTTTTGCCGTAAAAGGATTCATCTGCTCATACGCTAAACGAAAAGCCTGGTTGAAAGCTTGCGGATCCTGGCAGACTTCTTCAAAAGAAGGGAGCCTCAGAGTTTCCGACGGGACATCTTCTTTCTTAACGCGGACAACAGTCCCGCGGACATCGCGAATGGAGCCAACAGCTTCTTGATGATCAAGCCGGTCAACGATCTCAACGATCTGCCGCTCTCCCATGCCGTAGATCAGCACATCTGCTTTGGCATCCAGCAAGAGCGACCGACGTATCGCGTCATCCCAATAATCATAATGCGCCAAGCGCCGCATGCTCGCTTCAATGCCGCCGATGAGGATCGGCAAGTTTTTAAATGCGGCCCTCAATCGATTGACATAAACAATGGTCGCGCGGTCAGGCCGTGATCCTTGATACCCTTTTTCACCTCTTAAGTTTGAGCGGCGTCGTTTATTGGCCGTATAGTTAGCGATCATGGAATCAACATTGCCGGCGGCAACACAAGCACAAAGACGCGGCCGGCCAAGACGCGTAAAATCTTCTAGGCTGTCTCCATTCGGCTGAGCAATAATACCAACCTTATAACCTCGAGCCTCTAGAAGGCGCCCGATCACGGCTGTACCATAAGCCGGATGATCGACATAAGGGTCCCCGCTGATGATCAAGACATCAATGGCCTGCCAGCCTTTTTCTTGAACCTCGCCAGGAAACATCGGAAGGAAGGGAAAATTTTTTATCATAATCGAATCTTAACACGCTTGTTGAGCGGTGTCTACAGCGTGGGATAAAGAACTTTTTTATCAAAAAGAATCATCCCCTTGCTCAGCAATACACAGAACAAGGGGATAAGCTTGATAAGTAACTGTTGTTTTATTTTAAAGCCGCAGCGAGTTTAGAGCATTCTTCGGTCATAGCCTTGGGCAAACGGCTACCAAATTGGCCAAAAAACTTTTCAATATCCTTGGCTTCTTCTTGCCAACCCGCGTTATCAATGGCAAAAAGTTGTTCCATTTTGTCTTGCGGAATATGCAGCCCTGTCATATCCAGATCCTTGATTTCCGGCAAAAGGCCAATGGGTGTTTTGCGAGCGCCCACACGATTGTTCACGCGATCGATCATCCACTTGAGAGCGCGGATATTCTCACCAAACCCAGGCCAGATATAATCTCCTTTATCATCGACCCTAAACCAATTCACAGCAAAGATCTTTGGCGGATGTTTCAGGCGTTTACCGATTTTCAGCCAATGCCCTAAATAATCACCCATGTTATAACCACAAAACGGAAGCATGGCCATCGGGTCGCGACGCAACGCCCCAACCTGCCCAGCAGCGGCAGCGGTTGTTTCTGATCCTGTACGCGCCCCCAAGAAAACGCCGTGCTGCCAATCAAACGCTTCGGCTATTAGCGGCACGCGCTGTGTGCGTCGGCCACCCAAAATGATCGCGGAGATCGGAACACCTTTAGGATTGTCGATCTCCTTGGATAAGGTCGGACAATTACCAATCGAAACAGTAAATCGTGAATTAGGATGCGCCGCCTTTGTTCCAGACGCCTTGGTCCAAGGCTTTCCCTGCCAGTCAATCAGCTTCTCGGGAACAGGGCCATCCACACCTTCCCACCACGGCTCATTTGTTTCAGGATTGATCGCAGTATTTGTAAAAAGGGTCGGATAAAATTTATTGGCACGTAACGTACGCATCATGTTCGGATTTGTCTGAACAGACGTTCCCGGGACTACGCCAAAAAAACCAGCCTCAGGATTGATCGCATACAAGCGGCCGTCCTTGCCAACATTAAGCCAAGCAATATCATCTCCCAGGGTCCACACTTTATAACCCGGCAACGTCGCCTGAAGCATAGCTAAATTTGTTTTTCCGCAGGCTGAAGGTAGCGCGGCCGTAACATAGGTGACATGGCCTTGAGGATCCTCAATACCGAGAATGACCATGTGTTCTGCGAGCCATCCTTCGCGGTAACCTTGACAAGCCGCGATACGCAAAGAAAAACATTTCTTTCCCAGAAGCGCGTTTCCCCCGTAGCCAGACCCAATGCTCCAGACAAAATTTTCTTCCGGAAAATGCATCACGAACCGTTTGTTCACATCAAAATCGCCAACCGAATGAAGCCCGCGCACAAAATCTTTTTTCTTGCCGATCTTCTGAATGACCTTTTTGGTCATACGCGTCATAATACGCATGCTCACGGCGACATACGAAATATCTGTCAGCTGGACACACGCCTTGGCGTAGGGCGAGTCTGGATGGCCCATCATATAGGGAAGAACGTACATCGTACGCCCTTTCATGCAGCCATCAGAAAGCTTTGTCATCAAGGATTTCGCTTCGGCCGGAGGCATCCAGTTATTGTTCGGCCCGGCTGTTTCTTTTTCTTTATGGCAAACAAAGGTCAAGTGTTCCGTGCGCGCCACATCCGTCGGATGGCTTCGATGAAAATAGGCGTCCGGCCACGTATTAGGATTGAGCGGCTGAAAGACAGGATTCCCTTCGATCTTCTCTTCCTGCATGCCGATCTGCATCAGCGTGCGCGCTTCTTCTTCCGAGCCATCGCACCAATAGATCTTGTCTGGTTTTGTTAAGCGGGCTTGTTCTTCGACCCATTTTTCTAGGGGAGTGGACATCCTTCTTATCTCCTTTTAAATATGATTTAATTTACCACTTACGGGAACGCCAAAGAATGACAATAACGCTTACCGATAGACCGGCGAGACCGGCGATAAACCAAAATGGCGCTATACTGCCTTCTTGCGGGACTGGCAAAGCGACGTTCATAGAAAAAATGCTAACGATCAAGGTCGGCATCATAATACAGATCGAAAGGATCGTTAATGTTTTCATGCGAATATTGATATTGTTGCTCACCATGGAAGCCCAGGCATCCATCAGGTTGGAAATGACCTGCAGATACGTATTAGCCTCTTCAAAACACTGCGCAGTCTCGATCGTGATATCTTCGATAAACTCACTGTCTTCCTGAGAAAGCCCTAATTTTGGCGCATTGACCTTAATTCTTTCAACTACTTTGTTATTAGAGCTGATGGCTTTAAGATAATAGACAAGGCTTTTCTCGAGGTTAAACATGTTGATCAAGTCTTTATTGTTCAGCGCATGATTGATCTCCATCTCAAGCTCATTAGAGATCTTATGAATAATGTTCAAATGGCCTTCAAAATGCTGCATCGAACGAAAAATAACTTTCAAAAAGACGTCTAAGGTAGAGCGCAATTTTTGGAAAGGCCGCCCATCAAACAACACGGCATCCTCTCCCAGAACAACGACCAATTTATCCGCGAACAAAAAGAGCCCAAGTGATGAAACCTTGAAAAGAAAATTATCTTCTGCGGTATAACGTTTTGGGCTTTTGATGATAACAGCCGCATGATTGGCTTCGAATTCCAGACGACTCAGCTCGTCGGGGTCAAGGGCAGAATTTAGCGTATGCTCATCGATCTGCAACGTATTCACAAGAAAATTCTTCTCATCCTTGTCCGGGTTAATATAAACCTGAACAGGGCTTTCGTGAACGCCATTTTCAACAAGCTTCCCGTCTATAATGTGGTATTTCTTAAGCATAGGCTTTATTTTTTCCGATTGATTATAGTCTAATGCCTGTGCCTGTCAAGACAAGAAAAAAGTAGATTATTTTCGGAAGTCGAATGAGGAGCTTGCTCGAAAAGGAAGGGGCCAGTATCGGCATGCTACGTGCGCATTTTCCGTTATTTTTATTTCAGTTTCAGCGCCAAAAGTGACAAGGCCATGCCAAATACCTTTACGGACAACAACGGGCCGGTCAAGCAAAAAACATTGGACATCCTTAACATCCTTTGTCCTTGATGCAAAGAACAATGCCCTGCCTTTCAGGGGTTCGAATGTTTCATCAGAAAAGGGATGGCTTTCAAGCCGCCCAATGGAGCGATCGCGCAGCACAAGATAAGCTACGCGCCAGCCTACCTTTGCTTTTTCACAGTGGACGATCCGCCAAAGGTTGCGAACTTTTCCCTTTTTCATCTTGCAGGGATAATGAATGATCTTGCCGTAGGCCTTGAAATTTTGCGGTGTGATCTTCTGATAGGCTTTCATGTTTTACCCTAGAAAAAAGACTATGCTTCTAAAAAGAATCATAGTCTTTAACCTTTCGGATACCAACAAATTTACTTCCAAACGGTTTTTGTTAGCTTTTTCTCAACTTTTTCAACAGGAAAGATCTCTTCCGCGATCTCTTCCGGCTCGAACCACAATTTGATCTCTCGCTCGGCATCCTTTTCGTCGGCAGAGCAATGCAAAACATTTTCAAACAAACCCGTTGTCGTCAGACGGCCATATTGCCCGCGGATACTTGTGGCTTCTGCCTCCTCGGGATTTGTCGTGCCGGCCAGCTTACGGATCTTTTCGATCGCGCTTTCCCCTTGATACACGAGCGCCAAGACCCTGCGATACTCTTCGCCGTGAAGTTCTCCGCAAAGATATTTCACGACCTCTGGAAAAAATGGCTTCTCCTTAAGATGGATATAATGTTTCTCCGCAAGCTCTCGTGAAACATGTACTACCTTGGCGCCGACAATGCGCATCTTTGTTTCCGATAGGCGCGTTAAGATATTTCCCGTTAATGATTTTTTGAGCCCATCAGGCTTAACGATAACAAGTGTTTGTTGGATCATACATTCTCCTCTTTTTTAAAAGATAACGAACATGGTTAGGCGCAAACTACCGCCGTACAAAAACAACTGACAGAAAAACAGGTATATTTTAATCGCGCACAGCTTTTTTAACAAGAAAAAATGCGCCATGACCTTGCGGTGCTTTCCTTTCAAGGGTTCTGGGCGCCAACAAGAATACGAGAGGTGATCACAAAGCTGTCAATTTCATTACGATTGCTATCAATGACCCTGACCCTAAGACCGCTATCCTCAACGGACAACAAGCAAAAATGATATTCTTTGATGAACTTCTTGGAGTACGGGCTTGTCCGTGCCCGGTCCCGCAATGCTGACCCACCACCACCCGTGACAACAAAAACAGTTCCCTCAAATTCAAGCCGTTCATAGTTATGATCATGTCCCGAAAAAACAGCGCAGACACCGTATTCTTGCAGCAAAGGAAGCAAGATGCTGCGAAGCCCTTTTTCATCTTCCCTGTGGTATCCGCTGCTAAAAAGAGGATGGTGAAAAATAACGACCCGGTATTTCAGGCTCTCGTCAATTCCTTTGAGATCCTCTTCTAGCCAAAGATATTGGGGCGAGCCTTGACGCAGGTCAGAGTTGCTATCCAAAATGATAAAATGGATCCCTTCCTCTTGGACAGAATACCAGCGCGCACCATAAAGATAGGGAAAATTCTTAAAATAAAGGGGCGAATCCATCTCGTGATTGCCTAAGGCGGGATAATACGGGCCTGCGGACAAAAGAGGTTCTTCGATGCGATTGAAATCTTCCCATTGTTTGGGGTCAAGTCCATCATTCACAAGGTCGCCGACCCTAAAAACCGCCGACGGCTGATGCTCTACAATGATCTTGACTAAGCGATCGTGAACATAGGCATAAGACTGGCTATCGCCCAAAACAACAAGATCCCCTGCGCAAACCTCTGTCCGGCAAGCGAATGCCCCCAAGAAACAAATAACGAGACCGAACCTTCTCAGAAAAGAAACCAAGGATCTTTGCATAGACGAAAAGGGTCTATCTACTCTCTATCTCTGCGGCCATGAAAGAAAGGCTTCTTGCGAGCGCCAAAACCTCTTTTTTCGCCACCGAACTTCTTCTTGAAAGGACGATCCTGGCTGGACCCGCCTTCCCGCTCTCCGCCGTATTCTCTGCGAGGTCCGCCAAATCCGCGATCTTCATCGCTACGGCGCTTGTCAAAATGATGCCCAGGGCGAAAACTTCTCTCGCGAGGGCCTTCTCCTGAATCTCGCTTGTCACGATAATGGCCTTGCGGACGATCAAAAGACCGAAAAGGTCGATCAAAACGCTTCTCCCTAAAAGATCGCTCTTGAGAAGGTCTTTCTTGCAGCTGCCCGATCAGGGCATCTATTTTCTTCTCCAGATAAACCAGTTGCTGCTGCATCTTTTTAACCAAAACAACGATGTCAGTCTGCTCTTCCGGCCCGACGGATTCAACTTCTTTCTTCAACTCTTCACTCATTGTATTTTCCTTTCATTGAGCAACATACCATTAGATCGCTTTTTGGGCGCAACCCGCCTATGCCGACACTGCCAGTATAAGCTAACCCCTGAAACCGTCAAGGGTTAAAATGATCTGCCCTTAAAATTTATTTATAAAATCCTCTCAACCGTTCTCGCGTCTTTTCATCAGCCAAATACTCATCAAACGTTGTGCCGACAAGATCGATATAACCCTTCGGGGTGATCTCCACGATACGGTTGGCCACGGTCTGAACGAGCTCATGATCATGAGAAGAAAAAAGAATAGTTCCGCGGAATTTTTCTAATCCACGGTTAAGGGCGGTTAACGATTCCAGGTCTAAATGGTTCGTTGGTTCGTCCAGGATCAAAACATTAGCCCGCATCAACATCATCCGCGCCAGCATGCAACGCACCTTTTCACCTCCCGAAAGAACCTTGACGGGCTTAAAAGCCTCTTCTCCTGAAAACAGCATGCGGCCTAAAAATCCACGAACAAAATTCTCATCCGTGCTATCGGAAAACTGACGCAGCCAATCGATCATATTAAGGTCATTCTCAAAATATTTCAGATTGTCCTTAGGATAATAGGCGCGTCGCGTTGAAAATCCCCATTTAAAACTTCCACTATCAGCTGACAGCTCACCCATTAAGATCTGAAAAAGCATTGTTTTAGCCAGATCGTTAGGGCCCACAAAGGCCACCTTATCACCTTTTTCGATCGTGATATTAAAATTCTCGAACATCAACTGCCCATCAAGGGACTTTGTCAGGCTGTTGACATGCAACAGATCATTGCCAGCCTCGCGTTCCTGCTCAAAACCGACATAAGGATATTTTCTCGACGATGGGCGTATTTCTTCGACCGTCAACTTTTCCAGGATCTTCTTACGGCTTGTCGCCTGCTTGGACTTAGAGGCGTTTGCGCTAAAACGCGCGATAAATTCTTG
>Ga0172367_10009780_pt1 | contig 10463 bp, 9 predicted proteins | sample Lak10m_FD_114542 | JGI IMG/M metagenome (GOLD analysis project Ga0172367, IMG submission 114542) | Freshwater microbial communities from Kabuno Bay, South-Kivu, Congo - kab_022012_10m | ecosystem: Environmental > Aquatic > Freshwater > Lake | place: Democratic Republic of the Congo: South-Kivu...
GAAGTTCCCCAGGGGGCTGCGCTCTTGGCGGCATTTGACGGGGTGCTCGGGCGATGGGCGAGCGGTTCGCTGCCCGCCGACGACCAGTTGGCCGACATGGCCCGAACGCTGGGCGACCTCGACGCCGCGCTGCGCGGCGACGCAGGCGTGTGGCTCATGGCCGGCAACCGCGAGTTCATCACTGCGCTCACCGTGCGACTCGACCAGCTCGACCCGCGCCTCGCCGACGCCGACCGCCGGTTGCAGCAGGCCGACGCCTCTGCTGGTACCGCCGTGCTCGAGCGTCGCGGCGCACTCGTGACCTCGCTGCGCGACGCTGCGTGGTCGCTGCGCCACGATCGCATTCGCACCGCCCGCGCCGTCGACGGCATGGCCGGTGCTGGTGCGAGTCGCAGTGCGCTCGCGGCGTACCTCTCCATTCAGCAGGCGTTGTCGGCGATCGATCGGCTCGAAGTGCGCGGTCGCGACTCTGCCGGCGTGCATGTGATGGTGTGGAACCACGGCCTCTCGCGCGATGACGCGCGAGTCGACGCGTTGATGCGCGGGCGACATGACGACAGTCTCTTTACCTCTGGCGCGGTACGCGTCACGCGTAATGCATGGTCGTTCGTCTACAAGGCGGCGGCCGAAATCGGCGAGTTGGGCGACAACACGCGAGTGATGCGTGCGGCGATCATCGCCGATGACTTGTTGCGACACGCGGTAGGCCAACCCGGAGCACGGGTCTCGGTGCTCGGTCACACGCGCTGGGCGAGCGTCGGAATCATCTCCGAACCCAACGCCCATCCGGTCAACAGCGAAGAACTGGAGAACAAGGTCGACTCCGCGTACCTCGTTGCGGCGTTGAACGGCGACGTTGACAACCATGCCGACCTACGGGCGCGCCATGAGTTGCGGCTCGCCCAGCCGATCACGACTGACGCCAAGGTGATTCCGGCGCTCGTCTCGCGACGGGTCGCCAAGGGCGTCGCATTGTCGGAGGCATTCCGCGAGACCGTTGCGTCGTTCGAAGGTTCAGTAGCGATTGCCGCGGCATCCGCCGACGAGCCGGGCACGTTGTTGCTCGCGTTGAAGGGCAGCGGGCAGGGTCTCTGCATCGGCATGGCACACGATCGTTTCGTCGTCGCGAGCGAACCGTATGGCCTCGTCGAAGAAACGCAACGGTATGTGCGCATGGATGGGGAATCGCTCGCGCATCCCGACCGTCCGTCGAGTCGCGGGCAGGTGGTGGTGGTCGACGCGGCCAAGGCCGGCGAGTCGGATGGCATCACGCTGTCGGCATACGACGCGACACCGTTGTCGCTCGGCACCCACAACACGCTCGTCGCCGAGGTCACGACGCGCGACATCGATCGTGGCGAACATCGCCACTTTCTCGCAAAGGAGATCAACGAGGCCCCAATGAGTTTTGCCAAGACGCTGCGCGGGCGCATCAGCGAACACGCGGGTCTCCTCTCGGTAACGCTCGATGAGTCGCAGTTGCCGCGCAGCATCGTCGACGAACTCGCCGCCGGCACGCTGCGGCGAGTTCGCGTGATCGGCCAGGGCACTGCGGCAATCGCCGGTCGCTCGCTCGCCAATTTGTTGCGTTCGCTGACGGACGACCATCTGCGAGTCGATGCGCTGCCGGCCACCGAGTTGTCGGGCTTCGGTCTCGCGCTCGACATGCGCGACACGCTCATCGTTGCGATCAGCCAGAGCGGCACCACGACCGACACCAATCGCACGGTCGACCTGGCCCGCTCGCGGGGCGCGCGCGTACTCGCCATCGTCAACCGGCGCGGCAGCGAACTCACCGCCAAAGCCGACGGCGTCATCTACACATCTGACGGTCGCGACGTGGAGATGAGCGTCGCCAGCACGAAGGCGTTCTACGCGCAAGTTGCCGCCGGTGCGATCACCGCGTGCGCTGTGGCGCAAGCCCTCGGTGCGGGTTCGCCCGATGACCGGCACGCGCTGCTCGCCGCTCTGCGCACGCTGCCCGAGGCGATGGTGCAGGTGCTCGCCGCGCGCAACAAAGTCGCTGATGCAGCGCGCAACTTCGCTACTTCGCGGCGCTACTGGACCGTCGTCGGCAACGGAACCAACGCGGTGGCCGCCGAAGAGGTACGCATCAAGTTGAGCGAGCTGTGTTACAAGTCGATTGCTTGCGACATCACCGAAGACAAGAAGCACATCGACTTATCGTGCGAGCCGCTCATCTTCGTGTGTGCGGCGGGGTTGAGTGGGGGTACCGCAGCCGACGTGGCCAAAGAAGTCGAGATTTATCGCGCCCACAAGGCGCTGCCAATCGTGGTGGCAACTGCCGGCGAGCATCGCTACGGCGCCGCAGCCGCGGTGATCGAAGTGCCGACGGTCGACTCGCGCGTTGCCTTCGTGTTGTCGGTGATGGTTGGGCATCTCTTCGGCTACGAAGCGGCGCTCGCCATCGACGCGCTCGCGCGCCCGCTGCGCCAGACCCGCGAAGTAGTGGAGCGCGCCGTCGAACGTGGCGGTGACGGCGCGGCATTGCTCGACAAGGTGCACGCCGAGATCGGCGTGCCGGCCAACCGCTTCTTCGACTCGCTGGTCACCGGCACCTACGACGGCAACCTCGAGGCGTCGACGGCAGTGCGCGTGGTCGGCATCTTGCGCACGGCGATGTCGCCGAGCCCGCTCGCTGCGTACCAGCGTGACTTCGGCAAGATCGCCACGCCCGAGGCACTGCTCGACGACATCACCGCCGCATTGACGCGTGCAATCGACGAACTCACGCGCCCGATCGACGCAATCAAACACCAAGCCAAGACGATCACCGTCGGAATCTCGCGCAGCGAAGAAGGCCTGCTCGACCGCGCGCTGGTGAAGGCAGTGCTCGTGGCGGGTGCGGCGCGTGAGCGACTGCCTTACGGTGTGCTGAAGGTGCTCGCCGATCTCGACCCGGCCGTGAGCCAAGTGGTCGGCTTCACGCGTTACCGGATCGAGGGCGATCCGGCTTCGGCGGATTCCACCGTCGCAATCGTCGACCGTGGTGGCATCGCTCGCGACCTACGCTCGCGCGTCGAGTCGAACAACGCACTGCGCGGCACCAAGCGCCGCGTCGCGATGTCGCAAGAAGTGCTGGTCGCGCGCGGCCGGCGCGACAACCGCACCGTGATTTTCGTGCCCGAGACCAAAGGCCCGGAGACCACCGGCATCACGTTGCTGCACGTGCTCTTCGTAGATCGCTTGCCAGCTGGCGTGATGAAGCAGGTGCTCGCCGGATATGACAACCGCTACGAACGTCTCGTCGATGCCGTGACCGAGACCGAGACCAGCTTCCGCGAAGACCGATTGGCTGAAGTGCCGGTTGCCGACGCGCTCATCCTGCCGATCACGACGACCGCCGACATGTGGCGCACCGGAGACCAGTGATGCGCGGATTGGGAATCGACGCCGTCGACATTGCACGATTCAGTGCCGCGCTCGCGCGCTCGCCGCGGCTTGCGACTCGCGTATTCACGGCGAACGAACGAGAGTCGGCAGCGCGTCGCGCAGACTCAGATGCGATGCTCGCCGCACGGTTCGCGGTGCGCGAGGCGACGATGAAGGCCCTCGGTGTCGGTCTCGGCGCGTTCGACTTCCACGATGTGTCGGTGCACAGCGGTGTTGGAGGGCGTCCGTCGTTGCAGGTGTCGGGGCGCGCCGCGCAACTCGCGCACGAGCGCGGCGTGACGAACTGGCACGTGTCTCTCACCCACACCGACAACCTCGCCGTCGCGGTCGTTGCAGCCGAGTAGGGGCGCTGCACGCGCGATGAACGACGACATGCCAACCAGCCGTGCCACACGGGCGGACCGTGCCACACGTGCCACGCGCGCAACGGTCGATCTCGCTGCACTGCGCCACAACGTGGAGGTCATCGCGCGCATCGCTTCGACCGCCGAGACCTGGGCGGTGGTGAAGGCCGATGCCTACGGCCATGGTGCGGTGCCCGTTGCCCGCGCTGCACTCGCCGCAGGCGCGCGCGGATTGTGCGTGGCGCTCACGCAAGAGGCCATTGAGTTGCGCGAAGCCGGTATCGACGCGCCGATTCTCGTGTTGAGTGAGCAGCCGCCCGACGACGCGGCTGCACTCGTGCACCACGGGGTTGTCTGCACGGCGTACAACGAGCACTACATCGCGCACCTTGCCGCCGCGGCAGAGCGCCTCGGCAAGAAGACCCTCGTGCACCTGAAGGTCGACACTGGCATGCATCGCGTGGGTGCGCCGATCGATCAGGCCGTGTTGCGCGCCCGCAAGATCGTCGGCGCCCGACATCTCGTGCTCGACGGGTTGATGACGCACCTGGCGACGGCTGACGACCCGTCGCGAGTCGAGACGCAACACCAGATGGATGCGTTCGCCGATGTCGTGCCGGCGGTGCGGGCAGTCGCACCCGATATGCGCCACGTGCACCACGCCAACTCGGCTGCCACGTTGCGCGTGCTCGGCGAGCACGCCACGCTCGTGCGCGCCGGCATCGCGATGTACGGCTTGTCGGCCGGCGACGGCGTTGATGATCTCGGCCGCGAGTTGCGCCCGGTCATGTCGCTTCGCTCGAAGGTCGCGCACGTGCAGCGAGTGCGCGCGGGCGAGGGTGTGAGCTATGGACTGCGCACCGTGCTCGACTGTGATTCGAACGTCGCGGTTCTGCCGCTCGGATACGCCGACGGCATCGCACGTCGCGCGTGGCAGACGTCGGCACGCGTCTTGGTCGGCGGCAAACAGCGCTGCATCGTCGGCGTGGTGACCATGGATCAGATGATGGTGGACTGCGGCGACGACGAAGTGGAGGTCGGCGACGAGGCGGTCGTGTTCGGTCGGCAAGGCGACGAGTCGGTGCGCGTGGAGGACTGGGCGCGCGCTCTCGACACGATCACCTACGAGATCGTGTGCGCGATTTCTCCGCGCGTGCCGCGCGACCACATTGGGGCGGTTTGATGCAGTCAGTACATCTCGTATCGCACTCTGTCGCCGACACGGCGAACGTAGCCGGCATCGTGGCGCGCGAAGTGCGCGCGCGTGACGTGCTGCTCTTGGCCGGCGATCTCGGTGCAGGCAAGACCGCGTTCACCAAGGCGCTGTGCGCAGCGCTCGGAGTCGTCGAGCCCGTGACCTCGCCGACGTTCACGCTGGTGCACGAATACCAAGGCGGTTCGCTGCGGGTGTGCCACGCCGACGTGTATCGTCTCGAGCGCACGGGCGAACTCGTCGATCTCGGGCTTGACGAAGCAAGGCGACTTGGTGCCGTGCTGGTGATCGAGTGGGGAGACCTCGTCGCCGCTGCATTCGACGATGCGATGGTGGTGACATTCGGTCATGCGGGTGACGACGATCGCACCATCGAGTTTTCCTTTCGCGGAGCGCAGTGGGAGTCGCGACTGATGCGACTCGCCGAGAAGTTGCGCGTCGTCGGCGCATCGTGGTGACTGCATGATCGTGCTCGGCATCGACACCGCAACAGAGTCGGTAAGCGTCGCGGTGGTCGACGGCGACGAAGTACTGGCTGCGAGCGAGTTGCGCAGCGAGCGACGACACGCCGAAGACCTGACCCCGATGATCGATTTTGTGGTGCGCGGCTCGGGTGTCCTGCTCTCGGAGATCGATGCGATAGCGGTCGATGTCGGGCCAGGGCTCTTCACGGGGATGCGCGTAGGTATCGCGTCGGCACAGGCGCTCGCGCACGTGCTGTCGGTGCCGCTCGTCGGTGTCGACAGCCTTGAGGTGCTCGTGGCGGCTGCGCCCGACTTTTCCGGTGACCTCGTCGTGCCGACCATCGATGCTCGCCGTCGACAAGTGGCGTGGGCGCTGCATCGCGTGGATACCGACGGTCGCGCGGATGCCGACATGCGCTCGGGCACGACTCCGCGTCGTGTGACCAGCCCGGCCGTCGGCCCGCTCGACGACTTGACCGCCGTATTGCGCGAACGATCGCAGTCGTGCGTGTTCGTCGGAGACTTTGCGCAGCGCCACCGCGACGCCATCGCGGAGTCGCTCGGCATCGTGCCGTGGAAGTACGAGTTCGCCGGTGCCAGTGGTGGTGCCAATACCGGTGGTGCGAATGGGTTTCCACACGCGAGGCACGTGGCGCTCACCGCGCACCGTCGCCTCGTCGGAGTCGACCCGGCTGGTGGAGCGTTCGGCGGCGAAGGCGACGACATGCTCGGCGATGCATCGGCTCGCGGCAGCGACCCGACGCATCTGGCGCCGAGTGTCGCGGCGTTGTACTTGCGCGAAGCTGACGCCGAGATCAACTGGGCGAGGCGCGACTCATGAGCATCCTCGGGCGGCTCATACGACGAGGCGCGTCCGGCGCGCACGAACCCGACGACGCGTTGCGCATCGAGCCGATGCGTCGTGTGCATCTGCCGCAGATTCTTGACATAGAGCACACTGCGTACCCGCAACCCTGGACCGAGGGCGTGTTCCGCGACGAAATCGCGATGCAGGCAGCCGGCTCGCGCCACTATCTCGTCGCGTTGCTCGGCGGCCGAGTGGTCGGTTACGGCGGCATGATCTACATGGACGACGCGGCGCACGTGACGAATGTTGCGGTCGATGTGTCGCTTCGCCAGCGCGGCATCGCCACCGAGGTGATGCTCGACTTGGCGCGCGAGGCGCGTCGTGTGGGCATGGCGTCGCTGACGCTCGAAGTGCGCGAGTCGAACGTGTCGGCCCAATCGCTGTACCGCCGATTCGGGTTCGTGCCCGTCGGCGTGAGGGCGAAATATTACGAGAACCGTGACGACGCGATCGTGATGTGGTGCAACGACATCCAAGACGACGAGTTCGTGCAACGACTCGCGCGCATCGAAGCCGAGCGGGACGCCGACGCATGACGACGCATGACGCTGAGCGAAGCATGACGCGCCGCACAATCGACGCCTCCACCATGGTGCTGGGTATCGAGACGAGCTGCGACGAGACCGCTGCAGCGGTCGTCTTGGGTGGCACCGACGTGCTGTCGTCAGTCGTCGCGAGCCAACTCGACCAGCACGCGAGGTTCGGCGGCGTGGTGCCCGAAATCGCGAGTCGTGCGCATGTTGAGGCGTTGCCGCATGTGACTGCGCGCGCGCTTGACCAGGCGGGGGTGGACTATTCGCGCATCGATGCCGTGGCGGCCACCGTCGGCCCCGGGCTCGTCGGTGCGTTGCTCGTCGGTGTCGCCGCCGCCAAAGCGACTGCACTCGCACTCGATGTGCCGTTCGTCGGTGTCAACCACCTCGAAGCACACTTGTATGCCGCGCTGCTTGACGCGCCCGACGCCGAGTTTCCGATGCTCTTCGTGCTCGTCTCCGGTGGGCACACGCTCTTTGTCGAGATGCGCGACGCGCACTCGTACTGCGTCATCGGCCAGACCATCGACGATGCCGCGGGCGAGGCATTCGATAAAGTCGCGCGATTCCTCGGGCTCGGGTATCCCGGTGGTCCGGAGATCGACAGGGCATCGCAGCTTGGTGATGATTCCGCAATCGCGTTCCCGCGGGCGATGCTGCACGACGGACTCGACGTGTCCTTCAGCGGATTGAAGACCGCGGTTATCAACCATGTGCGAGCAAACTCAGGTGTGTCGACCAACGACGTCGCCGCTTCGTTTCAACGTGCGGTGGTGGATGTGCTCGTGCACAAGGCGCGCCGCGCCGCCAACGGGATCGGCGCTCGCACCATCGCGCTCGGCGGCGGAGTTGCGGCAAATTCGCTCTTGCGTCGCGAGATGGCTGCGGCCGGCGCGCAAGACGCCCGCGCGGTGGTGCTGGCGTCGCGCGAGATGTGCACGGACAACGCCGCGATGATCGCGAGCGCGGGGTGGTACCGCCTCGCGCGTGGGGAGTCGTCGACGCTGGATGCAGGCGCGAATCCGAATCTCAAGTTGGGAACCGGTCAGCGATGAGCGGGCAGCACAGCTCAGCGATGAAGCCTCTCGCACTGCGTGGCAGTCACACCGACGGCTCGCCGGGTCGGAGCATCGAGGTGTGGCCACCCGTTGTGCTCGCCCCGATGGCCGGCGTCACCAACGCGCCGTTCCGCTCGCTGTGCCGTCGGTTCGGCCCGGGCCTCGTGTACGTGAACGAGATGATCATGGCGGCCGCCCTCGTCTACGGCAATTCGCGGACCCGATCGATGGTGTCGTTCGGCGCCGACGAGCAGTTCCGAAGTTTGCAGCTCTATGGCAGCGACCCGACGATCGTGGAGAAGGCCGTCGACATCCTCGGTAGCGAAGACCTGGTCGACCACATCGACCTGAACTTTGGCTGCCCGGCGGCAAAGGTGACGCGCAAGGGTGGTGGGGCAGCCGTGCCGTTGAAGAAGAATCTGCTCGCCGAGATCGTGCGTGCGGCCGTGCGCGCCGGCACTCGCTACGGCATCCCGATCACGTGCAAGTTCCGGATGGGTATCAACGACGACCTACTTACGTATCTCGATACAGGAAGAATCTGTCGCGATGCCGGTGCGGTGATGATCGCGCTACACGCCCGCACCGCGCAACAGCACTACGCGCCGAGCGCGCGGTGGGATGCGATTGCGGCTCTGAAGCAGCACGTAGACGGCATCCCCGTGCTCGGCAACGGCGATGTCTGGTGCGCCGACGATGCGCTGCGAATGATCGCCGAGACAGGTTGTGACGGCGTGGTGATCGGCAGAGGATGCCTTGGTAAGCCGTGGCTCTTTCGTGACCTGATCGATGCGTTCAATGGTCGCGCGGTGCGCTCCGCGCCACAGCTCGGCGAAGTACTCGACGTGATGATTTCGCACGCAGAATCGCTGATGCACCACCATCGTGCAAACGGACGCAACGACGACACCAAAGGCATCCGTGAATTTCGCAAGCACTGCGGGTGGTATCTGACGGGTTACCCGGTCGGCCCCGAGGTGCGGCGTAAGTTCTCCGAGGTATCGACGCTCGACGATGTGCGTACCATCGCAGGCTCGCTCGACCGCTCGCTCGAACTTGTCGCCGGCGGCGAGCGTCTTGCGCGCGGCCACACGAACGGCCCGATCAACGTAGTGCTACCGCACGGCTATCTCGACCACCTCGATGACCTGACGGTGCCCGACGACGCACTGCTCACCACGATGAGCGGCGGATGAGGCTCGTTCTCGCGTCTCGGTCGCCGCGCCGCGCCGACATCTTGCGCGAGATGCGTTACGCGTTCGTCGTCGACTTTGCCGATGTCGACGAAACTCCGCTCGCGCACGAGTCGCCGCGCGACCATGTACAGCGCCTTGCGGTGGCGAAATGTCTGCGTGTCGCGGCACGGCATCCGCACGAGACCGTCGTGCTCGCTGCCGACACGACCGTCGATGTCGACGGAGAAATCTTGGGCACCCCGCGCGACGCCGACCAAGCGCGTGAGATGTTGCGACGCTTGTCGGGGCGTACTCACCTCGTGCACACGGCGGTGTGCGTGGCGTGCGGATTTGCTGCGCTGACCGAGGCCCCTCACGATGTGGCGCTCGACACTGCAGCCGTCGTGATGCATCCGATCGACGCCGCCGCACTCGAGCGTTACCTCGCCACGGGGGAGTCGCTCGACAAGGCGGGGGCCTACGCGCTGCAGGGTGAAGCCGGCGTGTTCGTGCGCGAACTGCGGGGTGAGCGCAGCACCGTGGTCGGTCTGCCGATGCCCCTCGTGCGACTCCTGCTCGACCGCCACGATGGGGCGCACACGGCGCGCGGGTTGTCGCCCGACGCGGCCCGCCCCTAGCATTAGCACTCGCCCACGGAGAGTGCTAACGGCTCGCCGTGGCCCCAGACAGCCCGTTTCCCGCCCGGGAAGCCGCACGAAAAGGAAGAAACATGAACCTGAAGCCCCTCGACGACAGAGTCGTCGTCAAGCCCTCAGAGGCCGAACAGACCACCGCCTCGGGTCTCGTCATCCCCGACACCGCCAAGGAAAAGCCGCAGCAGGGCACCGTGCTCGCCGTCGGCCCCGGTCGCTGGAGCGATGCCGAAGGCAAGTATTTCGCGCTCGACATCAAGGTCGGCGACACCGTTCTCTACAGCAAGTACGGCGGCACCGAAGTTTCCCACAAGGGCGACGACATCCTCATCCTCACCAGCCGCGACGTGCTCGCGATCGTCTCGAAGTAACCAACAAAGGAAGAACCACACATGGCCAAGTTGCTCAAATTCGACGAAGAAGCGCGCCGCGCGCTGGAAGCCGGCGTCAACAAACTCGCCGACGCAGTGAAGGTGACGCTCGGACCCAAGGGTCGCAATGTCGTGCTCGACAAGAAGTTCGGCGCGCCGACGATCACGAACGACGGTGTGTCGATCGCCAAGGAAGTCGAGCTCGAGGATCCGTTCGAGAACATGGGTGCCCAGTTGGTGAAGGAAGTCGCCACTAAGACGAACGACGTCGCTGGTGACGGCACCACCACCGCAACCGTGCTTGCCCAAGCCATGGTCAGCCACGGCATGCGCAACGTCGCGGCCGGCGCCAACCCGATGGGCTTGAAGC
>Ga0172367_10009781_pt1 | contig 10463 bp, 18 predicted proteins | sample Lak10m_FD_114542 | JGI IMG/M metagenome (GOLD analysis project Ga0172367, IMG submission 114542) | Freshwater microbial communities from Kabuno Bay, South-Kivu, Congo - kab_022012_10m | ecosystem: Environmental > Aquatic > Freshwater > Lake | place: Democratic Republic of the Congo: South-Kivu...
GAGAAGTCAAACCAAGATGGGTTATTGGAGAAAATGTTGAGGGTATTATTAACATCAACAATGGCTTGGTACTCCGACAGGTGCAAACTGATTTGGAAAACGAGGGTTTCGAAGTCCAATGTCTTGTTATTCCAGCTTCAGGCATCGGTGCATGGCATCAAAGAAAACGAGTGTGGATTATTGCCAACTCCTGCATCATACGAAGACCGCACAATGCCAGAAACCATACACAATATGACAGAAAAAAGAAAAAAAATGAAAATGTCAAATCTCTCAGCGAGAGTGCGTTATCAAATGATGTTTCCAACTCCAACTCAGGGAATGTGGAAACAAGATGTAAAAGACAATGGGGAGTATGCAAGGAACATAAAGAAAAAGGGACATCAGATAATGCTACCAGCATTTATGAAACTTTATCCAACTCCAACGCAAGACTCAGCATCGGAGAGAACGAAGAAATACAAACAGGGAGGAATGCCTTTGACAGTTTTTATAAATCAGGGAAAAGAAAATGGTGGCAAACTCAATCCAGAATTTGTGGAGTTCCTAATGGGGTATCCTATGAATTGGACAAAGGTAGAATAAATAGAATAAAAGCTCTAGGTAATTCTATTGTACCACAAATTGCAAGACAGATTGCTTTAGCTATTAAGGAGGTAGAGAATGGCTAGATGGAATTACTTTAATAGAGGCACAAAATATTCCGAGTGGCATCGTAGGCACGAAAATATAGGAATGATTGATATTGACTCTGTTGAATGCTGCATTAACAAAGGATGTTGGCAACCACTTGCTGTAATAGAAACTGTGTACGATGTAGGTAAATACTACAAAACAACCACCATTGTTGAGACCATAGCCAAAGCCTTAAATATACCTTGTTTTTTGGTGTTTTATAAGGAGGGAGTAGGTGTGGGTAGGATGGAGTTCAAAGTACAGCGTCTATTGCCTTTTAAATCGGATTTAGAGGTGGTTTTAGAGGGGGATTATGTAGGTGTTTTACGATCCTTGCATGAAGAACATGAAAAGGTATGTAAATATGCTAAAAAATAAAGGTAAATACATTCCTCATATTAGAATACCTGTGTCTTTGTTTGAACATCCTAGTTATTTATGTCTGCCAGAGAGGAAGAAAGCTCTGTGCCTTGCGGTTTTTATGATTTTAATGAGGTTTGCGGACAGCAATACTGGTAGGTGCTATCCCAGGCTATCTCTCATTGCAAAGATTTTAGGTTTAAGTAGAACAACTGTTTATAGGTGCATTTGTTTATTAATGCAAAGTAATATTGTGGCAAAAAAAAGGCTACCATCAACAAACTTATACACAATTAACAAGGTATTTATGGTAAAATATCTGAGTGATGTTTCTAATAGCAACATGGATGTTTCTAATAGACACATGGATGTTTCTAATAGCAATGTATTAATAGAACCATCTTCATATAACTATCTTAATAGAACTAAATTAGGTTTTAATAATAAGATAGATAGATTAATAAACATACATAAAGGTAATAAGGATAGTCTTTTAAAATCCCTTAATGGTCTATCGCTGCAAGACTTTAATAGTCTATCTAAAACCCACCCTTACTATTATAAACTTGCACTAGAATTTAGAAAGGATTTGGATCATGAATTAAAAGCAAGGCAAGTGGATGTGTCAAAAACTTTAGAGAGGGTAAGGAAGTTTAGCAATTCCAATTATAGAAATAAAATTAATTATAACAAAAGGAATAACATCAAGCCAGGTAAATGAAAGGTGGTTTTAAATCTAAAAGGATCTTCTGTATGGCTCTTACAAGAAGAACTAAAAAACCTTGTTATGCCAAAGGGTTTTTAACTAATTCATTTACAAAGGAGGGACATCCAAAGTATCTTTGTAGGTTTCATGGAAGCCAACACTCTAATTTCTTTGGCTTTAAAGATAGAGCAGGTAGAGGTGGATTAAACAAGCCAAAATTTACAGATGAATCCAGGATTAAATTACTATATAATTTAAAGCAATTTAAGGATAAACCCATAGAACATGTCAGACAGTATTACTTTGAAAAACTCAAACCAAGAATTATTATTAACAGAGAGCCAAGTATCTACCATAGTAGAGCAGCTAACAGAAGGAATAACACTTACAGAAATTTTTACCAAGCAAAAACTCTTACCCATCAGCTTGACGAAATTTTATGCCTTATTAAAAAAAAACCCAGAGCTAGAAAAGGTAGTGATGGAAGCTCGTAAAAATGGAATACAAACTTTAATCGATAAACTGTTAATGGTTTATGAGACTGATATACAAAGCAATAGGCTAGATAATAATGTTATAATGTGGACCAGAGATAAGGCTAACTTTGTAAAGTTTTTAGCCTCGAAGTTGTCTGATCTATACTCGGATAATAAACCTAGTCAAAGCAATATCAGGCAACAGATCACAGTTAGTTGGCTTGACGATCCCTCGTTAGAAAAAAAGTTTATTGATATGGAAGCAGAGGAAGCAAAGATAGTCGAGCAAAAGCAATTAGATAATCAATCGTAAAATAGTATAGTAATTGCCAAGCCAAGTATTATGGCAGTCATTGTTCCATAAAAGCCAAGCTCTAAAAATAATTCAATCATCTTTTTGGTCTTAATTTAACAGCAAGTTTATGTAATTTACTGGAGGTTAAATCGTATTGCTTGTTATCATAATTAAAATAAATTGGATAACCTCCAGTATGGTTTATATGATCCTGAATATACATTCGCAAAGACTCTTTAAATCTTTTGTCTTTAATAATGTTATTCATTCCTGATTACTTTTAAATTGCAATTCATTATTAAGTTTAATTATATGCTCCATTAAATTAATAATTAAATACAATCTTTCATCGTTGTTAAGATGGCTTATTCTTTTGAATAAGTTATTTTTACTTTCAATTTTTAGTATAATATTCTCTATGTCCAGATACATTATAATACCTCCTGTTGTTTTTGTTTTAATACTTCTAATAACTCTATAGCTCTATTTGGTGTTAGCTCCATTTGATTGGTAAAATTACCAAATCCATCAAATATTTTTATGCTAAAACCATATTTTGTATTAGTAAGTTTTTTAAATTGTTCTTGTAAGTATTTTTTACTGTTCATTTTATTCCCCTTTCATTGTTTGTTGTTTATCTTCCTAGCATATTTATTATAACCTGGTCTAATTGATCCGCAATTACAAAGCCAAGCCATAATAAATATATTATTATTAATGAAATAATTACTTGCATAAAAATTTTAATTGTCATTTATGCAGCCTCCTGTTGTTTAACTTCATCAATTTTATAATAAATAAATTTATCATCAGAAAATTTAACTTTAAATTTATTTTCATCTATTACGATCCAGCTACTAGCTTTACCAAAGTAAAGCCAAGATCCACCCTCAAACATAATTGCATTAGTTTGTAGTTTTGCAATTTTTCTCGGTACATTTAAAAATTTAAAGTCATTTTTAAAGTCATGTTGGTAGCATGTTAAAACAATATTATCTTTAAATTTTCTTTTTATATCAGCAAAAGTTTTCATTTATGCTGCCTCCTCATTTTCATTTAATATTTTTAACTTGCCATCTTCTAACAATAAAACCTGATAATCGTCATTTGTTAAAAAAACATAACCAGAGTTTGTGTTAAAAGCTAAAGATATTCCAGAGTCTGAAAAATCTTCAGGATAACCATATTTAGAAACCGCAGCCAATAATTTACTTGCAATATCAAGCTCTCTAAAGCCGAAGCATTCTAAATTTACTTGAACGATGTTTGTCATTTTATACCCTTTGTTGTTTGTTTGTATTAAATACTATAATAACCAATCTGTCAATATAGTATTTGATCTTATATTTTAAGATCCTGATACCAAGTAAAAACCTGGTATCAAGTTCTTAAAAGTTATTAAAGCAAGTTTAAGGGATCGTATTTTAAAACTGCTTTCAAATCTTTTTTAGAAAACTTCCACATTATACGCCTATATATTAAGTTTATTTTTTTAAACATTTAAGCAACTTTCATATAAGTTTGTTTAATATATTCATCAGAGGCAGCCTGTGCCTGTTTAATTGTTTTAACATTGTAATTTGTAAAACAATCAAGTTCCTGGTGATCTCTACTTCCTACTTCATCTATTGAATAAACATTAAAAGTAGAATTACCACGCCATTCAACTTCTAATCGTTCATATTCAAAAACAACTCTTATTTTGCTTTTCATTGTATTACCTCCATTGTTGTTTAATAACCAATTAGGATATATTATTTGTTAAGTCAATAGTTAAAATTAAAATAATTATTTTTTTTATTTTGTTGCATAATTACAACCAATTAATATTTGTTGCATAAATACAACTTGTTGCAAAAATACAACGAGCAAGAAAAGACAAAGACAAAAAAAGAAAAGATAAAAGAAAAGAAAAAAAGTTATGAACAGCATAACCAGGAATTGAAATAAAAGAATAAAAGAAAAACCAATCAAGAATGGATCAAGAATTAAATTTAAAAGCGTGTGTATAAGTTATAATATTAAATAGTGTTGAAGACTTGCTATTTATAAGCAAAGGCAACATACAACCAAAAGTGTGTATTAAATCGGATCTATACTATTAGTAGTATATAACAGGGACCATAACTAATTATTTCCGATAATGATTAATTATCGGCAACAGATGTACACATATAAACAAGGTATTCGAGCTATAAACAAAGCATTTTTTAAGATGCAACCCTATACCTACCCCCACAATGTAGCCGCCTTTTCTATTATATATATTGATGGGACTGCAGAACACAGTTAGCCACAGCCTTAGCCACACCACAAACTATAAAATCCAAGACACACATACCCCACCCCCAGCAAACAACCCACCATCCTTTTCTGCCTGACACCCATTTAAATAAGTTTTGTAAAAATATAATATCAAGTTATATGAATTGTATGCACCAGAACGATGAAGATTTCTTTGAAACATCCAGCCTTAAAGCTGTAGTTTTTATTGATAAAGATAACTCTGTATCAGTAAAGTTTACAGGTTTTAAAAACAAACAACATTCCGCCTTATTCAGTTCTTGGTTGATGATGATGCTTAATATTGATAATAGTATATTTGAAAACGACAAATCTAAATACTACCACTAATGGCGTTACAACAGATTAAAGAAACTATAGTTAGTGATGGTAAGATTAATTATAAGATTCCTTACTATCCAAGAGATAAACAAACCTATCTACATTTTAAACTAAAGAAATACAGATGGTCTGTGTTAGTCTGCCATAGAAGGTTTGGCAAAACTGTATGTATGATTAATCATCTTCTAATGTCTGCCTTAAAAGCAACATCAGTTAATCCAAGATTTGCCTACATTGCACCAACATTCAAACAAGCTAAATCTATTGCTTGGGATTACATGAAACAGTTTACATCTCTAATTCCTAATGTGAAATTCAATGAAACAGAACTAAGGTGTGATTTACCCAATGGTGCTAGAATAACTTTATTAGGTGCTGAGAACTCTGATGGATTACGAGGTATCTATCTTGATGGCTGCGTTATTGATGAATATGCCAACATCAATGGCAAGTTATTTACTGAGATTATACGACCAGCATTATCTGACAGAAAGGGTTGGTGCGTATTTATAGGAACACCACAAGGAACAAATAACAACTTCTATGAACTATACCAACACGCACAAGCTAATAAAGATTGGTTGCATTACATAGCAAGAGCTTCTGAAACTAAGATTGTTGATCTAGATGAACTTACAAAAGCAAAAGAGGTAATGGGTGAAAAGAAATTTAGACAAGAGTTTGAATGCGATTGGATAGCAAATATTGAAGGTGCTATTTACAATGATGTTTTAATTAAAATTGAGAATGCTAAACAACTAACAAGAGTTCCTTATGATCCATCACTTGCAGTAAATACAGCCTGGGATTTAGGCGTATCAGATCATTCAGCTATAATATTCTTTCAACAATTAGGTAGAGCAGTAAACATTATTGATTACTATGAGGAACGTGGTCAAGGTTTACCTCACTATGTTCAGATATTAAAATCTAAAGATTATATCTATAACAATCATTACGCACCACACGATATTGAAGTTACAGATTTTAGTAATGGTAGAACCAGACGTGAGGTTGCTTATCAGCTAGGAATTAGATTTAAAGTTATACCAAAAATATCTTTAGAGGATGGCATACACGCTGTATCTATGTTGCTACCAAGATGTTGGATAGACACAGATAGTTGCAAAAAATTAATTGATGCGTTAAGACATTACCATAGAAAATATATAGATAAAAATAGAGTATTTAGATCTAAGCCAGTACACGATTGGAGTTCACATGCTTGTGATGCTATGAGATATCTAGCTTTAGGGTTACAAGAAATAAATACTAGACAATCAGCACCGCAAAGTGTAGCAGATAATAGCTATAAAATTATATAAATATGGGTTCATTATTTTCACCAAAGATGCCATCGTTGCCACCTGTGCAACCTTTACCACCACCACCTTCTGCAGAACTATCTGCTGAAGAAAAGGCAAAAATAAAAGCTGAGCAAGATGAAATTATTAGAAAACGAAAAGGTAGAGCAAGTACAATATTAACATCTCCACTTGTTGAAGAAGCAACAACAGAGAAGAAAACATTACTAGGTTCATAATATGGGTGGAGCAGTATCAGCAGTTACAAAACCAATTACAAGCATTATATCACAACCTGCACCTAGACCTGCACCTATGTATTCTGCACCAACTACCGCAGAAGTATCTCAAGCAACTGCAGCTAGTGCAACAGAACCAATGACAGTTAGAAAACGAAGAAGAGGAAAATCGCCAACCATACTCACATCATCAACAGGGGTTGAACAACCAGCAACGCTTGGAACATCTACGTTGCTAGGAGGATAACGTGGCTGAATCACCTTTAGTCAAAGATCTTCTTGCAAGATTTCATAAATTAAAAACGCAACGTCAAACTTGGGAGTCGCATTGGCAAGAAGTTGCAGATTATATGTTGCCAAGAAAAGCAGATGTAACTAAGCAACGATCCAAAGGCGATAAGAGATCAGAGTTAATTTTTGATTCATCACCACTACATGCTGTTGAATTATTATCAGCTTCATTACATGGTATGCTTACTAATCCATCTGTTCCTTGGTTTTCTCTAAAATTTAAAAATATAGATTTTGTAGATGAAGATGAAGCTAATGAATGGTTAGAAGATGCAACTGAAAAAATGTATGACGCATTTAATAGATCTAATTTTCAACAAGAAATTTTTGAACTGTATCACGATCTAATTACTTTTGGAACTTCAGCAATGTATATTGAAGAAGATCCAGATGACATCATACGATTTTCAACTAGACACATAAATGAAATTTATATTTCAGAAAATAATAAAGGAAGAATAGATACAGTATTTAGACATTTTAGAATTTCAGCCAGAGCTGCAATCATGCAATTTGGTGAAGCAAATGTTTCAAAACAAATTAGAGTTACAGCAACAAAAGATCCATACGAAGAAGTTTCAATCTTGCATGTAGTTTATCCAAGAGAAAATTATAATCCTAACAAACGTGATAACAAGAACATGCCATTTGCATCGTGCTACATTGAACCAGATAACAAACATGAAATATCACAATCTGGATTTAACGAGTTTCCTTATGTCGTGCCAAGATATTTAAAAGCATCGTTTGAAATTTATGGAAGATCACCAGCGATGACAGCTTTACCAGATGTTAAGATGTTAAATGAAATGTCTAAGACAACCATTAAAGCTGCACAGAAACAAGTTGATCCACCACTATTAGTTCCTGATGATGGATTTATATTACCTGTGCGAACAGTACCAGGCGGATTAAATTTTTATAGATCTGGAACTAGAGACAGAATTGAACCATTAAATATTGGTGCGAACAATCCATTAGGTTTAAATATGGAAGAGCAAAGACGTGGTGCAATCAGAGATGTGTTTTATGTAAATCAATTAATGATGCAACAAGGTCCACAAATGACTGCTACAGAAGTTATCCAAAGAAACGAAGAGAAGATGAGATTGCTTGGTCCAGTTCTTGGAAGACTACAATCAGAATTACTAAGACCAATGATTGATAGAGTATTTGCAATTCTATTTAGAAGAAAAATGTTTAGACAACCACCAGAATTTTTACAAGGCAAAGACATACAAATCGAATATGTATCTCCACTTGCCAAAGCACAAAAGGCTTCAGAGTTACAATCTATTATGAGAGCTATAGAAATATTTGGTTCTTTAGCAAGAGTATCACCAGTATTTGATCATGTGGATATTGATCAACTAGTTAGACATTTAGCTGACATTGTAGGAGTTCCTGCTAAAGTATTAAAATCACAAAATGAAGTTAATGCAATACGACAACAAAAAGAACAACAAATGATGCAACAACAACAGTTAGCACAGATGCAACAAATAGCACAAGCTGGTGGACAAGTTGCACCTTTAGCAAAGGCTTTACCTGAAGAGGCACAAGCGTTAGTTAGAGGTGAAGAATAAAATTAATGGAAAAAGAACTACTGCAGTTAAAAGAGAACTATAAAATAGTATTCAATTCAGATCATGGCAAATTAGTTATGACTGATCTTGAAAAGAGATGCCACTATAATACTACCACCAATGTTAGAGGTGATAGTCATGAAAGTGCATATATGGAGGGACAACGCAGCGTTCTTCTATTTATTAAAAACATGCTGCTCAATGATAACGTAAAAGGAAAATAAAATGTCAGAAGTACAGACAACTGAACAAACTGTTCAGCCTGTGACGACAGAAAGTACACCACAGGCGACAGTTCCAATACTTAATACAACACAACCACAAACAACAGTTGCAGGGAAAACTTGGAAAGAAGCAATCTCTGAAGAATTTAGAAATGATCCAAACATTTCAAAATTTACAGAACTAGATGCTCTTGCAAAAAGTTATATCAACGCAACTAAAATGATTGGTGCGGATAAAATTTCCATACCAAATAAAAACTCAACAGAAGATCAATGGAACGAAGTGTATGCTAAACTTGGCAGACCAATATCTCCAACAGAATATAAATTAGATTTTAAATCTGAAATTGCTCCAGTTGATGAAAATTCAATCAAAGCATTTGCAACTAATGCACATAAACTTGGTTTGAATAATAAACAAGCTCAAGGCATACTTGAGTTTTATAAATCAACTATCGAACAATCTGCTAAAGAAATGTCAGTCAATGCTGAATCTGCACAAGCTCAATCAGCAAATGAATTAAGACAGGAGTGGGGTAGATCATTTGATGAAAACCTTAAAAGAGCTGGTTCTGTAGCTAAAACGTATCTTGATGCAGATTTTTTAGATATGCAATTAAGAGATGGAACTAGAATTGGTGATCATCCTAAAATGATTAGAGCCTTTGCAAAGATAGCAGAAACTACGTCAGAAGATAAAATTGTAAGTTCTGAATCTGGTAACGCTGTAAGTGTTAAAGATATTGAAAAAGAAATTGATGAATTAACTTTAGATAGAGATGGTGCTTATTGGAATAAAAACCATCCAAATCATAAAAAGGTTGTAAATCAAGTTCTAGAACTTAGAGAAATGCTATATGGCGGAGAACAATAGTCATCTTAATGATAAAGAACTAAGGTTAGAAATACTTAGGATTGTTATGGATTCTGGCTCTGAACAGCAAAAAAATAATCCATTGCCAATCGCTTCAGAATATTATAGGTGGGTTGTTAGTGATAATAATATCACAAAAAAGAAGTAAGATAATTCAATAGAACCTTACTTGGCAGTTTGGAAAAGACAACCGACTAACAGTCGTTAAATGCAAGATAGCCTGTTTAACAGGGAACTTTCTGACTTTTTTTAACTAACAAACCAACAGGAGATGACAATATGTCAAATCAAATAACTACTGCTTTTGTACAGCAGTATAGTTCAAACGTACAAATGCTGTCTCAGCAAATGGGATCAGTATTACGAGAAGCTGTGGATGTTGAAACAGTTGTTGGAAAGAATGCTTTTTTTGATCAAGTAGGTAAAACTACTGCTCAACTAAGAACTTCTAGACACGCAGATACACCACAAATTGATACGCCACATTCTAGACGAAGAGTAAGTCTTGCAGACTACGAATGGGCTGATCTAATAGACAATGCCGACAAAGTAAGATTATTGATTGATCCTACTTCTTCTTACGCAAAAGCTGCGGCTGCTGCTATGGGAAGAGCGATGGATGATGTTATAATCACAGCTTTAGGTGGAACAGCATTTTCAGGTGAAACTGGATCTACTTCTGTTACACTTCCAGCTGGACAAAAACCATTCTCTGCATCACAAACTGATGGTTTAACAATCGCTAAACTATTAGAAGCTAAAAGACTATTAGATGCAGCAGATGTTGATCCATCTATACAAAGATATA
>Ga0172367_10009784_pt1 | contig 10458 bp, 6 predicted proteins | sample Lak10m_FD_114542 | JGI IMG/M metagenome (GOLD analysis project Ga0172367, IMG submission 114542) | Freshwater microbial communities from Kabuno Bay, South-Kivu, Congo - kab_022012_10m | ecosystem: Environmental > Aquatic > Freshwater > Lake | place: Democratic Republic of the Congo: South-Kivu...
CGATCGCGACGAGCTGCTCGTCTACAACACGCGCCTGCGCACCGTGCGCGAGACGGAGTACAACGGCGACGGCCAGGAATTCGAGACGCACCTGCGCATCGAAGACGACGATCTGGGCTCGGCCCTCTGGATGCGGGCGGACAGCCAGCCCGATCAGTACGAACGCGGTGGCGGTTCCGCCGTGCCGCTGATGGATGGCGTGGTGAGCCTGCGCTTCGAGGCTTATGACGGCAGCACCTGGCGCGATGCGTGGGACAGCGATCTTGATGGACTTCCCTGGGCGCTGCGCGTGACCGTGCGGGCCCTGGGCAACGAGCCCGGTGCGCAGATCGACCCGCTCGTGCGCGACCTGGTCACGTTGCAGACCGTGGTGCCGATCGACCGCGCCACGCCACCCTTGGTCCAGATCGCCCAGTACGAGCAACAGTTGGCGGCAGAGGCCGCCGCCGCCGAAGCTGCCGCTGCCGAGGGTGCCGGTGCGGCGGGCGCTGCCGGCGGCGCAGAGGGTCTGGGCGTGGATGGAGTCGGAGGCATGGGCGTGCAGATTCCCGACGGCGTGACGATCCCCGGCGATGGCCGCGGAGGCCGCGGCGGCATGGGTGGTGGCCGCGGTGGATTTGGCCAGAACGGTGGACAAGGCGGCCGTGGTCAAGGCGGTCGCGGTCAAGGAGGTGGCCGCGGCGGCCAAGGTGGCGGTGGTCGCGGCATGGGTGCTGGCGGTCCTGCCTCGGCGGGAGGCGGACGATGAACCGTTCGCGCGCGATGGTGCTGCCGATCGTGATCTGGTGCGTGGCCGTGGCCGCGCTCATCACCTCGGCGACGCAACTGGGCTGCTATCGCCAGGCCGTGATGGGCCGCGAAGCCATGTCGAAGGTGCAGGCCAGGTGGGCCGCGCGAGCGGGCGTCGAGACCATGATCGCCATCATGGAGTACTACGGCGAGAATCCCGACCCCAACAGCGCGTTCGCCATGGTGAATGACCTTGAGGACAACGCCGTCGAGGAACTCTCCACCGGCTCCTTCGAGATCTACCACGAGATCGACGGCGCGATCTATCCCGGGCCCTTCGACGAGCACTCGCGGATGAACATCAACGTCGTGAGCCGGGCGCAGCTCTACAACATGGACGACGTTGGCCTGTTGGCCGACGCGATCGTCGACTGGCGCGACACCAACGACGAGGAGGAGATGTCGGGCGCGGAGTCGCGCTCCTACCTCGGCCGATCGAACATCAACTACGAGCCGCGCAACGCCAACTTCCGCTCGGTGCCCGAGCTCGAGATGGTGCTGGGCGTCTGGCCCAAGGAAGTCCGGGGCGAGGACTGGAACCTGAACAATCGGCTCGATCCGAACGAGAACGACGGCGACGCAAGCTTCCCCGACGACAACGCCGACGGCGTGCTCGACTACGGGATCGCCGGCATGTTCACCGCGCGGACCCGTCCGTTCCCGCGCACGCTCGGGGGCGAGGATCGACTGGATCTGAAGACCGCCACGGCCGAGGAGATCGTGGAACGCACTGGGCTGTCGCAGCAGCAGGCCACGCAGCTGGTCGACTCGGCGAAGCAGGCAAACTTCTACGTGGAGCAGTTGATCAGCACGCCGCTGGGCCAGCAGGCGCAGCAGGCCCCGACCACCAACACCCGCGGCCGCAGCGGTCGTTCGAGCGCGGGCCGCAACCAAGCGCCGACAGCGCAGCAGTCAGCCACGCTCAAGCCCGAACAGCTCGACACGGTGCTTCGGGAGTGCGTGACCCAGGCACCAAAGCCGGGCGACTCGGGTCGCGTGAACATCAACACCGTTTCCAAGCGCGTGCTCGAGCAGGTGTATGGGCTCGAGCCGAAGGTGGCCCAGCGCATCATTGACCGTCGCGACACATCGACCGGCATCACGACCCTTGGCGAGCTCTCCCGGATCGACGGCCTGAGCCCGCAGGATGCCGCCCAGATGGCCCGCACGATGGACACCCAGAGTTCCGTGTACACCATCACCAGCCGGGGGCGTGCCCCCGGAACTGGCACGGAGGTTGAAATGATCGTCGTCGTCGATCGTTCCACCCTGCCTGTGACGATCCTGGAGTACCTCGAACCGTGAAGAAGAGCGCCGCCAAGCCCACCCTCGCCACCGACCTTGCCGCGGTGCTTCGCCTGGACGGCGAACGCTGGAAGGCGTTGCTGGTGCGATTCGGCCCGCTCGGCGTGCAGTTCGAGCAGGCTGGCGAGTTTGGTCCGGATTGCGGCGAGGGCAGCGGCGTCGAGGACTTGGCCCCGTGGCTCTTGGAGCTCATGCCGGAACGCGTGGTGGTGATCGTGCCGGGCAGCGACGTCATCCTTCGATCGATCCCCCTGCCGCGCGCCACGCCAGCCCAGCAGCAGCAAGCGCTGTCGCTGCAGGCTGAGGGCGCTCTGGCACCCGATGCGCCACGATGCCGATCGGCGTGCGCGGTCGTGCCCGATGGATCGACGGGCGCCGAGGAACGCTTGGGCATCGTGCTCGAGTGGAAGCCCGGTGGTGCCGTGCAGTTGCCGCCGGGCCTGAAGGCTGATGATGGACGACGGGCTGCCCAGGGCCCCATCGCACCGCGCGTGACCTTCACTGCGCCGGTCGCGGGCCTGCTCGGCCTGATGTCGGCCGATGGCCTGGGTCGCGCGGCCCGCATGTGCATCGACGTGCAGCCCTGGACCGGATCCGTGGCGGTCGTGGCCTCGCGCGAGGGACACCTCGTGGCGCGCACGCTCATCGAGCGCAGCGACGACGCCACCGAGTTCGCCGGCGCGATCAGCGAAGCAGTCAACGACACGGCGATGCTCGGCCACTGGTCCGAAGAGGACCTGATCGCCGCACGGCGCGCGATGCCGGCAGCGTTCGCGCAAGGTTTCGCGGGCCTCGCCGGTGCCGACGCGCTCGGCTCGGCACTCGCCGGTGCACCCGATGATGCCGCATGGCGCGCGCAGTTCGGCGATCTGGCTGGCGTGGCACTCGCCCTGCGCAGCCCGCTGGCGCCGCTCATGGGCCTGATGCCCATCGAGCCCCGTCGATCGCAGGGACTCATCATCGATGCCCTGACGCGCATGGACAGCCCGACCTTCACGAAGCGGGCGCTGATCGCCGCGGGACTGGCCGTGGTCTTCGGTCCCATGGCCGTGGCTGGCCTGCGGCTCGCGTGGCTGAACTTCAGGCTCTCGGATGCAGCGGCGTTCGAGGCAGCCATGGTGTCGAGCGAGCGGCGGATCGCGCTCTACGGGCAGGTCGACAAGCTCGGCTGGCCGATGAGCAAGCTCCTGAGCGACATCGCCTGCACCACGCCTGACGGCATCGAACTTGAGTCCATCAACATCGACCACGGCTCGAACGTGCAGGTGCGCGGTCTTGCGCGCGGCGTGGGCGACCTGTCGAGCGTCGATGCGATCGTGATGATGGAAGAGCGCATGCGCGCCTCGAAGGTCTTCTCGCGGATCGTCAAGAGCTGGGAAGAACCCAAGGGCGGGAGCACGGAGTTCTCGATCACCGCGCAAGTCGCGGATCCGATGCTCATCGTGCGCTACTCGGAATCGCAGGACTACGGCAAGAAATCCCTGGCCGAGCAACGCTGGGGCCCCATCGACAGCGACGGCTTCCTGATCGAGGCCGGCTCTGCGCCGGTGGCGCCGGCGGTTCCCGCGCCGACCGCGCCGGTCGCGACCGGTGATCCGTCGCCGATGCCCGTGGTGCCGGACATGGTTGCCGGCGGCGCGCCGGGTTCAGGCACTGCCGCGGTGGTGCCCAACGGCGAAGCCGCCGTCGGATCGACGGGCAGCCGTACCGTGCCTGCAGGCGCAGCAGCAGCGGCTGCAAGCGAAGCAGCGCGCGCGCCCGCAGCGGCATCCGGCGAGGCGAGCGGTGCAGCGACCGGTGGCGATGCTGCGGTCGCCGCCAACGGCGAAGGGTCGACCGAAGCCGACGGCGAAGCGCGCGAAGGCCGCGGTGGCCGGCGCGGCGGCTTGGCAGGTGCCAGCGGTCCCACCGAAGCCTCTCGACGAGGTCGACCGGCCGTCGGCGCAGCGCAGCCTGCCGAGCAACCGATTCCGCCAGCGCTCACGCAGGACCAGGTCGACGCGATGAGCCGCGACGAAGCGCGCGACATGCTCATCAAGATCGCGGCCATCCGCCAGCGTGACGGCCTCGACGAAGAGACATCGGCCCGCCTGAAGAAGGACTTCGACATGCTCAAGGCAAGGACGAAGAAGCCATGAGCGTGGTGCAGGACGCCATCGCGCGCTTCCATGCGCAGCGACCGCTCGTGCGCGCCGGCATCGCGGGCATCGCGGCGCTGGTGGCGTATACGTTCCTCAATGACTATCCGTGGGCGCTCGCGCGCTCGTGGTCTGCCGAGGCCGATCACGTGCAGAAGGTGCTGCACGAGGGCGCGCGCAACGAGGAAGACCTGCCAGGCAAGGTGCGCGATGCGATCGCGGTCTACGGGCGGCTCGACCTGCCCGGCTCCGAAGCCGAAGGCGCGAACGCCCTGTCGATCGCCGTGAAGGACGCTGCCAAGAAGAACAAGGTCTCGAGCTACACCTTTCAGACCCGCACCGGCGGCAAGCTGCCGAAGGCGGCCTCCGACGCGGCGGGCATCACCTCACGCGTCGAGCGCTTGATCGGCGAAGTGAACTTCGTCGCGAGCCCGCAGGACACCTTCGGATTCATCCAGTCGCTCGAGTCGTCGCCCGCGGTCGATGCCTTGGGCAGCGTGCGCATGGACTGGGACGACAAGGCCAAGAAGCTGAGCGTGCGCCTGATGGCCGAGGCCTGGGTGACGGCCGGAAAGGCGAAGCCATGATCGACCTTCGCCACGCCATCCCGACCGACCTGCTGCGATCGTCGCGGGTGATCGCGAGCGCGGTCGCCGTCACGGTGCTCGCCATCGTCGGCGTGACGGCCATGAGCGACCTTGGTGGGTCCTTGCTCGCTCCCGGCGTCGATCCCGAGCGCGCCGACCGCGTGAGCTCGGAGTTCACGCGACACGAGCAGATGGCGCTGATCCATCGCAAGCGCTTCGAAGGCCGCAGCTTGTTCAGCACGCCGCTCAAGCCACCAAGCCGCCCCAAGCCAGCACCGATCGTGCGGACCGAACCGCCCAAGGCGGTCGTCCCGCAAAAGCCCGCAGGGCCGCCGGCGACCTACGCCGGACCGCGGCCGACCGGCGTGATTGCCGACATGTTGATCCTGGCCGGAGGCAAGACCGTGAAGGTCGGCGAGTCGGGTGATGGCATCACCGTCGTGGCCATCATGCCGCCCGATGAGGTCCGCCTGAAGTGGTCGGGCGGCGAGTACACGGTGTCGCTGCGCGAAAAGTTCGACACCAGCGTGCTCTCGTCGGGGTCGAGCAGCTCGATGGGCCGCACGAACCCGCCGGGCATCACGCCGGTCGCGGCCGATCCCAACGCCAGCGCCTCCATGGCACCTGCCACTGCGCCGCCGTCGACGCCCGCACCGGGCGCGACGCCCGCGTTGCCCGCACCCGGCGCGCCCAATGAGCCAGCGTCCGGCGCCGCGCCTGCATCGGGCGATCTTGCTCCGGCCGTCCCTGCGGAACTCGACGCCTCGGCGATCGAGGCGATGGATCGCGAACAGGCCTCCAAGGCCCTTGAAGACGTGAGCCGTGCGCTGCGCGGCCGCTCGGGTGACCCGGCCGTGAAGGAACGCCTTGAGCGCGAACGCCAACTGCTCATCGATCGAGTCAACAAGCTCGACTGAACCCACGAACGACCAACGACCAGACCCGGAGCTCCCGTGAACCGATCGAACACCACCATGCTCACCACGCTGCTTGCCACGGCGGCCACCCTGACGCTGCTGCCCACGGCAACCACCACGCTGGCCCAGGGCGGGCGCCAGGTCCCGCCCACGCCGCAGCCCACGCCGCCGGCAGCACAGCCCGCTTCGCAGCCGGCTGCGCCCGTGACTCGCCCGGTCGACCCTTCGCGCGAACCGACCCAGGAGCCCACGAACGAGCCCGACGAGCCAACGGAGCCGGCTCCCGATCCGGCTCCTGCACCGGCGGCTGAACCCGCTGCGTCACCATCTGCAGAACCGGCTTCCGATCCCGAACCGGCGCAAGACCCAGCAGCCGAACCTGCTGACGAACCAAGCGCCGAACCCGAGCCCGCCATGGACGTGCCTGCGGCGCAGGAGCCCGCGGCAGACGAACCTGCAGCCCCGACGGATGAACCGAGCGAGCCCGCTGCGAACGACGATGGATCCGCCGCCCAGCAGGCCACCGACGGCAGCATGGATCCCTCGGACGCCCCCTTGCGCATCTTCCGCTCGGACCGCCGCGCCGACCCGCGCACCGACATGGTGCTCGTGAACTGCTCCGACGTGCAGCTGATGCAGCTCTTGCCGTTCATCGTCGAGACGACGGGCAAGACCGTCATCCCGAAGCTCGCGAGCGTCAAGCAGCAGACGATCACGATCATGAGCGACCGCAAGGTCACTCGCGCGGAAGCGCTCGAGATGATCTTCCAGGCGCTGCGGCTCAACGGCGTCGCCGTGGTGGAGACCGAGGACCTGATCATGATCGATGCGCTCGGCGACGAGAACATCCGGTCGCTGCAGCCGGGCCTGATCCTAGGGCCGGACAAGGACGTGATGACCATGGCCGACAGCGGCCAGGTGCTCACGAAGGTCTTCCGTGTGCAGAACACGAAGGCCCAGAGTGTGTTCGACCGCATCCAGGGCGGCCTTCCTACCTACGCAAAGGCTGACTTCGACAACAACTCGAACCAGATCATCGTCGAGGCCGACGTCGGCACCATCAAGCGCTGCGCCAAGCTGATCGCGCTGCTCGACGTGCCGACCTACCAGGACGTCCAGACGCAGACGTTCCGCCTGCAGTACGCCGACGCGCAGACGATCGCCTCGGCGATCACCGACATCTTCAGCAACACGCGACCGACCGGCGGCGGCGCCCGCGCGGGTGCCGCCCAGCGCACGCCGGGCCGCGGCGGCGCGCCAGCCCAGGGCAATGCGGGCGGCGAGCAGATCGCCGGTACATCGGACAACCTCCTGCTGACCGTGCTTCCAGCCACGAACTCGATCACGATCCGAGCTGAGCCCGAGGTGATGAAGTCGATCGGGGACCTGATCTCCGACGTGTGGGACGTGAATCCGCAGGCTGGCGGCAGCCTCTTCCGCGTCTACGACCTGGCCTACACCGACCCGCTCAAGATGGAAGGCCTGCTGGAGTCGCTGCTCGAGAACGGCGGCGGCAGTGCAGGCGGCGGCCGGACCGGCGGCGCGCAGGTGCGCCTGGGCGGTGCCGTCGGCGGTGGCGACAGCGGCGCCACGGTTGCCGTGAGCAACATCTTCAAGATCGACGCCTATCCGGATTCGAACCGGCTGGTCATCATCAGCAAGACACCCGACAACTTCATCTGGCTCGACCAGATGGTGAAGCTGCTCGACCAGCCGCTCAAGGTCGGCATCCCGACCAACGTGCCGCTCAAGTACGCCAACTCGGTCAAGATGGCTGAGATCCTGAATGCGCTGCTCGCGCAGGCCGGCTCCGGCGCGGAGATCACGCGCGAAGACACCGGGCTGAGCGGCATCAACTTCGAGAGCGCCGGCGGCGGCACGAGCGAGACCAGCGGCGCGACCGGTGGAACGAGCGGCAACCAAAACACCGTCCAGTTCCCGTGGCAGTCGGGCCGCGGCGCCGGCGGCGAGGACCAGGCCGAAGTGAGCGCGCTCGTGGGCAAGAGCCGTGTCGTGCCCAACGAAGTGCAGAACTCCCTGCTGGTGCTGGCACCGCCGGAGATCCAGGATGCGCTCATTGGCATCATCAACGACCTCGACAAGCCCGGCCGCCAGGTGATGATCGCGTCGGTGCTGGCCGAAGTCGAGATTGGCGATGACTTCGCGATGGGCATCAAGTTCGGCCCCAACGGTCAGGTCGCACCGCGCAATCCCAACAACGCGGTCAGCATCGGCACTGAAGTGGCGGGTTCGCGCGACACCGACTTCCCGGCGGAGTTCAACGAGTTCACGTTCGACTTCGGCGTCGACGCGACTGTCGTGCTCCAATCGCTCGCGCAGGACACGGCGGTGCGCATCCTGCAGCAGCCGCGCGTCGTGACGACCGACAACAAGGAAGCCAAGTTCTTCAGCGGCCAGGACGTGCCCTTCCAGTCGGGCACGACCAGCGATGCGGCCGGCACCACGGCGAGCTTCGAGCAGATCGCCGTCGGCATCGGCCTGAACGTGCGTCCGCGCGTGACGAACGAGAAGAACGTGGCCATGGAGATCGAGGTGCTCCTCTCCAACGTGAACATCGCTGCTGCCGGCGTGGGCGACAACCCCACGATCGACCGTCGCCAGACCAACACGGCCGTCACGGTCAAGAACGGCCAGACGATCGTGCTCAGCGGCATCCGCATCGAGTCCGAGACGAAGGACGACACGGGATTCCCGATCCTCAAGGACATCCCGGGCCTGGGCTTCATCTTCGGCAACGTGGACAACTCGAAGGCACAGCGCGAGCTGCTCATCTTCGTCACGCCGATCGTCATCGAGAACCCCGACGACTTCAACACGAACTACAACGTGAAGGAGCTCGAGCGGCTCAAGGAACTCGAGAAGCCGCTGCCGAGCAACCCCAAGAAGCTGCTCGACGATCCGGCGACGAGGCGCTTGCCGAGTGGCGAGCTGATGGTTCCGGATGCCCCGACGCCGCCGACGACGCCCTGATCCAGCGTTGCTGGCCTCGGCATGCCCTCCCCGTGCGCGGGCGATGGGCATCGCGGCAGGTGGGTGCATCGCTGCTCGTGGCTTGGTGGCGGTCTGGGCGACGGTCTGGGCGACGGGCCTTGCGGTGCTCGTGGGCTGCTCCGGCGGGCCGCCGAGTGGCCTTGTGCGTCCCTCGAGCGAGCAGGACCCGAAGCTCGCCGCCGTCGAGTTCGGGCTGGTGGCCCTCGGCGACGTCGCCCGGGCTGGGTTCACGCTCCCGGTCGTCGCTGGCGACGCCAGCGCCATCGCGGTGCAGGCCGACAGCGTCCCGGACTGGCCCACCCGACTCGGCACCACGGATGCACCGAAGCGCAACGCCGGGACCGTGGCCATGCATGCCGTCGAACCCGGCGGCCTTGGTGCGGCGCGAACCCTCGGACCCGATCTGTTCCTTGGTCGGTGCTGGATCGACGGGGCTGGCGGCGGCGCGCTCATCGAGGAGCCGCAGGCGGGCGGTGCTCGACGGCTCGGCGTGATGTCACCGATCGATGGTTCCGTGCACTGGCTGCTTGATGATGGCGCGACCAACGCGGGCGCTTGGGTCACGGGCCATGGCGACCGCATCATGGTGACCTGGTGCCGGCGCGCTCCCGGCGGCAGGTCGTGGAGTGTCGAGCAGGCGGCGTTCGAGAGGATCCGCGAGTGGTGGCTGCCCTGCGCGGACGGAGCGGGACCCTCGATCGCGCCCGTCGACGGCGTGGAATGGAGCGGAGCCAACCTGGTCGACGGTGTGCTCACCGCGATCCAGGTGCGCGACGGCGTGCTCCGCGCGGCGGCGTTCGATGCCTCGCCTGCCCGCAGCGAACCTGCACCGCTGCAGGCGGCCGTGCTCTCGATGCGAGGAACCCGAGAGATGGCATGGCAGTGCGTGAACGCGCTCGGCCCCACCTGCACGAGCGGATCGACGTCGCTGCTCTACCACCCCAGATTCAGCCGCATGGCGACCTGGGACCCGCGGACCGACGAGGCGCCGACCCTGCTGCCTGAGGGCACGACCGGCATGGTCCAGTGCGAGCGTCACTGCCTGTGGACCTCGAGCGATCGGGTCTGGGCCTGCTCCGGGCCGACACCCGACCCGGCGCGTCGCGTGCTGGTTGCCGAAGGCACGTGGATCCTGCTGCACACACAGGGCACGTCTGCGCTGCTTGCTCGACCCAACGGCCGCTCGCTGCGGATCTATCGGTTGACCTTTGCGCCGCCGCGCGGCGCGTGAGGCGCCGCGTCCGCTGATCGCGGGCTTCACCTTCCCACCAACGAACAAGGGCCGGCGCTTGGCCGGCCCTTCGGGAGCGTGTCTGGATTCACCGAGGATCAGTCGTCCTCGTCGTCGTCTTCATCCTCGTCGTCGTCCTCATCGTCATCATCGTCGAGGTCGTCGTCGTCCTCGTCGTCGTCTTCATCCTCGTCGTCGTCCTCGTCCTCGTCGTCCTCGTCGTCGTCCTCGTCCTCGTCTTCCTCGTCGTCGTCCTCGTCCTCGTCTTCCTCGTCGTCTTCCTCTTCCTCGTCCTCATCCTCGTCGTCGTCGAACAAATCGTCGTCGTCGTCCTCGTCTTCGAGGTCGTCTTCCTTGTCCTTCGACTCGCCGTCCTTCTCCTCTTCCTCATCGAGGCCATCCTCGTCGGCGAACTCTTCCTCGCCGAAATCGTCGTCGTCGTCGATTTCCTCGAAGGCGTCAGTGTCCTCCTCGTCGTA
>Ga0172367_10009786_pt1 | contig 10455 bp, 13 predicted proteins | sample Lak10m_FD_114542 | JGI IMG/M metagenome (GOLD analysis project Ga0172367, IMG submission 114542) | Freshwater microbial communities from Kabuno Bay, South-Kivu, Congo - kab_022012_10m | ecosystem: Environmental > Aquatic > Freshwater > Lake | place: Democratic Republic of the Congo: South-Kivu...
CCACAGACAACATCAGACCCCGGCAACCATGCACCGAGCGCAACCGCGGAACATCTTGCCTGGTCAGGCGACCGTCACCTCGTCGGTGCGGGTGTCACCCTTGGTGTCTTTCCAGGCAATGGATACCTTATCGCCTGCCTTGGCACCCTTGATGGCGAATTGCAGAAAAGGGTTCTTGGACACCGACGGGCCCCAGTCGGCGGTCAATACCACTTGACCGTTGAGGCTGGCGGTGACTTCGTTGATGAACATTGCGGGAATGAGCTTGCCTTCAGCGTCTTTGCGCTGACCCGATTCCATTTCGTGGCTCATGAGAACGCGGACGTCGGCCTTGTCGCCGCTAACTTTGGCGCGAATGCGCATGGGATCTGCCATTTTGAACTCCTGAATTGGTAAAAGTTTGAATTCGTCAGCTAAGCATGCTGATCAATCAGCCGCCGCAGCCACCCAGGGTGACCTTGACTTCTTTTTTGGCATACAGAGCGCGCCCATCCGCCATGATTGCCACGGCGTAAACGTCAGACGACTGCCCCATCTTGGCGCGGGTGGCAAAGTTGGCTTCAACTGCGTCGGTGACGTTGAATTGCGCTACCAGGATCGCTGGATTTTTCTCAACCATGATCAGCAGGTGCTTGACGCCAGCCAGCGTGGTCGCCGCAGTCAACGGCACAACGGCGCCGTTTTCAGCGATGTCCGGGCCGGTGATCTTGACGTCAGCGCTTTCGGCAGGTGCTTGCGCACCCAACGCCTTGACGACGTCAGCCACTGATTTGGCTTCGAATGCCGATTTGTTCCAAGCCAGTGCTGACTTGGGCAAAAAGCCAGCGGTGGCGAGCAAGCCAGCCACGACGAGGCTTTGTTTGAGTGTCTCTCGACGGGTTTGCATATCAATCTCCTTTGGATAGGGCTAGTGGTGAGGGAAAACTTACTTGGGCATGCCTTCGGCCAACCAGTTGGCGATGGAACGTGCTTCTGCATCCGAGACGGTCTGAGGCGGCATGGGGATTTCGCCCCAGGCGCCCACGCCGCCGGCTTTGATCTTGCCGATCATGTAGTCAGCCTTGCCTGCGTTTTTCTTGGCAACGTCGGTATAAGCCGGCCCCACGATTTTTTTGTCGATGCCATGGCACACCAGGCAACCTTTGGCGGTGAGCAGTGCGGTGGCCTTGGCTGCGTTGAGTTTGCCGGGGTCAGCTGAAACCTGCTCGCGAACGGGTGGTGCGTTCAATACAGGGGGCCGCTCGGTCTTATTGGCCTCAGGCTGGGTGGTATCGACACCGCGTTGCGCACCCACCAGGCGGTTTTGCTCGGCCAGGTTGCCATGCGCATTGCGTGCAAAAGCGGGCAACAAAGACGCCAGCTTGGGCTCGGGCGCGCAATTCTTCATGCAGGCGGTGTTGGCCGTGTCTGGCTTCTTGGCACCGTTGAATTCCTTGCCGGGCCAAAGCGCATGGTTGGTGGTCATGCCGTTGCGGTTGGGCATGCGCGCCTGCACGTCACGAATGGTTTTTTCGTTGAGCACGAAGTTGTCTGGCACGATGCCGGCCGTGTTCAGCATGAATGCCAGTACGGCATACACCTCATCGGTTTTGAGCGTTTTGGGCGCATTCCACGGCATGGCACGGTTGATGAAGTCCCACAGCGTCGAAATGGTGGCCACCTTCATGAAGGTGGTGCGTTGCGGAAAGCCCGGGGTGATCAGGTTGGCCACGTGGCCGGTTTCAATGTCTTTGGCCGTAGTACCGCCGATGATGGGCGAAAAAACCTCCCCCGATTCACCAAAGAAGCCGTGGCATTGAGCACATTTGGCTTCCCACACTTCCTGTCCGTCGGCCACGTTGCCCGAGCCGGATGGCAGGCCCTTGAAGTCGGGGCGCACGTCAATATCCCAGGCCTGCACTTCCTTGGGCGTGGCATCCCGGCCAATTCCCGGGTACATTGCGTCGCCCGAAGCAAAGCCCAAGCCTGCGCAAGCCGCCAGCGCTGCGGCCGCGACGACATTACGACAGCTGAACATTTTTTACCTCGCCGTTTTCTTGCACCAGCCACGATTGGATGGCGTTGTTGTGATAAATCGATCGCGTGCCGCGTACCTTGCGTAACTGTTGGTAGGTGGGCTGCACAAAGCCGGTTTCGTCCATGGCGCGGCTCTGGATGATGGCTGGTTTACCGTCCCAGACCCAATCCAGATTGAACCGGGTCAGGCACTTGGGCATCACCTGACCTTCGAGGCGCGCGGTACGCCAGTTGCGACCGCCGTCCACCGACACGTCCACCCGCTTGATCTTGCCCTTGCCCGACCAAGCCAGGCCGGTAATGTTGTAGAACCCGTGGTCCAGCAACACCTGCCCACCCGATGGTGTGGTCACTACGCTCTTGCACTCCTGCAAGCCCGAATATTGACGGTGTTGACCGTTGGGCATGAGGTCGATGTAGTGCACCGCCTCGTCTTTGGTTGCATAGGGCATGTCGCCCACCTCGATGCGGCGCAGGTACTTGACCCAGCTCACCCCTTGGATGCCCGGCACCACCAGGCGCAGCGGGTAGCCGTTTTCAGGGCGCAGCATTTCGCCGTTTTGCCCGTAAGCCACAAACACCTCCCCCGAAAGCACCAGGCTCATGGGGATGGTGCGCGTCATGGACGAGCCATCTGCACCTTCGGCCAGTATGAACTTGCCCTTTTTAAGGTCAGCGCCTGCCAGTTCCAGCAGTTTGATCAGCGGAACACCGGTGAACTCGCTGCACGACAGCATGCCGTGGGTGTATTGAACCGTGGGTACCGCCACGTTGCCCCAGTCCACCGCAGTATTGGCACCGCATTCGATGAAGTGAAAGCGCGACACCGCCGGCAGACGCATGATCTCATCCAGCGTGAACACCTTGGCACTTTTAACCATGCCATTGATCATCAAGCGGTGCTTGGACGGATCAATGTCCCACCACCCTTGGTGATGGCGCTCAAAGTGCAACCCGCTGGGGGTGACGATGCCAAACAGGGATTGCAACGGCGCAAATGACACCGACGCTTGCGTGGTTTGCGTCAGCCCAGGGCTTTGGCGGCGTTGTACGCCTGCCTCGTACTTGGACGGGCTGCCGTACCCGCCATTTAGGGCCACGCCCTGACCCAGGCCAACGCTGTGTTCGGGAAGATTCAATATGTTGGGGTCACCGCCCTCGGTCGGAACTGGGTTGGTTTGCGCCAAGGTCGATGCGCCTGCAGCTCCGGCTGCAGCGGCGGCAAACGCGTTGCGGATGAAATCACGTCGACCTTTCTTGGCTTCGCTCCAGACGGTACGAATGCCCTCAGGCGTCAGAAAGTTTTCAGGTGCCTTGATCAGGCGGCCCTGCGCTTTGACGATACTCATTGGGTTAACTCCTTGCTCCTCAATCAATTTTCAAGATTCACAAAATTCTGTCCACCAACCGATGTTCTGCTGTCGTCCGGCCCTGCTCCTGAGCCCCGGGATGAGCAGCCGCAGACTGACACGCCACCTCACACAGTTGCACCACGTTTTCATCTGCAATGCGGTAAAAAATCTGTTGCCTTACCCGATGCCTGGCCAGAATCCCCGCCTGGTGCAGCACCTGCAGGTGACGCGACACGTTAGGCCGGGATGCTGAAACGCGATTCGATAGCTGCGACACACTCTGCTCTCCCCCACACAGCGCCTGAACAATCTGGAGCCGCACGGGAGTTGACAACACTGCAAACAACTCCGCCACCTCAACCAACCCTGGACCGACGCTTGTTGCAACAGGCAAAACCATATGTTCATTAGTGCTTATATATAGACTTAATGATATTTATGTCCTTTGCGGTGCCGCAATCCGGGTTTTCCCGTCGCTAGGGTTTATCTGTAGTGGTAGTGGTCGCGGTTGAGAACTGCAGCGATCGATGTCACATCTTCAGGAAAAAGTTGCAAATTCAGCTGCATGTTGCAGGCCTCAACCATGCCACGCAAACTTCCCAGAGAGGTGACGCGCGAGCCGCCAGGCTTGTAAATGGCGCTGCCGTCACCGCCCACCTTTTTGGCGTGACAGGTGTTGCATTCATGCTCTTCAATTAAGGCCCGACCCTGCCTCAAGTCAGCTCCCGCGTAGATGGCGGGAACATCATCTGCGAACGCACTCGCTGCGCCTGCAGCAGCTATCCACATCGCCCATTGACCCATTCTTGTCACTGACTCGCTCCAGATGCGCGACACTGTGTCAGCCCGTGTTTGGTGTCGCTTGGACGCACGAATGTGCTGCCGTCGCTGGACCATGGGCGCCAGAGATACGAAAGGACTGTTGCGAAGCACATAAAACGTAACTTGTGTTTGATGAGGATCAATGATCATCGACTTAATGGCATCCGAATATACGGATATACCCTGAGATTCGACGCATTTTTCGCCTGACCAACAGGAAGGTGTGGGCAAGCTACGTCGACGATCATGTGCCCACCGGCATCAAGTGGGCAGACACTTAATGTGATAGCGGTTGTGACGCAAATGCGCAGCGGGGTGACCTAACTACTTGTCAAAGCTCGTTTGGCAGCCTGGACCCGTTCGTCCAGGTAGTAGCCATAAAAATCTGGAACTGATGCCCCTTCCAGACGCGGCGCAATCTCGACGCCAGCGGGTCCAAAGAACAGCAGCGTTGGCGCGACCCGGATGCCCCAGTTGCGGATCTGCGCATCCTGGGTGCGGCTGCTACCGTCAAAGTCAACTACGCTGCGGGTGTCGCGCATGTTCAATTGCACCATCGCCAGACCCGTTTCACGCTGCAAGGGCAGCAGGTAGTTTTCACGGGCAATCTGGCAAAACGGACAGCCGTGCAGGCTGACCATCACCACCAGCGGGCTGCGTCGCGCCAAAGCGGCAGTCAGCGACTGCTGTAGCGACTCGGTTGTTCCCAAATCACCCCGATCCGCGGCTCGCGTTGCCCCACCCGCCAATCCCAAACCCAAGGCCGAGCCGCCCAGAATAAAGCGCCGTCGCGAGGTGCGTGACGGTGCGCTTTCGGACTTCGGGGGGTAGCAATGGGTCCGGCTCACTTTTGTTCATGCTCCAACAGCAAATAAGTGTTGTAAGCATTCATGCGGTTGGCGACGCGAAATAGCGGCAAATGCTCAAAAGCCGACCAGTCAGTGGCCTTGTACGCATCGTCAAAAGGTTCCATCGCCTCGGTGGCACGGCGCATGGACTCGCGCAAATAGACCAGATAGTCTCGGGTTTGCTGCATATCCTTGCGCGCCTCGCGTGACAATGGACCGTGACCCGGAACAATCACCTGTGCGTCAAATTTGAGCAGCTCATCGAGTGCAGTGATCCAGTGGCGGCTGTCGGCCTGTCCGACAAACGGAATCCTGCTGCGAAACACCAGGTCCCCGGCAAACAACACCTTTCCCTGAGGCCAGTAATACGCCAGATCTTCTGGGGTGTGTGACGGGCCAACCACCTTGGTCTGCAGTTTGAGGCCTGCGACCTCAATCTCCTGGTCGCCTGTGAGCCAGATGTCGGCTGGAACCAGGTGTGTGTTCTCATCAATCCAGGGCGCCAGCTCCGTGCGCGACGCTTGTAACCGTAGGCGCGCTGTTTCACTGTTCATGTACAGGCGGGCCAGCTCGTGGGCAATGATCTGAGCGCCCGCCGCCTTGAACACCTGCAGGCCGTAAATGTGATCGGCGTGATAGTGCGTGACCAGCACGTGCGTCACGGGCAACGGCGTCAGCGCTGCAATCGTGGCCAGCAAGCGCTGCGCCAGTGCGGGAGAACCCAGCGCATCGATCACCACCACGCCTTTGGGTCCAATCACAAACGCGGAATTCGAAATGAAATTCTGATTTTGCGGCGAACCCAGTGCGGACTGCCCTTGCGCATACCAAACGCCCGGCGCCACCGCTTCAACCGGCAATGGCTCGAGCTTTTGCGCTTGCGTCGCAAGCGACATCGCCAGACCGACGCAGGTCCACCAGGCAAGCCACCAGGCACGCCATGTGCTGATCCATCTGATCATGTTTGTCTCCATAAACTTTGAAATAATTTAGGCGTGCGTAATATAAGCCAATAATGAATTAGATGGGGACTGTCATGAACACTGCCGAAATCATTGAACGTTTGGGCGAACCCACCGCGCTGGCCTCGGGCGGCTTCATCGTTGGACTGCTGTTTGGTTTTTTCGCGCAACGTTCCAAGTTTTGTTTACGTTCGGCCACCCTGGAGTTCTGGCACCGCAACTTTGGTGAAAAGATCGCCGTGTGGTTGTTGACGTTTTCAGCCGCGGTCGTGGGCGTGCAGGCGTTGATTCTGACCGGCTACATGGACCTGGGGTCAACGCGCCAAATCGCGGCCACTGGCAGCATCTCGGGGTCACTGGTTGGTGGCTTGCTGTTCGGTGCGGGCATGATCCTGACGCGGGGCTGCGCGAGCCGTCTGCTGGTGTTGTCTGCCAACGGCAACTTGCGCGCGTTGCTGTCCGGACTGATCTTTGCCGTCACCGCACAAGCTGCCCTGGGGGGGGCGCTGGCCCCCTGGCGCGAGGCGATCAGCGGGTGGTGGACGGTGGGCGGCGGTGACAGTCGTAACCTGCTGGCCCTGGTCGGCGCGGGCCCATGGGGCGGGCTGATGTTCGGCGGCCTGTGGTTGGCTGCTGCGCTGTACTTTGCCGTACGTAGTGGCTGGGGTTTATGGAAGTGGGTGGGTGGTGTGGGTACCGGACTGGCTGTCGCTGCCGGTTGGGGTTTCAACTACTGGATGTCCAAAAACTCGTTTGATGTGGTTCCGGTGCAGGGTCTGACGTTCAGTGGGCCAGCGGCCGAATGGTTGATGCGGGTGGTAACTTCCAACAACCCCGCGATCGGCTTCAATTTTGGTCTGGTCCCTGGTGTCTTTGCGGGCTCGTTCATCGGCGCCTGGGTTGGCCATGATTTCCAACTGGAGGGTTTCAAGGACGGCTACAGCATGCGCCGCTACATCGCTGGCGCCATCATGATGGGCTTTGGCGCCATGCTGGCTGGGGGGTGTGCCGTAGGCGCCGGCATTACCGGCGGCTCCATCTTTGCGCTGACGGCGTGGCTGTCGCTGGCCTGTATGTGGGTGGGTGCGGGCATTGCCGACCGGTTGATCGACGCACCCGCCAAGGCCTGAGTGCGCTATTTGCCTGAAATGTATTGCGCTACGGCGGCCATCTCCAGCGCCGACATCTTGCTGACAATGGCATGCATGACCGCGTTGTCGTTAGTGCGCTCGCGTTGATTGAACAACTTGAGCTGGTTTTCGATGTAAGACGCATACTGACCGGCCAGCCGTGGCAGGTTGGGTGAACCCAAGCCTTGCTGGCCGTGACAGCTGACGCACGCAGGTACCCCGGCGTACTTGTTGCCATTATTGAAAATATAGCGGCCAACGCTTGCCAAATCCGGGTCTTCGACCTTTTCTGGCTCTGAAGGCTTGGATTCGAAATACTGCCCCAAAGCCAGCATCTCTTCGGCGCTCAATCGGGCAGCCATGTCGGCCATGGCCGTACTTTTGCGCCGTCCGGACTTGAAGTTGTCAAGCTGTTTGGCAATGTAATTGGCGTGCTGCCCTGCCAGCTTGGGGAAGATTTCACTGGATGATTCGCCGTTTTCGCCGTGGCAAAGAAAGCATGAGCCGGACACGATCTTTTCTGCACGTGCCATGTCGGCCCATGCGGGCGTTGCCAGCAGGACCGCGCTGAGAACGCAGCCCGTTCCCCAACGCACGGGATTTTGAAACCGCATACTCAGCCTCCGTCAGACCAGAGTGTCGGCCCAGATCCCGCGGGCCCAGGACCAAGCGTATCGCCCTTCGAGCTCGTTGGCGGCCTTGGACACACCTCCGGAACCGGCCACCGTGACCATGGTCTTCTTGGCTGGGTCATAGGTGTGCACGCTGGCCACATGAACCACGTCTTCGGCGCTTACAAAGCTGTAGCAGGTGTTGTTGTAAATCGGATTCTGATTGACTTCTTTGCCCGTCAACAGGGCCACCACGGCTGCCGCGCAAGTCTTGCCGTGCTGATTGGCCATGTGGCCGGACTTGGGCATGCCCGGCGCAATCTGGATCGAGTCGCCCAGCACATGCACATTCTTGGCGGCCTTGGATTCGAACGTCAAAAAGTCCACTTCGCACCAACGCTTGTTGGCGGTGGCCAGACCAGACTGCACCGCGATGGCGCCTGCACGCATGGGCGGAATCACGTTCAGCACGTCGGCCTTGACCGGGTCCTGGAATTCGAACTTGAGCGTCTTTGTGGCCGCGTCCACATCAGCCAGTGCGTGCTTGCCCTGGTATTCAACGATGCCCTTGTAACGCTCGGCCCACGCCTTTTTGAACAGCGGGCCTTTGGAGGTCACGTCGTCATTGGCGTCAAAAATCAGCACCTTGGATTTGGGCTTGGCCTTGCTGAAATAGTTGGCGACCTGGCAGGCGCGCTCGTAGGGGCCAGGCGGGCAGCGGTAGGGCGCTTGCGGAATGGCCAGCGCGTACACGCCACCATCGGGCATGGTTTCCAGCTGCTTGCGTAGCGCCACGGTTTGTGCGCCAGCCTTCCAAGCGTGCAGCACGCTGTCTTTTGCGCCTTCTTTGGCCATGCCAGGCAGGGTTTCCCACATGAAATCAATGCCTGGCGAAACGATCAGCCGGTCGTAAGCCAGGGTGGTACCACCCGCTAGCGTGACCGTGCGTTTGTCAGGGTCGATGCGGGTGACGCTGTCGCGAACCAGATTGACGCCATGATTCTTCACCAGACCAGAGTAGGGTGTGGTGATGTCGGCCATGGTCTTGACCCCACCCAGCACCAGGTTTGAAATCGGGCACGATACGAATTGCGCATTGGGTTCCACCAAGGTCACATCAATGCTGTAGTCAGACCACATGCGCACATACTTGGCTGCAGTTGCGCCCGAAAAACCACCTCCGATCACCACGACTTTGGCGCCAGAGCCGGCCCCGGTACTGGCACAACCACCCAGCCATCCAGTCACACCCAGCAAGGAACCGGCGCCCAGCGCGCTCACAAGTTGACGACGTTGCATGTTCGGGCTCCTTATTTTTTGAGACTTGAGAAATAGCTGGCCAGCGCCTGGATCTGGTCGTCGGAGTAGCCTTTGGACAATTGATGCATCAAGGTGGCGGGTTTCTTGCCCGACTTGAAGTCCATCATTTTTTGCACCAAGTCGTCTTTGGGCTTGCCCGCCAGCGACTCCATGCCTTCTTGCGCAACACCGTGTGTGCCATGACAGCTGGCACACGAGGCGGCCATGCTGCGGACCTGAAGCGCATCGGCATACGCTCCCGTACTCATCAAAATTCCGGCGCTGATCAGCGCCACATGGATCGGTTTCTTCACGCTTTCTCCTCGTTGGAATAGTCAAAGGCCACTTTACCGACAGGGATTCGGGAAAACACGATGTGATCCATCAATCCATTCGGATAAATTGATCGTACCGGAGACTCGGGTTCCTCTTCTCTGGTGAAAACCCTCAACAAGGACGAAATCGTCGACTATCAGGAGCAAGTGTATGAAGAAATTTCTGTTCGGTTTGATGCTGGCGCTGGCCGGCTGGGCGAGCCAGGCGCAGGATGTCAAAGTGGTGTATCACCTGACCACCGGTATCGAGACCGCAGCGGGTGCCTTGAACAACATCAAAAATCATCTGAACGCCGACCCCAAGGCCCACATCGTGGTGGTGACCAATGGGCCGGGCATCGATTTTTTGATCGCTGACGCTAAAGACAGCAAGGGGCGCGAGTTCTCTGGCACCGTTGCGGATCTGGCGGCCAAAGGCGTCGAGTTCCGGGTCTGCAACAACACATTGATGAACCGAAACATTGATCCGGCCAAGTTGCTGATGGAAACAAAGCTCGTGCCGTCCGGGGTCTCAGAAGCGGCCAAATTGCAGAGTAAAGAGGGGTTTGCTTACCTCAAACCCTGAAGTTAGATCTGGGCGGGTGAAACGCTCTTGCGCTCACACCCGCTCCATCACCAACGCAATGCCTTGCCCGACGCCAATGCACATGGTGCACAGCGCGTAGCGGCCGCCGCTGGCGTGCAGCCGGTTCACCGCCGTGGTCACCAGCCGTGCCCCGCTGGCGCCCAGCGGATGCCCCAGTGCAATGGCGCCACCCCAGGCGTTGACGCGCGCATCGTCATCGGCCAGCCCCAGATCGCGCAGCACCGCCAGCCCTTGTGCCGCAAACGCTTCGTTGAGCTCGATCACGTCCATTTGCGCCAGGCTCAACCCGGTTTGCGCCAGCACCTTGCGCGTGGCCGGGGCCGGGCCCATGCCCATGATGCGCGGTGCCACGCCCGCGCACGCCATGCCCTGCACGCGTGCCTTGGGGGTCAATCCATTCTTGGCGGCGCTGGATTCATCGGCCAGCAACAGCGCACACGCGCCGTCGTTGACGCCGCTGGCGTTGCCCGCGGTCACCGTGCCGTCGGGTTTGA
>Ga0172367_10009787_pt1 | contig 10454 bp, 9 predicted proteins | sample Lak10m_FD_114542 | JGI IMG/M metagenome (GOLD analysis project Ga0172367, IMG submission 114542) | Freshwater microbial communities from Kabuno Bay, South-Kivu, Congo - kab_022012_10m | ecosystem: Environmental > Aquatic > Freshwater > Lake | place: Democratic Republic of the Congo: South-Kivu...
ATGCCCTAACCACGGAGCCACCGAGACACAGAGAAAACCGATAAAAAAACTCCGCGACTCAGTGTCTCCGTGGTTAATAGTTTTTCGGAGAGCAATCCCTCAAATACTTATGCAAGAGGTCTACTTAAGAGAAACAGGCTCTAAGAGTATTTTTGAGGCTGTTTTTATCGAGAATCTGTGTTTGTCCGCGTTCATCTGTGGCTGCAAAATTCTTTAAGAAACAGCCTCTAACCGCCATGTAAATCTTATCCTGTTATAAAAAAGAACAATCTTTGTACTGGAGGTCGCCATGCCACATCCGCTTGCAGGTCAACCCGCTCCGCGTGAACTTTTGACCAACATTCCGCGCCTTGTGTCCGCTTATTTCACCGAGAAACCAGACCCGCAGGAAACCGCGCAACAGGTCGCGTTTGGCACTTCGGGTCATCGCGGAACTTCGACTCGCGGCAATTTCAACGAGGATCACATTCTCGCGATGTGCCAGGCGCTGGTGGAATATCGCCAGCAGAACGGCATCACGGGACCGTTGTTCATCGGCAAGGATACCCACGCGCTGTCGGAACCCGCCGAGATGACCGCCATCGAAGTCTTCGCGGCAAACGGAATCGAAATCCGCATCGCAGACGGGTATACGCCCACGCCGGTGATTTCCCATGCCATCCTGACCTACAACCGAAACCGCACCAGCAGACTCGCCGACGGCGTGGTCATCACCCCCTCGCACAATCCGCCGATGGATGGCGGCTTCAAATACAACCCGCCCAGCGGCGGACCCGCGGGACCCGAAATCACCAACATCGTCCAAAAACGCGCCAACGAAATTTTGCGCGACGGGCTGAAAGCGGTCAAACGCATCTCGTATAAAAATGCCCTCGCCGCCAGCGCCACGCAACAGCACGAGTATGCCCTGCCCTACATCCGCGACCTGGGCAGCGTGATCGAGATGGACAAATTGGGCGGACTGCGAATCGGCATCGACCCGATGGGTGGCGCGGCGGTTCACATGTGGGACATCATCGCCGATATTTACAAACTGAACATCACCGTCGTCAATCGCGCGGTTGACCCGACCTTCTCCTTCATGACTGTGGATCACGATGGCAAAATCCGCATGGACTGTTCGTCGAGATACGCGATGGCAAGCCTGATCCGCTTGAAGGATGATTTCGACATCGCCTTCGGCAACGACCCCGATGTGGATCGTCATGGAATCGTGACTCCCTCCGCCGGGTTGATGAATCCGAATCATTACCTGGCGGTGGCAATCAATTACCTGTTCCAGAGCCGCACAGGCTGGCGCGGAGATGCGCAAATCGGCAAGACGCTCGTTTCGTCCTCGATGATCGACCGCGTGGCAAAGGCATTAAGCCGCAAGTTGAACGAAGTCCCGGTGGGATTCAAATGGTTCGTGGACGGACTGGTGGATGGCTCCTTCGGCTTCGGCGGCGAGGAAAGTGCGGGCGCATCCTTCCTGCGGAAGGACGGCTCGGTGTGGACGACCGACAAGGACGGCATCATCCTCAACCTGCTGGCGGCAGAGATCACCGCGCTGACCGGGCGCGACCCGGGGCAGCGTTATCAAGAACTCGCCGCCAAGTTCGGCGCGCCAGTCTACCAGCGCATCGATGCCAAAGCGAATCCCGCTCAAAAGAAAGTGCTGGCGAACCTATCGCCTGATGACGTGAAAGCCGAAACGCTGGCTGGAGAAAAAATCACCGCGCGGCTGACAAACGCCCCCGGCAACGGCGCATCCATCGGCGGCTTGAAAGTCACCACCGAGAACGGCTGGTTTGCGGCGCGTCCCTCTGGCACGGAAGATGTCTATAAAATCTACGCCGAAAGTTTTGTGGACGAGGCGCATCTTAACCGCATCTTCGCCGAGGCGCAGGAAATTGTCAGCGCGGCGTTCAAGGCGGCAGGCGCATAAAGTTTCAAAGCGCCGCCAGAATCGAGACAGGACTGCGTTATCTCACAGTCCTGTCTCGATTTTTGATTCAAACGTCTGCTTTCATTAGACCTCTTGCAAAAGTCCAAAGACTAACCACTGAGTCACGAAGACACAGAGAAAACCAATTAAAAACTCCGCGCCTCCGTGTCTTCGTGGTTCAAAATGGTTTTTAGCGAGTATCTACTACAACTTATGCAAGCGGTCTATTTGTCAGCGAATGGACTCTGTCCTTGAAACCAGAGATTCTTCGCTCCGCTCAGAAGGACAAGCCAAAGCCATCCTCTGTTTGATCAATGGCTTCCTGGGTCATGCCACAGGAAACACATCCGACAGCTTTTGGGGAAATAAAATTTCCAACAGGCGGCGTGCCTCATTGGAATTCCAGAAGCAATCGGCAAAGGAATGCCGCAGTTCATCGAGACTGCGATAGCCAAAGACCATCTGCAAAAAGGTCAGTCCTGGGAATGAGGCGCTTTCCTGGTCTTCGAGTTTCGGCTTCCAGGATTCCACATTTTGGAGTTTTCCCTTCTCGAAGGTCATCTTCAAACCGTCGCGGTAGAAGCTGAGACTGAGCGTACCGCTGTAGCCGACGGCAATCGACTCTGCCAGCCGCTTTTCCAGCGCGGGCTGAATGCGGCGGATGAAGGCGGGCAGGTCGGGCACGCGGATGTACCATGCGTAGGGCTGACGCGCGCCCGGCAGCGAATCGGTCAATGCCTCGTAGGCGGGGTGGCTTTGCCCAAGCATGAAGCCGAATTTTTCGCATTCCTTGCCGTCGCGTTGGGCATATTCCTGCCCGCACTGCCAAAGGTGACGCGCCACGCCTGGGGTCACGTCGAGCCACGAGACGCCCTTTTGCAGTTCATACGAAACCGCCGAGACGCCCGTCACGCCCAAAAAAGTGGGACGTTGAAAATATCCCACCCGATTGCCTTGCCTGTCTTCGATGATCATGATTGGGTTGCGGTTGGCGTTGAACTCGCTCTGCCCGTCCAATTCATATTTCCAAATTTCGGGCGCGCGCCGACAAACCACCTCATAGCGCGATGAAGCCCGCTCGTAAACTTCGGCGACGAAGGGCAGGTCTGGTTCTGTTGCGGGGCGAATGGGGTACGGCTCGGATTCGCCTTCGCCCAACTTTGGCACATTCCCCGCATAGCCGAAGCGCCGCCCGCTGAGATTCATCGCCATTTCATAGCCGAACAAACGGTAATAAAACGGAATGCCGGTGATGGCTTGCGCCAGGTCGCCGCGCTCGGCGCTCCACTTGTGAATTTCCTCGAACTGGATTCGCACCAGTCCGCGGTTGCGATATTCGGGCAGGGTTCCCACCAGTTCGGGTCTGCCCACGCCAAAGGGAATCCCGTCGTATGCCCACGTTTGCGGAATCAGGTTGAGGGTCGAGACGATGCGCCCAGTGGCGGCTTCGGCGACGACGGTGAAGTTTTCGGGTGGAAAGGTTGGGTGGGGACGGGCAAGCAGGTCGCGGGTCCAGGCGGCGACGCGGGCATCGGGTTTGTCAATTCCTTCGTCGCTGTGGATTCGTCCGCAAAAATCAGCCAAACGCTCGGCGTCGGCAGGGGTCGAGCGGCGCAAGATCAATCCGCCGCCCAGGTCACGTAGAATTTTTTGGGTCATGGTTTTCACTTAAACAATCATCCCGCAGGTTGTCGAAGAAGTCCAAACGGGCTTGATTCAACCTGCGGGATGGAAATTGAATGCTGCCTTGTTTAGTTGGACTTCAACACGCGATGCAAACGATCCAGGGATTTCTCGGGGTCGTTGAAGAGGATGCCGGTCATGCCGACTTTCTGGCAGGCGGCGACGTTTTCAGGGAAGTCGTCCACGAAGACGGCTTCTTCCGCGCTGACGTTGGCTTGCCCCAGCGCGAGTTGATAAATCTTCGCTGACGGTTTGACCGCGCCGACTTCCGCCGAGATGATGACCGTATCGAACAGGTCGAGCAGTTTCTCTTTGGCGAGGAAGTCGCGCAGTCCGCTCCAGGCATTGGAGATCAGCCCGGTGTGGACGCTGCCGCGCAGGGAGCGGATGTACTCGACGAGGTCGCGGTCGATGATGTCGCCGCCGAAGAACTGGTCGCGGAAAGAGGCAATTTCAGAGGCGGGTTGTTTGAAGCGCTTCAACACCTCTGCCCAGTGCTGGTCTTCGGTGATTTCGCCCAGCGATGCGCGGCGCGCCGAGTCGCAGTTGAAGACCGCCTTGTCGATTTCGTCGTAGTCCATGTTAAAGCGTTCCGCCAGTTTCTGGCGCGGCGCCTGGTATTCGGTGCGCATGAGCACGCCGCCGAAGTCGAAGAAAACAGCGCGGATTGCCATTACTTTTTCTTCGCCTTTGGTTCGGCAGGCTTTTTGGCAGCGGGCTTTTTTTCTTTGGCGGCTGTCGAAGCGGCGGGCTTTTTGGTCTTTGCTGCGTCTGTGGCGGCAGGCTTCTTTTCTTTCGCGGCTTTTTCGGCGGGCTTCTTTTCAGCGGATTTCTTTGCGGCTGGCGCTTTCTTCACGGCTTCCCTGGCGGTTTTGGGCAGGGGTTCGGTCTTGAGGAAGGCGGCGGCTGGCGTTTCATCCTTGGCAGGTTCGGGGGCTGGCGGCGGCGCGGATGCCAGTTGCTTGGCGGCTTCCTGCCAGTTGGGGTAGAACAATTCCATGCGCTGGCGCGAGATGGAATTGGCGCGGCGGCAGCGCGGGCAATGCGCGTCGTAGTGGTTTTGATGCCGTTCGTTCATCGTGACGATGGCGTTCAGCATTTCGGTGCGGGCAAGGGTAAACGGTGTCTGACAATAGATACAGCGCAGGTTCATAAGTATTTCCTTTCCTAACTTGCAAGTATATTTTGATTCTACACTGAATTCCCATGTCCCGCGAACCCACTTTTGATTTGTCTTGTCCCGGTAAAAGCCGTTACAATTTGACCTCTTGCAAAAGTCTAAAAGACTCACCACTGAGACACAGAGAAAACCAGTTGAAAACTCCGCGTCTCCGTGTCTTCGTGGTTCAAAATGGTTTTTAGCGGGCTCCACTGCAACTTATGCAAGAAATCTAATAAAAAAGCGAAGGCAATTTCTGCCTGCAAGGAAAAAGGAGAATTCATGAAACTTGAAACCATCACCCGCGTCCCCAAAAAACAGGTTCACAAGACGCCCCTGCTCTTCGTCCACGGAATGTGGCACGGAGCCTGGTGCTGGGATGAGTTCTTCCTGCCTTTCTTTGCGGAAAACGGTTACCACGTCACCGCCTTGAGTTTACGCGGACATGCAGGCAGCGCGGGGAAAATTCGGGGCAGCACGATTGCCGATTACGTCAGCGATGTGGAGCAGGCGGCAAAAAAACTCGATGCGCCGCCTGCGGTCATCGGACATTCGATGGGCGGATTTCTCACGCAGAAATATTTGGAAAGAAACGATGCGCCCGCGGCGGTATTGCTGGCTTCGGCTCCACATTACGGATTGTTTCCCACGCTTTTGCGCCTGCTCAGGCAGCGCCCGCTGATGGCGTTGAAAGCGACGGCGCAATGGCGGATGTTGCCCATCGTGGAAACGCCCGAAGCCGCGCGTTGGGCTTTGTTCTCGGACGACATGCCCAAAAAGCAACTGTTGAAGTATTACAAAAAGTTGAACGATGAATCCTTCCGCATGTTCATCGACCTGCTGGGCTTGAACCTCGCCCACTCGAAGAAGGTAAAAACTCCCCTGCTGATTCTCGGCGCGGAAAAGGATAACGCCATCACCCCAGATCAAGTCCATGCCACGGCGCGGGCATACGGCGCGCAGGCGGAAATCTTCCCGAACATGGCGCACGATATGATGCTGGAAAAGGATTGGGAATCTGTTGCGCGGCGAATTCTGGCATGGTTGCAGGAAATTCCTTCAGAGAGCGCCTGAAAACCAACCACGAAGTCTCAAAGACACGAAGGCGCGAAGTTTTTCTTCTTTGTGGTCAAGAACCCAGACTTTTCGGAAACTCTTAGAGAGCATACGAGAGGGGCGAAAGCGGAGAAGCCAATCAGGAGAATACGTCCAGCAAACTGCCCATCTCGCGCAAGCCCGCCTCAGCCAGTTGATGATTTTCGACCTTGCGCATGTGATCCAACCCGGTAAAGAGAATCGGCGCCGTCGAAATTTCATCCATCGTTGACCAGCCCGCCACGAGGACTTTCGCGGGGGCATCCATCGCCGTTTTTGCATCCGCCACACACCAGACGACCGCGTCGGCTTTCTTTTTCAAATCGGGGAATTGATCGACAGAAATACAGCGTCCCAACTCCTGCCAGTATTCCCTGCTCCAGGTTTTCACTTCGAGCCGCAAGACTTTTCGATAGCCGCGAATTTTCACCACGATGTCCGCCAGTTTTTCCCTGTCGGCAAAGCGGAAATGTGAATCCAGTTTCAGGTTTTGAGCAAGCAGGAATTTTTCGACGGCAAGTTCCCCCAATTTTCCCTTGAAGTGCGAATTGAAACGGTTGTTGTAATATCCGCGTTCGCTTTCCCACCTTGCAAACGATGCGCGCGCCGTCTCTGCCGCCCAGTGGACATCGTCGCTGGGGAGTTCGATTTCGGGCATGGTTGAATTACCCCTGCCTGACAATCACGCGGCAGGGCGCGCCCGAAGTGGACATCAACCGCAGCGGCAGGGCAAACAACTCTCCGCCGGGGTTGACCCGCTGGGCGGCTTCCTCGTCCACATTCTCCACCAGGTATTTATCCGCCTGCGCCAGGGCGCGGTTGAAGTGGAAAATATCGCGCCCTTTCACGCTCACATCGTAAACGATGACCCACACGCGGCAGGGCAGCGCCAGCAGGTCGTTGAAGAATTGCTCCGAAATCTCCGCGCCCACTGTCGATTTGAGAAACAGGATCGGTTCGCCGCGATAACCCGATTTGTCAGGTTCGGCTTCCAGGTCGAGCAGGCAATATTTTCCCAGCAAGGCATTCGCTGGCAATGCGCCCAAATCGGCGCCGCCTTCAAAGAAATGCGACGGGGCGTCGATATGCGTTCCGCATTGAGTCCCCAAAGATACGCGCGAGACCTTGTACCCCTGACTTTGCACGGAACACCAGTCTTCGATGACCAGCGGCGGATCGGAATACCCATCCTCGGAATAAATGGACAAATGCTTGTCGAGCGGTTTGGTCAGGTCGAGAAGTTCAATGCTCATTTTATCTTCTTCCAGTCTCCCAGTTTTTCGGCGCGGATAGCGATTTTGTCCAGCGCGTACGGTTTGAAATAAACCCTGGGCGAATTAGACTTTATCCGAAATAATCCACAGATTTTATAGATTGAACAGATTGGCAAATTTTCAAGAAAAAATCTGTGAAAATCTGCGCCATCTGTGGATAAACAAACGGGTTATTCTTACTACGGATAAGGTCTATTACATTTGGTGCAGATTCCACTTTTCATCGCGCGAACGATATCCGCCGCCTACAATGCCCGCACCAATTGCCAGCAGGCGCGATTATAAGGTGTTTTGATTCCGTGAAGTTCGGCGCGTTGCGTAACCGCGCCACAGATGGCGTCGATTTCGGTCTTTGCGCCGCGCCGCACATCCTGGAACATGGACGAATGATTTTGGGCGGTCTTCCGCGCCACGTCCTCCGCCGCGCTGACGGGGTTGCTGAACGGCAAGTGTACGTGTTCGGCGGCGGCGACTTCGGCGGTTTCGCTTGCCAGCGATGCCATCATTTTCCGCACGAGCGGACGCGCCAGCAGTTCGCCGTTTGGGACTCGCAGCAGGGCGGTCAGCGGGTTGATGGCGGCGTTGATCACCAGTTTGCCCCAGATGAGCGATTGGGCATCGTTCACGATTTGCAGGTTGAAATTGGATGAGCGCAGCGCGGCTTCCAACGGCGCGAGAGCCTGATCCTGCTCGATGGAGATGATTCCCTCCCCGCCTGTCCGCGCCAAACCAGGTCCGAGCAGCGTCGCCCCGGTGGTGGTCACGCCCAATGAAACCCGACCCGCCCCGAGGTCGCGCGTCAGCGTTTCGCGGTTGCCGAGTCCGTTCTGGAGCGTGAGCGCGTGTCCATCATCCGCAAGCGCCAGTTTGAGTTGACGCGCCACCCGTTCCGTCTGCCACGACTTGACCAGCACAATCGCAAACTTTGCGCCGCGCACATTGAGCGGGTCATCTGTCGCGTGGACGGGATACGCCTGTTCGTTTCTGTCTGCATCCAGAATGCGCGCGCCGTTTTCGCGCAAGGCTTGAAGTCCCTGCTGCCACGTGCCAAGCATCGAAACCGAATGCCCCGCCGCGCTCAACCGCGCCGCAAATAAAGTAGCTAATGCGCCCGTGCCGACTAGTAAAATATCTTGTGTCATTTTATTTGCCTTTTGTATGTCGTTGCGTTGCGAGGTTACTTCGCCGCCGGGAACCAAGACGCGGCTCGCAACGACATGTTTTTTACTTTTCACTTTTTACTCACAAACTCATTCCACTCCTCATCCGTCATCTCGACCGTGTGCTCGACGGCGGGGAAGCGTTTGGTCTCCACGTCATCGATGTATTGCGTGAAAGCCTTGTTCATCTCCGCGTGAAAATTGGCGTACTGTTTGACGAACTTGGGCGTGAAGCGGTCGAAGAGTCCGAGCAGGTCATGGGTGACCAGCACCTGCCCGTCACAACCCGCGCCCGCGCCGATGCCGATGGTGGGGATGGAAATTTGTTTGGAGATGGTCTCTGCCAACCGCGCAGGAACAGCCTCGAGCACGATACTGAACGCCCCCGCATCTTCGAGGATTTTCGCGTCTTCGAGCAGAATTTTGGCGGCGGCAGCGGTTTTTCCCTGTGCGCGGAATCCGCCCAGTTGGTGAATGGATTGCGGCGTCAGCCCGATGTGCCCCATGACGGGAATGCCCGCGCCCGTGATTTTGCGGACAGCATCCGCGCGTTCGCGTCCGCCTTCTAGTTTGACCGCGTCCATGCCCGCCTCTTGCAGGAAGCGTCCCGCATTGCGCAGCGCTTCCTCGGCATTGATTTGATACGACATGAACGGCATATCGCCGACGAGCAGGGCGCTTTTTGCGCCGCGCGCAACCGCGCGGGCGTGGTGCAGCATTTCGTCCATCGTGACCGAGAGGGTGGTTTCGTAGCCCAGGACCACCATTGCCAGCGAGTCGCCGACGAGGATGGAATCAACGCCAGCCTTGTCCATCGCCACCGCTGTGGGATAGTCATAGGCTGTGAGCATGGTGATCGGTTCGCCGCGTTCCTTTTTCTGGCGGAACGTGAACGTTGTCACCTTTTTACGCGAAGCGTGTTGTGACGTGCCGGTTGAGACAGGTGTAACTGTTGACATGGTACCCTCCGATTAAGGTAGAGTCCGCTTGGGCGCTTCCCCCATGATTGCGCTTTGCGTTCTGAAATTGGGGATGCGTCGTCACGTTCGTCGAGATACGTGCGACAACCGTATTATTACATAATTCGACGGGTTGGGAAAGAGTTTAATTACCAGACGCTATCTTTTACCGGCGAGACAAAGGAGAACAGGTTGTCCTTTCGATCCATCCTGTCGAAAATCGAAGAACCCGGTTGGACAAGTCTACCGCACAAGAGTATGATATTCGTATCCCAAGAAAGATTCCGAAAACAGGAGTTTCCCTGCATGACTACCGAATCGAATAACGAACTGTACGCGATGACCGGGGCGCGGCAAACCATGTTGTCGTGGGCAAAGGTGATCGAGTCTTTCGAGAGCGTCCCCGAAGCCTTTAAAGCCGCATATAAAATAACGATTGGCGACGTCGATCCGTTTCCATACACCGTATTTACTCCGTCGTTTGCAGGATTAAAACGCAGGACCAGCGAAAAATTACTCTGTGAAACCCACGATACCATTTACGTCTGGGAACGCGACGGCAGCGGGGCGACCTTGGCGGCATACCCCCTGAAGTCCGTCTCGGATATTGAAACTGGCATTATTCTTCTCTATTCCTGGATTGCCATCAGCGGCGTGACAAAGGCGGGGGCGGCGACTTCATCGGTCATAGAATTCAACACCGCAACAGGACGCCACTTCGCGCCTTTTTTGGACAAACTGCGTTCCAAGCCCAAGGCAAGTGATCGTGACCAAAACCTGGAAAGGGATAAGTTCAACTTCCTGGCGGCTGAAAATTTCAAATTTATGAACTACGCCATCGAAAGCCTGACCGGCGCCGAAAAAGTCCTGCAGGCGGTCTGGCAGCAAAAAATCCAAAAACCCGGTCTCATGTTGGGAAAATGGGTCATCACACAAGTCGCGCTGTCCCTCGCGCATTTGGTAATTTTGACGGACAGGGAACTCATCATTGTCCAGGATGATGAGCGCAGCAGGGAGAATCGCGGAATTCGTTACGGTGGCAGGTGGCAATACATCCCTCTGAAAAACATCATGCACGTTTCTGTTTTGGATCGTCCCGACGACTTGCTGGAATTATCCCTGACGCTGTTTCCCGGTGAACGCAGGCTGGGTTTTTTCTTTGCTGCGTCGAAACGAGCAGAATTATCCCAACTGCAA
>Ga0172367_10009789_pt1 | contig 10451 bp, 6 predicted proteins | sample Lak10m_FD_114542 | JGI IMG/M metagenome (GOLD analysis project Ga0172367, IMG submission 114542) | Freshwater microbial communities from Kabuno Bay, South-Kivu, Congo - kab_022012_10m | ecosystem: Environmental > Aquatic > Freshwater > Lake | place: Democratic Republic of the Congo: South-Kivu...
ATCAACCTCTATCGCTCTACTGAGTTCTCCAATATGGCTCAAGCTGAACGGCTCTGTAAGTTTGGTCTAGATACGCTCAAAGCTATTTTTAGAATGAAATAGCCCTGATGCCCAACAATATCCCCTTCAAGGATGATTCCATCTTTTACATGAATATTTTCATCTCAACTCATGGTATATCCTCGTTGGATTAGTTATTTTTTATAGTTGGTTCCAAGTGCTGAAATTAAGATAACCGAACGGATTGGGCGTCAGCGGTGGCAAGTATTTTTGAGTCATTACTAGAGTATTGAGTCCATCCGCTGCCGCCCTGGTTAGACGATGCTACTCTCTCTGACCTGAGTGTTTGGTTATGCCGAGTACCTGCTTTAGTGCCTCATCCGTCTTACTCTTCCAGTCTGGATCTGAGAGTTTGATCGTCACCTCGGAAGATCGCGTTCTGAGTTCCTGATAGATTGGATGAACAGCAGGGGTGCCCTTAAGATCCCATAACAAAGCAGTGAGCTGCTGCTTATTTAGGGAAGTTAGGTCTAAGTAAGTCATAGCTCGTAATCTCCATTAGGAAGAATGCAGATGAAGAACTCGATGAGGACTTCAATTTGCGATCGCGGCATTCATTCATTACAAACTATCTTTATGAAAGCTAACACACAAGTGTAGTTTACAATTCATTAAATAATTATAGACTGTTTCAGATTTCGTCTTTTATTTAGTGGTGCATAAAGAGTAAACTATTTAGTACTTTTGTATAAACGTTCTTCCTTACTGTCGGGCATTCCTTAACGGTGTACATCAAACGGGTTGAATTAACTCACTTTAAATCTTTTGGAGGTACAACCCAAGTTCCTCTGATGGGGGGGTTTACGGTTATTTCAGGACCCAATGGCTCCGGCAAGTCTAATATTTTGGATGCATTGTTATTTTGCTTAGGATTGGCTGGATCGAAAGGAATGCGGGCAGAACGATTGCCTGACTTGGTGAACCAAAATCAAACGAGTCGGGGGCGAGCGACGGTCGAAGCCAGTGTTTCCGTCACATTTGATCTATCGGATGAATTAGAGCAGTTGGCTTTAGATTCCAGCCCCAATGGGGTTCTCCCCCATGAATCCGGATTCACTGATGAACAAAGGGGGCTAACGGATGAACGTCTGGAAAACCAATCATCAGCCACCCACAGGAATGAAATAACCCCTTCCCATTCTAAGCGGTTTGATGGTGGGTTGATGAAAGAATGGATAGTTACTCGTAAATTAAGGGTCACTCAGCAAGGGAGTTATACGTCCACCTATTTTATGAATGGGGAATCCTGTACCCTGACTGATTTACACCAGCAATTGGAACGATTACGAATTTATCCGGAGGGCTATAATGTAGTGCTACAGGGGGATGTAACCGGCATTATTTCCATGCATCCACGGGAAAGACGGCAGATTATTGATGAATTAGCCGGGGTAGCAAGTTTTGATCGTAAAATTATTCAGGCAAAGGAAAAATTAGATGCGGTTAAGGAACGGGAAGACCGGTGTCGCATTGTGGAACGAGAGTTATTATCACAACGGGATCATCTAGCCCAAGATCGTCTTAAAGCTGAAAAATATCAGAAATTAAGAATTCAACTCCAGGAAAAAATCCAGTGGGAAGTGGTTTTGGGATGGCGTGATTTGCAATTCCAGGTGGATCGCTTCATTGGACAAATTGAAACGGGGGATCGCACCTTAGCTGAAGTGATGGCTCAAATTGATGGGGCTAACCAAGCCATCCACAGCGCAACTAGGGAATTGGAGGAACTCAATGGGCGGGTTAAATCCATGGGAGAAGACGAATTACTGGCGTTACAATCTACCCTGGCGACAAAGGAAGCTGAGCAACGGCAATTACAACGACTGCACCAAGAGTTGGAGGTAACTCGACAAGATACCAACCGGCAGATTGCCCAACTACACCATGATTTACAAGAACAATTACAAACCCTCACCCTCCTTACCCAAGAACGGGATCAGGTGGAAACTGTTGTTATCCACCAGTCTCGGATGTTACGGGATCACACTGGTCAGGAACTGGAACATCAACGCCAACACGCAGCCGCCATCGCCAGTGCCTCTGAAGCCTGGGTGCAGCAACAATCTGATCTTCACCATCAAATTGACACATTGTTGCATACCCTTGATCCCCAGCGGCAGGAGCAATCTCGTCTCAAAGAACGTTCCCTTCAGTTGGAACGACAAATTGAACAACAATCGTCTGCCTTGGATGTCATTCAGCAAGAAGTTGAACACATCCAGCAGGAGCAGACCCAATTCCGATCTGAATTGTCAACAATCCAGCAACAGAATCAAAGTTTGCAACAAACCCTCAGGGAACTAGAGCAACAATTAGAACTCCAGCGACAAACCCACACTCGACTGTTGACAGAGCAACGGGATAAGCAACGACAATTAGATAAGTTGGAAGCCCAGGTTCAAGTATTACGAGAAGCCCAGGGTACCCACGCAGCACAAGTGCTGATCCAGGCTAAACTACCGGGAGTATTGGGTTTAGTAGCTCAACTGGGGCGGGTGGAAACCCGTTTTCAACTTGCCTTGGAAATTGCTGCCGGGGGTCGCTTAGCCCATTTAGTCGTTGAGGATGATGGGGTGGCGGCGGCGGGAATTGAGCTGTTAAAGAAAAAACGAGCCGGTCGAATGACTTTTTTGCCCTTAAACACAATCAAACCTGTCACTTTTACACCAATTCCAGTCTGGCAACGACCTGATGGTTTTGTGGAGTATGCCGTTAACTTAATTGATTGCGATCGCCGATATCAGGTTATATTTGCCTATGTTTTTGGCAGTACAGTTGTTTTTAATGATCTTAATAGTGCCAGAGGATGGTTAGGGCAATCCCGCATTGTTACGTTGGGAGGGGAACTGTTGGAAACCAGTGGAGCAATGACTGGTGGCAGCCTGGGTTCCCGTTCTGGGTTGCAATTTGGATCAACGGGTTCTCAGGAGTCAACTGAGGTGATTGCCCTCAAACAACGGTTAGAGGAAATCAATAGAGTGTTGGAACGCTGCACCCGGGAAGTGGATCATCAATCCACTCAATTTCAAGAACAAAAAACCATGGTTACGGCTGCGGGGCACCATGAACGTGAACGACAACTCCAACTAGATCAACTCCAGCGTAACCTGGAACGTCTCTTAGCTCAATATAGGAAAGACCAACAGCGTCTGGAGCAACATCAAACCGAACAACGAATGGCACAGTCCCGTTTAGTTGAGTTAGAACACCTGATTCCTGACCAGGAAACCCAACTACAGAGGTGGCGGCAAAGCTTACATGATTTGGAACAGTCTCAAACCCATCAGGAATGGCAGGCTATTCAAACCCAAATCCGACAGCAGGAGGCTTTATTGCGACAACAAGAGGTGGATCTGCGAACCGCTGAAAGGCGATCCCAAGACTTGGAAACCCAGCGTCAACGCTTACAGGAACGGATCCAGCAACTTCAGCAACGACAACAAAGCCTTCGCCAGCAACAGAATAGTCAATTGGGACAACAAGCCAACTGGCTAACTCAAATAACCAATCTTGATCAACAAATTACAGCGGATCGCCTCATCCTTTCCCAACTAGAAGCAACCCTGGGTGGAGTAAAACAGCAGCGTGATCGAGTTGAACGTCAATTACGAGAACAATTACAACTTCAACAACAATACCAGTGGCAACAACAAAAATTACAAGAAACCTTAGAAAAACAGCGTCAGGATTTAACCAGTCTCCAGCACCAACTGATGGAATGCCGTACAACCCTGCCAGACCCCATCCCCACTGTGCCTAATGAACTCAGCCTAGTCCAGCTACAACAGGAAATACGCACTCTCCAACGACGGATTGAAGCAATGGAACCAGTCAATATGCTAGCTCTAACCGAGTATGACCGCACCCAAGCTCGCCTTGAAGAACTAACTCAAAAATTAGGAACCTTAGCAGAGGAACGTACCGAATTACTCCTCCGCATCGAAAACTTCACAACCCTAAGGCAAAAGGCATTTCGGGAAGCTTTTGATGTAGTGAACCAAAACTTTCAATCTATATTTGCTGAACTTTCTGATGGAGATGGCTACTTACAACTGGAGGACTCCCAGGATCCATTCAATGGGGGATTAAACCTGGTGGCCCATCCTAAAGGGAAACCAGTGCGTCGTCTGGCATCCATGTCTGGAGGAGAAAAATCCCTAACAGCCCTCAGTTTCATTTTTGCTCTGCAACGGTACCGCCCTTCTCCCTTTTATGCCTTTGATGAGGTGGATATGTTCTTGGATGGGGCAAATGTAGAGCGGTTAGCTAAAATGATCAGACAACAATCCCAGCAAGCCCAATTTATTGTGGTAAGTTTACGTCGCCCCATGATTGAATCTGCTGAGCGCACCATTGGTGTTACCCAAGCAAGGGGTGCTTATACCCAGGTCATTGGGATAAAGTTGACTGGACACACTGCCTCCATGTGACCCTATTGCCTAATCCAGAACGAACAGAAAAGTGGCGGTGGTCTTTTCTTTTCCACAGTGACCCAGAGGGAAACTAGGCTTCTCGTCAGAGAACTAAAAGGTGTATCATGACCATATAGACGTTTTGACAAGCAATAAGCAACACCACGACACGGTTATGGGTAAACAACGCTGGCTACTAGCTTTGATTTCATTTGTTGTAATCGGCGCGATCGCCGTCTTGATGTTTGTCCCTGCCCGTTTGGGGTTAGATTTACAGGGCGGTGCCCAGTTAACCATTCAAGTGAAGCCAACGGCAGAAATACAGAAAATTAGTCCTCAAGACCTGGAAGCGGTGCAACGGGTTTTAGACAACCGCATCAATGCCCTTGGGGTATCCGAACCCCTGATTCAAACAGCCGGAAATGATAAAATTATTGTCCAGTTACCTGGAGTAAGCGATCCACAACAAGCTGAACGGGTATTGGGGGGTACTGCTGACTTGGAATTTCGTGAACAGAAACCAGGGACTGAAGCCCAATTTCGAGCCGAACGGGAGGTGCAATCTGCATTATTGCAAAAGTTAGAGGAATTGAAAAAAACCGGGGATACTACAGCCCTTTCTACCACTCAGGGTTCCCTCACTCGCAGTCATGAGGCCATCGCGTCCCTATTCAAACCCACAGGGTTAACTGGTAAATTTCTTGATCCCAGTGGCATCGGGGCGCAGCCCACTCAAAATGGTAATAATTGGGAAGTCGCCATCCGATTTAAATCAGAAGGAGGCGATAAATTTGCTGAATTGACTAAAAATTTGGCGGGTACGGGGCGTGCCATTGGTATTTTTCTAGACAATCAATTAATTAGTGCTCCTGAAGTAAGTGTGGATTTTGCCCAGACCGGTATTACCGGAGGAGGAGCTGTCATTACGGGTCGATTTACTGTACAGGAAGCCAAAGAACTAGAGATTCAACTCCGGGGGGGAGCCCTTCCCCTACCCGTAGAAATTGTTGAAAACCGTACCGTAGGGGCTACTTTGGGGAGAGACAGTATTCAAAAAAGTATTTATGCAGGTTTGGGAGGCTTATCATTTGTCTTGATTTTTATGGGGGTTTACTACCGTGTTCCCGGATTCATTGCTGATCTGGCTTTAATAATTTATGCCGTCCTGACACTGGCCACCTTTAATCTATTGGGTGTGGTGCTGACCCTGCCAGGAATTGCTGGATTTATCCTCAGCATTGGCATGGCAGTAGATGCAAATGTATTAATATTTGAACGTACTCGGGAAGAACTCCGAGCGGGGAAAACCCTTTACCGGTCAGTTGAATCTGGGTTTTACCGTGCCTTTTCTAGTATTTTGGATAGTAACGTAACGACCTTAATTTCCTGTGCTGCTTTGTTTTGGTTGGGTACAGGGTTAGTAAAAGGATTTGCTTTAACGTTAGCATTAGGGGTTTTAACAAGTATGTTTACTGCGGTCACCTGTAGTCGAACCTTTATGTTAGCTGCATTAAATGTTCCTGGTTTACGCAAACCCCATTATTTTTGTCCTAACTTAACTACTGCATCCAAGGTAACATTTTCCCAACGGTGAAAGGTGCCGATTTCCTTTACATCAGTCCACGAAGAGTTTTTATGCTCAAAAACCCGAGGACTGATGCAAAATTCAAGTTTAAACTGGTTTAACCATGTCCTTTACTTATTTTCTATGGAAAATAAGTAGTTGCCTGTATTGGTCAAACTTTAGCACCAGTCGCCATGGGTAAGGAAGTAATATCAGGTTCCAATTCACCGATATAAATTCCCAAGGCATGGGCAGTGCGAACTAGAAAACCATGGGGATCAACCAAAGCAGGACTATTGTTAAACACGTCTTCAATGGGTACGGTTACCACTTGACTGGCTCGCCAACCTACCATATGGTTAAATTTTCCTTGGGCAACCAGATCCACGGCATTTTTACCCATGGCAGTGGCCATAAGCCGATCCAATGCTGTGGGAATGCCCCCCCGCTGAATATGCCCCAATACGGTTACTCGAGTTTCTAGGGCGCGATCGCCTTTATAATGAGATAACTGATCAGCAATATACTGCCCCATGCCACCAAGACGGGGCATCTCAAAACGCTCTTTTCCATTTTCTTGAATCAGCATTTCCCCTTCCGCTGTTCTGGCACCCTCTGCCACCACAACGATGGCAAATCGACGCTGCCATCGGTCATGGAGTTCAGCCAGTTTTCGATATAGATTATCAATGGAGTAGGGTATCTCGGGGATCAGAATAACATCGGCTCCACCAGCAATGCCTGCATGAAGTGCTAAATGCCCAGCAGTTCGCCCCATGACTTCCACAACCATGACCCGGTCATGGCTTGCAGCAGTGGACGTGAGACGAAACAATGCTTCTGTAACCGTATTCACCGCTGTGTCAAAGCCAATGGAGCGATTCGTCATGGCTACATCGTTATCGATGGTTTTGGGAATAGCCACCAAATTCCAATTTCCTTCCCTGGCTAATTGGTGAAGAATACGTAAACTGCCATCTCCACCAATGGCAATCAGAGCATCCAACCCAAGTTCATGATAACCCTCCAATACCGCTCCATCAAAGGGATCCCCCTTATTCACAGAACCTAAAATGGTACCCCCAAAATTCAACAACGGATCAATCCCGCGAATATTCATGCCATGTACGGTTAAGTTAATGGCTTTGGGGGGGCGATCGCGTAATCCCTGGGTGCCATAGGCAATCCCAACCACTTCCCATCCGTAGGTGAGGGACGCATGGTTTACTGCTGCCCGAATGGCAGCATTTAATCCAGGACAGTCACCACCACTGGTTAGGATGCCAATTCGTTTAATATCCCTGTTGCCCATGGTACCTGTTCAAAAGTCTTTAACTCGCTTAGTGTCCCATAATTTGAAGTGTATGGTTAGGTTCTGAATATTTCTATAAGAATGTAATTTAAACTGCATTTTCAATTGTCTATATTATTTCCTGACCCCGATCATTTGGCGTTGATCTCAAGATGGTTTACCACTCCAGTTCACCGTTGGGCTACTTTTTTGTCGGTGAAACGGTAATTAAAGATTCCCTATTTGAGTGTGGGATTGAGTTGGGGCGTTGGTCAGTAAAGGCGTGAGAAAAGAAAAGCTCTGTAATAATAGCAAGTCCAGCATAGAAATCGATCGGTGATATAACCCGATCGCCATAAACACTACACCTCCTTCTCAAGGCACTTTGCTCAACCCTTTTAAGGCGTGAGCGGGTCAGTTGAGAACCATGTCAATGAATCATCTGCCACTCCTTTACTTTGGATTAAAACCTTAAAATTGCCCAAACCCATGGGATTAATCAGAGCGTGCAATGCATCCCGACGCTGTAGGATCCTAGTTAGATCAGATAGATCAGATTGATTCCCATCTCCATTGGGGGTGGTTAATGCAACAAGGCGATCGCCCAAACCAAGGGACATTAAAAATAAAGCTTGTTGGGTAAACCCTTTGGTTTTAAGCCCCCATCGTTCTCCCTGTCGTTGCAAAGCTGTAAAATCAACATGACAGGTAATATCCTGTTGTCCTACCCATCGGTAGGGATCGTGATGATGACCGTGGTGGTAGTAACATTGCAATGTCCCTTGACATCGGGCGGGATGGTAATATTGAGGGGAAAGGTGGCCGTAGTCTATGGTTAATAAGTAGCCATAATTCATTCGGATAGCAATTTTTTCTAACCAGTCCAGAGCAGCAAGGTTAACTTCCGTAACATACCCATCCTCGTACATCAAAGATGGCAGATTGATGCCAACGAATGAAAAATAACTCCCCAGTTCAGGGGTAGATAATGGTCCAATTTGATCCTTAAACTGATGCATCAATGATGAAGGAACTGGGTGTGGTTGATCTAGCTTACTCCACCCATCACGGTTAACCGTGACATAAAGTTCAGCCAATTCACCATTTTGAATGGTCAACCGATGGACTGGGAAGGCATCTACCAGTTCATTTGAAAAACAGCAACCCACAATGGAATCAGGTGGAAAGTCATCCCAGGAACACCAGCGCACTGAAAAATCGTGTAACACCTGTTGCTGGAGATTCACAAACTGGGCTGACCGTTCTATAATGGCGTAGTCTAGAATAGAATATAAATCTTCATGGTGTTGACCTAAAAACTTTAAAATATCGTAGGCAACTTTTCCCTGTCCTGCTCCCATTTCTAATAGGGTAAACTTTTGGGGTTTTCCAAGTACATTCCACATCTGGACAAATTGCAGTGCTAATAATTGACCAAAATCTTCAGACAGATGGGAAGCAGTAACAAAATCTCCTTTTTTCCCCATGTCAAGCGCACGGGTGGCATAGTAACCCATCACAGGATGGTATAACGCCCGCTCCATGAAATCAGCAAAGGTAATGCAGCCATTGGGTTGGTCGAGAATATGGGTTGTTATAAAATGGGCAAGGGATGGCATGGGGTAAAAAATCGAAAGACTCTCCTAAGGTTGGGTGTAAATCGTATACTCAGATATAAATATTAATAGTTGAAATCTAAGATTTAACTGAAGTGGTTTATTAAGCCAATGGGTTAAAAACAGATTCAATTCACTTTATTGTTCCATTATTGAGTGTTCAAGTATCCATGGCTTCCGTGACCCTCTCCTCACATCCAATAACCGGCACCCAAATCCGTCAAACTTTTATTGATTTCTACCAGGCACGACAGCATCAACCATTACCCAGTGCTTCCCTGGTTCCGGAGGATCCAACTGTTTTATTAACAATTGCAGGCATGCTCCCCTTTAAACCTATTTTTTTGGGACAGCGTGTTCCTGAGTACCGTCGTGCTACCACCTCTCAGAAATGTATCCGCACCAATGATATTGAAAATGTGGGACGGACAGCACGGCATCATACTTTTTTTGAGATGTTGGGGAATTTTAGTTTCGGAGATTATTTTAAGACACAAGCCATTGCATGGGCATGGGAACTATCAACGGATGTTTTTAAACTTCCCCCTGAACGGTTAGTGGTCAGTGTTTTTGAAGAAGATGAAGAAGCGTTTGTAATTTGGCGTGACCACATTGGGGTTCCCGATCATCGTATCAAGCGAATGGGTACGGCAGATAACTTTTGGGTTTCCGGACCCACTGGTCCCTGTGGTCCCTGTTCTGAACTTTATTATGACTTTCATCCGGAATGGGGAGAGGAAACAATTGACTTAGAGGATGATAGCCGGTTTATTGAATTTTATAATTTAGTATTTATGCAATACAACCGGGATGTCAATGGTCAACTGACGGCATTACAGTCCCAAAGTATTGATACCGGCATGGGATTGGAACGGATGGCTCAAATCCTACAACAAGTGCCAAATAACTACGAGACGGATTTAATCTTTCCCATTATCGAAACTGCGGCAGTCTTGGCGGGTATCGATTATAAAACCTGTCCGGAGGTGACTCGTACTTCACTCAAGGTCATTGGCGACCATGTGCGAGCGGTTGTAAATATGATTGCTGATGGCATCACTGCTGCCAATATGGGACGGGGTTATATCCTGCGTCGATTAATCCGTCGGGTGGTTCGTCATGGACGATTAATTGGAATTTCTGGGGAATTTACAGGGCAAGTGGCAGAAACTGCGATCGCCCTGGCAGAAGATGTATATCCTAATTTACGGGAACGTGCCCACCTCATTCACACAGAATTACATCGGGAAGAATCGCAATTTCTTAGAACATTGGAACGGGGGGAAAAGCTGCTTGAGGAAATCATATCTGGTTTACGCCACTCCCACTCCCAAGAGATTTCAGGATTTGATGCTTTCACCCTTTATGACACCTATGGTTTTCCCTTAGAACTCACCGCAGAAATTGCTGCCGAAGCAGGGTTAACTGTGGATAGTATGGGGTTTGAAACCCAAATGGAACAACAACGGCAACGGGCTCGCTCAGCCCATGAAGCCATTGATTTAACG
>Ga0172367_10009790_pt1 | contig 10450 bp, 7 predicted proteins | sample Lak10m_FD_114542 | JGI IMG/M metagenome (GOLD analysis project Ga0172367, IMG submission 114542) | Freshwater microbial communities from Kabuno Bay, South-Kivu, Congo - kab_022012_10m | ecosystem: Environmental > Aquatic > Freshwater > Lake | place: Democratic Republic of the Congo: South-Kivu...
CACCTCGACCACTTCCAGGCCGTTGGCTCGGCTCTGCTGCGCCGCAAGCGTCTGGTCATCCGCTATCACGCGCGTGGAAAGAACGAGCAAACCGAACGCGAAGTGTCCCCGCAACGCCTGATGCATTACCGGGACAACTGGTACCTCGACGCCTGGTGCCACCTTCGGGATGGATTGCGGGCGTTTTCCGTCGATGCGATCCAGCATGCGGAGATTCTCGACAAGCGGGCGAAGGATGTCGCCGACAAGCGGCTCGATGAGGTGCTGGGATCCGGGTACGGGATCTTCTCAGGGGATGAGGTCACCTGGGCGACGCTGCGCTTCACCCCTGAGCGGGCGAGGTGGGTCGCCGCCGAGCAATGGCATCCCAACCAGGAAGGACGTCTGCTGAAGGACGGTAGCTACGAACTCAAGGTGCCCTATGCGGATGATCGTGAACTGATCATGGACATCATGAAGTACGGCGGTGACTGCCATGTGGTCGGCCCTAGCGCGCTGGCGAATAGAGTGGTTGCTGAATTCGACCGAGTGCGCAGTCAGTATCCTAAGTGAGCTATGGCCAATCAGGTACCAGGCAAGAAGGTCGGTCCTCATACCTACCTTCACATCGATAGCTTAGATTTGTTAGACGTCGCGCTTCAGGAGCGCATAGATGAGGCGACGCGTCTTGCGTCGCCGAACCGATTCAACGTCGTAAAGTATTCAGAACAAGATCTGAGCATCACTCTGCTTGATTATCCCGAATTTCATGAAGAGCCATTCCCTAAGCTTGCGAATTACTGGACTGTCGATATTGCTGCCGGAAGCTATCGGCACCGCACCTATGCGGGTTCGCTAAACCCGCCAATACTCCACCGCAAAGAGCTTCTGCTTCCTAATGATCATCCACAACAAGCAACCTATCAGGCACTCACCGCCGCCGCCGAACAAATAGGCTTGTTTGATGATCCCAACCGTATCGGATTCAAGCGTGCTTGGGAAACGCTGCTGACCCAGAAGGGCTATCGAGTTGTTAGCCATGAGCTCATCCCGATCGGCAATGACGAGACTGCTCTCAATGATGCTGGCGAAACAACGGTTGAAGGCATCGCTCGCCATCTGACCGCGCTCACGCGCTACGGGTTTTCAGCACCGATCCAAGCACTAGCGCGCTTTGGCTTCCTTGATGGCAGCAAGACCGTATTCGACTACGGCTGCGGCCGGGGTGACGATCTACGAGGTCTCCGCGAGAACAACATAGAAGCCGCCGGTTGGGACCCGCACTTTGCTGCCGATGGCACTAAACAAACAGCCCATCTCGTCAATCTAGGTTTTGTCATCAACGTTATCGAAAACATCGACGAGCGTATTGAAGCATTGCGCGGTGCCTACGCCCTTGCCGATGAGCTTCTGGTTGTTTCGGCCATGTTGGCCAACCAGGAAGCTATCTCGGGCACTCCCTATGGCGATGGTGTACTGACCTCGCGTAACACTTTTCAGAAGTATTACACCCAGGGAGAGTTACGCCACTTCCTACATGAAGTGATTGGCGAGGATCCCATCCCGGTCGGCCCCGGCATCTTCTTTGTGTTCAAGGATCAGGATGCCGAGCAGCGCTTCATGTATGGGCGCATTGAGAACCGCCGCAACATCCTGCGCCTTGCTCGGCTATCCCGGCCAGAAAAGCCAATACGTATTTCACGGGCAGAAGAAAAGTACGTCTCCCATCGCGACCTGCTGGAATCACTTTGGGAGACCTGCCTGATTTATGGCCGAGATCCTGAGCGCAGCGAGATTCAGAATCTCGATGTCGTCACGTCAATCTTTGGCTCGCTTCCCGCCGCGCTGCGCTTCATCAAGTCGCGTAAGGACAACGTCGATGCTTATCTCGATGAAGCACGCCAGTCGCGCATCGATGACCTAAGGGTGTACTTCGCCCAGCTGCAGTTCGAGAAGCGAAAACCCTACCGCCATCTTGAAGCACGACTGCAGAAGGACGTTCGTACGTTCTTTGGCGATTACCGCACTGCTTCAGAGGCAGGCCGGCAACTTCTTTTCACTGTGGCCAATATAGAGGCGATCGGGCAAGCCTGCCATGAAGCCGCCGAGCACGGCATTGGCTGGCTGGAAGACAGTGAGTCGCTGCAACTACACACCAGCCTTGTCGAACAGCTGCCCCCTGTGCTCAGAACCTATGTTCACTGCGGCACGCAACTTTATGGTGACGTTTCAAGCGCCGACCTGATCAAGATTCACATCCGCTCTGGCAAGCTCACCTTGATGAAGTTTGACGACTTCGTCGGCAAGCCATTGCCGAAGATGATCCAGCGCGTGAAGCTCAATCTGCGCAAGCAGGATATGGAAGTGTTCGACTACAGCGGCCCGCATGAGCCACCCTATCTATACAGAAAGTCGCGTTTCATCAACGAAGAATTTACGCGCTACGCAGAACAAGTCGCTTTTGAAGAAGCGCTCGATGCAGCCGGGTTGATGAACTTCAGCGGCTACGGCCCTACTGCCAGAGAGTTCGACAAGTTATTTGAACAACGACGTTATGCGTATGATGGCTTCGCACTCATACGCAGCCAGACTATTCCCGACCTGGATTTTCCTTGTGGGAAATATCTCAAGTATCGCGACCTGATCGAGTGTGGAGAAACCTGGGCTCGTACAGGCATCCCCAATCTTCCCAAAGAACCGGACAGCTATACCTCGCTGCTGGAGCTCGCCCGGAATGTCCTCGATCCTGTGATTGAGTACTTCGGAATGATTCGACTAACCTACGGGTTTTGTTCGCGAGAACTAGCAACGCAAGTGCCGGGGCGCATTTCACCAGAGCTAGACCAGCACTCCGCGCATGAGCTCAAACGTAATGGGAAGTTCATTTGCGAACGGCTTGGCGCCGCCTGTGATTTCATTATTGACGACGAGGACATGGAGGGTGTCATTTGGTGGATCGAGACCAATCTTCCCTTCGATCGAATCTATTACATCAATCGCTCCCGTCCTATTCACGTCAGCTTCTCTGAAAGTCCTACTCGCTCCATAGTTCGATTGGTACCTGGACCCTCTGGACGCCTTGTTCCTCGCGTCCAAACGAGAGGCATGAAACGTGATGCTTAAAAACCGAAGTTTGCCGGAAGCAAATAGCTTCTGACCTTAGTCATATCAACTGCGATGTCGGAGATGAACTGGGTACTCCAATTGCAGGGAGCAACCACAAAGCGGATCGCATCAGGTGCCGGCCTATCGAAGAGTAGATATACGGTTTGGACTTTAAGGGGAAACTTTAGTAACGATTGAACTGCCGAGGTAGAGTACCCAAGTTTGGCTTTTGCGATTCCACGGCGTCCTTGCAGTCGCTTCGCTTCCACGACAAAAATGGTGTCGGCTCCATATTGCTTTCCGAGAAAGACGGCATCGATTTCAACCTGACCGGCAACATGTTCAAGCACGAGGTTCTGCTGCTCAGACGTTGGGAAAACGCGGAACGAATATTGGCTGTTACCTCTAGCTGGCAAGGCTGCACGATGTTCGATACCGAGCGCGTCGTCCAGTATCCCGGCACACAAAGCCAAATTGACGAGCCCATTCTCGGTTGCGTTTGGAACAAGTCCAAACGAAAACAGTTCTCTTGCTGGAACTGTCGGCAAGAAGAGTTGATCAGACGAGGCCGCGAGTATAGTTTGGTTCGAGATAAACTGATCTTCGAGCGACGGGCAGGAAACAACCGAAAAGTGCGTCCTTGAACCCCCTCCGGCAGCGCCGAGCCTATAGATCATGCAATTGGCGTCACGAAGTTGAGAATTCAGCTTGGTCAGATCATCCGGCGCCAAGAATTCAGGGGATTTTCGCGTTGTGCTAACACCCCGAGACTGTAGATACGCTTGCCACTCGCGCGGCTGGGAATAACCCTGACAGTGAGCCTCGTCGATAAGCAGAGAAAAGAGGTCCAGCGATGGCATTATTAACCTCGGTGGCCTAGTCCACCCAATAGCTGTCAAATACACGGTACATGTCTTCAATCCCCGGCAGATTTACTAAGTTATCCTTAACATTGACGACCAGGCAATTCGCAGTGCCGCCAATTTGAGGCCCTCTAAGGCCGCGGCCAATCATTTGGCTATAAAGCACAACTGAGAGCGTTGGGCGAGCAATAAATACGCAATCTACCTTGGGCGCGTCGAACCCGGTAGAGAGAATTTCATAGTTACACAATACCAATAGTTTCCCATCCTTGAATTCGCGAAGCTTTCGATCCCGCTCAGCACTCGGAGTAGTTCCATCGACGTGAGCAGTCGGAATATCTAGTAGTTTCAAAATCGAACAAATTAGGATGGATTGCTCGAGACTAGTCGCAAAGTAGATGATGCTCTTGCACGACCGATCCTTTATAAGATCGGCCAGGCAAGAAACGATTTCGGCATTCCTAACCCGATCCTTTCCCAGCTTCTTCAAAACACTCGGAGGAATATCAAAGAGGCTCTTAACGTGCTTCAGCTCGTCGTCAGACAGAACACAAGATCCATCGATAGCAAGGCGTTCCATCCGGGCCGTCGCGAGCACTCCGATCGACCTCAAATAGGTGATTGGGTTCTCTCCTTGTGCGTTGAATGAAAGGTTAGTGTTAAAGAAGAACTTAGCTAGCTCCTCATTCTCTGCGCTTGAGTTTAGCTGGCCGTATGAACGTCCCGGGGTCGCGGTAAGCCCCATTACCGAAACGCCATTCCCAAGAAGCGACTTTGTTACAGCCTTGTAAGTCGGCGCTACAACTTTATGCGCCTCATCTACGACAACCAGGCGCCGACTTGGAAGTTGTAGCAACTGGCATTCCTCGCTCTCAGCACCGTTAATCCGTGCGTATAGCGTCTGGAAGCTTGCACATACAAATGACGGTCGATTTGACGAAATGCTTTCCGGTGCATGAGTTCCGTAGAGTCTGTGGACGTCAATTTCAAAGGAACCGAGATGAGGCCAAAGCTCTAGGAAACATTGAACGGCTTGGTCACACAATTCGCGGGAATGGGCAACCCATACGACGCAGGCATGCGAATTTTCGTTTAGAAAGCTGGTTACAACTTCCATTGCAGTCCGGGTTTTTCCAGCTCCCGTTGGCATCTGAAGGATAAACCGATTAATCGGGCTAGCTTGTAGCAGCCTCTTCGCCTCAAAGAAAACTTCGAACTGATAGCCCTTTAGTTGTTTAAACGGTACTTTCGCTGCAGGGATTGTTAAGGAGGCCGGTGATGCTGCAAGGGTAGCGCTATCACCTGACGGTACATCGAGTCCAAGGATAGGAAGGATTGCGTTCCTTGCACTCTTTTTACTCAAAGCGTTCTGTACGCCCTGGAGCAGGTGCTCATAGTCATCGGTTGTGCATGGACTGCCAGTCTTTTCGAGAAGTTGCTTCAGCACCTCGGGTGGCAGAAACTTAAGTATCTCAAACCGCGTAGCAGCCTTATCCAGAGGCGCAGAATTAAGAAGAAGACGTGCAATGTTGGCGAGAAACCTGCGCGAATGAATTATCTGCGGATCAAAATCTACGACCTTCAGCAACCCTAGAACATCCTCGATGTTTTTGAGGCGGTCTTCTCCTATTAGCTCTTGCAGCCAGTGTATTGGGAGGCGCTCATAAATATTCATCACACCGCCTATGCTTCTTGAATCACATGCGCAAGATTGCCCCACTCCAGTTCCAAGTATGTAGTGAGTGTGTCGGCGTCTACCTTCCTCGAAAAATCAAGCCCATTCTTGGCAGCGATAAAAGCCCGCAGCAGAAGCCCTACCGCCTCAAATGCCTCGGGCGTTTGCAGCGACGCTATAAAACGATTGTTCTTGTTGAGCTTGATAGTGAAAGAGCTACCATGATTTTCTACTGAAAAAAGCCCCGTTCCCGCACTAGGGCTAACCTTTACGCTAGCCTTTAGGCCCGTGCCTCTCTGTTCTGCACGCGCAACCTTCTCTCGCCGCTGCCCTCGGATTGCGCTTTCAGTTGAGGAAATATCCGAAACAAAGTCACCTTGAATTTCGCCTGATCGCTCCGCCAGAAGAGCGACGATTTCTTTGAACTCATCCTCTTTAAGTGCGATACCTTTCTGCGTTGGTTTAAGCGCCTTCTCAACCTTGTCAAGGTAGTAGCGCCGGATATCAAAATACCTCGCTCCTTGGTAGGAACTTAGCTTAACGAGAAGTGGTGCCGTTGCAGCACCTAGTCGCAGATACTCCTTTTCTGCATACGAGTCAGGCATTAATAATACCTCCGTCATATTCCTCGCGCCAAGTCTGTATGTATGTCTTTAGAAATTGGCCCCAATTGTTTTTCAGGAACGCTGCAAAATCAGCGGCCTCCATCTTGTCCGTCGGCGAGAACATTGCCTCCCCTTTGGCGAACGCCACCAATAAGAGATCGATAAGAATCACAAGCCTATCTGCATTGTGGCTCGCGTTAATTCCATCCTTTAGTTCGGCCTTAATAGTATTGAATACGTCAAAAAAGGGATGCTTTGTGTTGTATAGGAGCGCGTCACTTCCACCCATAAAATGAATATCGATGAAGGTGGGACCCGACCAAGCCTTTTCCAGAATCGAGTAGGGTTGAGACTTGAAACGGGCGGCTAGCTTGGCTATCTCCTCCTTATCATCAGAGTAAAGCTCAGCAACTTTTGGCGCCTCTTCTTCCACCTTCTTACCGGTATCAGCTTTCCCTTTCGGAACATGCGCAGCCCCGGCGATCTTTTCGGATAAAGGGTGTGAGCCGGGAATATCTTTTTCCTTAGCGGCCTTGGGCTCCTTCCTCCAGAAGTCTGAAATGAACTCACGTTGCTGCTTAATCCACGGACCGATCTTCTCCGCAATTGCCGCTTTTAGTTCGACTGACGGGACGGCACCCCGCTTAATGTTCTTAACCGTGAACGACCGATCCAGTTCTGGCTCGAAAGATATCTCGCACCCCCAAAACCGATCAATTGGCTCCGAGGTGAACTGAAAATGTGGGATCCAGTCGTACCCGACTTCACGCCCATGCCTCATGATAGAGAACCCCTCGTTGAGGTCAATTGAACGCTCCTTGGCTGCCGTCGATCCGCCTGCACCTTGATACTGCCTGAATTTCTCAGGGAGCAAGCTCAACCTAATTCTTATGACTGAATGATCGCGCCCCAAATGCTTAGCAAGCCTATGGTCGTTGATAGGCCAATCAATCGTTACATCATCGTACCTGGTCCCAGTAGGATCATCCGGAAATTGCGTTTTTTCCGTCCTCAAGTAGAGAGGATCTATCGCGAAAACTGCCGAACCATTAAGTTGGATTTCCACGGGCTTACACCCGTTGTATGCGTCACCCCAAATATTTCTCCGATACGTTCTGCCAACCCATACACGAAAGTCTCTCAAGATCTTTTGAAGCTTGTCATTGGCACGATCATATTTTGACCAAATTACGATGGTTCCTGACGTCTGCGGAATATATCCAGCGGGTATTTGTGTCACCGTCCCCAGATCACACGGCTTCGGTTCTGGTATTTCCCATTCAACGCCGTCGTGATCCGCCTTCTCAACCTCGTCTAGGTCAAGGTAGGTATGTAGCCATTTCCCTGTCACAGACTTTGAGAAGACGTCAACTCTGCGACACTCGTGAATCGCGCCTAGTGTCATACCAACCCCAAATCGTCCAATGCCGGTTCGATCGTTATATCTACTGGACCATCCAAGACGAAGGCAATGCTGGAGGACCTCAGCATCCATACCGGTGCCGTTATCCATGAATAGCAACCAACCAATATTTCCCCGTCCCTTTTCCTCGAAGTGAATCTTAATGACGCTCGCCTCGGCCTGAATTGAGTTATCTATTACTTCCCCGTAAGCGCTACACGAGTCGAAGTCGGAGTCTCTCAATGATTCAAGCGTATTACCTGCTGCAAACGGCTTTACTCCCATTTTTCTTATCCCTCCAAGTTGTTAGTCCTTACCCGTTGCGAGTAATTGGGTTTATCTACGATTAGCTCCGAACAATCGAGCTCGCTGGTCCAATTCAGCAGGTTACTGAGCAACGCCTTTACGCTGCTTCGATAAGGTGCCGGGTCGTCCAGCAGTGAATCGTGCAAGAGCGCGGAGAGCCGTCCGAAATATGCTTCTCCCCCTTCACTTTGCACCGCTCCATAAAGCCAACGAAGCCCCTTTGACTTTAAGAAAAGTGACTTCACCATTGATTTTCTAGGCGTGATGTTTTCAGGGATTCCGAGAACAGAGAGATCATGCAGGACCGTGGGCGTCCGCGAACCAGAATTTGCTTCTAGCAGTTCAGCCGGCGAGAAAGAGAAGATGCACTCGTCTACAAACAAAGCTGAAATAGATGGTTTGGAATCGGTTATCACCTGAATGAGGTCTGAAGGCCACTCTGGTATTTCAGCCTTTACCGGATCGGCCTGCTCCACGACCTCTTTGATGCGCTCGTACAGTAAATCCGTGACATGAATAGATCTTCCGAAAAGAGCTTCAACCTGACGTGCTGCTGATATGTCGGAAGCAACACACACCGAAATCTCATCATTTCCAGATGGCAACAGACCAAGACCCGACGACGTAAGGTTTGCGCTGCCTACTAGGATTCCGGCCGGATCCAACCTGTATAGCTTTCCGTGATAGTCCTGTTTGATATAAAAAGACCATCCCTTTGAGCGAGCCAACTCAAACGCTAAAAGATCCGATGCACCTGTAATGAGATCTGCGAGCCGCCATCGCGCGAGGATTCTGACGGGTACAGCCGCGCTAACCTCTGGCATTGCGTCAGCTAGGTGTTCTAACGCTACAAGCTTTATGTATGCACAGCAAAAATCAACAGCCGCTAGTTCGCCTGACAAGTTACCTTCGATCCAAGCCCGCGCCTCGTTCGTAGGAAGCAGGGCCCCGTGTAAGGAATTCATGATCGAATTCCGGAATCCCTAAAGCGAGCATACCAAACAAGACTCATCCTCATCGGCTTCTGCAAGACTGAGGATGTCTTGCCATCCGCTGTGCTTTATAGGATTTCTTGAATAGCATTCAGACTGCTGCCGTATATCTGAAGCACGAGCAACTAGTTCTTCAAGCGTTTCCCCTTGAGACCAGGTATAGCCTTTGCCGGCACCGGTGTCATCCTTTTCGAATACCTTTGCCTTCTCAAAGAGGTCTGGATGCCTTTCCGCAAGCGAGACCCACTCAGCCTTTCTCTGGAAGAAGCAGAAGTAGCAACCTGATCTTGAGCGCCACTCGTAATAGCTTGGCCAGCCAACTCCTGACTGTTTCAGCAATCGGTCGATGTCACTCCGGGCGAGCCCATCTTCCTTAAATGGGAACTTTGGAACAATAGTCGGCTTGGTTGACTTGTATCCATCACGGTCTTCGTCGGCTCTAATCGCAACATAGGTAATTACATTGTCTTCGCCAACCCACTTTTCGAAGGGCCTGATTTTCATTTCTCGCGTACACCAGCGGGTGTTCGGCGAAGGGAGAAAGCCGTTATGCTGTTGAAGGAGATGCTCAAAAGGTCGTTCCAGACCAAGGCGCGCAATAGGCTTGCCAAGGTAGTCCTCAAGCCGATCGAGGTACTCATAAACCTCAGGCAGCTCAGCACCTGTGTCTGTGAAGAAATACTCCATCTCCGGCACTTTGTTGCGCATGTAGATCGCCAAGGCAGCACTGTCCTTGCCACCGGAAATACCAAGCACATGTCGTAGCTTGTTAGCCATTCGCCTTTGCTCCTTGGTGCGCTTCTACTACTTCTTTGGCAGCTGCAAGCGTTGGGGAAAGCAGCATAGCAAGAGCAGCATTTTTCAATTCTTCGCTATCTAGTGTGTCGAGTTTGTTGCTGATTTCTTTCACTAGCTTGTCTAGACGCTGGCGCTTTTCGCCATCAAGGGTAACGACTAGCTCGGTTTCCCCCCGGGTCTGAGAAACACTTTTTAGCAGAACTAACTCGTATTCGGTGCATTTGTCATTAACACGCTCACTGTGAAGCCGCAGTGTTTCGAGCTCGCGTAACTTTTTCGCCATCTCTAAAAGGCGATACCGTGCGGCCGAGGTATCGTCATCGGTCCACTTTTCAGGGGGCTTACGTGCCAGGAAGCTTGCCAGACTAATAAGCCATTGCTTCTCGTCGCCATAGGCATCGGTGATTCGGCCGATGAATGCCTTAAGTCCCTGGACATCGATGGTGTAGTCTTGCAGGCCCGCGTAGCGACCAGTCAGGATTTCGCGTATGCGATCGAGATCTTCTTTGCTGCTGAGCTTGAACGCGTCTCTGAGTTGATCTGTGAAAACGTTAAGCAAAGCGTGGTAGGCCACTCGCAACTCGGCAATCGCGCCTTTTAGCTTGCGATTGAAGGTCTCTAGGCTATCGGGATTGAGCGCATCGCCGATAAGAGGCTTGAGCCCTAGCGCTTCAGGGATCTGGAAGAAAAGCAGTTGCAAGGGTGACTTTGCGGCATAGAACCGA
>Ga0172367_10009791_pt1 | contig 10450 bp, 11 predicted proteins | sample Lak10m_FD_114542 | JGI IMG/M metagenome (GOLD analysis project Ga0172367, IMG submission 114542) | Freshwater microbial communities from Kabuno Bay, South-Kivu, Congo - kab_022012_10m | ecosystem: Environmental > Aquatic > Freshwater > Lake | place: Democratic Republic of the Congo: South-Kivu...
TATCTGCATCAGTGTTGGTGATTCAACTACAAAATCTCTGCTATATGGGATAAATCCTGCCCACTCTGGCTTTTATTGCGTGAAATATAAAAAAATGTGCTGCCATACCCGGGCGTCACGGGAGGTTTCTCCGACTATTCCCCCCTGGGATAACGGGTCCCCTTGCGGTGGGTATCCCGCAAGAAAAAAATTATTTTTCCTGCAGGTACCTGCCCAGGATTTCTACGACCGGCCGGTCCGAGGGAGTTACAGCTATCAGGGTCTCACCCTTGACAAACAGGGCACCGGCCTGCCTGCCCTTCCCGGTCCCGCCGGCGTGCCATGACCGGATGGCTGCATCGCGGGCCTCTTCACTCGAAAACGTCTGGGTGGAAATCCGGGTCTCCTGCCCGTCCCGGTCGATGATCAGGTAGGTCTTGCCCCCGGTTGCACCCGGCAGGTTCCATGCGTTGTACGTAACGCTGACGACCGAGATTCCCTGGAGGGCAAGAGCTTCATCCACCAGCCGGCTGCTGACCGGGTAGTACGGTGCATGGCTCCCGGTCAGGATGACAATTACCGGTGGCAGGAGTACTATGGCAAAGAGGAAGAGCACCAGCGCAATCTCGATAATTGTGATCTTCTTCATGATGCACCCCCCTTCTCTTTCCAGGATGGATTTTTAAGGTGCAGGAATACGAGTGGCGGGACAGCGAGCAGGAACGTGCCAAGGAGCACGGACCCGACATAGACAAACCCGCTGGTCTGGAAGTATGACGGGGGTATGAGCCCGACAATAAACGCAAACGTGGTGCCGAGGATCCCAAGGCCCCCCACGATCCAGACCCCAATCGTTCCCCCGGGGATCCGGAACGGACGGGGGGTGTCCGGCTGGCTGTACCGGAGTTTGATCACCGCGGCGAAGACAAGGACATACACGATACAGAGGAGTTCAACCGTCATGGCTGAGAGGATCCAGTATGCCTGGTTCACGGACGGGAGGAAGACGTAGAGGAGCGAGATTGCTGAACCGATGAGAGCCTGGATGACGAGGACCGCGACCGGTGCGCCGTACTTATTGGTCTTGTCGAAGACCGGGGGCATATTCCCCTCTTCGGCAACGATCCCGAGACCCTTGGCAGGACCGATCAGCCAGGCTGCGAGCGAGACCACGCCACCAAGGGTGATGAGGACTGCCATAGGGGCGACCATCCACGGGATATGGGCTGCCGTGAAGAAGTACTGGATCGCCTGCATGACGCCGGATGCAAGGTTGAGCTGGTCTGCAGGGATGACCATCGCTATAGCAAGGGTTGCAAGGACCGTGCAGACCACGATGATGACTGCTGATATGGCCATTGCCCGGGGGAAATCCTTCTGGGGATCCCGGGTCTCAAGGGCATGGAAACCGGCCATCTCCATGCCGGCAAAGAGGAGGATGACCGAGGCAAAGAACGGCAGGGTAGAGAGGTTGACGGTCGGAACCATGGCCCCGATCGAGAACGGCGGCAGGACAATAGCCTGGCCCGACCCCATCCACCAGAGCCCGAGGAAGATGATGAGGAGGGCGGGGATGATGCTCCCGAGGATGACACCGACATTCCCGAACCGGGTCGATGCTTCCTCGCCGAAATAGGCGATCGCGGTCGTTCCCCAGAACGCGATCATCATGACGGTGAACATGTAGATCCCGCTGGTTGCAAGAGAGGGGGTGAGGGCGAACGCGAACGTCGAGGCAATGAACGAAAGGACGGTCGGGAACCAGATCAGGTTATTGGACCACTCGCAGAAGAGTGCGGTAAACCCGCCTTTCTCGCCAAAGGCCTGTTTCACCCAGGCATACACCCCGCCACCCTCCGGCCAGCCGGTGGCAAGTTCTGTGCCGGCAAGGGAGATGGGGATGAGGAAAAAAATGGTGCCGATGACGTACCAGCCGATGCAGGACCAGCCATAGACTGCCATCGATGGGAAGTTGCGGATGCTGAGCACCGCTGCAACGTTGATCATGGCAAGCGCAAAGAGACCGAGCACTTTTTTGTTCTGGAGTACGGAGCTCCCGTCAGCGGTATCGCCCATGGTTACCGCTCCTTCGTGCAGTACATCAGGTACTCGCCACCCGCCATCTCGATCCCGTGGGTATCATGCGAGAATCCGGGGAAGCGGTTGTCAAAGTCCTGCAGGCATTTCAGGTACAGCAGGACCGGCCCACCAATCTTTCCCGTCTTCTCGCCGGGGGCCAGGAGCGGGATGCCCGGGGGATAGGGAACGATCCCGGTGGCAACGACCCGGTTGCCGGCTTTTGAAATCGGGATCTGCTCAACCTCATTCTTAACCAGTTTCCTGAACGCTTCTGCATAGGAAATGACCGGTTCGGGCAGGCCGGCATACGCCTACTGGAGGAGCCCGCACATGTTGTGCTCCTGCTTGAAGGCATGCATCTGGGAGACGAGCCCCTTGAGGGTCATATTCTTGTACCGCTCGGGGTACGAGACAATAAGGTCGGGGAAGATATCTCCGAGCGGTACGTCCTCATCATAGAGCCGCTTGAACTCGAAGAGTTCAGTAATGAGCGTCCCCCACTTGCCCTTGGTGATCCCGAGAGAGAAGAGGAAGAGGATCGAGTAGTCGCCGGACTTCTCGTTGATGATCCCTTTCGTGTCCAGGAACTTCACGACAATGGCGGCGGGGATGCCCCATTTCGCGAGCGTCCCGTCTTCGTTCACGCCCGGCATCAGGACTGTGACCTTGATCGGGTCGAGCATGCAGTACCCGTCCGGCAGGCCCTCAAACCCGTGCCATTTCTCACCCAGGTGGAGGACCCAGCATGACGGGGTGTCCCGGAGGAGGTCAAGGGAGGCATCGGCAAACGCCACCTTCTTCTTGGTTGACGGGTCGGTGACCGTGTCCGGCTGCCACATGCCAAACCACCAGTCGTTCCGGGTTTTCTGGTGCCCGATCTCCCGCAGGATTCTTACCATGGTCCTGCGGAAACGGATCGCCTCCTCGATCGACTCTGTGGTGAGCGTGCGGCCGCCGGCCCCGTCCATCATCTTTGACGAGACATCGCAGGAGGCGATGATGGTATAGAGCGGGGACGTTGAGCTGTGCATCATGAAGCCCTCGTTGAACCGGGCGTGCTCGGTCGGGACTCTCCCGTTCCGGATATGCACCATGGAGGCCTGCGAGAGCGCGGCAAGGAGCTTGTGGGTGGACTGGGTGGCAAAGACCGTTGGTCCTTTTCCGTTTCCGGCCCCGTCCCGCATGGCGAGGCGGTCACGGTAGAGCGGGTTGAACCGGGCATAGGCATACCAGGCCTCATCGAAGTGGATGCTGTCCACGCTCTTCCCGAGTGCCTCCTCAACGTGTGCTGCATGGTAGCAGAGGCCGTCGTACGTGGAGTTCGTGATGATGGCGTGGACCGGGACCTGACACCCGCAGTCCTTTGCTGTTGCGCAGTCGCGGATCTTTGCCTGAATTGCTTCGGGAGTGAGCTGATCCGGGGGGATAGGCCCGATGATCCCGTACCGGTTGCGGGTGGGGACGAGGTAGACTGCCACGGAGTGCGTCATGGTGAGGGCATGTTCGGCAGACTTGTGGCAGTTCCGGTCCACGAGGACGATATCGTCCTTTGAGACCCGGTTGAAGAAGACAATCTTGTTGGCAGTCGAGGTGCCGTTTGTCACAAAATAGGTCGCATCGGCCCCGAACACCCTGGCTGCATAGCGTTCGGCTTCCCCGACCGGCCCGGAATGGTCAAGGAGCGAGCCGAGCTCCCCGACCGAGATGGAGAGATCGGAGCGGAAGAGCTGTTCCCCGAAGAACTTGAAGAAGGCCCGGCCGGCCGGCGACTTCCGGAAAGCAGTCCCCCCGGCATGGCCCGGGGTGTGCCATGAGTATTCGAAATCCTTTGAAAACCGGACAAGCTCCTTAAAAAACGGGGGGAGCAGCCGTTCCCGGTAACGTTTCGCTGCAGCCGTGATGCGGCCTGCAATGAACTCCGGGGTATCCTCACCCAGATGTACTCGTTGATCTCCTTGATCATATCGATGGTAAGGGAGGTGGGCGGGGCTGTGGTGGGTTCCCCCATCAGGAAGATCGGGATATCCTCGTTGCGTTTCCGGATCTCGTGGATGATCCCCGCGGTCTCGGAATGCCGCTCGGCCGTGTCGCCCCCAAGGTTCCAGTTGATGAGGAAGCAGTCCACTTCCGGCATGTTGGCATAGGCAGCCTTTGCATCGGCAGGGGAGGCAATACCTGCCACGGTAATCCCGTATTCTTCAAGTCCCGTTACTATTCTCTTGATGGCTCTCCCATGGGGAGTATCCGTATGGATGGTATCATCCAGTATTGCGACGAGCATCCTTTCTTCCGGGTTCATCAGGCATCACGTTACAGGATATCCGGGATACCCGCAGGGCCCGGCTTTTTCTGGATAACCATGGCTTAGTGGAACCGGTATTTAAAGGGCGGACAATTGAAAGGTACCTGCCGGACGATACAGGCCCCGGGGTACCAGGAACCCCCCTGCCACCTCATTTCTGCCTGGTAAAAAGAGAATAGTACAAATACTACCATGGTTCAAAGTATCAACTGGTAAATCATAATGACTGACGAGATCCCTGAGTCCCGGCTGATGCTTTCCGAACAGACACTCCATCCCTGGTGGCTCCTGCTGCTCTGGGGTTTCTTTACGCTGATCGTCGGCGGCCTCTTCCTCTTCAACCCCGGCCAGACCATGGCCTTCCTGATCATCTTCCTCGGGTTCTGGGCACTCTTCATCGGGGCGGCACACCTGTACCATGCCTATACGGCAAAGGATGCCGGCAACGCAGTTCTCGGTATCATCAGCATCATCTTCGGCCTCCTGCTGCTGCTTAACCCGTTCATCGCGGCAGCGCTCCTGCCCTTTGTCTTCGGCGGGTTTGCCATTGTCTCGGGTCTGGCATCGATCTATGTGGCATTTGCTGCAAAAGGTCTCCAGGACAGCCAGCCGGCATAAACCCGGCCACTCTTTTTTATCGTCTCCCGCATACGAAACCGGCTATGTGCCGGGGTGACAAACATCCTGCAGGTCAGCTAATATCAAAATCAAAAAAGGACATATTCAGTATTCTCTGGAGCAGGGAGATGATGGCAAAGAAGATGGCTGCCCAGAGGACAAGCGAGACGATCAGCATAGCCGGCCCGGTCAGCCGCAGGATCCTCACGATGAGGGACGAGAGGATCTCCGCGGTCAGGTAGGCAATGACAAAACCCGCGATAAGGATAACGATCCGTTTCACCATTGCCCCGTCCATACCGGATAATTTGTCACCGGATCATAGGTAGTTTTCCCTTCCTGCCCCTGTTCCGAAAAGATTATCGTTCCCGGTGCCGCTGAAACCGGAGTATGTCTGAGAATGCAGGGCCCGGGGCCGATAAACGGGAGCCGGTAACCGGAGCCGGAGGAGATGCAGAAGAGGAAGAGGATGCGGAGTTCATCCGGATAACCCGCATGCCCCAGCCGGGCAGGCGCGACCTGATGGTCTGGGTAACGATCGCGCTGATGGGCTGCCTTCTCCTCCTCCTGGTCTTTGCCAATGTTCCCGGGATCCGTGCCACGGCCGGCACGGTCATGACCCGGACCGACTGGCAGCTCCAGTCCTATGCCGATGCAACCGGCGTCCTGGTGTCTGTCCTCTCCGATCCAATGATCACGGCCAGATTCGGGAAGGATGGTTCCATTACCGGTCTATCGGGCTGCAACCATTATGCAGCAACCTATACCACGAAGGATTATACCATCAACATCACAAACCTTGCCGAATCGGCAATGTACTGCCCGGGCCCGGGCGTGATGGCGCAGGAGATCGCGTATCTCTCCGACCTTACTGCTTCCACGGATTTCCGGCTCTCCGAGACAGGCCTCCGGACATTCTCACAGACCGGAAAACCGCTGCTGGTCTATGCTGCCCGGTCCTGATCGCGGACGTCCCTCCGGTCATTCCTTGCCGGCAGATCCTCTGGTGTATTTCCGGAAAGGAGCCGGTCCGTGACCGGGCGTAACCTGATTATCCTCCCCGGCAGGGGGGACCGGGGCACTAACTACCGACCGGGACCAGGATCTGGCTGCAGATAAAGAAGGTAAGACAGAAGAGTAATGCAGAATAGAGCAGATACCGGGAGTTATCCTCAGGGGAACTCATTGCATCTCCATATTTGAATGTTTCCTCTATAGAATAAAATAAATCTTATTGTTTAAATTACTTTCTGCGTTCTTTTGCGCAACCGGAGGTTATTGTACAATGTATTGCCGAACCGGCCGATATTTCACCTTCGCCTCTCCTTCCGGTTGTCCCCGGGGCATTCCAGGTTTCTCAGGCGGGACAGTCTCATGACGGTTCATTGATGATTTCGTACTGATAGCCTGATGACTTTCTCCAACAAGAAGAAATCAGGGGGATTTCTTCTCATGTCTCAAGTCTGATGACTTTCTCCAACAAGAAGAAATCAGGGGGATTTCTTCTCATGTCTCAAGTCTGATGACTTTCGACAGCTTAAAACCCCCCGGGGATAAACCATCATTCAAGGAGCAGTCACTCTTATAGAAGCACGGAGCGAGAGAAAGGAGGGTGTGGTTGTCTTTTATGTCACCGGCCGCCTCGATGCACATGGAGCGCAGCAGCTGGACAAGTGGGTAAAGGATGCCCTCAATGACGATGACCGGGATCTTGTGGTGGACCTTGCGGCTTCGGCGTACCTGAGCAGCGGGGGTATCCGGGTCTTCAACATGGCAGTCTTTGGTGTTCTCGGGGTCGAGCAGACAAGGTCCCGGCTGATGAAGGACTTAAAGGACCGCGAGACCCGGTTCCATGCCCTCTTTGAGGAGACGTACGATGCAATCCTCATCATCATTGACGGGAAATACACGGACTGCAATTCCAGTACCGAGCGCCTGCTCAAAGGTACAAAAAAGCAGATCATTGGCAAGACCCTCTGGGACCTGGCACCCGAGGTACAGCCCAACGGGAAACTGTCATCGGCTATTGCCATGGAACGGCTGAACCTTGCCCTTGCCGGCGATCACCAGCGGTTCGAATGGATGCAGCGGACCCTGACCGGTCAGGTATTCGATGCCGAAGTGAGCCTGATCCGGATCCAGATCGATGGCACGGTTGCAGTCCAGGCGATCTTCCGCGACATCACCGAGAAGAAGAAGGCCGAGGAGGCCCTGCGGCAGAGCGAGGAGAAGTACCGCATCCTCTCAGAATCCTCGCCAAACGCGATCTACATCATTGACAAGGACGCCCGGGTGGTCTATGCCAACACCTATGCCCTCAACATGCTCGGGAAGAACACTTCTGAAGTCCGGGGGCGCCGGCTCATGGAGGTCTTCCCGACCGAGAACGCGGAGATGCAGATCCAGATCATCGTGGGGGTCTTCCAGCACGGCCACGACATACGGCGCGACGACCATGTCATCGCGGTGGACGGGACCGACAAGTGGCTCTCGAGCATCTATACTCCCCTCAAAGACGATGCCGGCCATGTCACCTCCGTCCTCTGCGCCTCGTACGATATCACCGAGCGCAAGCAGATGGAGACCCAGATCGCAACCTCACTCCGTGAGAAGGAATACCTGCTCAAGGAGATCCACCACCGGGTCAAGAACAACCTGCAGGTCATCTCGAGTCTCCTCTCGATGCAGGCAGACAAGGCAACGGACCGGAACGTGATCGAGTCCTTGACCGACAGCCAGAACCGGGTGAAGTCGATCGCCCTTGTGCACGAGAAACTCTACCAGTCAAAGAGCCTCGACCAGATCGAGTACGGCGACTATCTCAACAAGTTCGCCATGCACCTCTTCGATACCTACAATGTCACCCAGTCCCGGATCTCCTGCACCATCCATGCGGAAAATATCTTTGTGGACATCAACCAGGCGGTCCCGTGCAGTCTCATCATCAACGAGCTCTTGACCAATTCCCTGAAATATGCGTTCCCGGACGGGAGAGCCGGGGCGATCACGATCGATTTTGTTACGGAAGCAAAAAATTACATGCTTACTTATCATGATACTGGTGTAGGTATACCGGAGAGTGTCACGTTCGAGCGGTCGGAATCGCTTGGCATGAAACTGATCTACGGTCTGACACAGCAGCTGAACGGTACCGTTACCTTAAAGCGGGAAGGAGGGACAACGTTCATCGTTACCTTCCCCTGCCTGACGAAATCTGGTGAGTGATTATGGACAAAGCAACAATTCTGGTTGTAGAAGACGAATTTATTACCGGGGCTGACCTCCAGGGCAAGCTCAGGAAGATGGGCTACAATGTTCCAAAGGTTGTTGATACCGGGCAGAAAGCCATCGAAGCTGCTGTGGAGATCAAGCCCGACCTTGCCCTCATGGATATCACCTTCAAGGGAGAGATGACCGGTATCGAGGCTGCAGCGGTCATCGGCAGGCAGTACGGCATCCCGGTGGTCTTCCTCACGGCCCATTCGGACGAGAATACCGTGGACAAGGCGGTGAAGTCCATGCCGTTCGGGTACCTGATCAAGCCCCTCGATGAGCGGGCGCTCCGGACCACGATCCAGATGGCATTGTACAAGAACGAGATCGATGCCAAGGTGCGGGAACGCGATGTCATCATCCAGGCGCTCATCAACACCAACCCCGAGCCGATGTTCATCATCGACCAGAACACCAGCATCCTTGTCCTCAACCATGCCATCGCCGCCTTCCTTGCCACTCCCGAGTCGGCAGGCTCGGGCCTCCAGCTCGATACTCTTGTCACCAACGGCTTGGTCTCACCAGCCCTTGCCGCTGCCATCCGCGACCACTTCTTTGATGCAAAACCCTACCAGTTCGAGGAGGAGATCAAGGGCAAGTGGATCTCGTACGCCATCACCCCGCTCACCAACTCGCAGGGACGCGTGGACCGCTGTGCGGTCAACAGCCATGATGTGACGGTCATCAAGCGGGCCGAGCAGACGATGAAAGCCCTCAATGTGCGCCTGGAGAAGGAGAAGAAGAACCTCTTAATGTTCGAGGCGATGATGAACAGCATTGACGATTTCATCATCGGCACGGACGACATGGGGAACATCTCTTTTGTGAACGAGGCGTTCATCAAGCGGTTCGGGTACACGCTTGCCGATGTGAAGGACAAGCACATCAACAAGATCCAGGACCCGGCCGACCACTTTGCGATGGACCAGAACGCGTTCTTTGTTGACAAGAAGCGTGTCTGGAACGGGAACTTCACCGCGGTCAATAAATTTGGTTTGAAGATCAAGACGTTGTTAAAGAGTTCTCCTGTGATTCAGGATGACCAGACGCTTTCGCGGGTGTTCGTGCTGAGAGAGAAGCTGAGTTAAGGATCGGTTCCATTAAGGGCATTTCAAAATCTTTTTTACACCTTGTTGACGGTTAAATTATTAAAAAGTCTAAAGAGGTTCTGTTAAGCCCCGGTCAGAGCAGACTTCCTTGACGTTCAAGGCGCTGCGTTCTTCTTTTATGCAGTCCAATTCTCCATAGCAGCACTTTATCACTCAGGATTCGATACACTTTTCATTTTCAATCGTGTCATCCTTTTGAAAATGCGCTGCTGCTCCAATAAGTCCCAGCCCAATACCCAACCATGAAAATGCCCCGGTTACAACAGGGTTCAGCATCATCTCTTTCATTTGATTGAAATCAAACGAGGTTATACCGCTGGTAATTCGAAAATTTCCTATGGCATCGGGAATTTGTGAAGCAATAAGAATGCATCCAATGATGAAGGGGATTACTCCCAGTATAACAATTACCGTACCGAGTGGGGATAGATTATCAAATGCTTTCATTTAATCGTAGTCCTTTTTGATGTCATCCATCGAGCGGGATGCAAATAAGAATTTAATTGAAGTATCCAGAGACTATAATGTTTTGCTTCGATGCTCCCCATCCCTTCGGGGTCGCTCGGCTGCCTCATCGGGGCCTCGCTGGGCAGGTCGGTTTCATCACTGAACCGGTCATTGATCCGCCGTCGGGGGCGCCCCGCGGGGGACGGCGGGGTTATCGCATTGGACCCTGCCTGGCACCCGCTTTTCAATTTGGATTTCCGTCGTAAAATCCCCTCCGGCCCCCCTCAACCACATCCCCCAGCCCGTTTACCCCCGACTTTTCCCAGCCGGATAGGAATACGTCACACTTTTCACAGGGTGACTTTTCCCGGACGGGTTCCGGTACCTCCAAACCGGAAAAACAGGCAGATCAGCAATCCGGAAGGCATTGACCCCTGTTTTTCACCGCGTGACTAATCTGAGATTAACTCATTATTTTATTGAATTTTGTATATTACAACAAAGAATTTAATCTATTTTTATCCACCATAGTGGACAGGAAGTACTCACTTTGACTATCCGGGACGTACTGCTCCTCCAGCAGAAAGACGTGGAACGGGTTCTCGCCGAAGCCTGTATCCGTCGGGATACGACGGTGAGCGGA
>Ga0172367_10009794_pt1 | contig 10448 bp, 9 predicted proteins | sample Lak10m_FD_114542 | JGI IMG/M metagenome (GOLD analysis project Ga0172367, IMG submission 114542) | Freshwater microbial communities from Kabuno Bay, South-Kivu, Congo - kab_022012_10m | ecosystem: Environmental > Aquatic > Freshwater > Lake | place: Democratic Republic of the Congo: South-Kivu...
CGGGTCGCCGATGATGGCCTCGGCCTCGTCGACCATCTCCCGCATCCGGTGGAGGTTGCGCTCCTTGGCGTCCATGTTCGCGATCTGCTTGCTCGCGACCGTGAGCGCGTAGCGCGACAGGCCGGTGAAGAACAGCATCAGCGAGGACTCGAGTTCCTGCCGTCGCGAAGGCGTGAGGATCAGCGGCTTCACGGTGAACGTGCCGTCGGTGCGGAAGTCGATCCGGTTGAGGCCGCCGAACGCCGCCCAGATCTGGTCCTGGCTGCCGACCGGCTCGCGGATCACGTGCTGCTCGATGCGGATCGCCTCCTCGGCGAGCTTCTGCTTCGAGATCATCTCCCCGCGCAGCGCGTAGAGCGCGTTGAGCAGCCCGACCGTGAACGCCGACGACGAGCCGAGGCCCGAACGTGCGGGCAGGTCGCCGTCGTGGTGGATCTCGAGGCCGCGCCGCTCCTTCTGGTCGAGAAGCACCGCGCGGACCGCCGGGTGCTCGATCTCGAGCAGGTCGTTGACGAGTTCGATGCGCGACCAGACGACGCGGTAGCGGTGCTCGAAGAACGGCGGCAGGCGGCGCAGCGAGATGTTGCAGTACTTGTCGATGGCCGTGCCGATCACCGCGCCGCCGTGCTTGAGGTACCATTTGGGATAGTCGGTGCCGCCGCCGAAGAAGGACAGGCGGTACGGGGTCCGGGAGATGATCACGGGACGAAACACTCCGTCGGTCAGTTGCGGCAAACAGAATTATCACTTATATCAGTCGCTTACCAGTTTCACGGCGAATCGGCGAGGGGGCGGCGGACGATGGCGGCAAAGACGCGCATTCTGGTCACCGGCGGGGCCGGTTATCTCGGCTCGACGATGATCCCGGCGCTGCTCGACGCGGGCTACGCGGTGACCGCACTCGACAACTTCATGTTCCGGCAGGCGCCGCTGGCGCATGTCTGCGCGCATCCGGATTTCGACGTCGTCCGCGGCGACGCGCGCGACGCCGGCACGCTGAAGCCGCTCGTTGCCAAGGCCGACGTCGCGATCCCGCTGGCCGCGCTCGTCGGGGCTCCGCTCTGCAACGCCGACAAGATCGGCGCCGAGACGATCAACCGCGATGCGGTGGCCACGCTCCTCGGGCTCATGTCGAAGGACCAGCGCGTGCTGATGCCGGTGACGAACTCGGGTTACGGTGTGGGCGAGAAGGGCAAGCAGTGCACCGAGGACAGCCCGCTGAAGCCGATCTCGCTCTACGGCCGCACCAAGGTCGAGGCGGAGGAGGCGGTGCTGGGGCGCGGCAACGCGATCTCGTTCCGTCTGGCGACCGTGTTCGGGATGAGCCCGCGCATGCGCATCGACCTGCTGGTCAACGACTTCGTGCACCGCGCGGTGACCGACCGCGCGGTCGTGCTTTTCGAGCCGCATTTCAAGCGCAACTACGTCCATGTCCGGGATGTCGCCAACGCGTTCCTCCACGGGCTCGCGAAATTCGACGCGATGAAGGACCGGCCCTACAACGTCGGGCTCTCCGACGCCAACCTGTCGAAATGGGAACTTTGCGAGCGCATCGCGAAGCACGTCCCCGGCTTCGTCTTCATGGAAGCGCTGATCGGCGAGGACCCGGACAAGCGCGACTACATCGTCTCGAACGCGCGCATCGAGGCGACCGGTTTCAGGCCGAAGCACTCGCTCGACGCCGGCATCCTCGAGTTGATCAAGGGCTTCCGGATGATCCGGAACTCGGTCTACGGCAACGTATGAAGGTCGTCGAACTCGTCCTGCCCGGCCTCAAGCTGATCGAGCCGAAGGTCTTCGGGGACGCGCGCGGCCATTTCCTCGAGACCTGGAACGCCGGCCGCTACGCGCGACACGGAATCCCGGGCCCGTTCGTCCAGGACAACCTGTCGCGCTCGGCCCGCAACACCGTGCGCGGCCTGCATTTCCAGGATCCGAACGCGCAGGGCAAGCTCGTATCGGTCGTCGCGGGCGCCGTCTGGGACGTCGCCGTCGACATGCGCCGCGCCAGCCCGGCCTTCGGCAAGTGGTTCGGGGTCGAACTCAGCGCCGAGAACCGCCGGCAGCTCTGGGTGCCCGAGGGCTTCGCGCACGGCTTCGCGGTACTCAGCGACTTCGCCGACTTCGCCTACAAGGTGACCGCCCCCTACAGCCCGAACGACGAGCATTGCCTGCGCTGGGACGACCCGGCCCTCGGCATCGACTGGAAGATCGACCCGGCTGCGGCGATCCTGTCCGAGCGCGACCGGGCCGCCCCGGGCCTTGCGCGCTACGCGCCGTGACCGCATAACCACGGACATGAACGAGCGATACGGAATCGTGCTGGCGGGCGGTGCGGGGACGCGCCTGCATCCTTCGACGCTTGCCGCGTCCAAGCAGCTGCTGCCCGTCTACGACAAGCCGATGGTCTACTATCCGCTGTCGACGCTGATGCTGGCGGGAATCCGCAAGCTGCTGCTGATCTCGACGCCACAGGACCTGCCGGCGTTCCGCCGCCTGCTCGGCGACGGCGCGCAATGGGGCGTGTCGCTCGCCTATGCGGAGCAGCCGAAGCCCGAAGGGCTGGCACAGGCGCTGACGATCGCGGCGCCCTTCCTCGGCGGCCGGCGCTCGGCGCTGATCCTCGGCGACAACATCTTCTACGGCGAGGGCCTGTCGCGGCGCCTGCAGGCGGCGAATGCCGAGGACCGGCCCGGCGCCACCGTATTCGCCTACACGGTTTCCGATCCCGAACGTTACGGCGTGGTCGAACTCGATGCCGACGGCGCGCCGACCTCGATCGTCGAGAAGCCGACGGCGCCGCGCTCGAACCTGGCGGTGACGGGCCTCTATTTCTACGATGCCGACGCCCCGCGCCGTGCCGCCGCGCTCAAGCCGTCGGCGCGCGGCGAACTCGAGATCACGGATCTCAACCGCACCTATCTCGCCGACGGCACGCTGCGCGTCGAAGCGCTGCGCCGCGGCAATGCCTGGCTCGATACCGGCACGCAGGATTCGCTGCTCGACGCGTCGAACTTCATCGCCGCCGTCGAGCGCCGCCAGGGCCTCAAGATCGGCTGTCCGGAAGAGATCGCCTGGCGGCAGGGCTGGATCGACGACGCGGCGCTGTCGCGGCTCGCGGAACCGCTGCGCAAGAGCGGTTACGGCGAGTACCTGCTGCGCCTCGTCGGGCGGCGCTGAGGAACGACGGCGCATGCGCAAGATCCTCGTCACCGGCGGCTGCGGTTTCATCGGTTCGGCCTTCCTGCGCCTCGTTGCGGGCGACGGGCGCGCCGCGACCGTCAACGTCGACAAGCTGACCTATGCGGCCAATCCCGACGCGGTCGCGGCGGTCGCCGGCCGCGCCGACTATGCGTTCGTGCAGGCGGATATCGGCCACCGCGCCGCGATGCGCGCGGTCCTGCAGCGCCATCGTCCCGACGCGATCGTCAATTTCGCGGCCGAATCGCATGTCGACCGGTCGATCGACGGGCCGCTCGTCTTCGTCGAGACGAACGTCGCCGCGACCGCGCGGCTGCTGGTCGAGACGGTCGACTACTGGCGCGGATTGCCCGCGGCGGCGCGCGACGGTTTCCGCTTCCTGCACGTCTCGACCGACGAGGTGTTCGGCGCGCTCGGGCCCGACGACCCCGAGTTCACCGAGGCCTCGCCCTACGCGCCGAATTCGCCCTATGCGGCGACGAAGGCGGCGTCAGACCATCTGGTGCGCGCGTGGGCGAAGACCTACGGCCTGCCGGCCGTCGTCACGAACTGTTCCAACAATTACGGGCCTTGGCAGTTCCCCGAGAAGCTGATCCCGCTGACCATCGCGCGCGCGGCGGCGGGCGAGCGCCTGCCGGTCTACGGCACGGGAGCCAACGTGCGCGACTGGCTGCATGTCGAGGACCACGCGGCCGGCCTGTGGCTGGCGCTGACCGCCGGCCGGCCGGGCGAGACCTACGCCTTCGGCGGCGGCGCGGAGCGCACCAACCTTGCGGTCGTGCATGCGATCTGCGACGCGCTCGACGCGCGGACCGGCGTTCCGGCCGGCGGCCCGCGCCGCGGCCTCGTCGAGTTCGTGGCCGACCGTCCCGGCCACGATTTCCGCTACGCGATCGACGCCGCCAAGGCGCGCGCGGAACTGGGCTGGAGGCCGACGCGCGACTTCGACGCCGGTCTCTCCGAGACTGTCGCGTGGTACGCCGCCAACACCGCCTGGGTCGACGCGATCCGCGCCAAGCGCTACGCGCTCGACCGGCTCGGCACCGGCTGATGCCGGTCCTGCTCGTCTTCGGGGCGGCGGGCCAGGTCGGCCGGGCGCTCGTTGCGGCGGCACCGGACGCGGGCTGGACGGTCAAGGGGCTCACGCGCGACGAAGCCGACATCGGCGACGCCGGTGCCGTCGACGCCGCCGTGCTCGACGCCGCGCCCGACGCGATCGTCAATGCCGCGGCTTTCACCGCGGTCGACCGCGCCGAAAGCGAGCCCGACCTCGCGATGCGGATCAACGGCGAGGCGCCCGGCCATCTCGCGCGCGCGGCGGCGGTCCTCGACGTGCCGTTCGTCCATCTCTCGACGGACTACGTCTTCGACGGCGCGTCGCGCGCCCCCTACAAGGAATCGGACGCCGCGGCACCGCTCGGCGTCTACGGGCGAAGCAAGCGGGCGGGCGAGATCGCGGCGTACAAGGCGGGCGGGCGCTGCGCGATGCTGCGGACCTCTTGGGTGTTCGCGCCCTGGGGCAACAATTTCGTGCGTACGATGCTGCGCCTTGCCGCCACGCGGCCGGAACTGCGCGTCGTCGACGACCAGCGCGGCGGGCCGACATCGGCGGTCGACATCGCGGCGACGATCCTGAAGATGCTGCCGCTTCTGGCCGAGCCAGGCGCGAAGGCACGAACCGGGCTGTTCCACTATCAGGGCCGCCCGCCGGTCACTTGGGCGGCTTTCGCCGACGCAATCCTCGACGAGGGTGCCCTGCTCGGCCATCCGCGCCCGCCGGTCGTGCGGATCCCCAGCGCCGAGTACCCGACCCCGGCCGCGCGCCCCGCCAACGGCGTGCTCGATTGCGCGCGCATCGCACGCGACTACGACATCACGCCGCCGGACTGGCGCGTGGCGCTCGGTCCGGCGGTCCGCGGCCTGTTGGCCGATCCGCTCTAGCTCAGGCCGGGCGATATTCCGGGACGAGGGCACGCAGTGCCGCAAGCAGCGCCGCCTCGTCGCCCGACTTTGCCAGCGTTTCGAGGCGATCGAGTTCGGCGCGCAGGGCGGCGAGATCGGCGGCGCGCGAGCGCGCGAGCTTGATGCCGGCGACGGAGGTCTCGCTGGATTTTTCGTCGGCGTGGAACAGTTCCTCGAAGAGCTTCTCGCCCGGTCGCAGGCCCGTGAATTCGATCCGCACGTCGATGTCGGGCCGCTTGCCCGCGAGCCGGATCATCCGCCGCGCCATGTCCTGGATGCGCACCGGCGCGCCCATCTCCAGCACGAGGATGCCGCCGCGCTCCTCGTCGCTGGCCGCAAGGACGCTCGCCTGCAGAACGAGCTCGACGGCCTCGCGGATCGTCATGAAATAGCGTTCGACGTCGGGATGGGTGACCGTGATCGGCCCACCGGCGGCGAGCTGGCGCTGGAACAGCGGGGCCACCGATCCCGACGAGCCGAGCACGTTGCCGAAGCGCACCGTCACGAAACGGGTCGGTCCGCCGGCCGAATCGAGCGTCTGGCAAAGCATTTCCGCGACGCGTTTGCTGGCACCCAGCACGTTGGTCGGGTTGACGGCCTTGTCGGTCGAAATGAGGACGAAGGTCGCGACGCGTGCGGCGACGGCAGCGTCGGCGACGTTGCGCGTGCCGATCGCGTTGGTCAAGACGCCTTCCGCGGGGTTCGTCTCCAGAAGCGGCACGTGCTTGAGCGCCGCGGCGTGGAAGACGATCTCGGGGCGCCGCTGGGCCATCAGCCGGTCGAGCCGCAAGCGGTCGCGCACGTCGCCGATCGCCGCCGCGCGTGCGAGGCCCGGCCAGCCCTCCTCGACCTCGCGGTCGATCGCGTAGAGCGCGAACTCGGCGTTGTCGAGCAGAACCAGCTCGGCTGGCGCGCGCGCGGCGATCTGGCGCACGAGCTCGCTGCCGATGCTGCCGCCGGCACCGGTCACGAGCACGCGTCGGCCGCGCACCAGCTTGTCCATCGCGTCGCGGTCGAGGACGGTCTGCGGCCGGCCGAGCAGGTCCTCGATCGCGATGGGGGCGGTCTCGATGTCCGCGTCGGCGGCGCTGCGGGCACCGAGAGCGTTGATCCGCGGCAGTCGGACCGCGGTCATGCCGCAGCGGTCCGCGGCATCGACGAGCCGGCCCAACGCCTCGCGGTCGAGTTGCGGCGTCGCGACGACGAGGCGCTGCGGGCGCAGGCCCCGCGCCCTGAGGCCGGCGACGACGGCCTCCAGCGCGTCGGTGCCGCCCAGCACCTCGACCCCGCCCATACGCCGCCCTTGCCGGCGCGCCGCGTCGTCGAGGATGCCGACGACGTAGTATGGCGCCCGGCGGCGGCGGCGGTTGGCCTGCAGGAACAGCTCCGTACCGTCGTTGGCGCCGACCAGCAGCACCTGGACCTGGTCGGCGCGCGGGCCGCCGAACCGGAGGTCGATGCTGCCCTCGCGCACGCCGCGATAGACGAGCCGCGGGCCGACCAGCAGCGCGAACAGCACAAACCAGTTGATGAAGATCGCCGCGCGCGGCATGTCGGCCAGACGCGACCACAGGAACATCGCGGGCACGAAAAGAAGGATCGCCAGGGTCGTGGCGCGGGCGATCAATGCCATGTCGTCGAGCGACACATAGCGCCAGACGACGCGCGGCAGGCCGGTGATCTTGAACGCGACCAGCGCGGCGACGGCGAAGGTAAGGGCGCCGCCGACGATCAGACCGTCGGGATACTCGTCGAACGCGTCGCCGAGACGCAAGTAAAGGGCGGCCACGAAGGACAGCGCCGCCATCGCCACGTCGAGGACAAGCGACAGCGTGACGCGGTCGAAGCGCGAAAGGAACTTGGGCGGGCCTTGCGTGGGCATCCGTCCCCGTCCGTCAGAGGGTCAGGTAGGCGAGGCCGGCGGGCAGGGCGGCGTCGCGCCACAGGCCCTTGAGGTCGAACACGACGGCCCCGGGCGCCGCGAGCGAAGCAAGCCCGTCGGCTGCGAGCGCGGCATAGGCCCGGTGCGCGACGGCGACAACCACGCCGTCGTAACGCTTGCCGGCGGGCAGGGTCGCGAGGACGGTCCGGTCGTACTCGTGGCGCGCCGCCGCCGGATCGACGACCGGGTCGTGCACGTCGACGCGATGGCCCGCGGCTTCGATTTCGCGGACCAAGTCGATGACCTTGGTGTTGCGCAGGTCGGGCACGTTCTCCTTGAACGCGAGACCGAGGACGAGGACGTCCGCCGGGCCCGTCCGGCGCGCGGCGAGCGCGCGGACGACGCGTCCGGCGACGTACGACGCCATACCGTCGTTGATGCGCCGCCCGGCGAGGATCACCTCGGGATGGTGGCGCAGGCGCGTCGCCGCCTCGGCGAGGTAGTAGGGGTCGACGCTGATGCAATGGCCGCCCACCAGACCGGGCGCGAACGGCAGGAAGTTCCACTTGGTGCGCGCCGCGGCGAGCACGTCGTGGACCGACAGGTTCATCTTGTTGAAGATCATCGTCACTTCGTTGATGAAGGCGATGTTGATGTCGCGCTGCGCGTTTTCGATGACCTTCGCCGCTTCGGCCGTTCGGATGTCGCGGGCGAGAAACACGTTTCCGCCGTTGAGCGCGCCGTACATCGTGCCGAGTTCGGCGGCGACCGCCGGCGTCTGGCCCGCGACGACCTTGGTGATGCGCGCGACCGTGTGTTCGCGGTCGCCGGGATTGATGCGCTCGGGGCTGTAGCCCAGAAAGAAGTCGCGCCCGCACTCGAGGCCGGACGCCTTCGCGACCGTCGGACCGACGATCTCCTCGGTGACGCCGGGATAGACCGTGCTTTCGAGCACGACGACGGCACCCTTGGCGATCGCGGCCCCGACCGTGCGGCTCGCCGCGACGACCGCGCCGAGATCGGGCCGGTTCGCCGCATCGACCGGGGTGGGCACCGTGATGATGTAGGCATCGGCGCCTTCGAGGCGCGCCGTGTCATGCGTCATTTCGAGGGCGGTCGCGCGTAGGTCCGGCCCGTCGACCTCGCCGGTCCGGTCGATGCCCGCCGCGAGCTCGTCGACGCGTCCGCGGTCGATGTCGAAGCCGACGACCGAGTAGTGCCGCGCCAGCCCGACCGCCAACGGCAGGCCGACATATCCGAGACCGATCACGGCGATGCGCGAAATGGGCGTCATGTAGGACTTCCGCTCCCGAAAACGGACCTTCCTAGCGGCCTTGGCGGTTCGGCGCAAGCGTACGAAAGTCCGAGGAAAATCCGATGCGGCAAGGCTTGGCAAGGAGGCTGGGCGGCCCGTACTGTGGGCGCTCGTTCCAGCGTTCGAGGTTCGGCAATGCGTACCCGCCCGCTCGGCCGGACCGGATTCGAGGTCTCGGAGATCGGTTACGGCACCTGGGGGATCGGCGGGCTCGTGCCCGGCGCGTCCTACGGGGCCACCGACGACGACGTTTCGCGCGCGTCGCTGCGACGCGCCCGCGAACGGGGAATCAACTTCTACGACACGGCCGATTCCTATGGCGACGGCCGCGCGGAGTCGTTGCTCGGCGACGTCTTCGGCAGCACGGACGGAGTCGTGATCGCGACCAAGGCCGGCCACCCCCGGTTCGGCGGCCCGCAGGACTTCTCGCCCGCCCATCTCGTCGCGTCGGTCGAAGGCTCGCTGCGCCGGTTGCGCCGGCCGCGCATCGAGATGCTGCAGCTCCACAATCCGCCGCTCGACCTGCTGCGCGGCGATCCTGCCATCCTCGAGGCGCTGCGCGCCCTCCGGCGCGACGGCAAGATCGCGGCATGGGGGATTTCGACCAAGACGCCGGCCGAGGCCGCCGCCGCGATCCGCGAATTCGCGGCCCCGTGCGTGCAGGCCAATTTCAATCTCGCCGACCAGCGCGCCCTCGACGAGGGCCTGCTCGACCTCGCCGTCGCGACCGGCACGGCGCTGATCGCGCGCACCCCGCTCGCCTTCGGGTTCCTTTCCGGCAAGCTCGGCGCCGCCGCGCAGTTCCCCGAGGGCGACCATCGCCGCAACTGGTCGAAGGAGCGCGTCGCGCAATGGGCGGCCGCCAGCCGCGACTTCGCCGGCGACGTCGCGCGGCGCGACGGCCAGACGCTGGCGCAAGTCGCCCTGCGCTTCTGCCTGTCGCATCCGGGCGTCTCGGCGGCGATCCCGGGCATGCTGACGCCCGCCGAGGTCGACGAGAACGCCGCCGCCTCGGGCTTCGGTCCCCTGCCGGCGGCCGACTTCGCGCGCATCCGTGCCGTCTACGCCGGCAGCGCCTTCGCGACCGTCAAGGTCGTCACGCCGACGGTGCCGGTCCGGCCGTGATCGCGCTTGGCCCGGTCGAGCGCCTCGAAAGTCGCGTCTGGGCGCGTCTTCCCGACGCATTCCGCCGGCCGCAGCGCACCGATTGGGCCGACGCCAATCGCGGTGGGGCGGCGATCGACTCGTTTCTCGAAGGCCCGTGCTTCGACGCCGCGGGGAACCTCTTCGTCGTCGACATCCCGTTCGGCCGGATTTTCCGCGTCGATCCGCGGGGCAAGTGGGCGCTCGTCGCCGAATACGACGGCTGGCCCAACGGGATGAAGGTCCGCGCCGACGGCAGCCTGCTCGTCGCCGACTATCGCAACGGGCTCGTCGCGGTGGATCCGGCGAGCGGTCAGGTCACGCCGGTGCTGCGCGACTGGCGCTCGGACGGATTTCGCGGGCTCAACGACCTGCATGCGGCGCCGGACGGCGCCGTCTATTTCACCGACCAGGGCCAGACCGGCCAGCAGGATCCGACGGGGCGCGTCTTCCGGCTGCGCCCCGACGGCGAGATCGACCTGCTCGCCGACCGCGTGCCGAGCCCGAACGGCGTCACGCTCGACCCGACCGGCGGGTTTCTCTACGTCGCGGCGACGCGCGCGAACGCGGTCTGGCGTCTGCCGCTGTTCGCGCGCGGCCCGTCGCCGAAGGTCGGCACCTACATCCAGATGTCGGGCGGTCTCGGGCCCGACGGCCTCGCTCTCGCGCCGGACGGCACGCTTGCGGTCGCCCATCCCGGGACCGGCATCTGGCGTTTCGACCGCCACGGCCTGCCCACGCATTTCGTCGGGCCGCTCGGCATGTATGCGACCAATCTCGCCTTTGCCGGATCCGATCTCTACATGACCGACAGTGCCACGGGCGAAGTCCGGATCGCGCGTTGGCCCGAGGTTCAGCCGTAGACGTTTTCGAGCGTGCCGATGCCGTCGATCTCGATTTCGAGCTTCGTGCCCGGCCGCATCGGCAGCACGCCCAGCGAGGTGC